>Ga0105241_10002319_pt1 | contig 14296 bp, 11 predicted proteins | sample KBSC64metaG_FD_80422 | JGI IMG/M metagenome (GOLD analysis project Ga0105241, IMG submission 80422) | Corn rhizosphere microbial communities from Kellogg Biological Station, Michigan, USA - KBS C6-4 metaG | ecosystem: Host-associated > Plants > Roots > Rhizosphere > Soil | place: Michigan, USA... | reverse complement strand
CTTCGGCATTTCACTACTCCATGCAGCCGGTCTGCTGACCACGCTCGATTTGCTCCAAAGAAAAGTGTATCAGGGCAGGGTTCTCCCACCCTCTGATTGCCTGTATTTACATAGACTCAGCCTGAACCCCATTGGCGAGCAACATCAAGCCGCCGAATCATCGGCCTGATCCTAAGCCCGGCCGTTACCATTGTTCCCCTTGTCCGCTCGTTCCCTTGTACGCTCGTCCGATTGTCCCCTCGTCCCCGCCCTTCACGGCATGTACCTGGCGAACCACTCCACCGCACGGTCCATCACGTCCCGCCGATGCTCCGGGTTCACAAACCCGTGCCCCTCGTTCGGATACACCACAAGTTGCGTCGGCACGTGCTCATCTCTCAGCGCGTGCCAGAACTCATACGACTGAGGGGCTGGACACTCCCCATCCCGGTCTCCCACCACCACAAGCGTCGGCGTCTTCGCTTGCTTGATGAAGTTGATCGCCGAGCTCTTCGCATATACCGCCGGGTCGTCGTACACCGAGGCCCCAAAGTAGGGGATCATCCACTGGTCGATCGAATTCTCTCCGTAGTAGCTCTGCCAATTCGACAAGCCGGCTCCAGCCACGGCCGCCTTGAACCGTTGCGTCTGCGTCACTGCAAACATCGTCATGAACCCGCCGTAGCTCCACCCCGTAATCCCCACTCGCTGAGGATCAACCGGGTATTTAGCCTCGACAGCGTCCACACCGGCCAGAATGTCCCTCAGATCCCCATACCCGAAATCCTTTCGGTTCGCCTGGGTGAATTCCTCTCCCTGCCCAAAGCTTCCCCGCGGATTTGGCATTAGCACAAAATATCCCAGCGCCGAAAACGCCGTGGCACTCAGCCCGCCGCCACCACCCCAGCGTGCCGTTACCGCCGCCGCCGGACCTCCATGCACCTCAACAATAAGCGGATACTTCTTGTGTTCGTCGTATTCCTTCGGGAAAAGCAGCCAGCCCTGAACCCGGAAGCGATCGCTCTTCCAGCTCAGAGACTCCGCTTTCCCCCAACCCGGCTTCACACCTTCGTTCCAGTGCGACAGCTGCATCACGCCTTCGAGTCCGGAGGTCATTACCGTCCCGGGCTTCGCACCGTAAATCTCCGTCGGATGCTCGAAGTTACTGGCTGTAAATACAAACTGCGAATGGTCCGCGGTGCTCGACAGGCTGTGAGACCACCGACCGTCTCCCACGCTCCCCGGAATCGAAAAGATCGGCGAACCAAACGAAGGCGGCTTCGACCCGCTCCGAACCTGACCATCCACCTTCATTCGAATCAGCTGGCTGTTACCTCCTGCCAGTTCGCTCACGAAGAGATAGTCGCTTGTTCCCCAATCAACCCATGCTGGAGAAGTAGGTCTCCCCGCAGTCAGATTCTTCGGCTCCCCGCCCTTCGCCGATACCATCCACACATCGCCGCCCGTCGAGCCCTGATCGCTCATCAGGCCGCCAATGAACGCAATAAATTGTCCGTCAGGCGACCACCGCGGTACCGCGATCTGCAGCCCGTGCAATGCCCCGCTCACCTCAGCCGGCGCCAATACTCCCTTCGGCTCTCCGCGTAGCTCCTGCGAATACAGCTTCGCCACCCACCAGTTGTTCTCTCCCGGCGGCTCTGCCGCGATGTACGCCAGTCGTTTCGAATCGGGCGCCCAGTCGAACTCGTACGCATGCAGATTCGCCGGAGTCACCGCCGTCGGCGTGGCAGCCGATGCATCTACCGCCACCATCGCCACTCGCTGCACCTCCACGTTGTCCTCGCCGATCACCCCAGCCGGGGGCTTCATTGCGGCCAGTGCTCCGGCCGCCCGCGTCGCGCCTTCGACATAGAGAAACCCGATCTTGCTGCCATCTGGAGAAAACGCGGGCTCGTGTACATACCCCTTCGCTGCCGTCAGCCGCTTTGCCGGACTTCCATCCAGTCGCGAAAGATAGAGGTCCTCCTGCCGTCCCGCCGGATCACCACAACTCGAGAAGAAAGCCAGTGCCTTGGAATCTGGTTCCCAGGCCAGCTCCCCCTCGGGACAATGTTGTTCCGCACTCAGCGCAGCCGTGATCCGCTGACTCTTGGACAAGTCGTCAGGAGACGCCACCCGGATCTCCCCGCCCCCGCGGCCACCCTCAATCCACGCCAGCCGCTTGCCATCCGGCGAGATCGCCACCTGCCCCATCTCCCGCCCGCGATTTAAACCCCGCAGAGCCTCTTCAATGTGTGCACGACTAGATTCGCTCTTCCCTGACGGATTCTGACCAGACGCAATCGCGCAGCATCCGGCGCTCAGAAAAAAAACCGCGCCGGCAGCAATCACGGCGCAGAGGCATCTACGAGGAGATCTCCCAAACATAACCAGAATGCTATCAGCCACAACCATCTTCCTTGAGAGACTGGTAACGCCCTTTGCATACTGATGGTTCAGGTCGGCAGGTACTTCAGAGATAGATTCTTCAGCCTCACTCCTGCGCTATATTGTCAGCACCAGAATTCACCGATCGGTCCCTCCACCCGGAGAATGTTGTTCATGCTCACGCTCCGCAAACTCTTGCGCGCTTGCTTCGCGAATGCGGCGCTGATCTATCTCATCGCAAGTGGTTCGATTCTTCCGGCACTTCTTCAACTGCGCACATCGAACCGCTACTTCCTTAAGAACGCTCCCATAACTCCGACCTTTGGCGAAACGCTCCTGTTTTTGCTCGCGCAATTCATCTTCGTCCTTCCCGTGCTCATCGCTGGGTTGAACGGAGTTGCCTGGTGGACCCTGAGGATGGGCAAGCACTCAGCCAGAACCTGGGCTCTTGTCGCCAGTCTGAGTCTCCTGCTGACCGGCATCGGCCTGTGGTCGGTCGAGCTCTACTTGAATGATCGAGTCCTGACGCTGCATCCGCCTTTGTTCCTTTGGATCATTGGTGCTCATGTGCTCGTCGGCTCCGCCGGTATCGTTGCCTTTTCTTCCCGCGATTCCGTCCTTGCTATTTCCCATCCTCCCCGCATCGCTGGAGACGGAACGCACAGATTCCTCGACACTATCGGCATGATCCTCCAGGTCGGCGCCACCCTCGGCCTCATGAATCTCTACTCCCGCTGGGGTGGGGAGCGGGGCCTGCCTTTCACTCATGGCGTCGAAGCCTGGGTGCAGTGGTTCCTTGTGATCGGCCTCGCTACCCTTCTCCACGAAGCTGGGCATGCTCTGGTCGGTATCGCACTGGGGATGAAACTGCGTGCCTTCGTGGTAGGCCCATTTCAGTTCCGCGTCATCGAAGAGCGCTGGCACTTTGCCTTCCGCCCGACGCAGCTTCTTGCCTTTTCCGGGGCAGCAGGATTAGTGCCTGTCGATCCCGCGGAGAGCCGCTGGAAGGAAATCGCTGTCATCGCTGCGGGCCCGCTCGTGAACCTTTTTACCGGAGCAGTCACCGCCGCTCTCGCATACGCGTCCGTAGGCGCGTCCTGGGCGTTCCTATGGGAGTACTTTGCACTCTTCGCAACCGTCAGCCTGGTCGCCGGAGTCGTCAATCTCATCCCGTTGCGCCCCGAGGGCCTCTACTCCGATGGCGCGCGCATTCTCCAGATCCTTCGCGGCGGCCCGCTATACGACTATCAACGCTCGGCAAGGTTCGCCGCGGCGGGTTCCGTCTCTCCTATACGTCCCAGAGATTTCGATATCGCTGCGATCGATCGCGCTTCGGCCCACTTCACGACCGGAGAAGTCGGTTTGCTGCTCCGTCTCTGGGCAACTGAATACCACCTCGACCGGGACGACTATCCCCGGGCTCGCTCGGCCTTTGCCGACGCAGAGGCAGTCTTGAAAGGATCAGCATCAGAGGTCCGGGCCGCCCTGCTCGCGTGCATGGTGGTCAACGCGGCGCTGACCCGCCGGGATGCTGAAGCCGCACGCACCTACTGGCTCGGCATGCAATCAAAACAGATCGATGCCCACGACATGAACTACTGGCAGGCCAAGTGCGCTTTCCATTGGTCCGAGTGCCGCTTCGATCTCGCACGCGAGGCATGGAACGCCGGCAAAGAAAAGCTCGCCGGACTTCCGAATGTTGGCGGCTGCAATTACGACCGTGATTGCCAGAAGCGCTTGCTCGAGATCATCGAACCCGATCCGACCCTGCACTCCATCGAAACGGCCAATCTCTCTGCCCGGCAAACAGCAAGCCTGACTCTCGCGACTCCAGCCGCTGAATAGACTTCACCCTTTCTAAGCAGGACGTCCGGGCCCCGGAATCACCCCAAGCTGCTGCATCATCGACAGCGTGTCCATCAAGATCCGGCTATCCGCCATCTTCCCGCCATGAAGCCGATCGATAACAACGCCTGGTACGGTGACTTTCCGTCCTGTCGCGGGGATTCCCGCAAAATCACCTCGATGCGTCCCCGTCCAATGGAACCGCGAAACGACCTTGTCTCCCGTAGCGATCGTCTCCTGCACAACCCAGCGAATGTCGGGAAAAGCCGTCCTCATCATCCGAATCACGTCTTTGAGGCCTTCCCGGCCCTGCTGTTGCCCCGGCAAAGGATCCAGTTCGACGAAATCTTCTTCGACGAGTTCATCTGCGACTTCGAACCGGCCTTGGTTGATCACTTCCTCTACGAATCTCTCGAGAGTGGCAATGTTTTGAGCTTCCGACAAGACGCAAACCTCCGGGATAGTAGTTCAGCTTGAGGATCATATCTCGTCTCTGTCGCGGTCCTCAATGCATTCTTCGGTCAGGCAGCACGAGGTCCAATCTATGTCTGGCACTTCAGATGGAGATTCGGAATTCTTTGAACTCCACTCGGCGGGACAGCCACTCCGACAGCCTGTACCTCCGTCACAGAATCCTTGACACCCCATAGTCGAATGTCTACCCTCATCACTCATCGAGGGTCGAACGTCTTCCATGGCTGGCAAAAACCCGCGCGCAAACCTGCTCCAGGGCACGCTTGATATGCTCATTCTCCGAACTCTTCTCTACGGACCCGCACACGGTCACCAGATCGGCAAGCATATCCAGCGCACCACAAACGACTTCCTGCAGATGCAGCACGGTTCTCTCTACCCTGCCCTGCACCGACTCGAGCGCCGCGGATGGGTTGCCGCAAAATGGGAAACCGCTCCCGACCGCAATCGCGAATTCAAGTACTACCGCCTCACAGAAAAAGGCCGAAAGCAGCTCCTCGTCGAAGAGTCGCAATGGAAGCAGATGTCTGAAGCCGTAGCACGCATCATGTGGCCCGCCGCAGAGGAGAGCTGAAATGAAATGGTGGCAGCTCAAAAAGCGCAATGCCGATCTCGAGCGCGAACTCCAGTCGGACCTCGAGCTCGAACAGGAAGAACAGCGCGCCCGTGGCCTCTCTCCTGATGAAGCGCTCTATGCCGCCCGTCGCGCACTCGGCAACACTCCGCTTATCCGCGAACGAACTCACGAGGCCTGGGGCTGGGCTCCTGTCGAGCGACTCTTCGTCGAGATTCGCTATGCACTGCGTGTTTTGTTGAAGAGTCCGGGCTTCACGCTGACCGCAACGCTCACGCTCGCTCTCGGCATCGGAGCCAATGCCGCGATCTTCAGTCTCGTCAGCGCGATCATTCTCCGTCCGCTTCCTTATCCAAGTCCCGCCCAGCTTGTCGGACTCGGCCAGTGGAGAAATCAGAAGGGCGAAGGGTACGTGCAGACCGGTGTATCCGCGCCAAATATCGTCGACATTGACGCTCAAAAGAACATCTTCCAGCAGGTCGCATACTACCGCTGGGCGGGCTTTAACATCACCGAAGGCAACCACCCTGAGAGCGTCGACAGCATCAAGTGCTCGCTCGACATGCTTCCAATGTTTGGCGTGCAGCCACTGATGGGCCGCTTCTTCACTGCGGACGAAATGCGGCCCGGCCACGACCAGGTCGCGATTCTGGGCCATCGCCTCTGGCAGACGCGCTACGGAGCCAGCCCGGCAATTCTCGGCAAGACCATCCGCCTCGATGAAAAGACCTACACCATCGTCGGCGTCATGCCCGCGCGCTTTCGCTTCACATGGGATCAGGAAATGGGAGTTTTTGTCCCTCTCGCGCTCACTCCCGAAGAGTTGAGTGAAAAGGGCAGAGCCACATCACGCGATCTTGAAACTCAGGCTCGCCTGCAGCCCCGCGTCAGCGTCAAGCAAGCGCAGGCCGCGATGGACACGCTGGCCGCCAACCTCGCCGCCGAACACCCGGACGCCAACAAAGGCTGGGGATTCAAAGTCGAACCGCTTCACGCCGCATACTACCGGCACATCGGCCAGCCCCTGCTCATCATGTCAGTCGCGGTGCTATTCGTACTGCTTATCGCATGCGGCAACGTTGCCAACCTATTGCTCGCGCGTGCCACCGTCCGCAAACGCGAAATCGCCGTTCGCGCTGCTGTGGGCGCGTCCCGTCGGCGTCTGATCACGCAACTCCTCACGGAAAGCGTCGTTCTCGCTGTCATCGGCGGCGTCCTCGGTCTTCTTCTCGCTTACATCGGAGACCGCATTCTCACGCTGCAGATGACCCACTACCGACGCTTCAGCGTGCCCAACGCCAGCGTGATCAACCTCGACTGGCGCGTGCTGCTCTTCGCACTCGGACTCACTCTCCTGACTGGAATCATCTTCGGCCTAGCTCCTGCGTTCATCGCATCTCAAACCGACCTCAACGAGTCTTTGCGAGAAACCGGCACCAACTCCGCATCTGAGTCAGGACGCCGCCGTATGCGCAACGGACTCGTCGTCTCTGAAATCGCACTTGCGCTTGTCCTGCTTACCGGTGCCGGCCTTCTCATTCGCACTTTTCTCGGACTAATGCAAGTCGACCTCGGCGTCGATCCCGCCAATGTCGTCACCATGGAAATCGATTTGCCTCACTACAAATACTCCGAACCTGCAAACCAGACTCAGTTCTTCCGCGAGCTTTTGCAACGCGTTCAGGCTCTTCCCGGAGTCAACGCGGCCGGAATTGAACAGCCCGGCTCCCGTGTCTTCTTCCAGCCGGAAGGCCAGCCCGCCGTAATCCCGGGTCAGGAGCCCACCGCGAGCCTCAATGTCGTCTCGCCCGGTGATTTTGCCGCTTTGGGAATAGGACTCATCGCTGGACGACAGCTCACTGAGCACGACGCCAACGGATCAACTCCCGTCGCGCTGATCAGCCAAACTGCCGCGCAGCGCTATTGGCCCAATAGCAACCCAGTCGGACGCCACCTCAGGATTCTGTCCCGCGTCTACTCCGGAAAGAGCGAAACCGCGACGCGGGCCCTCGAGATCGTCGGGATCATGAAAGACGTGCGCGGCTTCGATCTCTGGGAGCCACGCTCGGACATCTACGTCCCGTTCGAACAACACCCCATCTCCTTCGCACTTCTCACCGTCCGCACTGCCGTTGCACCGCTGTCCGTGGTCCCATCGATTCGCGACGCCGTTCTTGCCATTGATAATGAGCAGCCCGTCAACGAGGTGATGCTCCTTTCGGAACAGATCGCACGCACCTATGGCACTCTCCGCCTCCCCATGACTCTGGTGTGGATCTTCGCTTCTCTTGCATTAGTTCTTTCGGTCGTCGGCATCTTCGGCGTCATGTCCTACACCGTGAGCCGCCGCTCTCACGAGCTCGCCATTCGTATGGCTCTCGGCGCCGATCGCATGACCGTGCTGCGCCACATTCTGCGTGAAGGCCTCGGGGTCACACTGATCGGGGTCGCCATCGGCCTGGTCGCTGCTCTCTCCCTGAGCCGTATCATGGCCGACTACGTTTACGGAATCAAAGCCACCGATCCGCTCACATATGCGGCGGCAACGCTCGTTTTGATTCTCGCGTCCCTGGCCGCCACATACATCCCCGCCCGCCGAGCCGCCTCCGTCAATCCCATGCAGGCCCTTCGCAACGAGTAATCCTCGCCCCCAGCTGTGGGTTCGGTAGCTCGATAAATTTCTGCTCGTGTCTTTGCTGGTTAATTCGCCCGTCGCTCCATACTTCGCTCAGGCAATGTGCACCAATGCCGGTCCGCAGCCCAAACGGTGGTTTTGTTTGCGCGTACGACACGTCTGAACCCGACCGGCAATAAGCGACGTAAGCCGCTCAAAACAGAATTTTTACGATTAACGCAGCAAAGTCAGCGGCTTAGTACGCATGACTGTTCGTAAGCCCTTGATTCTAATGGGGGGAGGGCTACTCCCGCCACCCCCACTCTCCACTGTTCACTGCCCACTGCTCACTGTCCACTGACGTTCAACACGACCCTGAATCGCGCCTTGCCCGACATCATCCGCTGATACGCCTCTTCGGCCTTTTCCAGCGGATAGACCTCGTTCATGGATTTGACACCCTGAAGAGCGCTGAACTTCAGTGTGTCCTCTGAATCCATGCCGGTTCCGGACGGCCAGCCGGCCACAGTACGACGACCGAGCAGCAGTGGGAACGGGTTGACGGTGACCGGTCCATCCGGCGCACCGACCACAATGAATTTTCCCGCCGGAGCCAGGCCGTCGATCACCCAGTCAAGCGCCTTCGCGCTGGTGATGGTCGAGAGAATGATGTTTGCGCCGCCAATCTTCTGGAGTTCCTTCGCCGGATCCTGCGTCGTTGAATCGATGTAAATGTGCGCACCCAACTGCTTCGCCAGCGGTCCTTTGTCCTCGCCCCGTGCCACAGCAACAGTGCGAAAGCCGCTCTTCGCCGCATATTGGATTGCGAGGTGACCGAGACCGCCGATTCCAAGAATCACAACGGTGTCGCCGGCGCGTGCGCCGGAGTTGCGCAGCGCGTTGAAGGTCGTAATCCCCGCGCACAGCAGCGGAGCCGCATCGGTGTCGTTGAGTTCGGGCGCCATAAACGCCAGCGCATTCGCCGGAGCAATGACGTAATCCGCATAACCGCCGTCATAGCTGATGCCGCTGATCGGCTGGTTTTCGCAAAGGATAAAGTCGCCGCGACGACAAGGATTGCAGTAGTTGCAGTGTCCACCGTGCCAGCCAAGTCCGACGCGCTGTCCCGGCTTGAAGAGCGGTACGTCTGGCCCAACAGCATCCACTACGCCCGCTATTTCGTGGCCTGGAACCCGCGGGAATTGCACGCCGGGCCAATGCCCCTCCTTGGTCAGCGAGTCGGAATGGCAAACACCGCACGCATGAACCCGAATCCGCACATGGCCGGGACCTGGTTCCGAAAATTCTTTTTCCACGAGTTGGAACGCTCCGCCTGCAGCGGGCACCTGCATCGCACGACCTTTTACAGTAGGCATAGTTCAGCTGATCTCCTTCGGGCTTGGATGGAAACCTCTTGTGGAAGTTGCAGGAATTTGGTGAATCCTGCGTAAAGTTCAACCCGCTCTGACTTAGAACGAGCTTTCAGCTTCAGCCAGCACAATCGCCGTCTTCTTTGAGTTGGCTTCGTAGTAGGAAACAAACCGCTGCGGTTCCGCTGCTTTGTACGGTTGCAGATTATGTGCCCAGCGGAATCCAATCGGCTGATACCAAAGCTCCGCCTTTACCTGGTAAGGTCCGCCCTGCCCGCCATGGATCGCGTAGCGGATCTGCGCCGAGCCACCTGTAAATCCGGCATCGTCATGCGCGCCGCCGACAACCGCGATGTTGGGTTCAGCAGTCGCCTTGTCGAATCCCGATGGAAGAATGCGATCGTCTTTCAGATATCTGACAGCACTGAGAAGTCCGGTCGTGACGTGCCCATTCATGTCGCCAAGGATCGGCTCGAAAATCTCGACCTGATCTGGATTGGAAATCTCGCTATAGTAAGGTTCGAACTTGAGCGGATCGGCATCATTGTCATTTCCGACGATCGATCCGTCTGGATTCAGCGCGCCGGATTCGAATACCGTCCGTCCGGCGTTGTCCTTTACCGTCACATGGAGCCACGCTCGCCGCGACGGATAAGCAGTCGGCAATTTATGTCCTGTCAGGTTTTGCACCTTCACTGCAAACGAAACACCATCATCCGTCTTCTTCATGTCGAGCAATTCAACCTTTGCCGACTGCGTCCTCAGGAACTCCGAAGTCCGATTTACGGCCGCCTGCAACTCTTCAGGCTGAGCCGCGACATCGAGTTCTTCACGATGTTCGTTCAGCAGGTCCTGCAGGAAGAAGTTTCCGCCGATAAAAACGTGCCGATGCATTCCTACCCGTTTCACGCCGTACAAGGCCGTGATCGGCACTTCTTCAGCGACTTGCGGCATATGGCAGTTCTGACAGCTTTGCTTCTTGTTGTAGTCGCTGTGTTGCCATTCCTGATAAGGCATCTGCTCCGGGAACTGGCCCATAGCTTTCCCGCCAGGGCCGCGGACAGTGGTGATCAGCGTGTGACAGCTTCCACAAAGCGCCGCGTCGCGGATATGTACTGCCTGCTGCGGAATAAACCCTTTTGTCGAGGAATGCATGATCGTCTTGTGTCCCGCATCGGGCAGGAACGGACCGTATTCCTCGCGTTGGTCCGTTTTCGTTACCCCCGCGACCTCGACGTTTCCATTGAACGTTTGAGGAGTTCCAAGCCCTTTGCGCTCGATCTGATGGCATACAGAACAGGTGACACCATCTTCAGCGAAAGCATCTTTCTCGTGCTTGCGCAGCAGTGGAAGGCGCGCGAAGACATCTGTCTTCTTCCCCTCGGCCTTGTCGATCAAGTGCTGCGCAGGCATGTGGCAAGTCGAGCACTCATCCTGCAGCTCAGCGCTCGATTCCGGATGATCGATCGATTCGCGCCTTACGCTTCCCTGCCAGTAGGGATCACGTGAGGAATTCGCCATCACGCTGGCGCGCCATTGCAGGCCGATGGAGATCTCCTCTCCCTTGCTCGTCTTCATCCCGTTGTGACAGGCAACGCAGCGGTCTGCGGTGTGGAAATCTGCATGCGGATCCGGATGCGAAGCCGCGCTTACACCATTGCCCCGGAGCCCCGCGAATCCCAATACCGCAGCCAAAGCAGCCACCATGATCGGAATAGACCTGTGCATCTGCATCACCATCCATTCCAGAAGTGGCCTTCGGCCCAGTCCCATAGAACATAGAAATAAACCTGCGGCGAACGTCCCGCAGTATCGGTCACAGGCGCACGAACGCCGAGATTCACCCGCACATGCTGTCGCTTGCTCGCCGTCACCTGCATCTCGGGCATGATGTCCCAATCGGTCTTCGCGCCATCCACCAGATCGCGGCTCGCAAGAAACTCCACGATTGGCGACCACTGCCGCCCCAGACGGTGATCTCCCGCGATCGTCTGTCCAAGAGCCGTGTACCAGAACAGGCTTTGCGGACTCTTGCTGGTGTCATGCGGCAGGTCCGCACCCATCTGAAACTGCACCCAAGTATTGCTTTTGAACAGTTGATCAAACGACGCGAACGGCTCGAAGGTAGTCGTTCCCGCGCCGCCCAGTTTGGTGCTTCCCGTCGGCGGCAGAATTCCGCCCTGCAAGGCGAAGATCGATCCACTGTGCAGGTTTGAGTACATCACCTGTTTCCACCCAAGCGTAATATCTCCGATGTGGTTGTCCCATGCGTGATTCTGGTTCTGAAACTGCCAGGGAACGTCTACTTCCAGTTGTCCCTTCGCTCCAAACGCCTGCTCATGGATCACATGCGTTTCCAGCCCCGGAGCGCCGCTCGCATTCACTCCCGTCGACCAGACAATCTCGTCTTCCGGAAAAGCCTTCTCCGTCACAATCGCCCGGGGGAGGTTCAACTCGCCTCGAGGCCAGTGCCTATTCGAACAGAACGTCCTCAAGTAGGCCACAACATCATCAATCTGATCGTTCGAAAGCAGATCCCGAAACCGAGGCATGATGGTTGAAAAGCCAAGATACGGCCCGCCATTCACGATCACCGCTTTCCATGCAGAGTCAGGTTCTGGGGTTGTCTGATCGCAGCGCGTGAAGTCGGGCCACGTGTCGGGGCGCTTGAATTCGGTCAGCTTTTCGTCGGCGCCCTTCCCATCCGCTCCGTGGCATGCGATACAGCCACCCTCATAGATCGTCTTGCCGTTATTGGTGTCCGGTTTGCGTGTGTATTTCAGTGTCTGCGCAAACAGGGCAACAGAGGTGGCAGCGAAAAACATAATCGCTGTCAACCTCACCATCTGGCCTCGTCCAATCAACTGCTCTCCCCTGGAAGACAACGCACCACCGCATGTGCATGAAACGGAATCCGTGCGAGTTGCTTACCGTTCTGATGCAAATTCTACCGAGGCAGGCGCATTTCGCTACCCTGGATGACCCGATTTTCATTCCGGATTTGAGCGTGCTCGAAAAAGGCCAACGCTCGCCTCTTTATACTGGAAATGATGAGCACGTTCCTTCCCGTTGACGAGCAGATGGATCTGCTGCAAAAGGGTGCGGCCGAAATTATCCGCGTCTCCGACCTCCGCGAACGGCTTGAAGAGAGCCGCAAAACAGGCCGTCCGCTTCGAGTGAAGGCAGGGTTCGACCCAACCGCGCCGGACCTGCACCTCGGCCACACTGTCCTGATGCGGAAGTTGCGCCACTTCCAGCAGCTCGGTCACACCGTGATTTTCCTCGTGGGTGACTTCACCTCCCTCATTGGCGACCCCACGGGACGGAATGTCACTCGAAAGCCACTCACACGCGAGCAGATCAATCAGAACGCCGAAACCTACAAAGAACAGGTATTCAAGATCCTTGACCCGGAAAAGACCGAGGTCCGCTACAACTCTGAGTGGCTCGGCAAGCTCGACTACGAAGGGACCATCCGTTTAACTGCGCACTTCACGGTCTCGCAGATGCTGGAACGCGACGAGTTCCACAAGCGCTTCCAGGCAGAACAGCCGATCAGCCTTCACGAACTGCTCTATCCCGTCATGCAGGGCTACGACTCCGTCGCCCTCGAGTGCGACGTTGAGCTCGGCGGCACCGATCAGCGCTTCAACCTGGGCTGCGGACGTGAACTCCAGCGCCATTACGGCCAAAAACCCCAGATCATCCTGATGACCCCGATTCTCGAGGGCACGGATGGCGTTCAGAAGATGAGCAAGTCTCTGAATAACGCTATCGGCATCAACGAGCCTCCGGCAGAGATGTACGGCAAACTGATGTCAATCTCCGACGAGTTGATGTGGAAGTACTGGGTCTTTCTGACCGATCTCAAGCAGTCAGATATCGACAAGCTCCAGGCCGACGTTGCCTCTGGTACCGTTCATCCGATGGACGTAAAAAAGCGCCTGGCCCGCACCATCACGGCCGGGTTTCACGGAGAAGAGGCAGCCCGGCACGCCGATGAGAACTGGGCCCGCATGTTCCAGCAGAAGGAAACAGCGGAAGACCTTGAAGAGATGCACATCGCCTATGCCGACCTCGTCGGCCCGGCGAGCGCCCCGGGATCGCTTCAGATTCGGGTGCCCAAACTCCTCGTGCAGCTTGGCCTTGCCTCAAGCGGAGCAGAAGCAAGCCGCAAGCTCGCCGAAAAGGCTGTAAAGATCGAAGGCGAAACTGCGACAAACGCGGCGATCACCCTCGATTCTCTTCCCGCCAGACTCGTCGTGCGTCTTGGCAAGCGAGCCAAAATCGCTGTCATCGGCGGCTACGGCGAGGGCGTGTAGAGATCCCCGAACCGCAGCTCGATTCTGGCCACATCGGATGGGTCGTTGAATTTGGGACTCTCCCGTCGACGGGAGCTGAACCTGTGCTGCTGACGACTCCTTCCTTTCCTCTCGGAGCTCTGAGCGAGCGACAGCTCCCGTGTGACCAGATTGCACATCAGTACCAAGCAGTACCCGGCCAGACGCACATCTCCGGTACCAAGCCTCACTCGTTACCTTCCGGGCAGGACCGGCATCGATTGACTCATTGAAATGCACCATCAATGAGTCCGGAATACTTCGCTTCCACCGCTTGCGCAGCGAAGCGTTTGCAAAGCTCACCATCTGACCAACGCACACGCGCAGGCTATTGAGGCGGGCATCCTCGCCAAAAGCCTGAGATTGCGAATGCCAATTGCCTTCGGTGTCTTGGGGACAGGCAAGTTCCTGCGTTCTCTGTATTCCACCTTTGTGGGATCTATTGAGAGGCGTCGAACTACTCGCAAATCTGGCGAGAATCCCGCTCTCCCCGGGTCATTCCCAGTCATTGCCTGCGAAACGCTCTTCATCCTCGTGAGTTTCCACACGCCTGAGAGTTCTCAAGGGTGATTACGGTGGTGTTTCGGTCAGGTGACGATTTGCTTCGTTTTTCCGCATGTCTACAACTGTCAAGTCATTGAAAACAAGCTACCGGGCGATACAATTCGAGCACACAAAGAAGAAAGATTGGCAATTTTTTAATGTCCGATAT
>Ga0105241_10002315_pt1 | contig 14313 bp, 7 predicted proteins | sample KBSC64metaG_FD_80422 | JGI IMG/M metagenome (GOLD analysis project Ga0105241, IMG submission 80422) | Corn rhizosphere microbial communities from Kellogg Biological Station, Michigan, USA - KBS C6-4 metaG | ecosystem: Host-associated > Plants > Roots > Rhizosphere > Soil | place: Michigan, USA... | reverse complement strand
TGGTACGATTGGGGGAGCGGCCCTTCAGGCGCAAGCAACGCCGAGTTCGTGCCCATGATGTGGACGAGCGCGCGGTGAACGCGTCCATCCCCGCCGGGGCCAAGTTCTTACTCGGTTTCAACGAGCCGAATTTCAAGAGCCAGGCCGATCTCACGCCCGCACAAGCCGCCAGCTATTGGGGCACCGTTCAGCAGCGCGCACGCGCCGCAGGGATCCCGATCGTTTCTCCGGCCGTGAACTTCTGCGGCCCTGCCAGCAATTGCAATGGCACGAGCCCGTATGACTGGCTGAAGCAATTCTTCGCGGCCTGCCCGGGCTGCGAAGTCGATTACGTCGCGGTGCACTGGTACAACTGCGATCTGCCTTCTTTGAAGGACTACCTAGAGCCGGGCGGCGGCCTCGAAGGCTTCGAGCAATTCGGCAAACCCATCTGGCTCACCGAGTTCGCCTGCGCGATCGGCGGAGATACGTCGCCCGCCGGCCAAGAAGCGTACATCCGCGCCGCCATCCCCTACCTCGAGAGCAACCCACACGTGTTCCGCTACTCGTGGTTCAGCGCGGATCCGATCCCCAACGCGCGCCTCCTGAACGGCGATGGCACGCCGACCGCTCTCGGACGCGTGTACGAGAGTTTGCCGCAGAGCTGTCAGTAAGGGACTTGGCGCCCGCCGCAAGAGACGGAGGGCGCCAGCTATCAGACGCGGGCCCGTGCGAATCGAGCCCGCGTCGCTCGCCTGCGCCCACGCGCAAGAGCAACGATTGCTCCCGAGAGGATCAGGAGCTGTGTCGAGCTTCGGTTTTGCGAACCGGCAACTCGACAACTGCAGCTATCGGGAGCTGTCGTGCTGCCTCGCGAATCGCCGGCTTCGCCTGCAGACTCGATTGCGCCCGCCGCACTGGGGCTCAAGCCGCCACCGCCAACGTTGCTAACCTCACCGGCCGCGCCAATGCTTGTATCTCCACCGAACGCCTGACCACCGCTACCGGCTAGGGGTTCGCCCGCATTGCCGCCCTCGCCGAGCACGCCGGCTTCACCGCCGCTCGACGAACCGCCGGCTCCAATCACGCCGCCAGTGCCGGTGCCCGCTGCACCGCCCATCGCGCCGCCAGTGCCGGTTCCACCGTTAGTGTCCGTCCCACCGTTACCGCCAATGCTAACGCCACCTGAACCACTGGTGTCGCTCCCGCCATTGCCGCCAACGCTAACGCCACCTGAACCACTGGTGTCGCTCCCAGCATTGCCACCCACGCTGCTGCCTCCTGCGCCGCCGACTCCGCTATCACCGCCCGATCCGGTGCTGCCCGGCGCGCAAGCGGAACTGACGCACGAATTCGAAGCGCACTGTTCGGGCCCGCTGCACGGCGCGCCGTTGCCGAGTAGCCCGATCAGACGCGCGTGCAAATGATCGATTGGTTCCGCGGTTGAATACGCCGCCAAATATTGCGACTTTCCACCAGCCACCGCACACGAAACGGGATCGCTCGCTGCAAGATTGAATTCGGGCGGGTCGAGCAGCGCGCCGGTCGAGCTCAACAGCGATGCTACCGCGCCGTGTTCGACCAAAAAGCTGTTGCCGTCACTGGCGGCTTGCAAACACCCGTGCTGAGTGATCGGGATCTCGAACAGCTGGCTGGTTGCAGCAGTGAGTTGGGCATCCAGCAGCAAGCCGTGAAACTTGTTAGCTTCCGCGCTCAAGGACGGGTTCTGCCAAACGGCGAGATAGCCGACGCCGTCGCTAGCCAGGCTCACGAGGGGCGCGACATCCGCGATCCCGCCGGGAAAGCCGCAGTCGAGCACTTGGTTTCCCAAATCTTGCTGAACGCCGAGTCCGCTGACGCGGCTTCCCATCAGGCCGTAACGCGCGCTCCCGCTACCCACGCCTCCGCCACCGCTGGGCGGAAAATCGTAGTTCCAAACGGCATAGTAGTGCCATATCACCGCGAAATTGGTCCCATCGCTAGCCACCAGTGGTTGCTGGGCGCTCGAGTGCAGCGCGCTCAGGATCGCATCCTGCGGCAGCTGAACCGGCGCGCCTGGATCCTTGGTTTTGAATGGGACTGACGCGGCCGTTCCGGAAGCCGAGACGTAACTTGCCGCTAGACCGGTCCCGATGCCGATTTCCTGCACGATCAAATAGCCTTGCGGATTGCCGGCAAGATCGAACTTGTTGCCAATCGAAGCGAAGAGTTGAATGGGGTTCGGACCGAGAGCGCCCTGTCCAGTCAGCTGCAGCGCGATCAACAGGTTCTGGCTGTTCTCGCCCGCGATCAAGTAATCGGTCCCATCGCTGGCTGCTAGCGGTGACAAGAGTCCGGAGGGCTCGCCGTTCGATCCGTGGCTGATCTTGAACGGAAGCAAGATGCCTTGCGGGTCAAGCAGCGTGCCCTCGAGATCCACCCGAGCGCACACGGCCTGGGACTCTTCCGACCACACCAGTAGGTAGCTGTCCTTCGAGCGAGCCACGCTCGAGATCAGGTAGTCTGGCCGCCCCTTCGCCAGCAAGAACGGCGTAAGGCTCCCGAAATCGGTCGGGGCCGAGAACAGAACACCGTACAGGCGACCATTGCTCGAACGCTCCGCGACGAGGTAGGCGGCGCCGTTGCTGGCAATGATCGGCGCTACCCCCGTCTCCCCTCCATACTGGTTGCCACCGGGAAGGGTATCTCCGCCGACCTTGTCGACAGCACCCGCGCTACTCACCCGAGCGAATTGAGTGCCGACATTCAGCTTCGGCCAAGCCAACGCGTAGCCACCCGCGTTCCCGACAATGGACGCGCCACCCACCACCTGCTTGCTGTTGTCGATCGTGATTCCCTTCGGATCTTTGATGCTGAAATCCCAACCGACGCGGGTGCCCACCAGATTGCCGCTCTGCACCCAGGTAACCAGAAAATCAGTCCCATCGCTTCCAACCGCTTGAGAGCCGCTGCTCGCACTGCTGATTACGGTGCCGCTCGTATCCTTCACGATGCCGGCTGGGGTGACGCGCGCGCCAACAATCCCGTTGTTGCTTCCCCAAACCACTAGGTACCCAGCGGGAGTGCCAGCGACACCTATCAAATCCGCGTTTAGGCCTCCGACAGGAAAGGGGACGCCATTCGAGGTCCCGTTGCCGTTGATCTTGGCGGCAAACAGACCGGCGCCTTGCACCCACACCGCTAAGTAGTCGGTCCCGTTAGAAGCGATGTTGGGATATGTGTCAACGGTGCTCCCGACTGGCGCTGCGACAGTGAACGCGCTGCCCACGCTGCCGTCCGCGCCGACGTGGACGCCGGTGATCCCCGACGTGGCGTCGACTCCTGCCCACGTGACGACGTAGCCTGACCCGTTGCTCGCCACGTCCGCATCAACGGCAGCCGCGGCGAATTCCAAGGCCGCGGGGTCCAACACTTGTCCTGTCTTGCTCACTCGAGCGCCGAAGACGCCCGCCGGGAACTCGGTCCAAACCACGAGAAATCCGTCGCCATCCGACGCGACTCTCGCGCTCGCCTGCTCCGTCGCCCGCTCGCCAGGGACGCCGCGATCGACCTCGAATTCCGGCCCGATCAGCGGATCCAAAACCGCAGGAAAAACCGTGCTCTCGACGACCTGCTCCGGAACCACCAAACGAACCCGGCCGCTCTGCCACTGAGCTCTGACGGTGGTACGAGTGCCCGCAGCATCGACCCAGGTGGCGTCGCCGTAGCGAAAGTTGGCTGCGCCGTGCGCACGCTTGAAGCGCAGCCCCGTCGGCGTCTGCTCTGCCGACGGCTCGCCGACCGCTTCGACTTCAACCACCGCGTCTCCATGGCCGCCCGGAGCGCGAGCAAAATGAAAGCTCTGCTCGACGCCTTCCGAAGTGTTGAGCAGTTCCTCCGTCACTTCACCCAACTCGAGTTCGAGGCCGCCCTGGTTCGTGCCGCGTGCGGCGCGCAGCGTCGTGTCGAGTTGCTGGTCCCCACGCAGCACGCGAGCTAACTGGATCGTGAGCGGCCGCTCGCTTTTCGCTGCCGTGGGCACGGCGCGCGAACTGATCTGCAACACGCCCTGTTCGACGCGAGCAGAGTAGCTCTCGTGTCGTGCGAGGTAGGCGCCGGCTTGCGGCCGAAACGCATAGTGAGCTCGACGAACGAGTGCATCGATGTCGAACGAAGGCGGCAGGCCCTTTGCTGGGGCGGTAGCCGCGGTCGTGACGCTCGGCGGCGCGCGATGCACGTCGCTTCGTGCGACCGTGTCACTGCAGCCAACACTGACGAGCAACGCGGCGACTAAAGTCGAAGTGGTCCAGTTCATCGCCATCCCTCGCTGGCAAGTATAAGACGAAGCTGGGCTGGCGCAGTGCGCAATTGGGGTTCGGGCGGTGTTGCACTCATGCTCGTTGCTTGAGCGCGCGTACGCCGGTGTAGTTGTGTCCGACTGTGTCACGTTCAGCCGTCGCACGGTGTCGCTTGCGGCGGGCAGCGCACCTGATACCTTTTGAGATCATGAACACGGGGAGTTTTTCGAAGCGGCGGCAACTGGTGTTCGGGTTCGCGGCGGCGGGGTTGGCCTCGTTTGCGGCGTGCGCTCCAACACCGATTGGCGGCTCCGCTGATGGTGGCGCTGCGCCGACGGCGGGCACGGTCGCAGTGGGCGGAGACAACGCCACCGGCGGCGTCTCTGCGGGTGGCAGTCCGTCGTGCGGCAATCTCTGCGGTGGCTGGTCCGGCTCGACGGTGATTGGCCACGCGGGCGCTCCGCAAACCGGTACCGGCGGTAGCTCGAGCACGTCCATGGATGGTGGCACGCCCGTGGGCGAGGCGGGAGCAGTCAACGCTGGTGGTGCCCCTTCGGGACCCGTGACCTGCAGCACCGGCGTTCACGAGAGCGGCAGTGTCAATCCGTGCGCTTCGCCGGGTGAAGCTGGAGCAGGTGCCGATTGCCAATCCTACGATCTCGTCGCCGCTTATTGGAATGGCAGCCTGAGCTCGAACTGCATCGAAGGGGTCGATCACGTGCGCGTGGAAACCGGCGAAGGTGTCCCGCGCGGCATGCTGGCTGATCTACACACCTGGAGCAGCCAGCAATTCGTCGAGACTCGTGATGGTCTTCGAGTCGGCGCCATCGGCATGACGGTCGATCAATCGAACAAACTCTACGTGCTCGATTTGACGTCTGGCGCAACCACGTCAGTGACGGTAGCGCACGCGTACACACTCGCGGGTGTCGCGTCGTCCGGTAAATTCGTGGGCGCTTATTGGACCGGTAGCGTCGAACAAGTCGATTTGATCGACGGCACCACCGGCACGACCACGCCCGTCGGCGCACTCGGCGATCTCCAGTGGTGGAGCGATCAGCTCGTGCTCGATCGGCAGAACCATCGCGTTTACGCCCTCGGCAGCCCGACGAACACTCCGGCGAGCGAACTGTACACGCTCGATCTCGCCACTGGCGTGAGCTCGTCGGCCCCGCTCGCTTGGGCAGGATTCATCGGTGGCGTCACCGCTACTGGTCAGCTCGTCGGCGCGAACAAGGACGGAAGCGGCTGGTTCGTCGCGCTGATCGACCCGAATACCCGAACCGTGACTCGAAAGGGTTCGTTCGGCGATCTGCAGGGCATGGGTGCTCTCGTCTACGACTCGACGCGAGGCGTCGCGCATACCGTGGGATCGAACGCGAGCGGCAGCGCGTTTCTATACAACCTCGATCTGGCGACCGGCATCGACACGCAAGCACCGACGAATCTGCGCTACGTGCTGGCCAAACAGTAAAGAGGCACTCAGCTGGCGTTCCGCTTCCGAGATAGTTGGCGCTCGAGCCCGAATCCGAGCCCAACCAGGCTGACGCCAATCACGAGCAGGTGCAGAAACCAGGCTTCCGCCGAGTTCACGGCGATGAACTGAAAGTACACCGTATACAGGTTGATGATCAGAAAAGTCAGGCCATAGCCGCGGGCCAAGCGCCAACCGTAGCGCGAGCCGAGCAGCAAGCTGGCGATCGAAGTGCCGGCCCAGAGCAGCGAGAACAGAGCCCGTTCGCCGCCGTTGTCGCGCCACTCGAGATCATGACGACCGAACAGGGCAAAGAACCAGAGCGCGAGATTCGTCACCAAGAGCCCATGGTGAAAGTACACGCGCGCGAAGCCCTGACGCGCGCCCGTGAGCAAGCGTGCGTGAAGCCAGGCCAGGCCCAAGACGAAGAGCCCGACGAGCACGAAGCGCGACGGATAATTCATGTCCAGCCAATACATGCCCCAGCCAGAGTCGTAACCCGTCTCGCCACCGAACGCGACGAAGCCGTCGAGCAAGGCCAGCGTGAGCACTAGCCGATTCGGGAGCGCATAGGCCAGAACGCCCGTGGCGACCGCTGAGACGGTCACCAAACGTGGCCAATCGCCCGACCCGGTGTTGAAGCGAAAGGCGAGCGCAGTGAGCAAGCCTTGAAGAGCGAAGCCCCCGAGCAACTCCAGCGCGGCCCCGGTCTTGTGGAGCCCACGGCGACGGTCGACGTAATGCCCAGCCGCAAGCGAGCCCACGAGCGCCAGCGCGAGCCCGAAATCGATCAGGTTTTGGAGCCCGACGAGCTGGGGGATCAGCAGCAAAAAGCCCACGCCCGCGGCGACGGCACCCAAAATAGTGAACCAGCGCGCGAGCGAGAGCAAATTCCAAGCTTCGGTCGGATAGCGAGGACGGATGCGCTCCGCCTCGGCGAGACTCAACACGCGCTGCTCCACCAGCTTGCACAGCTCGCTTTGGATGGCGCGGTTTTGGGCATGGACATTCATCGCGCTGCGCTCACGGGTGTGCGCGGCAACGTCCGTTCGAGCGCGAAGCCAAGCCCGAACAGGACGAGGCCGCCGAGCAGGAAGAACAGACCTTTGTCGAGCGTGTCCCAAAACCGTTCGTAGTAGCGGGTGAACACATCGATGACGACCGTGGTCACGCCGAAGCCAAGCACGAGCCCATTGTGCAGGCGCGCGCCGAGCGCGATTTGCGCGATGCCAGCGAGCGTCAGCGCGATCACCCAAGGCAGACACTTCTGGGTCGAGCCGTCGATGCTCAAAATCAGCAGCGAGAGGTTGAAGTAAAACAAACCAAGCGCCTGATAAACCCGGTAAAATCGCGGCATTTTCTGGTACACGGCGCGCTCGTGCCAACACCCGATGCCGAACACCAAAAGTGCGGCCGCGGACATCAGTTTAGGATCCTGGACGTCGATCTCGTACGTGGAGTGACCCCACATTTGGTCCCACGTGCCGACCCAATGAAAGAGTGCCAGCACCGCGACGATCAACAGAAATGGATTTTTGTTCTGATAAGCGAGCGCCGTCAGCAGCGGCACCACGACAGCACCGGTGAAGACGAGGATGGCCGAGTCACCGAGTTCGAGCGCGGCGCCGGTCAGGCCCGCACCCGAGGCGAGCGCCACCGCGCCGAGAGCGGTGACGATCTTGGACGAGAGCGCGTAACGATCCTGTGCATCGCGCGCCAGGCGCAGTCCCCAAAACAAACCCGCTCCGCCCAGCAACGTGAGCACGAACCCGCCAAAGCCCTTGCTCCCACTGATCGCCGTCACGAACCCGAGAATGCCCAAGAACGCAAACAGCCCACCACTGATGCCCAGATACTTCACGAGCGTGGCCCACCCAAAACCCGGCGCGCCGTAGCGCTGCCGCAACACGAACGCCGTGTCCGTCGAGATCAAACCATCTGCAAGCCAGAGCTGAACATCCTCAGCCAGCCGCTCTTCTGTCTCGCGTAGCAACACCGCGCGAGGCTAGCCGGTTTCACGCGAACCGCTGGTTACTCACTGTTGTCCTGCGCGCGCGCTGCCCCTGCACCACACTCATGCTGCGAATCGCCCGATATCATTGGCTCACGGGTGAGCATCCGCTTCTTCCTTTGACGAGCTCAACGGGCGCGCGGTACAGTCCCCCGCATGTCAAAGGGTCGGTGGCTGGGGAGGCTGTGTTTTGTCGTCGTGCTCGCGAATGCGGGCTGTGGGGGAGAGGATCTCGCGAGAAGCGGATCCGCGGGTGACACGCCCGGCGCGGGCGTGGAAAGGCCCGTTGGGACAAGAACCGTCGACGGAGTGAAGCTCACTCACGTCGATGTCACGGCGACTCATCGTGTCGAGTTTTGGCAGACACATGAGGGCGGCGTGATGCTGCTGCAGCGGCTGAATACCCAGGCCGGCGATGAATCGTTGGATCTCGGGCCCATGATGCTCGACGCTGGCGGCACCTACGCAGGCCTGTATCGGCGGCTGATGCACGACCCGAACGCGACCATCTCGCCAGAACTCGCGGCCGCGGACGAGCGGCGCGCGCATTTGCCGATTCGCGATGCCTCGCAACCGCGGCCCTTGGCCGACCCGCCGCCGCACGCGACGCGCACCCATGGCGCGGCCGTTGTTGCGCCCGCCCCAACCTCGACCAAACCGGGCACGCTGCACACGGAGTGGTTGTCTGGCCTCACGGACGCCTACAACTATTCCGGCATCACGAACTTCGACTGCTCGGCGCCGGAGGTCGACGCGGCCTGGTGCCCGCCCGGCGCCTATTACAGCTATATTTACGGCGAAAGTGATGAGTCGATCTTCTACGACTCGATCGCGTACAACCCACAAGGGCAGCCCACCACTGGCTCGGGCTCGGCCAACGACGACCGCTACACGGTCTCTCAGTGGACCGCAGCGCGCGGCTGGTTCAACGTCCTCAACTGGGATCTCTGGCCTGGTGAGACATTGCGGACCACCTTCGTCGACATGCCCTCGTACTACTGGGGTGAGGTGGACGGCAACGTGGTCGCGTTCTCCGATCGCCAACGACGGTCGTTCTCGTCACTATCGTTCGGATACAGCGACCCGAGTTGGAACATGGACGACGGTTCCTTCGGCAACGACATCGAAGGCCTCGCCCACGGCTATCACGCGACGACTCCAGACTACTATGTCGACCCCACTGGCACTCTGTGGTTCGAAAGTCGCACGCAGTTTTCCAGTGGCAAATCGCAATACGGACAAATCGGCGTTCACGGCTTGCTCGGAGGCGGCGGCCCAGCCAGCAATTGCACCTTCAGCGAGCCCAACGCCTGGCACGGAAACCCCAACTACGTCCACTACGGCGACATCGCGTACGAGCCGCCGCGCAGCACGGTCGGTGACCGAACGAGCAGCGGTTTCGTGCTCGTGAGTTTGAACGCGGTCGACAACACCCACGCCGGCGTCGGATTCCTTGGCTACAAGCCGAACGCTGGCTGCGGCGTCATGCAGGATTGGGGTACCGTCCAGCTGAGTGCAACCGAGCAAGCGCCCTGCGTGGCGCTCACGGACAAATATCTCTACCACTCCGTAAACGGCGTGTACGAAGGCCAGACCGTCGCGCACATCTACGTGCCGAGCTCCCTCCACTGGAACGCCCTCCATGAATACATGGTCGACTACTCGTCGACACCGAAGGTGATTTTTAGCCGGGACGTCTCGATCGTGAATGCGGGTGATGCGCTCACGGTGATCAATGCCCCAAATGGCATGAAGGTCTCGAGTCACGGAAAGCTTTACGTCTGGGGCGTCGCCACGACGAACACCGTGGGTCGGCTCTACGGGATCGATCCCTTCAGTGGCCTAATCCAAGTACAGTTCGATATGACTTACGGGCACCCGAGCTCGGTCGGGTATACGCCGAAGATCGAGTCCGAGGGGCTCGACATCATCGACACCAAGGACGTGGGACTCACGCGGGCGGCCCCGGAAATCGTCGTTCAAAGCCTGGCCAACATGCTCGGCACGGACGTGTGGACGTTGATGCACGTGACGGTCAACGACGCTTCGCGGCTTTGATGTCGTCCGCAGCTCGCTGAGCGCAGCGAAGCCCGCCGAGTTCACGCGAACCCGGCGGGCGGTCGAAGCTAACGGTCGCTCACTGATTCGGGTAGAACATCTCGCACTGCCCCGGGCTGCCGATCGGATTTTGGTAATTTCCACAGACCTCGTAGCCGTTCGGATCCGCGGGTTGAGGTTGAAAGCAGGTTGCGTTCGGGCAGCACTGTTCGCCGTTGCTTCCGCAGGAAGCGCAAGTCGTGCCTCCCAAGCCGCCCGGCTCGCAAACGAGACTCGGCGCATTGCACTTCGTGCCGCCGCAACACTGCTGACCGAGTCCACCGCAGGGTGGCTGTTGGGGCGGGTTCGGGTTGTTCGGCGGGTTGGGATTGGTGGGCGGCGTGGGCGCGTCATTGCAATGATTCGATCCATCGCAAGCCGTACCAGGCGCTCGACACGAGCTGTCGGGACAGCAGGCTTCACCACGGCCGCCGCAATAGCTGCACTTGGTCTGCGCGTCGCAAACGAGCGGCGTGAAGTATTGGATGCTGCCGTCGCCTTCTGCAGCATTCGCGCCGCCGCCCACGGTGCACTGCGACCCACAACACTTCTCACCCGAAAGACCACAATACCCATCACACACGTTGGCGCCCGTAGTGGTGCTGTAATTGGCGCTGTACATGTTGTGATAGACGTTGCCGTCCGGTTGAGCCACATACAGGTTCATCGAGCCGTCGGAGGCAGAAGTGGCTTGAATAGGCCCGGTATGACACTGCGCCGGTTGCAGAATGCTTCGTGTCCACCCGCTAGAGGGTGACCACTCGTAGGCATCCATCAAGCCGCCCCGAGAAGCGAAGACCGAAAGGTTGGTGCTCGACCGCGCGGTGAGGGCGAGCGGGCCGTTAACTGGGCCAACGGTATTGATCTTCTCCCAAGTTCCCACGCCGTTCTCGGAGAGCACCCCGGTGGAGAGCTGATAGTCGAGGTGCCAAAGGCCCCCGTTGTCCGTGACGACCACTACGTCGGCGTGGTTTGATTTCGCGTCCGCACCACGACCCGTGGCTACCGGCGAGTCCACGATCTTGTGGCCATCCGGGATCGGCGGCAGTGCCTCCCACTGATACGCCCACAAGCTCGCGTCGCTACCGATCCCCTGGTGTTGATACAGCTTGCCGTCCGTCCCGACCGTGAACACGTGCGGCACGCCGTTCGGTATCACGACAGCGGGTCTCGGTTGAGAGGCCAAGCCGCCAATGTCGATCCAACTTCCCCATTGCCCGTTCATCCACATCTTCACGTGCGTGTGCTGATCGGGCGACGTCCCCGCAACGATGTACGTTCCGCCACCCGGCGCGCGGGCAGCCGCCACACCGTTGAGCGTCGCCCCGGCCAGCTTCTCTAAGCCCCATCCCGCGCCGTTCGGCCAAAGATGGCGAACGAGGCCGGTCTTGTCGGACCAAAACAGCTGCGCGGAGGTGGGCGAGTCTTGCCAGGCGGCGAAGGTCCCGAACGTGGAGCCCGTCGTCAAATTGGGCACGAACGTCGTGCTCGGCGCTGGTTTGTCCCAAGCGTGATTCCAGCCATAGAAGTGAAGATTGAACGGGAAGCTGAGCGCCTCGGATGAAGCCGCAGCACTTGCCTCGTCGACCGGCTCGCCCGGTCCCGCGCTACATCCGGCGAGAAGGGCGGCTGTCGACAGCGCGCCCAGTGTCAAAGTTCGCATACAAAAACGCTGAAAGAAATTGGTTCGCATCTTCTCTATTGCCCAAGGAGGCAATCCTCTCTTCCCCCCCCTTGTGCAACGCTCGTGCCCACTCGCTTTTCGCGCCGTACGCGATCACCCAATTCTCTGTTGGACGAGCCCCGCGCAGATCCCACAGAAAACAGGCTCGATCACGCACGCGATGCGACCTGCATCGAACGACTCGGACTCGCCGAAGTCAGATCTCGTGCGCCCATTTGGGCGCCCGCTTTGGCGTTCGCCCTACTGCCCAGAACGCAGTGTCAGCAGCGCAATTTCGGGCGGCACTCCAAAGCGCACCGGCCAAATACTCGTACCGACGCCCGTAGTGACGAACAAGTGCCGGCCGCCTTCGATGACCGAGCCCGCCACGTAACGCTCGCCATAAATCGAAGGCACGATCAAACGCCCTAGAAGTGGCAGCTTCACTTGTCCACCGTGAGTGTGCCCGGCGAGCGTGAGCGCCGCTCTGGAGTCCATCTGCGCGAACACATCCGGTTCGTGCACCACGGCCACGAGCGGCATGCCGGGCAGTGCGCCCGCGAGTTCCTCGTTCGGTGCCACTTTGCGCACCTCCAGGTCGGTCATCCCGAACACGCAGAAGCTCACGCCGCGTGCGTCGATGCGCTTGGCTTGGCCGTCGAGCACCGTGACCCCATTCGCCTCTAACGCGGCGCGAACGCGCTCACCGCCATTGTACCAATCGTGATTGCCGAGCACCGAGATCACCCCCAACGGTGCACGCAAACGCCCGAGGCCCGCCGCAATCGGTTCGATCGGCACGTGGTTGGCGAATTTCACGCCATTCACCTGGAAATCACCGCCGAGCACGATCAGATCGGGCTGTTCGGCGTTCACGCGATCAACCAAGACTCGCAACTGGTCGAGGTTCCAATGCGGGGAGCCAATGTGCAAATCGGAGAGGAACGCGACGCGCAATCCGGACAACGGCGCAGGCCACGCCGGCACATCTAGCATCTGACGATTCACGACGAGCCGCGCGGGTTCGATCCAAAACGCGTCGAGCGCGAGCCCCAAACCACCGAGGTTCACGGCCAGCAGCGCACTCCTTATCGTGCGACTCGAGAACCAGTTCAACCGACGCCCGTTACCCGCCATTGCTCGCCGCGCACTGTGACAGAGAGCAGCTGGCCTGACCAGTCATCGACACTCACCTCCTCACCGACTGCCTCACACGAAAAACGGGAACTGACTAGCTCAGGTACGATTTATCAAATACTTTCTTGACCAGTCGAAAGAGATCCTTCATTCTCACCCCATCATGTTGCGCGTCGCTCTCCATCTATGTACCGAAAATCGCCAAGGCGATTCGGCGCAGAGCTATGCGCAGCCCATGACGTTTATCTTGGGGGGCAGCGATTAACGGGCGGTATTTTTAGGCACATTTTGCCGTAAAAGCCGCCCGGGAAACCGAGGCGGCTTTTTTCGTTTCTGGGTCCGGGGTTCGTCCTCGGAAGGCGACTCGCGCTGTAAACGCGGGGCTTCGGCTAGACCGTTCGACTCGGTACGGACCCACGAATTGAGGACACCAGTGTATTTAAATAGTCACTCTCAACTCAAACATTCGACTCACTAATACTGAGTCTGTGGCGTAGCGGCAGCGCATCCGACTTTTAATCGGTAAGGGCCATCCCTAGAACCTCGGACCGAGCTCACCGAAGAAACGCGAGTAGCCCAAGGCGCGACGACGAGGCGTACCTGAAAGGTACGGTGAGGAGGCGCAACGCAGGGATGCGAAGCGGATCTGAAGGTGAGCGACGGGAGAGGTTTTAGGGATGGCCCCGGGGTGTGGGTTCGAATCCCGCCAGACTCACAGCTTTGTTCGCGCCTGTAGCTCATTGGTCGAGCATCCGGTTCTTAACCGGCAGGCCAGGGTTCGACTCCCTGCGGGCGCACTCCGGGATCGTCTAAACGGGAGGACAGCGGTCTCTGAAGCCGCGAAAATTGGTTCGAATCCAGTTCCCGGAACTGCGTGCGCACGTGTGCGCCCGCTCTTTGACAATTAGAAAACGGCATGACGGCGCGCGAACGTGCGTGCGGCGGTCTCCCGTGTAGTGGCGGAGGCGCACTGTCGCCTCCGCGCATTGTAGGGCTTGTGTGTTGGTACACTGGGCTCACTGTTAATGAGCCTTCCGCGGGTTCGATTCCTGCCCCTACAGCAAACCATGCCCGTATAGCTCAGTCGGCAGAGCAACCGCCTTGTAAGCGGTCGACCTCGGCTCATATCCGAGTGCGGGCTCCATCCCTTGCAGGCGGAGCAAAAGAAATAGCCTGCTGACACGGCGCGCTCGACCACTGGCTAAGTCGACGGTCTTTCCAACCGTAGAACGGGGATCGAAACCCCGGCGCGTCACCAACGAACACCAAGCTGACCTAGTGGTAGCGCCACGCTGAAGACGTGGAGGGCTCGGAGCAAAACCGAGGGTGTTCACCGGGGAGCGGGCTCAAGGTGGGCCACTCGCTTTGGAAGCGAGGCATCGGGTGAGTTCGATTCTCACCTCCCCGACTGTGACGTGAGGGAGCAAGTTGAACCCGGGTGACTGTGAATCACTCTCCGACGGGAGCATTACCCGTACGTCACCTACACCGCGTGATGCGACTGGTGTCGCAGTTGGCTTGTCACGCCAATGAGACGGATTCGATTTCCGTACGCGGTGCCAACACGGTGCAGGCCATGGTGGCCGATCGGATTGTCAAATCCGTAGGACAGCGTTCGATTCGCTGGCACCGTGCTCGGGCAAACTCGCGAGCAGGGACCCGCGAGTGAGCCCAT
>Ga0105241_10002307_pt1 | contig 14328 bp, 8 predicted proteins | sample KBSC64metaG_FD_80422 | JGI IMG/M metagenome (GOLD analysis project Ga0105241, IMG submission 80422) | Corn rhizosphere microbial communities from Kellogg Biological Station, Michigan, USA - KBS C6-4 metaG | ecosystem: Host-associated > Plants > Roots > Rhizosphere > Soil | place: Michigan, USA... | reverse complement strand
CTCAAAACACCTATTTTCTTCACATTTATCTCCTTCCGCTGTTCGCGCTGGGGATGGTCAAACCTGTCAGGCAGCAGGCTTGCTAATAATAACCCGCAATAGGTAACTGGCCTGCAGTTGCGTCATCGTGCCCAGTGTATACAGCGTTCACGGAGAAGCGCTTCCAGCTCGCTTTAATTTAATAGAAGAGCTTTCGCGTCATTGCGGTCAGGCGCTTACCGCCACTTGGCGTGACGACGACGGTTTCGCTTATCGGCAGCCCTCGGGCAGAGGTATACATATGGAAAACCTGGTTTTCTTCCAAATTCCAGTCGCTGTCTGCCAAGAAGACGCGGGTGAAGTCACTGGTGCGCGGAGGAAATTTAAGACCAAGCGTGTACCCAGTGATGTGGGTGTAGCTGTCGCGTAATCGAGCCGCCAACATACCTTCGCGGACTATGGAGTCGACGTCGCTTGCCTTCGCACCAGGCTTCATTGCGCGAAGCTGATTGTCTTGGATCTGGATCATCGTCTCGTAGGTTTGAAGTTGTTCATCGCTCGGTGTGCCGATCACTTTCGCGCGCATCATCCGGGCGGTGTAGCCGCGGAAGTGTGGGACCGGCTCAACAAACAGAATGTCACCACTCTCCAAGGTCCGGTTGCTCAATGAGGCATGGAACGCCGTCGACGGCCCCGACGAGATCACAGCGACCTGAGCATCGTCCGCCCCACTGAGCCAAGCTTCGCTGGTCATGGCGGCGAAGATTTCACGCTCCCTGGCGCCTGCTCGGGCGGCGTCGAAGGCCGCTGCTGCGGCTCTATCGCAGATCTCGGCGGCCACCGCGAGGCAAGCAAGCTCGAGAGGAGATTTGACGAGTCGCATCTCCCACATCACACCCGAGAAATCTGCAAACTGGGCGCTTGGCAGGAGGCCTTCGAGTTCAATCGCTCGGTTTACCGTCAGAAAGTGGCTGTCCCGTTCAACCCCGATGACCGAGCTTCCCAGGCCGAGGGACTTGATCGTCTCAGCAACGACGGCGATTGGATTGTCGCTATCTGAAAATTCGACGCAATTCCTGAAATGGCTCATCGCGTTGAAACATTGAGCATCCAGACCACGGATCACAGCAATTGGATCTCGATCCAGAGGGACTAGCAGAGCCTGGTACATGGCCGCGGTGGACTTGAACCCGCTGAAATAGGCTCTGTGCTCCGATTGGTCGATGATGAGCAGATCTACTCGCCGTTCGGCCATAGCGCGTCGCAACGCCGAGAGACGGGCGCGGAATTCATCGAGAGGGAAAGGTGGCGGAACGGGCAAAGGCTGCGGCATGAGTTCGGTCCTGTATCGAAGCAAAGAGCGCCGGTTTCGTGCGGGTCTGCAAAAGCCGCAGGGTCGGCCACGAGAGATTGTGTTGCAGCAGTTGCGGTTAACCTCGGCATCTTCCGCTGCCGTTCTGCGTTTGACAGCGGGTGGAATGAAGTCATTCAACCTCTCCCGATAAAGTCGGTTATGCAGTTGCCGCTCGCGGATTGACGGCGGCGGTTAGGGCTGGCGATCGAGCTCGAATGACGAACAGCAGCGCAGCCGCGGCAATCAGACCCGACAGAACTAAGCCGAGATAATCGACCAAACCCAGGTTGTCGGCATACGCGCCGAGGAAGCCCGCAAGATAGCTTCCAAGTCCCATGCCAACGTACCACAAGCCCATCACTAACCCTGTCAGACGTGGTGGCGAAAGGTGGCTGATGGTGGACAACAACGAAGGCCATATAAGGATTTCTCCGATCGCAAAGCAAAGGTAGCCTGCGACAATCCAGCCGGCGCTGTGCAGCCCGGAAGGAGCATGCGCACTGACGCTCGCTGCCGTTAAGAAGAATACGTAGCCAATTGCGAGGGCAAGCAATGCACAAACCTGTCTAATGAATAAATCCAGGTGGAATCCGCGCCGTGCTAGCCAAGCCAAGCACATCTCGACAATCGGTGCGAAAATTAAGAAGCCCACTTGGGACAGTGCCAGGAATGCAGAGGCTGGAACGGTGAAATTTCCGATCGTGCGGTCGGTGCTCGACGTCACCATCAGCATTAGCACTCCCGCTTTTTGCATGTACGCAGTCGTATATACGGCGCTAAAAAGCGTCATTAGAGAAATCGCAGTGATCGCCCCCGGCATAGCGCGTTTTGAATCTCTCTCAGACGCTGGTCGCCGAACTGGGCGCGCACCGACTTCTCCCAAATGTTGCTGCGCAAGCGTTGCGAAGATGATCAGCCCAGTTCCCATGCCGAGCGCAGAAGTGAGAAAACCCCAGCGGAACCCCAGCATCTCGCCCAAGGCGCCCGCTATAAGCGTGCCCATTAGCCCTCCCAGGTAGATACCCATGAGAAAGACGGTGTAACCGGTACTCCGCGGCAGATCGGGCCTGCCGTCGTAGATGCGCCCCACCAATGTCGCGACAGCCGGTTTGAGCAAACCGGTGCCGACTGCGATGGCACCCAGTCCCGCAAATAACAAAGCACGGGCAACTGGGGCAAAAAAAGGCCAGGTCAGAGCGAAGAGAGACAGATTGCCAAGCAATATCGCCACTCCGCCAGCAAGCGCGCCGGCGCGATGACCGATCACGCGGTCTCCGAGCCAGCCGCCGACGGCGGGAAAGGTGAACGCTAAACCGGCAAAAATGCCGTAGACCTGCAACGCTTCATCGCGGTGCCAGCCGAGCGCGCCCTCTACAGGCGAGCCCGTCAGGAACAAAACCAAGAGGGCTACCAATCCGTAATACGAGAATCTCTCCCAACATTCGACTACGGACACCAAGTAGACTGCTTTGGGCTGCCCCCGGAGATTGCTCGATCCAAGTTGCGCCATCCATTTGCGCAGCGGAGTCCGCGATTGCGTTGGCGTCCCCTGATCTGCTGTTGAGAACTCAGGCGGATTTCTGTTCATCTGATCTGCATCCAATCCTACGGCCGTCATCCCGCGCAATTGTCCAACACCGGTTGGCCGAATAAGCCACCTCGCCGGTCAATCGCAGCTCGCATTCGAGCGCGGCCACACTCCCGAGCCGCGGCGAAGCGGGCCAATGATGTCATTCTGACTGGAAATTGTTCATTCATTTTGTCCCTCCGCCAAGGGTGTTCAGTTTAGTCGCTCGAAGCCGCCGGCGTTCACGTCCTGGTAGGCCCTAATCACCCTCCCGGCTGCATCGGTCTCAAAGACGTACCGACTGCGATCGGTTTCAAAATCCGGCGCTCGCTCAAGGGTGAAGGTGTCTTTGCCAGAGAGACGGTACACGCCCTGACCGCCGATGATGAGACCGCCGTCACCACTGGAGGCAACGGTGATCTCGTTGGGAGGCTTAATGCTGGCCCAATTGGGATCCTGCATCTTCGGCATTTCGCGGTAGCGGCCAACATACTTCGTGACGTCTGCCTTGGAATCCGTGGCGAAGTACGGCGCTCCCAGGAAGTGCTCTAGGATGAGAGTTCGCGGGGGCGTCACCCGCCGCTCTACCGACCCGGTCACGGCGGCTGGAACGACGCTGCTCACGTTCGCATTCGGACTAGGCTCACCACCGCCGGCCAGCGTGACGAAGACGCCGACCTTGCTGTCCATGAACATCAATGCCAGCGACAGGTGCTCGATCGAGCCTGAATGTTGGACGACCTTCTCGCCGTTGTAATTGTAAACCCACCAAGCGGCACCGAACCCATTGGTGTTCGGCAGATTGCCGCGATGACGGGTGTGCGCAAGTTTCCAATACATTGGTGGCAGCACCCTGTCGGCCGCCCCGCCGCCCTCGCGGATGTTTGCGATGAGCCATTTTGACATATCTGAGAGCGTGGAGTTGATGCAGCCGTCGGCGGAGGAAAGGGGAGCAATGCCCTCGTAGGGGCACGCGGGGTACGGAAGCGCGAGCGCCGGGCCGTCGGGCAAGAATGTGTATTGAACTATGGTGTCGGGAGCCGGTTTTTGCCCTGGATCGAGCAAGGTCCTTTGCATCCCGAGCGGCAAAAATATATGATCATCCAGATACTCGCCTACCGCCTGACCAGTTATGTCTTCGATCATGACGCCAAGGACGAGATAGCAGTAGTTGCAGTAAACAGACACGCTGCCGCGTGCTCGGACGTAATCCGGCTGCAAGCTTTCAAGAAGCTTTTCGGAGAATGGTAGCTTGGCATCGTAGCCGTCGACGCTGAGCGGCTTCAGGTTCCCAAAGCCCGCACTGTGGGTGAGGAGATCCCACACCGTGATCTGTTGCCCATCATTGGGCTTAAAGTGAATCCGCTTGAGATAATTATTAGCGGGGTCATCGAGGGATTTAATCTGCCCACGTTCCAGGAGTTGCAGGATGGCCGTCGCGGTGAAGGTCTTGGTTATCGAACCGATGCGGAACTGCGTAGCGTCGGGTGAGACCGGAGTTTTCGACTGCCAATCCTGATAACCGTAGCCCTTTTGCAAGAGAACTCTGTCACCTTTGGTGATCACAATACCGAGACCGGAAAAGCGATGCTCGGCAAGGGCCTTCCCAAATACGTCGTCTGCCCAACGCTCGAGGGCTATGGGGTCGAGCACAGTATCCGGGACGCGCGCCTGAGCAAAGGTCGTCCCTCCCGCAACACCAAGGATGACCCCGGTGATTGTCAGTGCCCGCTTTATCAAATGGGACATACCTCTCTCCTCAACCCGCACCGCGATGGTGCCTGCGCTCCGGCTATGTTGCTGGCTTGGCGCCAAATTAAATCCGCTAGCTCGCAGCGCCTCATTCACCGGGGCCTGCTCGCCGTCCGGTGCTGCCGGACGGGATCGGAGCTCTTCAGCCGAGACGGGAGCTGCAATTGGAGGGGATATGCCGGGGCTTGCGTCCCTTCATAAATATTTGATCGTTGGGGATACGACGGGGTTCAACGCTATGTTTAGCCCCGTCTTTCTCCGGTTCAGATCAACGCGAGAGCACATCAGGGGATGTGCCAAATTTTCAATAGTTGAAGGAAAGGAGAACGCCGACAGTCCGAGGCCTCAGGCGCGTTACAAACTGCTGTCGCCTCGATGTGGTCGGACGGACAGCACCGTATTCATTGGTCAAGTTATTTACGAATGCCTTCACCGACCACGATTTCGGACTCTTAATTGTGAAGCTCATCGCAGCAGTCGTGAGGCTATCGCCGGCGAACAATACACCTGTACCGGCGTTCTTGGTCGTCAGCCTGCTGACATAGTTCGCGCTGCCAGAAAATACGCCTTTATACCCCGCGCCCAGTCCAAGGGAATAGTCCAAATAGACCGAACCAGTGTATTCCGGACTGCCGTCGAGTCTATCTCCCTTGTCGTAGATCCGTATGCCCTGTGAATACACGTCACTGGCGAAAGAAAGACGGTTCCAGCTTAGCGAACCACCGACCGAAAAATCGCGGGTGACCGACACATTTATCGCCGCATCAACACCAAAGCCGCGCGCTCGTGTCCCATTAGTCGGAGTAATCAGGTAAAGCGGCACAGTCGGCGTGCCGATATTGACGAACTGACGGAGCTGGGGATCTTTCCAATCTTGATAGTACACGGCCAACTCGTACGCGAACGCGCCGAACTTACCCTTGGAACCTAACTCGTAGTTAGTGAATGTGTCGGGCTTCACCGGCCCCAGGGTTGGCGCGGCGATAAGCGAGTCCACGTTTTGATTGAAACCGCTCCTGAATCCCTGCGCGTAAGACGCATACAGGTTGATCTGATTGCTAGGCCTCCATGAAGCGACGACGCGAGGCGTTACCTTCTTGAAAGTAGCCGACGAATTTATGACTGCGGGTCCGTCGTACGAAGATATCGAAGCGTAATCGACCTTATCGTGGAAATAGCGCAGACCGGCTTTCAACTCGACAGTGTCGTTGGCGAATTTGCGTCCGATTTCACCGAACAATGCGATTGACCTCGACTTGTCACCATCGCGCTCTGCAAACGGGAGGGCGGGCACAAGATCATCAACTATATCATCGCTCGCATCTTTGTAGGACGCGCCAATTGACCAACTCCAAGGGCCTGTCGTGGTTGAGTAAGCACGGACCTCCTGAGTGAATGTCTTCGCACTTATAGTCAAGCGCTCAGGGGTCAAGCTCGGGGTCAGCTGAATAACGCTGTCCGCTAGAAACTTAATATGGCTGGTCGAGCTCTCTACCGCAAATGAGTCGAATTTGTACGAGATATTCAGTCCATAGATATCATAGTTGGTGACCGCGGTCTCATCAATGACGCTAGGGGTCGTCATATCAGCAAATGAGGCATTTAGACCATCGAGTTTGGATCTCGATATCCAAACGGAGGCAATGGCACTGAGACGGTCGCTTGGCTGTGCGAGAACCTTAAAGCGATACGTCTGGAAGTCGGCGCTATTATAATTTTGCCGCGGGCGCGCAGGTTGATCAACCCAGCCGCTGAGATCCTCATAGCTCACAACACCGCGAATGGCCAATTTATCTTGTATGAGGGGAATATTAATGGCGCCATCCGCTTTGTAATTGGTGCCGCCATCCTCGGTCGTGGAGATGCCGGCCTGACCTTTCACTTCGAACCTACTGGGATCTGGGTTAGCGGTCAGTACTCGTACGACACCCGCCAGCCCTCCAGCGCCATAGAGCGTCCCTTGCGGTCCCTTCAGGACCTCCACGCGGTCAAGATCATACGGGCTCGCGTCTGGCGTGACGGGCGTCCTGACCAATGTGAAAGGAACGTCGTCGAGGTAATAGCCGACCGTGCTACTAGCCGACAGCAGGGACGGACTGGCAGTGACGCCCCGAATAGAAAAGTTAGATCCGTTGCCTTGGGAGCTTTGGGTTACGGCGACTCCAGGTAGTTTCGAAACCGCGTCATTCACCGTTTGGGCGGAGTTCGCGTCCAACGCCGCTCCACTCAGTACGCTGATGGAAATTGGAACGTCTCGGAGCCTTTCTGCGCCCGACTTTTGAGCGGTAACCACGATTTCGTTTGCGGCCTGATCAGAAGAGGTCGCCGCCGCTTGATCGGGCGCGGCTTGAGCGCAAGCCCGCTGTGCAGGAAGGGTTATAACCATTGCAGACGACAATAGCATTGCAAGGCGCATGTTTCCGGCCCGAGTTGGCTGCAGGTAGGTCAAGTTCCTCATTGGTTTCCCCTTCTCTAGTTTGCCCGTCCCGAGCGAGCGAGTCGATTTATGATCCATTCATTATATTGTCACATAGGATGTGTCAAATGTTTCACTCGGGGTGCGCCGCCGCCCGAGTTGTGCGATCGGTGGAGTCGGAGTCCTCCGCGCATGGGATTAGGCTTCAAAATTAGGCGGGACGGTGCCTCGTGCGCCGTATTGCTGATCCATCCAACTCACATGAACCAAGCGGCCCCGCCGGTTTCCTTGCGCCAACTCGAGGGCGGGCTGGTCCTCGATTACGCGTGAGGCCTAGATTCATTCTGCATCTGAGTTTGGCCGTAACCGAAAGGTGTGCCGCCTTGGGGGCGCGAGACGAACGACCCCAAATCCGCATTGGGACCCCCGGGGATCTGATACATTTGTTGCATGATCCTCACTTTTGTGCGATTTAGCGGTCGTCGACGGGGACCAATCCGCCTCATCGCTTCATGTGTATCAAGGCGGCGAGCGTCGCGTCATTTTGACCAGCGAGAAAAATCCGGTGAACAAGACTCGAATTGCAGCAGGCGGTCCAACATCATCTGCACCACCGCGAGCCAAAGGCGACAAATGAAACAAGCCCCACTTGCGGATAAAATAATTGGCGAATTCGACCGATTGCCTCCGCAGCTGCAAAATGCGGCTCGGTATATTCTCGATCAACCGAGAGACGTAGCCCTTCTATCCATGCGGCAACAGGCGCGGGTCGCTGGTGTACAACCTGCCACGATGACTCGGTTCGCCAAGCATTTTGGCTTAGACGGTTACGATGCCTTGCGGGAACTCTATGCTCACGCATTTAGGAACGGCGGCTTCGACCTCGCCAGGCGCGCTGACGAGCAGGTAGCTCGCCAGAAGCTCGGGGGTGATCAGGCCCTGGCGGCGGAGGTCATCTCATCATTCTCCGGACAGATCGCTCACTTGGCGGAACCGGAGACGCTCGACCAATTGGTTGGCGCGGCGGAGACGCTGGCACGCGCGCGCCGTATCTACTGCCTCGGGATGCGATCTTGTTTTCCCGTTGTGTCCTACTTCCAGTACGTCGCGTCGCTTGTGCGTGACGGCGTAATACTTTTCGACGGCCTAGGGGGCGTGGGAGCGGATGGGCTACGCAACGCGGCCTCTGATGACGTCCTTCTTGTGGCAACGGTGCGCCCTTATACGCGCGCCGTGGTGGAAGCAGTTGACTATGCGTTATCCAGAAACGTTCCTGTCGTGGCGATAACGGATAGTGCGGTTTCCCCGGTGGCCGATCGAGCCCAGCACGTCATTCTCGTTTCAATCGACAGCCCGTCGTTCTTCCACGCAATGAGCCCCGCCTTCGCTGCCGCGGAGGTTCTTGCGTCACTCGTTGCTGGCCGAGGGGGCGCCAATGCGCTGAAGGCATTGGAGGACACGGAGGCGCAATTCGCCGCGTTCAATATTCACTTCAGTTCCAGGGATCGCGGGAAAAATCGATGACCCGTTCGCTTAGGCGCAGGGGCTCTGGATCTCGAGGATGCGGAGTAGCCAACGCAGCGGCCTGCCGCTGAAATCATTTGCCGGATTGGCGTATCAGGATCGACAATGACTGTAGCTACCAACAATGAACGGGAAACCGATCTCGAAGCCTCGTACGATTCGATCGGCTCAATCGAGACGAATGTGCTTGATGGGTTTACGTTGACGTCTGTGGGCGACGTAATCCTGTCCCGCCCAATCAGTCAATATACGCACCCCGGGTTCCATGAGTTGGTAGCTTTGCTGCAAGGTTCGGACGCGACCTTTGGAAACATGGAAACGCTTATTTTCGATATTCGGACCTTCAGCGGAAGTCCAGCCGCTGAACATGGCGGCGCTTATCATGTCAGTTTGCCAGCCGTCGCCCCCGACTTGCGGGCGATGGGCTTTAATATTGTAGGCTGCGCCAACAATCATACCCTCGACTGGGGGCTGGAGGGGATGCGCGCGACGTGCCAGGCCCTCGACGAAAGCGGGATCGTCCATGCGGGGACCGGTGAAAATCATGCGCAGGCCGGTGCCGCTCGCTTTCTGGAAACGGCGAAGGGACGCGTAGCGTTGGTGTCATTCGCGACGTCATTCACGCCGATGTCGCGCGCATGCGACCCGGCTGGTGAAGCGCCCGGCCGGGCCGGCGTGAATGCGCTACGACTAACTCGAAGCATCACGGTAACAGCAGAAATGCTGCAAAACCTGCGTGATATTCGCGACCAGTTACCGTATTACAACGCCCAAGGAAGCGATGAATGCGCTGTAAACCTGGCAGGGACCGAGTACAAACTCGGTTCTAGTGTTGGGTACAGCTATAACGCAAATGGATCCGACGTGGCCGAAATTGCTAGAAATGTTCGGCGGGGCAAGCAATTCTCGGATTTCTGTATCGCCGCAAGTCATGGCCATCATCCTGGAAACTGGAGCGACGAACCGGCGGATTACGAGCAGGCGTTTGCTCGCGGCCTGATCGATTCAGGCGCGGATGTCTATGTGGCTCAAGGACCGCACCGGTTGCGTGGAATAGAACTCTACAAAAGCCGGCCGATTTTCTATGGCCTTGGCAACTTTATCATGGATGATCTCCGTACACCGGTTGGAGCCGATATGTTCGATTCCTACGACAAGGATCCGCAAACCGACACTGACGCTGACGTTACGGTTGCGGAAATGACTCGTGGGTACGAGACGGCACCGGGGCTTAACTCGCCGGTATTTTACGAGAGTGTCGTGGCTGTGAGCCGATTCGAGCGGAACGAGCTCGCGGAATTACGGCTCTATCCTATTGAATTGGGCTATTCCAAAAGGTTTGCAAACCGAGGCATTCCGCGCCTTGCTTCCCCTGAGCAGGCGAGAGAGATCTTGGTGAGGCTGCAAAATTTATCAAAGCCGTACGGGACACATATCTCTGTCTACGAGAATGTTGGCGTTATCAAATTGAAATAACCTATTTTCCTCTTCGAAGGCGATGATTGTCATCTTGGCAAATATTCCGATTTTCATGACGAACTTTATCCCCGAGCATACCTGCGGATGTCGTCTCTATCTGACTAACGCGCTTTGGATATTGGACATAAGGAAAGCGCACGCGCACCCATCGGGCGCTCGTCGCCCGCTTCACAAAACCCTCGCGATTGCCGAGTTGCATAATCTCGCTGGCGAGAGCGACATCTTCGATCGTCCGTCTCGTCTGCATCGACATCGATCGCGTGGTGAAGCGTCCACGAGTGCGCGAGCGGCTAACATCGTCACGTTCGACCTCGCGGTCACCAATCAACTCGGAAGCCAGTTTGGCTGTTCCTCCATCCTCACTAGCACCGGCGCGTAACAACAGGAGGTTGCCGCAGTTTTCGATAATTGTCTGCGCGCCCTCACCGTACACCTGCTTGACCTGGGCAAACGACTGGAACCCCACCGCCACACATCCACCGAATTTCCGCAGCCGCGCCTGCGCATCCTTCAAGCCTTCGATACGACCCAGCGCATCGAGTTCGTCGACATGAAACCATATTCTCCGGTCTCTCGCTGGTTCGAGCGACAATGTCTCAAGGATGGCGATGTTCATCCAGCATGAGATCAAACCCTTGACTGCTGCGACCTGATTGGCAGCATAGGGCATCCAAAGCGAGCCGGTTCCTCCTCTAATCCAGCGGCGGATCGCAAACGGCTCGCCCTCCACAGCGCTGATCAACCGCAGATGACCGATCACTGGCGATAAGGTGCCGAGTATGCTGGCGAGCATTCGCTCGCCGCCTTCCTCAAAGTAGCGCGCCGCAGGCGTGCCTGCACAGAGTTGTTTCAGCTCACCCGGCTTGGCTTCAGCCAGCATGGCCGCGAAATCCGCCGAAGTGCCCAATTGGAGAGTGACGAAATTCTCCATCGCTCCAGCGAGCAGTTGCTGGGCATAGCTTATCCACTGATCATGCTCACTGGCGCCGAGATGTGGGAGTAACGACTGCGCCAGGAACGCATAGTCGCTCGGCCGCTCGATCTCCCCAAGCAGGTCCCAGCGAGCGCAGCGCCCGTCGAACGGATTGAGGACAACATCACCGTGCGTAAAGAAGGCCGACATCGCCGCACCGTCGGGATCGGCGACGACCTGCCGATCACCGCGGCGAATTGCGTCGGCCATCAGCCCGCGCAGGGCCGTCGACTTGCCTGAGCCGGTGGCTCCGATCGCCGCAACGTGCATCGTCTCGTCCTCGCGGCTGAGCGGGACACCGGCAAGCGTGACCGCGCCGGTGAGGCGCGCGCGCAACCGTCCGCCACGCCCACCGGTGACCGCCCGAACCCTGGTGCCGCGCAAATGCTTGATCTTGCGTGGCCAAGCCGCGAGCCGCGCGGCGATCGTGCCGCCTAGAAACGCAAAGGTCGCCGGCATCATCACCGCGAGCGGCCAGTTGTCCGCACGGAAGCTGCCATAGAGCATGTAGCCAAGGACGCTGCCCGCACCCCATCCAAGCGGAGCATGGATTATAGGCCATCCCGTCCGACGATCGACGCCCTGAACGATGCTCATAGCTATGACCCCGGGAAGGACTGCGAGCGCGAACCAGAGATGATAGGAATGCGCGGCGAGCCAGGCCCAACGCTGTTCGATCCACGGTTCGAGATGATCACGATGCGCCCAATGCTCGCGGACGAGATCGGCGAATGCGAACCGGCTGTCGACAGGAATTTGCAAACGCACCAGCGGCCAGCACAGCCCGATCGCGACCAGTGCGGACAGGAACGCGATCTGCTGGACGACGGGATCCGGCCCCCGCCCACCGGGCATGCCGCCGCCCGAGGTTGCCATCAGCGTTCGGCTCCGCGATCCCGGCCGCGACTAAGCCCGGTGAGAACATCCGCCGCTTTGGAAAGGGCATCGCGCATGGTCTCGGCGGTATGTTTGGGCGCATTGACCCGAGCCGCGACCATGGCCCGCAATGCCGCCGCGCGATCGGTCTGCGCCGGCTGAACGGGGCGATCATTGGCCTGGCCAGGCTTTGCACTTGGGTTCTGCCGCGCGGTGCCGCGTTGCGACGCGCCATCGCGGTAATCCAGCGCCATATCTTTCGGCCGCTCGCGGCCGAGCGTCCGGCGGAGCGCCGCTTCGTCGGCAAATTCGTCGCGGCCGTAATGCAGCGCGGTGCCCTGACGATGGCGCGAAAGTGCGACATAAGTCGCATGGGCATCGAGCCCCGGCGTGGCCAGGACATGGGTGCGGTCAACGGTCATGCCCTGGGTCTTGTGGACGGTCGCGGCATAGCCATGATCGACATGCGCGTAGCTCTTGAGATCGACAGTGATCCGCCTGCCGTCATCGAGCCGCACCGCGAGCGTATCCGGCGCCGCCTTCTCGACAGTGCCGAGCGTGCCGTTCTTCACGCCGAGATCGCGCTCGTTGCGAAGAAACAGGATGCGGTCGTTGTCGGCGAACTGCCGTGGGCCTCGCTCGGTGCGGATCGCGACATCTGTGCCAAGCGCACCCTGCGCAGCAAGCCTGGTGCGCGCTGCATCGTTCAACATGACGACCTCCTTGTTCAAGTGGGTGAGGATGATGCGTGACGCTGCCGGATCGGCGCGCCGTTCAGTGTCCCAGCGATCGATCAGCGCCGTTCGCGCCGCCTCGCGCGTCTCGGCGGCGTGGACCATGCCTGCATTGGAATAGGCAGCGAGCGCCGTGCCCGTGCCGCCATTGGCAAAGGCCTTCGTCGCCTCGCGCATCCACTCAGCGGACTGGCGGCGCACCTCGCTAATCTCGGCAGCGCCATGGCGTTCAGCGAGCAGGCGGAACGCCGCGCCTGCTTCGATCGCCTGGAGTTGCTGGACGTCGCCGACCATCACAACCTTGGCGCCAGCACCCGCGGCCTCGGCCAGCACGCGTTGCAATTGACGGGTGCCGACCATCGCCGCCTCATCGACGATCAGCACGTCGCGCGATGTCAGTCGATCATATTCTCGCGCCCAGGCATGTTCGAGGCTGGCGATCGTGCGCGAGGCGATGCCCGAACCGCCTTCGAGATTTTCGGCGGCGATGCCCGACAGCGCCGCGCCCCGTACTGTATAGCCCGCTGCTTCCCACGCCTCACGCGCGACGCCCAACATCGCCGATTTGCCCGAGCCGGCGAACCCAACGACCATGCTCAATCCCGGCCGCTTGAGCACATGCTCGAGCGCCCGCTTCTGATCCGCGCCCAACACCAGGTTGCGACGCTCGGCAGCGATGAGGGCACGCTGCAGGTCGACCTTCCCGACGGCATGCGAGTTCGTTGCAAGCGCGGTCGCGTTGCGCACGAGCGCTTCCTCGGCGCCCAACATGGAACTGGTGGTGAAGCGCTCGGCACCGCGCCCGTCACGACCGAGCGCGAGCACCAAGTCATGATGGCGCATTGCCGCAATCACAGCATCGAACTGATCCTTGTCGTCGGAATGCCGATGCGCGAACATCGCGAGATCGCGCATGGTGAAGGTCGCCTGTGTGCGTGTCAGCGCGTCAAGACCGGCAGCCGGATTGGCGATGATTGCCGCACCATTGCTGCGCGCGATGGTGCGATGATCGTCCGCGCGCTCGGCATCCTCACCACGCGCGTCACGGCGGGCGCCGGCCGCGCCGATCTTGTGCTGCGGCTCGAGATCGATGCCCTGCTGCTCGTAACTGCGATGATCGATGCGTGCGTCAATACCGAGCACGGCTAGCCGTGCGTTGACATTATCGGCCCAGGCGACGCGCCAGTGCTGGAGCAGTGCACTCGCATTCCAATCGCGTACCTTCGCGCCGAATCCTTGCGCGTCGACCGCGCGCATGGCGAGCATGACATGGGCGTGTGGCTTAGCTTCCCCGTCGGCGCCGATGTCCCAGTGCACGTTGAGATCTGCGACCATGCCGCGCGCCACGAACTCGCGGGCCACGAAGTCGCGAGCCAGCGCCACGCCCTGTTCGCGGGTCATTTCGCGCGGAATCGCGAACTCCACCTCGCGAGCGAGCTGCGCATCCTTCCGTTTCTCAGTCGCCTCGACCTCATTCCACAGCGTCTCGCGGTCGCGGAGCCGCTCCGGTGCGCCTCCCGGCAGCATCACTTCGGAATGGACGACGCCGGCCTTGTTAGTGAAATCATGATGCCGCCCTAGCCGCTCGTCCTCCAGCCGGGATGCCGACCGATAGGCGGCGGCCGCCACGGCGCTCCGGCCGGTGCCGCGCCCGATGACTTTGGCCGAGAAGTG
>Ga0105241_10002278_pt1 | contig 14426 bp, 15 predicted proteins | sample KBSC64metaG_FD_80422 | JGI IMG/M metagenome (GOLD analysis project Ga0105241, IMG submission 80422) | Corn rhizosphere microbial communities from Kellogg Biological Station, Michigan, USA - KBS C6-4 metaG | ecosystem: Host-associated > Plants > Roots > Rhizosphere > Soil | place: Michigan, USA... | reverse complement strand
TTGTCCCCGTTCGCGTAGCCAAACAAGAATGCCGCAACCGTGTTGATGACAAGTCCGAAGAATGTAAGAACGTTTGGATTGATGCGCGCAAGTGCAAGCCAACGAACGATGGTGTCCAGCAGAACTCCGCACGCTCGGCCGAAGGCGCTGGTCCAGGTCACTTCGAGCCGGCCTCCGCTTCAGCAGCATCGTGCATGGTAATGAGGCTCAAGATTTCCATTTCACGCTTGCCATTTGGTGTGACGACCAGCGATGTGTCGCCAACTTTTTTGTTCAGCAACGCACGTCCGATGGGGGATGTAGTCGAAATCTTGCCGGCGGCGACGTCTGATTCCTCGCTCGTGACCAGCTGGTACTCGATTTCCTCGCCCTTTTCGTTGTCGTACACCTTCACTGTCGAGCCGAGCCCGACTTTATCTTTAGGAATGTTATTGAGATTGATCAAAGAAAGATCGGCGATGCGTTTACCTAGCTGGCGCAGTCTAGCCTTTACAAACTCCTGGCGCTGCTTCGCCATGTGATACTCGGCGTTTTCGCTCAGATCGCCCAGTGCAACGGCCTTTTTCAACTCTCTTGGAAGCTCGTGACTGAGCTCGTGTTCGAGCGCGTTGATCTCTTCCTGAAGCTTTTTCTTAATATGCTCAGTCATGCTGCCGTAGATTATACCCCCAAGAATCGCGCTCGGTTTGGATTGAGAGATGTCGCAGCGAAGTACGCGAGAGACACAGTCACGGTAAAGTTACCATAGGCAAGTTCATGCGACTGCGGGAGTTAAGCGAAGTCTACGTCATTCTCGAGATCGCGCGAGAGCGCGTAAACATTGCCTTTTCGTTGGCATTCACCTACAATCCAAAAAGTAATTGGGTGTTCGTCCTTCCCGCTCGCAGGGCTTTGGGTGTCCCTCATGATCAGTAGCGACGGTAATTTCCACATCGGCGACAAGGTCGTCTATCCGAACCATGGCGTAGGAATTATTGAACAGATCAGCAGCCGAACGACCGGAAGTACGGTTGAACGCTACTACCTGTTGAAGATCAAGGCCAGTAGCGCGAAGGTCATGGTGCCATTTCAAAATGCCGCCACCGTCGGGTTGCGGCGAGTAGTGCGCAATGGCGAAGTTCAAAAGATCGTGGATTATTTGACTGAAGGCGAGGCATCGAGCAACGGCGACTGGAAAGATCGTTTTAAAGAAAACTCGGAGCGCATGCGAACCGGGTCGCTCCTCGAAGTGGCCGCGGTTCTCAAAAGTCTTCTGTTCCTTACTACCAGCAAGCCTCTTTCCTTCCGCGAGAAGAAGATGCTCGAACGGGCGCGCTATTTGCTCGTGAGTGAGTTAGCCATGGCCAAGAACTGCGAAGAGAACCACGTCGAAGACGTTCTCACCAAAGCACTCGCGAAGTGCAACCTGCGATTTCCTGAAGCGTCGGAGTTTGAAGCCTAGGTTTCCCCACGACGGCGTCCGACGCAGTTGTTCCTTCCTTATCTTGATCCAAATGTGCGCTCATTCCCCTAGCCAGGCTGCGTATGGTTTCATCGACTCCACGTGATCGAAAATTATCTTCATCGTTCCAGTAATTGGAATCGCGAGGATAAGACCAATTGCGCCCCACATCCAACCCCAAAAAAGAAGAGATATCGTCAGTGCCAGCGGATTAAGCTGCAGCCGCTTGCCAAGAATCATTGGATACAAGACATTCAGTGCGAAGACGTGGAGAAGCACAACTGAAATCACGATGAGAAACGCGTCCGCAGAAGAAATCTGCCCCACGCCTACCGCGAGTGGCGGCGCGATCGCAAGCAGCACTCCCATATATGGGATCAGGCTCACGAATCCACTGATAAACCCTATGAAATAGAAGAACGGGATTTTTAAGGCCCAGAAAATCGCGACGCTCAGCACGGACATGAACAATCCCACAATCAAGTTGCCAAGAATGAACGCGCGCATCATCTTGCCGATCAGGCCCAGCGTAACGAAGGCGGTATGTCGATGCTGCATCGGGAACAGCATGACCGTGGCCGAACGGACGTGGCTGCGCCAACTCAGCATGAAATAAACAAGGAAGGGGATGAACGTCGTTGCCAACAAAATATCGCTGACAGAAGTGAAGCCATGGGAAAGGGCGTCGCTCCACGTTGGGAGGGGCCGCACTTTGAGGACGTTCTTGTCGTCGCTGCTAGGAGGAATGAAATCCGTACTGCGTTGGAAGTCTTCGGCTTGTTGGCGAAATCTTCCGAGTACATCTCGGATCTGCTGCGAGTATTTCGGAAGATTGGCCAAAAACGATTCGGCGTGACTGTATGAAACGTATGTGAGCCCATAGATCACAGCCAGCAATAGAACGACCGCTATAAACGCGGCGAGACTGCGATGAAGTTTGAATTGGATAAGAAACTCCACCACCGGCGCCAGAATGAATGCCAATAAAATGGAACCTAGGAGGGTGACCAGCACCAGCTGGCCCAAGTAAACGAGGGCGAGGATGACGCCTACAGCAATCACATTGAGAGCCCAGCTTCGAGGCTTCGATGACGTTGTTGTCATGCTGTGAACGGTTTGGGTGTTTTCATTCATGCTTCAGGCGCCATGCACGGCTCTTCATACGTATAATCGGTCGTGCTCAGTGACACTAGCGACTTCGAAGTAAAACGTCCAATTGGGCGTGTCCTAGGCCTGGACGTCGGATCCAGGCGCATCGGTGTCGCGATTTCTGATCCCCTCGGAATCACTGCCCAAGGTCTACAAACTATACGCCGACAAAACAAGCGTTTAGACTTTGCTGCCCTCGAAACGCTGATTAAGAGTTACGAAGTGCGAGAAATCGTCGTCGGATTGCCGCTGCGTCTCAGCGGCGCAGAAGGAACGCAATCCGGGAAAATGCGCGACTTCGCGGCAGACCTACATAGCCGCTTTCAGTTGCCCGTTCACCTTTGGGACGAACGCCTTACGTCTGCGCAGGCAAACCGTGTCCTCCGCGAGAGCGAGATTAGCATCGAGAAGCGCGCAGCGGCTGTCGACCGTATGGCAGCGGTACTCATTCTTCAAGGCTGGATGGAAGGACACCGCTAACGAGATCGGTAGCTTCGGCTACTTGTCTCTCATGGCCCTGCGGTATGCATTTACGTTCTGATTGTGTTCTTCCAGGCTTCTGGCGAAGCGGTGGTGGCCATTAGAATCGCTCACGAAAAATAGGTACTGAGAAGGGGTGGGATGCATCGCTGCCTCTAGCGATCCTCGACCGGGATTCGCGATTGGGCCGGGCGGCAATCCGGGATTTCGGTACGTGTTGTAGGGCGATTTGAAAAACAGGTCGTCGTGGTGCAATGTGCCCTGGTATGCACCCGCTAACAATTCCGCATAAATCACACTGGGGTCAGCATCAAGCGCCATCTTTCTCTGAAGGCGGTTGTAATATACCCCAGCCACGAGAGGCCGTTCCTCCGGTACCGCCGTTTCCTTCTCAACAATTGATGCCATCGTGACGATGCGGTGAACCTCACTCGAAAGCCCAATCTGTTGAGCGACCTGTCGAAACTGCTTCACCATGGCGGCCGCCATGTCCTTGAGAGATTGCGTTCGTGTGAATTGGTACGTCTCAGGATAAAGATAGCCTTCCAGCGATCGGGCTTCAGGATCAAGATCTGCCACCAATGACATCTCGCTCTGCGCAATCTTAAGAAAATCCTGCGACGATCCTAGGCCGGCCTCTTCGATCGAGCGGGCCACATCAAACATTGTGTAACCCTCTGGTATCGTCACCGTATGGAAATAAATGTCGCCGCGCGCGAGCCGATCATGGATGTTTGGGATGTCGGCAGATCGTTCAAACAAATATTCTCCGGCCTTCAGTGACCGTGCCGGATGAAGATAATGCCAAAGTCGAAATGCGATGGCGCTGCGGATTACGCCAGCCGACCGCAGTTCTAAAGCGATGCGGCGGCTAGAGTATCCCGGACGTAACAGAACCAGGGTGGGAGAAGATGGCCCCAGAGGAGCTTTCAAGGTCCACGCTAACCACCCACCGACCGCAAGGACCACCACGAACAATAGAAGGACGAGTCTGCGCAATGGAGCCCCAGTTTAGACGAAATGCTTCCTGCAAATCCGCCTTCGTTTAAAACCGAGGTGTCATCTCGTGACCTGACCGTTGGGCTAAGCCGCCAGCACCACTAGCCGTTGCCGCATGTCCCCACGGTTGCCGGATGTCGCCCCCACATTTCCAAAGTGCGCGGAATCTCTCGTTCGCAACGTCCGGGCGTCCATCTGATGCCGTATACTCGTTTAAAACCCAGGGAATCGCCTGTCGCTGTATGAACCGTTTTCGTCGTATCCAGATCGTATGGTTGTTCCTCGCCGTTGTGCCATTAAGCGGTTGTCTCTTCCGCACTCGCAAAATTGAACGCCAATTTTCCACCGCTCCTCTAAAGACCGCGACCCAGCAAGAGCTACTCGACTACATCAACACCGAGTCCGCCAAGATTCAGTCGATGCAGGCGACGGTCGATATCGACACCTCAGTAGGTGATCAGAAAAAAGGCAAGATTACTGATTACAAGCAGATACGCGGCTATGTACTTGCCCGAAAGCCAGCGATGCTTCGAATGATCGGGCTGTACCCGATCGTTCGTAACACCGCTTTTGACATGGTGAGCGATGGCACGGACTTCAAATTGTGGATCCCGGCGAAGAACAAGTTCGTCGTAGGACGCAATGACACGGAATCACACAATCCAGATCAGCCCCTCGAGAATTTGCGCCCTCAACATATCTATGAGGCACTCCTTCTGGGAGCAATTGACCCGCAGAACGAAATTGCCGTTCGCGAAAACGACTATGAAACGGTAGTGGACTCAAAAGGGCATCGAGTCGAACAACCGGATTACGAGGTCAACGTGATTCGGAAAAGCGATAAAGGCTGGTATTTGTCTCGAAAAGTCGCTTTCAGCCGTACCGATTTGCTCCCGCGTCAGCAACGGATTTATGACGAGCAGGGCAACGTCGCCACCGACGCGCGCTACGAAAATTACAAGGAGTATGACGGGATTAAGTTTCCCTCTCGCATCGAAATCGAGCGGCCGTCGGAGGGATACGACATCACTCTGACCATTGTGAAAATTGAACTCAACAAGAGCCTCACAAACGAGCAGTTTGCTCTCCAGCAGCCGCCGGGCGCTGAGGTAATGCGTCTGGACAATAAGCCTTCAAAAGGCGGCAGCAGTGGAAGTCCGAAATACGTCCACGATTAGAGGATTCACAAGCATGATGAACAAGATGATTGTTGCCAATTTGGCACACCGACCGATGCGGTCGCTGATTTCAATCGTCGCAATCGCCCTCGAAGTGACGCTCATCCTGTTAATTGTGGGCCTATCGCTAGGCATTCTCAATGACTCCAAGGCTCGACAGGCTGGCATCGGAGCGGACGTGATCGTGATGCCGCCTGGTTCGTCGTTCATCGTCGGGTTGACCGGCGCCCCTATGTCGATCAAGGTGGGGAATATTCTCGAAAAGCTGCCACACGTGACAGCCGTGGCACCTGTCATTACCCAGGTGTCGACCTCTGGCGCATTGGAAGTGATTGCTGGCATTGACCTCAAAAGCTACGAAAGCTTGTCCGGTCCCTTTCACTATCTATCCGGCGGCTCGTTTCAAGGACCGGACGACGCTCTGGTCGATGACCTGTTCGCTAAAGGGAAACATGTCAAGGTCGGCGATACCATCGAGATTTTGAATCACAACTTTCGCATCGCGGGAGTCGTGGCCCAGGGGAAGGGGGCACGCAAGTTCCTGCCAATCGCCACTCTGCAGGATCTGGTGGGTGCTAAAGACAAGGCATCGATTTTCTACCTTAAGTTGGACGACCCGGCTAACGCCGACGCCGTCGTAAATGAGATCAAAGCCGTGCCAGGAATGGAGAAGTATGTCGCCACTTCAATGGCGTACTACCTCTCCATGATGACGCCAAGCAACTACCCCGGCCTGTCGAGCTTCATCAACGTGGTGATTGGGATATCCGTAATCATTGGCTTCATCGTGATTTTCCAGGCCATGTACACCGCCGTCATGGAGCGGACACGTGAAATTGGCATTTTAAAGTCCTTGGGCGCGTCAAAGATGTACATCGTGAACGTGATTTTGAGGGAGACGCTACTGCTGGCGCTCTGTGGAATAGTGGCAGGAATTCTGTTCAGCCTGCTTGCTCGGGCCGGCATCGTGCAACGCCTTCCCTTGTTGAGAGTCGTGGTCACCGGTGAATGGATTTTGAAGGCAACCGTTGTCGCGATCGTCGGCGCAATCCTCGGGGCCTTGTACCCGGCCTTCAAGGCGGCTCAGAAGGACCCGATCGAGGCTTTGGCCTATGAATAGCCCGAAATTCATCGCCAACAGGGGATGAGTTTGGGCTATGCCGTTTGTTGACAACCCTCTAGAAGCTAAGTTATCTTAAAAGCTTTGGTAGTCCTGCGGTTGCCCGCCTGAGCCCTGCGCGTTCTGCGCTGTGTTGGGTATTCAGCGGTCTTCTTTGCACTTTTAAAATTCTGGGAGATTTCAGATGTCAACCTATTTCCCCAAAGATGGGGAAATTGCGCGCAAGTGGTACGTCGTGGATGCCTCCGAAATGGCCTTGGGCAGGCTTGCCTCTAAGGTCGCTCGCATCCTAATGGGCAAAGAAAACCCGAAATATACTCCGTTCATTGACACCGGCGATCACGTGGTCGTGATTAATGCCGAGAAAGTCAGAACAACGGGTATGAAATCCGAGCAGAAGGTTTACCACCGCTACACCGGATACCCGGGTGGTCTGCGATCGGAAGACTACCGGAAGCGCTTTGACCGGAAGCCAGAGCTCATTATCGAAGACGCTGTGGCACGTATGCTCCCGAAAAACAAATTGGGAAAGCATATGGCCAGCAAACTGAAGATTTACCGTGGGGAAAAGCACCCACATGAAGCACAGAAACCCGAAGCGTTGTCGCTGGTGTAGGCAATTATACTTTCGGCCCTCGGGCCGGAGCAGGTTTTTGAAAATCCTTGGAAGGTTAAAAGCACCGGGTCAAGATGAAATGCTGACCGCTGGGTGCTGAAGGCTAATCAATGGCGGAAGTGATTCAATATTACGGAACAGGTCGGCGCAAGACAGCAATCGCGCGAGTCTATTTGCGTCCCGGCAGCGGCGACTTCAAAGTCAACGGTCGCGAGTTCGAAGAGTACTTTGTGACTCCATCGCAGCGAGTGGCAGCTAAGCAACCCTTGGCTTCGACCGAAACCGGTGGCACGTTTAACGTCCTTGCCAACGTTTCGGGCGGCGGAGTCGACGGTCAGGCCGACGCGGTGAAGTTGGGAATCGCGCGCGCGTTGATGCAATTCAATGCCGAGTTCCGCAAGAAACTGAAGGCTGAAGGAATGGTCACGCGCGATTCGCGTGGCAAGGAACGGAAGAAGTACGGGCAGAAGGGCGCTCGTAAGCGGTTCCAGTTCAGCAAGCGCTAGATTTTGAGCTAACAGCCGAAGGCTGAAGCTGCGGTAGGTGTCCAATTCTTCCCGTGCTTCGTGGCGCGGGGACGGGAATGGTAATCCGAGAGGTCGAACAAGACCAGCTCTCGGATGCAAACCAATGAGGAGGTTGTTTGGCTAACATCACCATGAAAGAGTTGCTCGAAGCAGGTGTTCACTTCGGGCATCAGACGAAGCGCTGGAACCCTAAGATGAAGGAATACATCTTCGGTGAGCGCAACGGTATTTACATTATCGATTTGCAGAAGACGCTGAAGATGTTCAAAGAGGCGTCGAAGTTTGTGCAGGACCTGGCGACCGAAGGCAAGCGTGTGCTCTTCGTGGGAACCAAGCGCCAGGCACAGGATGCGATCGCCGAAGAAGCGCAGCGCTGCGGGATGTTTTACATCAATCAGCGTTGGCTGGGCGGGCTCCTGACTAATTGGGTTACGGTTCAGAAGTCGGTAAAGCGACTGAAGGAACTGGACGAAATGGCCACAGACGGCCGTTACGAGTTGTTGCCGAAGAAAGAAGTTATCAAGCTCGAACGCGAGCGCAAGCACCTGCAGGCCAACCTGGCTGGCATTAAGGAATTGACACGTTTGCCCGACGCGGTGTTCGTGATCGATTCCAACAAGGAGCAGATTGCGGTCCGCGAGGCGCGTAAGCTAGGTATCCCCGTCGTGGCAGTGGTCGATACGAACTGTGATCCGAGCGAAGTGGACTACGTGATTCCCGGCAATGATGATGCCCTTCGGGCGATCCGCTTGTTTGCATCCAAAATTGCCGATTCCATCGTCGAAGGCGTGCAACTGATGAGCGACAAGCAAGTGGCCGAGATGGCCGCAGCCGTCCACAGCGCCGAAGATAGCGCTGCCTTATCTGACGAAGTCTCTGCGGATGCACAAGGCGCCGCGGTTGAGAGTGGCGAGGACATCAGCATGGAAGATGTTTTGGGCGCAGGCACAAGGAAGCGACCTGTCGCGGCGACCGAAGATATAGACTCCCAGGTTGAGACCAAAACCTTCTAGGTGTCAAAACTCTCTGAAGTCCGGGCTTCAGCCCCAAGGGAAAGCGACCCGCGCGGGTAGTCTGGCGCGGGTCAAATTTTATAAACGCACTGCAAAGCCCAATCCCGGGGCGAAACCTGCAGATGCAGAAACGAATCTAATCGTCATGAGTACAACTACTGTGAATATTTCAGCAAGCCAAGTGAAAGAGCTTCGTGAGAAGACTGGGGCGCCCATGATGGATTGCAAGCAGGCGCTTTCGGAAGCCAAGGGCAATCTTGAAGAAGCCGTCGTGTTGCTACGCAAGCGCGGCGTTTCCGTGGCGGCCAAGAAAGCGACTCGCGTGACTAGTGAGGGTTCTGTCTCGAGCTACATTCACGCCGGAGGAAAGATTGGCGTGTTGGTCGAAGTGAACTGTGAGAGCGATTTCGTTGCCCGCACGGAAGACTTCAAGGAACTGATCCACGACATCGCGATGCACATTGCCGCGAGCGATCCGAAATACGTCCGCAAAGAGGACGTCACTCCCGAAGCCTATGCGCGAGAGAAAGAAATCTATCTCGATCAGGCGATTCGCAGCGGGAAACCTGCGAACATCGCAGAAAAAATGGTCGCGGGTAAGATGGAGAAGTTCTACGAGGAAGTCTGTTTGCTCGAACAGCCTTTCATCAAAGACCAAACTGTCAGCATCGGACAACTGATCGCAACCAAGGTAGGTAAGCTGGGCGAGAACATTGCCGTTCGCCGGTTCGCGCGCTTCAAGGTTGGGGACGCGGGCGAAACGATTGCCGTTACGAAACCTACAGAACAGAAAGCGGAGTAACAGAAGGGCTGCTTCGGCAGCCCTTTTTTAGTGTCCGGAGCGCTTCGCTTGTCAGCGTCACTACTCCGACCGAGAAATCGAGGACCGAGACTCGCATGGATACTCCCGCCTTCAAGCGCATCTTGCTTAAGCTTTCTGGCGAAGCCCTCGCCGCCAACCAGGGATTCGGTGTCGAGTCTGCTCGTATTCACGAAGTGGCTGCTGAGCTCGCCGATGTTCATTCCCTGGGCATTCAGATCGCAATCGTGGTGGGCGGTGGCAATTTCTTCCGTGGTGTCGCTGAACAAGCCAAGAAGATGGACCGCGTTTCCGCAGATCACATGGGCATGTTGGCCACAGTGATTAACGCGCTTGCATTGCAGGACGCCCTCGAGAAGCAAGGCGTTTACACCCGCGTCCAGTCGGCAATTGAAATGAACCAAGTCGCCGAACCTTTCATTCGCCGTCGCGCGATTCGCCACTTGGAAAAGGGCCGCATCGTGATATTCGCGGGCGGTACGGGCAACCCGTATTTTTCCACCGACACTGCCGCTTCGCTCCGTGCGATGGAAATCAAAGCGGACGCAATTTTGAAGGCCACCAAGGTCGATGGAATCTATGACGCCGATCCCATGATCGTGAAAGACGCCAAGAAGTTCGCTGAGATTTCCTACATGGAAGTCCTGAAACAGGGGCTGAAGGTAATGGATTCCACTGCGATCTCTCTCTGCAAAGACAACAACCTTCCCATCATCGTCTTCAACCTTAACCGGCACGGCAACATCCGCAAGGTCGTCCTCGGGGAGAAGATCGGCTCGCTCGTCAGCGCATAGTGGCCGAACGAATGAGCTCCATCACAGAAGCGCATCCTCTAGTGCGCTATTGTGACACGCGCTTGCCGTCAACGTCGTAAACCTCGAGCGGACCGTATTTCATCAGCACATCCTTGATCTCTTTTCCAGAGCCGACGCAGACGACTTGCATTTTGGATGCGTCGAGATATTTTTTAGCGACTCGTTGTACTGAATCGGCGCCGACTTTTGCGACGTCGACTGGATAACGATCCCAGTAATCGACTGGCAAGTCATTGTGTTTGACACGCATCCATAGATCAATGAGTTCGCGGTCGTGCTCCAAGGACAGTGCAAAGCTGGCGATCATGGCGCGTTTCGCGTCGTCGAGCTCCGCTTCCGGTACAACCTCGTCGCGAATGCGCTTAAACTCTCCCAGCAGTTCGTGCATCGACCCATCGGTCACCGCTGTCCGAACCTCGGTGTTGGCAAGTAGAGGGCGCGGATAGGTATCCGCCGCGATAAAGCTGTAGGCCCCGTATGTGTATCCCTTCTCCTCACGTAGATTCAGGAACAGTCGCCCCGTCGATCCTTCCCCGAGCACGCGATTCATCACTCGAAGCGGAATGTAGTCCGGATTGTTCCGCGGTACCGTGAGTTCACCTGCCAGAATGTTGGTCTGCACCGAGTCCGGCCGGTCCACAAGATAAATCTTGAACGGTGCTGCTGGCGCGAGAGTTCCAATCTTTGGAGCTGTAAACGGCTGGCCTTTCCAACCCCCCAAATGTTTTTCGAGCAATTCCCTCATCTGCTTTGCATCGAAATCCCCGACGACGCCAAGCAGAGCATTCCCCGGCAAATAGTACTGGCCATGAAATTTCCGCATCTGTTCAGCCGTCAGCCCTTGAATCGAAGACGCCGTCGGCGATGTTATGGCTGCCGGAAAATTGCCATATAGCGCCCGATACATTTGCTCTTCCGCCAGAAAGTTCGGATCGGAACGTTCTTGTTCCAGTTCAGACAGCTCTCGCTTCTTGTACTTCTCTAATTCCTCGGGAGCGAACGCCGGGTTCTGCAAAATGTCGGCCGTCAGTTCCAGTAACTTCTCAGCGGTACCGGCCAGTCCGGATGCAGCGATCTGAGTGTACGTCGACCCGAACTGTGTCTGCGCCGTAAGCGTCGCTCCCAATTCATCGATCTCCGACGAAAGCTGTGCGCTCGTACGGTGCGTTGTGCCTTCTCGCAACATGTCGGCGGTAAACTTCGCCAGGCCCGGCGCATCCTTCGGATCGTAGAGCGACCCGGCGTCGATCCAGAGGCTGACATTAACGGTCGGAAGCTTGTGCCGTTCGAGCAGCAGGACGGTCAGCCCATTGCTCAACTTCGTCTCGGTCGGACGGGGCAGTTTCACTTGCAACACGTCTTTGTTGATGGGTGCGCGATTCAGCCGCTGCACCGATTTAACGGACGTCCCTTTGTCCTCTTGTGCAGGCGAGATCGTTGCCAGAACAGCGCAAATCAGAAGTGCCGATGCGATTGTGGAAGCGAATGGTCTCATTACTGACCCCCTTGCTGGCTGGATGCGGCGGCTTTGGCGTCTGGGAGAGCCAGAATTACGGTTCTGGTTTGCGGCACAAGATATTTAGCGGCCGCTTTCTTGATATCGTCCACTGTCACCGCGTTGAATTTGTCGAGAGCCGTGTTGATAAGTCCCGGATCGTTGAAGTACACCGCATTGTTTCCAAGACGATTGGCAACCTGCAGGGCCGACTCTCGCGTGGTGACCATTCGCCTGTGATTTTGCATTTGGGCCTTCGAAAGTTCGGCTGGCGTGACACCTTTCTTCGCGACAGAATCCAAGGCGTCGTAGAGTGCTTTCTCCGCGTCTTCGGGTTTCACGCCAGGCCGCAACGTCAGAAAGAAGTACAGCAAGCTCGGACCGCGTCGCGCATCCGCTTGCACCTGCACGCTGGTAGCGAGTTGTTTGTTCTTGACGAGTTCTTCGTACAGTCGCGAACTGTGCCCCGTCCCCAGGATGTCCGAAAGCGCCCGCAACGCATAGTTGTCGGGGGTATTGCCCGCAGGAATTTGATACGCGACCAAAACCATAGGTACCCGAGCCAGCGGATCCATCACAGTTTCGCGCCGCTCTCCGTAGCGATCTTCCTCGCACGTGAGTGCCACAGGCGGAGTAGGCTGGCGGGGAATGCTTCCAAAGTATTTCTTGATCTTCTCCGTGGCTTCCGCTGGATCAAAATCTCCAACCAACGTCAGGATGGCGTTGTTGGGAGCGTAGTAGATGCGAAAGAAATCCTTCACATCGGTAAGGTCGGCAGCGCTCAGGTCGGCCATCGAGCCGATCGTCGAATGCTTGTAGCCGAAACAGTCGAATGCGAGGCTGTCAATTTCCAGGAAAGCTTTCCCGTAGGGTTGGTTGTCGACCCCAAGACGACGTTCTTCCTGGACGGCGTTGCGTTGATTGTCGAGATTCGCCTGATTTACGGCGAGTTTGCCCATGCGATCCGCTTCGAGAAACAGCAAGAGATCCAATTGATTCTTCGGTACGGTCTCGTAGTAAATTGTTCGGTCCTCGTTGGTCGTCCCGTTCAGATCACCGCCATAATTTTCAAGCAGAATGAAGTGTTCACCCTTGCCGACGTTCTCCGAGCCCTGGAACATCATGTGCTCGAACAGATGCGCAAACCCGGTGCGTCCAGGCCGCTCATTCCGCGATCCAACATCATAGGCAACGGATATCGCCAGCACCGGCGCATTATGGTCGGGTGCCAGAATCACCCTTAGTCCGTTATCAAGTGTGAGTTGGGTGAACTGGATTTGCGGAAACCTGGTTTCAGCCGAAAAGCTGAGAGACGCAACCAGCAGGAGCACGCCGCATAGGACAATGTGAGCGGAGCGTCGTTTCATTGTGAACCTCGCGTTTGAACTGGACGTGGTGCGAGTGGAGCCGACCGCCAAACGTACGCGCGAAATCGAATTACCGTCAAGGATGGGGCGCAGGCAGAACATTCCCGAGTCTCAGACGATCCTCATCGAGATTGGTGAGCGAGTCGCCAATGCGTCGCATGTGATTACCCGCTTTCGGTTTATAATGCAACGTTTTGAGACAGAAACTTGGTTCCTGGAGTTGACTCATGGCGCAAGCCAGCATGGCTGCGAATCCTGCTCTAAAAGAAGTGTACGTCCAGTTGAAAACACGCATGGAAAAGGCAGTAGAGGATTTCCGGCGCGAAATGGCTGCGACCAGAACGGGTCGCGCCTCCGTGCATATGCTCGATAGTGTGAGCGTCGACTATTACGGATCCCAAATGCCCCTGAACCAGATTGCACAGGTTCACGCTCCCGAAGCGCAGTTGATTACCGTGCAGCCCTTTGATCCATCCTCGTTAGCCGGCATTGAGAAGGCGATCCGCTCCGCCGATATCGGGCTGAACCCAATGAATGACGGCAAAATGATCCGCGTGCCCGTGCCGCCTCTCACTGGTGACCGTCGCAAGGACATGGTGAAGCATCTTCACAAAGTGCTGGAAGAGCATCGTACGGCCGTGCGCAACATTCGCCGCGATGGCAACGACGCGATCAAGAAAGCGATGAAGGATAAGAAGATTACCGAGGACGATGAAAAGCGGGCGCTGGACGAGATCCAGAAGCTGACCGACGACGAAATCAAGAAAATGGAAGACATGAGCAAAACCAAAGAGAAGGAAGTTATGGAGATCTAGCAGTTTGCAGACCAAGCTCTAGCTCTGAATGGTATTACAAGCCCGAGAACCAATTTCGCTTCCTAGTTTTCGACCACCTCCGCGGAGTCACGAGCCGCCTCCTATGACCTCCTGGTCCACATTGACAAGATTTCTATAATTCTGTATATTCTGTCTGTACAGAAATAAAGAAATATGCCGTCTCTGACCACCATCCAACGGCAATACATCCTGCACTGGGGAGAGATGGGTACGCGTTGGGGCATTAACCGCACCGTGGCTCAGATTCATGCGCTACTGTTTCTTTCCCCCAAGCCACTCGCTGCCGAAGACATCGCTTCCACGCTGAATGTTGCCCGTTCCAACGTGAGCACCTCGATTCGCGAGCTGGAAGCCTGGGGATTGGTGCGTCCCGTTCATGTGCTGGGGGAACGCCGCGAGCATTATGAATCCCTGAAGGACGTCTGGGAAATGTTTCGCGTGATCGTGGAGCAAAGAAAGCGTCGCGAAGTGGACCCGACAGTGCAGGTGCTCAGTCATTCACTTGAGGAGTTAGACGGTCAAAGCAGCTCTGACTCGTACACGCGCGAGCGATTACGAGACATGGCTGAC
>Ga0105241_10002277_pt1 | contig 14426 bp, 5 predicted proteins | sample KBSC64metaG_FD_80422 | JGI IMG/M metagenome (GOLD analysis project Ga0105241, IMG submission 80422) | Corn rhizosphere microbial communities from Kellogg Biological Station, Michigan, USA - KBS C6-4 metaG | ecosystem: Host-associated > Plants > Roots > Rhizosphere > Soil | place: Michigan, USA... | reverse complement strand
GTTGCATGGTGGATGATGAACCGGTGGCTGCAGGATTTTGCTTACCGTACCAATATCTCGTGGTGGATTTTTGTGGCGACAGGTTTATTGGTTTTGATGATCGCATTAATTACATCAATATTCCAAACAATAAAAGCGGCAGTGTCAAACCCCGTAAAGAGTTTGAGAACAGAATAAAGATCGGCCAATGGCGAATAGCTATTGGCTCAAAACAAAAAATATGTTTAAAAATTATTTCAAAACCGCATGGCGGAACCTTCAAAAGCGGAAGTTCTTTGCCTTTATTAATATCGCTGGATTGTCAATTGGCATTGCCTGTTTCTTTTTGCTCGCTTTATATACTTTTAATGAACTTAGTTTTGATAAGTTTAATAAAAATGCAAACAATATCTATCGCCCTTATGTATGGTTTGATGCATTAAACGGTCAGCCTGCAGCAGGTTATATGGATTATTCCGGTCCTACAGCAACAACCCTGGGTGAAGCGATGAAGCACGATTTGCCGGATGTGCTAAATTATGTACGGATACAACTTCCCTACGACGAGAGTTTAGTGCGGGCAAACGGGAAAGGGTTACGGGCTGAAGTTACTTATGCAGATGCATCGCTGTTTTCTGTTTTTACCTTCCCTTTAAAATACGGTAACGCTGCGTCTGCATTACATAATCTTAATGACGTTGTATTAACTGAATCAAAAGCAAAAGAAATATTTGGAACAGGTGATGTTGTAGGAAGAATAATTGAAATTAAAATTGGCGCCGCATTTCAGCCATTCACCGTTTCTGCTGTTTCAAAAGATGTTCCCGCAAATTCAACTATTCACTTTGGCATTTTAGGTAATTTTTTATATGCAGAAAAATATGTGAACGGAAGCATTTTTGTCGGGAATGATTTTCATTATATCGATAAGCAAACTTATATTCAGTTAAAGCCCGGAAGTAATTTATCTAACGATAAAAGGCAATTGCAAAACTTCCTTGCAACATTTTATCCGGGCTATTTAACTGATTTGAAAAATAGTGGTGCTACATGGCCAAAGAATGAAATACCGGTTAATCTAAAGTTGCAGCCATTGCTTTCAATACATACTTCTGATATTAACGTGTGGCACGACTTTCCGCACATTGATTTGAAATCTCTTTGGATTCTTCTTGCCATTGCTTCTGGAATTTTGCTTATTGCCTGCATTAATTTTACAACGCTTGCAATAGGAAGTTCTGCCGGAAGGAGTAAGGAAATTGGTATAAGAAAAGTTATCGGCGCAGTTAAGCGACAGCTTATTTTTCAATTTGTTACAGAAGCTTTTTTATTGTCGACGGCCTCAGCCTTAATCGGGTTATTATTAGCCGACATCTTATTGCCATATTTTAATGAGTTCGCAGGAAGTGATTTGCATATTTCTTTTTCGCTTTGGCCACAGCTATTGTTTTTGTTTACAAGCCTCGTAATTGTCGTGGGATTGCTTGCAGGAAGTTATCCGTCATTTGTACTTTCTTCATTCAAACCTATTCTTATACTAAAAAATAAAATTCGTGTAGGTGGTTCAAATCTGTTTACCAAATCGTTGGTAACATTTCAATTTGTTTTATCTATTGTGTTAATTGTTTCAACAATTATTATGCTTCAGCAAACGCATTATTTATTAAATAAAAATCCCGGGTTTAATAAAGAAAATGTTGTGGTGATTGATGCTTCAGAATCAGATCCTGCTAAAATTTTCCCATTGTTTAAACAATCAATAAGTAGCAATCCTTCAATTGAAAATGTTGCAAGTGCTGCTGCGGGTTTAGGTGCCGGGCAAAATTATTTAGGTTATTCTGATAATGGTTTGAATGCTGATATAAATATTATCGACACAAATTATTTAAGTGTGCTGCGCTTAAAATTGATTGCCGGAAAAAATTTCGATGCTGCAAATATGAATGACACCATAAAATCGATCATTATCAACGAAACAATGATGAAGGCATTTGGATGGAATGCTGAAAATGCGATTGGGAAACAAATTAAGAATTTTCAAGGTCAGAATGCTGTTGTAACCGGTGTAGTGAAAGATTTCAGTTATCATTCTTTAGGCGAAGTTGTAAAGAACCAGGCATTCATTACATCAAAAGATAAAGGGTATGTCAATTTTTATGTAAGGCTAAAGCCCGGCAATCCAACCGCTGCCATTGTAGCCATCCAAAGCGAATGGAATAGTTTATTGCCTGGCATTCCCATGAAATATAGTTTTCTTGATGACGATGTAAATAATTATTATAAAGCTGAACAAAAGCGAACCAATATAGTTGGATGGGCAAGTGGCATATCGATATTTCTCGCTTGCCTTGGTTTACTGGGATTAGCTGCGTTAGCTTCCATCAATCGTATTAAAGAAATAGGTGTAAGGAAAGTATTGGGCGCATCAATCCCTGATATTCTCGTACTGCTTTCAAAAGATTTTATAAAATTAATTGTGGTATCTTTTTTAATTGCCACTCCGGTCGCATGGTATTTCATGAATAGTTGGTTATTGAATTATGCAAATCATATTCACATAAGCTGGACAGTTTTTTTACTGACAGGACTAGCAGCGATAACTATCGCATTTGCAACCATAAGTTTCCAGGCAATAAAAGCAGCAGTATCAAATCCTGTCAAGAGTTTAAGAACAGAATAAGAATTTAGCTAACGCTAATAGCAAATAGCTATTGGCTCAAAACAAAAAAATATGTTTAAAAATTATTTCAAAACCGCATGGCGGAACCTGGTAAAGAATAAGATCTATTCAACCATCAACATTGTGGGTTTAGCTACTGGTATGGCGGTAGCAATGATTATTGGTTTTTGGATATATGATGAAGTTTCTGCCAATAAAAATTTTAAAAATTATGATACCATTTACCAGGTCATGATGAACCAAACGTTTGATGGTGTTCGTGGTTCACAACAGGCCCTGCCTTATCCATTGGGTGAAGAGCTTAAAAATAAATTTCCAGATTTCAAAGGCGTAGTGATGTGCGATTGGGGTCAAAGGCATTCGTTGGTTTACGGCGAAAAAAAGATTAGCAAGTTCGGGCATTTTATTGGGGAAGATGCAGCTTCCATGTTTTCTTTAAACATACTGGAAGGAAGCAAAGATCCATTGCACGATCCTTATTCAATTGTATTAACCAAAGAAACAGCCGGCATTCTTTTCGGCAAGGAAGATGCTATTGGTAAAACAATAAAACTGGATAATCAAACCGATTTGAAAGTAACAGCGGTTGTAGATAAAGAACCTAAAAACAGTTCTCTTTCCTTTGATTATTTAATTCCTTTCCAGTTGCAGGAAAGCATTTACCCATGGGTGAAACAATATCACAAAACAAACTGGGGGAATAATTCATGGCAGGTATTTATACAATTATATAAGAATGCGAGCCTTGCAAACATCAACGCCAAAATTAAAGATGTTGTAATCTCTCATTTTACAGATGAGAATACATTGAAGCATATTAAACCGGAAGTATTTATTCATCCGATGAAAAAATGGAGATTGTACAGCGATTTTGAAAATGGCAAAAACACGGGAGGCTTTATAAAATATGTAAGGATGTTTGGTATTTTAGGTCTTATAGTGTTGCTGATCGCCTGCATCAACTTCATGAATTTAAGTACTGCACGTTCGGAAAAAAGAGCCCGTGAAGTTGGAGTTCGTAAAGCGGTTGGCTCTGGAAGAAAACAACTCATCAACCAGTTCTTAAGTGAATCGGTGTTACTGTCTGCGTTTGCATTTCTATTGGCACTTGGTATGGTGGCTCTTGCTTTACCTTATTTCAATAAGCTAACGGATAAAGAAATGAGCATGCAGTTGGCTAATCCTGTTTTTTGGTTGATCATGATTTTGTTCACCATTGTTACCGGCTTGCTCGCAGGAAGCTATCCTGCTTTTTATCTTTCCTCTTTCAACCCGGTGCGTGTGCTGAAAGGAAATTTAAAGGCAGGCAAACGAAGTTCATTGCCACGCAAAATATTAGTGGTAATTCAATTTGCGAGTTCAGTAATTCTAATGATTGGAACGATCATCGTTTATCAGCAAATACAATACGGAAAAAACAGACCCATTGGATTTAATAATAAAGGATTGATTTCTGTTGATTGGTCTGATGATATCGCTAAACATTTTGAATCGCTTCGCCAGGAACTATTAAGTTCCGGTGCAGCTATTTCGATATGTCAAAGCAATTCATCTCCTTCAGAAATCCAAAGCAATAACAATGGCTGGGAATGGAAAGGAAGTCAGCCTGTTGAAAAATCGGTAATATTCTCAACAATAACTACCACTTACGATTATACAAAAACATTAGGTATAAAATTATTGGAAGGCAGAGATTTTTCAAGAGATTTTACAGATTCCAATTCAGTTATTTTAAATGAAGCCGCAGTAAAACGTATGAGATTAAAAAATCCTGTGGGTGAACAATTGAAATGGAATGATAGACCTATGACTGTTGTTGGAGTAATACCTGACATTCAAATGGAATCGCCGTATCGTCGTATTTCGCCGCTTACCATCATATTTAATAAAGACTGGGTAGGCAGTGTGGACGTCCGGCTAAACCCGGGTATGTCTGCATCGAAGGCTATTGCATTAATGAAACCTGTTTTTGATAAATACAATCCTGCTTTTCCTTTTGAATATCGTTTCGCGGATGAAGAGTATGCCAAAAAATTTAATTACGAAGAGCTGGTAGGTAACCTGGCTGCGATCATTGCCGTTCTGGCAATTTTTATTTCATGCCTTGGGTTATTTGGGCTGGCATCATTCACAGCAGAACAAAGAATAAAAGAAATAGGAGTAAGAAAAGTGCTTGGCGCAAGCGTGTTCAATTTGTGGCAATTGCTTTCAAAAGATTTCCTGGTACTTGTTTTGTTGTCCTGCGCCATCGCTATTCCTGTCGGTTGGTATTTCATGAACGATTGGCTGAAAAATTATCAATATAAGGCCAGTATAAATATTGGAGTTTTTGTTGTAGTGGTACTGGCAGCAATAGTCATTACATTAATAACAGTAAGCTTCCAGGCGATAAGGGCGGCAATGGCAAACCCGGTGCAATCACTACGTACGGAGTGAACTATAAGAGAAGGATGGATCTGCCGGATGACGGGTTTGAATCGTTAATAACGTTTAAGATTAGACGAAAAAGATAATCAAATTATATGTTAAAAAATTATTTTAAAACAGCCTGGCGAAATTTAATACACAACAAAGTTTACAGCGTATTGAATATTCTTGGCCTTGCAACAGGAATGGCTGCTGCATTGTTGATCGGCCTTTGGGTGTACGATCAATCTTCTTATGATCGGTTTCTCCCGGGTTATCAAAATGCTTACCAGGTAAAATACAATTATAATAATAATGGTGAGATACGTACCCAAGACGAAGTATGCATACCATTGGCAGAGGCATTAAAGAATGATGTTCCTGAAATTGCTTATACAGCGTCTGCCTTCGGGCCTGCAAATTATGGCACACTCACAGATATACTGGCAGCAGGTAATAAAAAAATATCTCCTACCGGAATGATAGCCGGTGCAGAGTTTCTGAAAATATTTCAATTCCCTATGCTTGAAGGCAATGCTGACAATGCCTTGAATAATCCATCATCCATTGTGCTCACTCAATCAACCGCCAAGGCTTTGTTTGGTAATGCAGATGCTCTTAACAGGATTGTTCGTTTTAACTCAGATAATTTGAAAGTAACGGGAGTGATAAAAGATATTCCCAATAACTCAACATTACAGTTCGATTATATTACACCTTTCAGCGCCTTTGCATCGGGAGGTTGGGTGAAAGCCGCCACTACCAACTGGAACCATACTTTTTTTAAACTATATGCGGCTCTTAAACCAAATGTTACCTATGCGCAGATGGAACCGAAAGCAAAAATGCTTGTTCAAAAATATGCGCCTGAAACCTATAAGACTTTTCAGCAGCAGGTAATCATGCAACCATTAAAAGATTGGCATTTATATACTGGTTACAAAAATGGTGTTGCAATTGGAGGACTTATTGAATATACAAGAATGTTCAGCATTACTGGCATCCTTATATTATTGATTGCATGCATTAACTTCATGAATCTTTCTACAGCACGTTCAGAAAAAAGAGCGAAAGAAGTTGGAGTAAGAAAAGTGATTGGTTCAACAAGAAAAGGACTGATATGGCAATTCCTCATTGAATCTGTTGTCATTACTTTCATTGCTTTTTTTCTTTCATTGTTTCTTGTTCAACTGGTATTGCCTGCTTTCAATACGCTTGCCAAAACCAATATAAGTATTCCTTTTACAAACAGTATCTTCTGGCTTATTATGATAAGCTATGTACTGTTCACGGGCTTGCTTGCAGGAAGCACGCCGGCATTCTACCTGTCTTCTTTCCAACCTGTGAAAGTATTAAAAGGTTCAATACAAGTTGGCAGATCAGCAACACTGCCAAGAAAGATATTAGTGGTTTTGCAATTCACCTGTTCCATAGCATTAATTATAAGCACTATCATTGTTTACCAGCAGATACAATACGCAAAAGACAGGCCGAGGGGCTATGATCCCAACCGCTTAATAATAACTCCTGCGGGCAATTCAAATTATGCTGCTCTCAGACATGATGTGTTACAAACCGGAGTTGTGAGCAGCATGACTAAATCATTGAGCCCTGCCACTGATATTTATTCTCATAATACAATTGATAACTGGTCGGGAAAGTTGCCCAATGAACCATTATCCCTTGCAATGAATGCATTAAGTGATACGGATTATTTTAAAACACTCGGTATACAATTTATGAAAGGCAGAAATTTCACCGGCAATTTTGGAACAGATTCAACCTGCGTAATACTTAATGAAGCAGCCGTAAAACGAATGCGCTTTGCAGAGCCATTAAACCAGGTGATCTCGTGGTCATTGTCCAATGCTCCTAACAATCTGCGTGTAATAGGTGTAGTAAAAGATGCATTAACAAACGCCCCGTTTTCTCCTGCAGAACCAACCATTTTTATTTTTCAACCAGATTGGACATTTAGTATTATGTATCGGTTGTCACCAACAGTGAGCACACAAGTTGCCCTGGCAAAACTTAAACCGATATTTAATAAATACAATCCTGATTATCCTTACGAATATCATTTTGCTGACGAAAGCTATGCGGCGAAGTTTGATCTTGAGATGCTCATAGGCAGGCTGGCAGGCATTTTCGCAGCATTGGCAATATTCATTTCATGTCTTGGATTATTTGGCCTTGCAGCTTACATGGCAGAGCAGCGCAGTAAAGAAATTGGCATACGAAAAGTGTTAGGTGCATCTGTAACACAGGTATGGATGCTGTTATCAAAAGATTTCATCGTCCTTGTTTTGCTAAGTTGTGTTATCGCATCACCTGTGGCCTTTTACTTTTTGAATAGCTGGTTGCAGAACTACTATTACCGTATCAGTATTAACCCGGTAGTATTTATTGTTTCAGCAATTGCGGCAATTATGATAACTGTTATTACCATCAGCTTCCAGGCGATTAAAGCAGCGATAGCAAACCCGGTGAGAAGTTTAAGAACGGAATAGCTTAATTGCGAGTAATGAATAAAACCTGTTACAGAATACATACAGCTTAAAAAAATCTTCTATGTTTAAAAATTATTTCAAAACTGCCTGGCGTAATCTTACAAGAACAATAGGTTATAGTACTCTTAATGTGTTGGGTCTTGCAACAGGAATGGCTGTGGCACTATTGATCGGGCTATGGGTATATTATCAATATTCGTTTGATAAATTTTTGCCAGAACATCAATCGATCTATCGTGTACAGCGCAATTTTAATAGTAATGGCGATACACTTACTTTTCAAACAACCTCTCCCCGCCTCGCCGAAGCGTTACGCAGCCAAATTCCCGAAGTGCAATATGTGGCACTGAGTGATTGGGGTTCTAACCACGGATTGATTGTAAATGATAAAAAGTTCTATGAAAATGGGATGATTGCAGGAACTGATTTTTTCCGGATATTTCAATTTAAAGCAATCGAAGGAAATTTAAATACCGCATTTAAAGATGCCTACTCTATTGTAATTACTCAATCATTCTCGAAGGCGCTTTTTGGCAATGAAGATCCTATTAATAAAACCGTGCGTTTTGATAACCAAAATAATTTAAAGGTTACCGCTGTAATAGAGGACGTACCTCGCAATGCTTCAATTGGCTTTAAGTTCGTTGTTCCTTCCTCTTATATTGAACAGGCCTATCCGGGCTCTATGGATAAAACTTCGTTTACGAATAACGGTTACCAGGTTTTTGTAAAACTGAAACCCGGAATTTCCTATGCGCAAGTCGCTCCAAAAATCAGGAATATTGAACATGTGGAAACTGGTAGTATCAACGCGACGAATTCCTATATCACCTTTCAGCCGCTGTCACGCTGGCATTTATATTCTAATTATATCAACGGCCAGGACACCGCTGGTTTTCTTGATTATGTAAAGATGTTTTCAATAATTGGTTTATTGGTATTACTCATTGCCTGTATTAATTTTATTAATCTTACGACGGCACGTTCCGAAAAGAGAGCCCGTGAAGTGGGTGTACGCAAAGCTATTGGCTCACAAAGAAAAGATCTCATCATACAGTTTCTCGCCGAATCTTTTTTTCTTACTACACTTGCTTTTATTTTATCTATATTTTTTGTGTGGCTGGCATTACCGGCGTTTAATACACTTACCAATGATCATATCACAATTCCTTTCACCAATATCAGTTTTTGGTTATTGATGATCGGGTGTGTTTTGTTTACCGCTGTTCTCGCAGGAAGCAGGCCTGCATTTTATCTATCATCTTTTAATCCCGTAAAAGTTTTGAAAGGTGTTATTAATGCAGGCAAGGGCGCTTCTTTTTCAAGAAAGACATTGGTGGTAATTCAATTCAGTTGTTCGATAGCGCTTATCATCAGTACCGTAGTTATTTACCGGCAGATACAATATGTGAAAGACCGGCCCGCCGGGTATGATCTCAATCGCTTGTTGTCAACGAATCTGAACGATGATTTGAGTAAAAATTATACTGCTCTCAAAAATGAATTAATTGGAAAGGGTATTGCGGAAAGTGTGACTACCTCTACGAGTCCTGCTACTAATGTTTGGTGGCATACGGATATTAAACAATGGCCGGGCAAAAATGCCGGTGAGACGGTAGAGATGGGAAATATTTTTGTTAGCGAAGATTATTTTAAAACCGTTGGGATGAAGGTTATCGAAGGAAGAAATTTTTCCAATGCCAATGATAGTACCAGTGTAATTTTTAATGAAGCGGCCATAAAAAGGCTTCGCTTAAAAAATCCGGTTGGGCAAAAAATAACTGCGTATTTCAACGACAGGCAATACACTATTGCAGGAGTTGTGAAAGACGCATTGATGGTTTCGCCATTTAATACTGCTGATCCCACTATGTTTTACTGTTTTCCGCAGCCGCAGAATGTGATGCTATATAAGTTGTCGCTCCACATAAAAACCGGTGATGCAGTAAACCAGCTAACGGCCATCTTTAATAAATACGATCCCGCCTACCCGTATGTTTATTCTTTTGCGGATGCCGATTATGCATCGAAATTCAATCTCGAAATGCTGGTTGGGAAACTCGCAGGGTTATTTGCGTGCCTTGCTATTTTTATTTCCTGTCTTGGATTGTTTGGCCTTGCTGCATACATGGCAGAGCAACGAACGAAAGAAGTCGGTATACGAAAAGTATTGGGTGCTTCCGTATCGCAAGTTTGGCTATTGTTATCAAAAGAGTTTATACTGCTGGTGATTATTAGTTGTGTGATTGCCTCACCAGTTGCTTATTATTATCTCAACAACTGGCTTACACAATATTCCTACAGGATAACCATAGGGCCTTTTATATTTATAATGGCAGGCTTTGCAGCCATATTGATAACAATAATTACAGTAAGCTTCCAGGCAATAAAAGCTGCGGTGGCTAATCCGGTGAAGCGTTTGAGGACGGAATGATAAACGTGAATGATGAATTTTTAAATCAGGTCTCATTAAATCATACATCAGAAATCTTCTTCTATGTTAAAAAATTATTTCAAAATCGCCCTGAGAAATATACAGCGAAACAAGATTTTCTCATTCATTAATATTTTTGGCCTTGCTGTTGGAATGGCCTGTAGCTTATTGATCTTTCTTTTTGTAAAAGATGAACTTAGCTACGACCGCTTTAATAAAGACTCGGCCAATATTTATCGCGTCGTAAAAGATTTTGTAAATGATGATGGCACTATAATCCCTGATGCAACAACGCCTCCCGCTTTGGCAGTGGCGATGCAAAGAGTCATTCCTGGAGTAACTGCAACCAGAGCATTTGCGAATCCCGACTGGGGGCAAAACTTTCTTTTTAAATACGACAACAAGAAGTTTAACGAACAAAAGATATTTTTTGTTGATAGTAATTTTTTTAGTGTTTTTACCTTGCCGTTTATAAAAGGCAATGCTTTCAAAGATGGCAACAGTATCGTGATCACCGAAAGTGCGGCAAAAAAATATTTTGGCAACGAAAATCCAATCGGCAAAACGATACAAGGGGATCAATTCCTCGGAAACATGACAGTTACCGGTGTTATTAAAAATATCCCTTCCAATTCACATTTTCATTTCGATTTTGCAATACCGTTAAGCAAACTTGGTGGCAGCGATAAGGATAGTGATTGGGGATGGTATGAATTTTATACATACGTAAAACTGCGGCCGCACACTAACATTGCGTCCTTAACTAAAAAAATTCAAACAATCTACCAACGAAACGATTCATCAGGTAAGGCTATATATTATACGCAACCTTTAACCAGCATTCACTTAACATCAAATCTTAAAGAAGAAATTGAACCTAACGGCAGTAAACTGTATGTATACATTTTTTCCATCATCGCGATTTTTATCGTCCTGATTGCAGCCATTAATTATATAAATCTTGCAACCGCAAAGTCTTCAGTAAGAGCAAAAGAAATTGGTGTACGTAAAATAACAGGAGCATCGCGATCATCACTTATAAAGCAGTTTCTCACGGAGTCTGTATTCACCTCTTTGATAGCTTCTTTACTCGCGATAGTGATAGCGCAATTATTGTTGCCTGCAGTAAATACCATGTCTCAAAAACAACTGGCATTTGTCAACAACCCTGTTATACTCGTTTATGTTTTAGGTATGGCATTGTCAGTTGGTATCGTTGCGGGAATATTTCCGGCAATCTATCTTTCATCTTTTAAACCGGTTTTGGTGTTAAAAGGCAGCAAAGCAAATTATGAAGGAAAATTAAGCCTGCGTAAACTTTTGGTTGTTGTACAATTTACTATTTCAATTATGTTGATTATTGGCGTGCTGGTAATAGCGGGGCAAGTTAACTATATGCAGTCGGCCACATTAGGATTAAATAAAGACCAGGTTGTGATTGTACAGAATGGGGGCACTTTACCCGATGCCGATAAAGATGCGTTTCGAAATGCATCCTTAGAAATTAATGGTGTTAAAAAAGTTGCCATGTCCGATGGCGTATTGGGAGGACAAACCTGGAACATGATGTTTCGTGGAGAAGGATCTCAAAATATACAGGTTGTAAATTCTTTAAGCATAAGCGGCGATTATCTTGATGCATTAGGCATTCAACTCAAAGAAGGCAGAAGCTTCTCTGCCAAATTTCCCACTGATGTTCTGAACACCCGGGCAGATAATCAATCGAATAAAATGATTGGCAGTGTGATCTTAAACGAAACAGCCGTAAAAGAACTTGGCTTGCAGGAACCCGTTGTTGGAAAAAATATTTTTTGGGGTCAAAATTATCTAAGAATAGTCGGGTTAGTAAAGGATTTTCATTTTACATCATTTCACGACCACATCAAGCCTTTTGCATTTCTTGATAATCCGTCGAGAATGGGAAACTACACCATTAAACTTTCAACAGAAAACATAAAACGTACTTTGACACAATTGCAAGCGGTATGGAATAAATTTTCACCGGAAAGACCCTTTGAATATATTTTTTTGGACGACACTTATGGCAAGTTGTTCCGGACTGAAATTCATTTTCAACAGGCTTTTACAGGCCTCGTGATTCTTTTAATTCTGATAGCTTGTCTTGGTCTGTTTGGTCTTGTAACGTTTGCCGCACAACAAAGGACTAAAGAGATTGGTATCCGGAAAGTACTTGGGGCATCAGTAAATGAAATTGCCAGATTGTTGTCGACGGATTTTTTAAAACTTGTTTTAATGGCATTCATCATTGCTACACCGATAGCCTGGTTTTTTATGAACAAGTGGTTACAGAATTATGCATATCGCATAAAAATTGGCTGGTGGATATTTATAGTGGCAGGGGTACTTGCGATGTTGATTGCATTGGTAACGATAAGTTTCCAGGCAATAAAAGCAGCGGTGGCGAATCCTGTAAAATCATTGCGGACTGAATAAATAATAAGAGGTTAGTACCATTTTATAATATGAATACCTTTTTAAAAATATCTTTTCGTCATCTGCGACAAAGCAGGTTGTATGCAATTATAAATATAGTCGGCCTGGCTACAGGTATTACCTGCATGTTGCTGGCGGTTTTATATTGGAATGATGAACACAGCTTTGATAATTTTCATGCTAACAATCCCAATCTATATCGTGTTACCACTACACTAACCGACAATAAAAATGAAAGCCCGCAAACCATTGGCGGCACGGGACAAGTACAGGGCCCTGCATTTAAAAATGAAGTACCCGAAGTAAAAGATTATGTGAGAATAATGGGAGGTGATATTTACAGCGACGTTATCGCTAATGGAAAAGGATTGCATATAAAGCCACTGTTCGTCGATTCAAATTTCTTCAATGTTTTTAGTTTTAAGATTACACATGGAAACGCGTCAACAGCTTTGTTAAATGCTTATGCTGCAGTATTAACTGAAAGTACGGCAAGGAAATTTTTTAATACTGATGATGTAGTTGGTAAAACATTACGTATGGATGCAGATCCATCTTTTGACAAACTTGGAAGGCCGTTAATAATTACAGCTGTTGTAAAAGATCCTCCCGCAAATTCTTCTTTACAATTCGATGCATTATTTAGTTTTCAGTTTATGCAGCTTTCATTTCATGATAATAACTGGCTCAATGCGTACCTGGGAACATTTGTAGTGCTTGATTCGCATGCCAACATACAAAATGTTGAACAGAAATTTGATGCAGTCTACGCATCACACGCCAAAGATCAACTCGCTCAAAATATAAGGTTGTATGGATATGATCCGCAAGTAAGCTATGGACTGCAACCTATAACTGATGTACATCTCAACGCATTAATGCGAAGCAGCGGTAATGCGGAAGGCGGCATTGTTAATATTAGTAACCCGGCTTATTCTTATATGTTTTTGGGCATAGCATTTTTTATACTGCTCATGGCGTCTATAAACTTTATAAATATAACTGTCGCCAATTCTTTTAATCGCTCCAAAGAAGTTAGCATAAGAAAAATTTCAGGCGGAAGCAGGAGACATATCATCATGCAGTTTATCAATGAGTCTTTTATTCTCTGCTTTGTTTCATTCTTATTTTCTATTGTGTTGCTGAATATCTCTTTGCCGTTATTCAATCATCTTACTGGTAAGCAGATTGAGTTGGCAGGGGCATTCAATGCAAAATTGCTTTTATATTTTGCGGGATTGTTTTTACTGATCATTGCATTAACTGGTATTTACCCTGCGGTCGTTGTTTCCCGGTTTAATCCATCAGAAGTTCTTTACAACAGGCAAAAACTATCAGGGCGTAGTTTATTAGGCCGAGGCCTGGTTGTATTGCAGTTTTCATTGGCATTGTGTTTATTGATAGCAACCATTGTGTATTACAGCCAAATGGACTACATGCGCACCAAAGACCTTGGCTACAACCCTAATCAAATCATCAGAACGAACATCAGTGGCGACAGGGATTACAGGTCGGCAATCATTTATTTAAAAAATGAATTTGCGAAAGAGCCTTCCATTAAAGCAGTTTCATTTGGTAATGATGGCTTTCCTGAAAATATAGAAGTGAATGGAAGAAATTTAAAAGCCCAATATAAAAATGTCGATGAAAATTTTCTTTCCGTTATGCAAATTCCATTGATAGCTGGTAGCAACATTGGTTCATCTTTTACGGCTTCAAAAAATGAAGTCCTCGTGAATGAAACCTTCGTTAAACAATCCGGAATTAAGAACCCTGTTGGTGCACAAATAAAGGTGTATAGGTATGGAGATAGTGCATTGAAAACCATCACCGGCGTTGTAAAAGATTTTCATTTTGCTTCATTGCGTGAGCCGATAGCTCCCATGGTGATGTATGCAAGCGAAGTTCCCGATGGCGGCATCTGGATCAAATTTAACCAGGCAAAACAAAAAGAGGCATTGAT
>Ga0105241_10002275_pt1 | contig 14440 bp, 12 predicted proteins | sample KBSC64metaG_FD_80422 | JGI IMG/M metagenome (GOLD analysis project Ga0105241, IMG submission 80422) | Corn rhizosphere microbial communities from Kellogg Biological Station, Michigan, USA - KBS C6-4 metaG | ecosystem: Host-associated > Plants > Roots > Rhizosphere > Soil | place: Michigan, USA... | reverse complement strand
CGGATCGGGGCCGGATCCCGTTGGGGCAGTGAGAGATGGTGCGGTATTGAGGGAGTTCGATATGCCCCATCGCGACGCGCGGGCCCATGTCCACTTTCGGACATGCCCCATCGCGACGCGCGGGCCCATGTCCACTTTCGGACATGCCCCAGCGCGACGCGAAGACCCTGATTGGGTTTCGCTCAAAATTGATCCCATCCGAAGCTTACGCCGCAAACTGCGTGTCCACGATGTGATCAATCTTGAGGTAAATCCGACAAGGGTCTCCGCGGCGCGAGGGAGCGTGTCGGAAAACCGACGAGGGTTTGGAGCTGGGTTAGCGGAGGAGGCCGAGTTCGGCGCAGGCAGCTCGCGCTCCGCTCACACCGCGAACGCACTCGGCCGTCCAGCCCGCGGCGCGGGCGGCGGCGACGTTGAGTGGGCGATCGTCGAGAAAGTAGAAGTTCGAGTCGGGGGGATGAGCTTGGTTCAGCGCGTCGAAGGCGCGCGGATCGGGTTTGTGAAAGCCTGAAACGTGAGAGGGGTAGTGGGCGTGAAAGGGATCGCGTTCCCCGAGCCCCGCCAACACGACGGGCCATTGCACCGCATTGGTGTTGCTCAAACTCACCACGCGAAGTTCCGGACGTAGCTCGTCGAGCAGCGCGAGCGCACCTTCGTAGAAGCCGACGGCGGCGGCGCGGAAGGCGAGCAGAAATGCGTCGCTGTCGAGTGCCAGGTCGTAGGTCTGAATGACGGCTGCAGCAAATTCGGCTTCGGTCGATGCACCGGTTTCGAAGCTACGTACCAGCGGCACCCACGTCTCTTGAACTTCTTCACGACGGAAGCGGCGCGCTCGACGGCTCGTTTGCGCGATCAGGCGATCGCCCTGAAAATCGAACAGCACACCTCCCATGTCGAACACGACGACGCTTGCCATGAGCCGCGCCCAGGGTAGCGCAATCCGCGCTCGGCATCGGGAAATCGTCCGGCTTTGCGATCACGGGAAAGTTTGCATACGGTGCGCGCCATGGACCGACCGAGTGCTTGGTTGCAGAGCTTGGGTGTGGCGGTGCGCGACGTAGCGACGCGTCAGATCGCCGCCCGCTTCCAACGGCTCGACGCGAGCGAAGTGATCGCGAAACCCAGCCAGGACGACCCGCTCGACGTCGTTACTGCCGCCGATCGCGCGGCGGAGGCAGAGCTCATCGAGCGCTTGCCGACCCTCGCGCCTGGGTCCGAGGTGGTGGGTGAAGAAGGGGTTGCGGCCGACCCACGCTTGCTCGAGCGCTTGTCGAGTCAGGGTCAGGTGTGGCTCGTCGATCCGCTCGACGGCACGCGAAACTTCGCCGAAGGTCACGGCCCTTTCGGCTCGATGGTCGCGCTGCTCGATCGCGGCGTGTGCGTGGCTGCTTGCGTCTACTCGATCACCGACGATCTGATGCTCTTGGCCGAGCGAGGCCAGGGCGCGTTCGTGAACGACCAGCCGATCGCGGCGACTGAGTTCGGTGGAGCGCCGTTACGCGGCACCATCAACGACAAATTCATCCCTCGTGAAATCGCTCAGCCGTTGTTCGAGCGCGCGCGAGGGCACGAGCTCCTGCAATCGGCGCGCTGTGCGGTGACCGAATACGGCGAAATCGCGCGCGGCAAGAAGCACTACACTGTGTACTATCGCTTGCTGCCTTGGGATCACGTGCCCGGCGTGATGATCGTACGCGAAGCGGGCGGCGTGGCTCGACACTCCGACGGTCGCGAGTACGAGATGTCGGATGAGCGGGGTCCGCTCTTGGTCGCTGCAAACGCTGCCGCCTGGGCACACGCGCGCCAAGATCTTTTCGGCTGAAGCGCCGTCGGAACTCGTCGCCCAAGATTTCTTCGGAAATCGTCTCGAACCCGGGAATGCGAGAAAGGGCTGGCGGGTTCGCTCGGTGTTGCCCTGAGTGCGGCTGACGGGGTCACACGAGGAGATTTCGGGATGGCCTATGGTTGGTTGGTAGGAAGTGTTTTTGGGCTGGGCGTGCTCGCCCTCGGCGCTGATTCACAGGCGGAGGGCCTACGCTGCGGCGATCAACTCGCTTCCACGGGCGCCTCGCTGTACGAAGTGCGCACTACCTGCGGCGATCCGGACGACGCGCAGCACAGCACCGAGACACGCACCATTCGTCAGCGCGTGCCGGCGCCCTGCCCACCGGGCAGCGAGCGCAAGCAGTGCGACGCGATCGTCGAACAAACCGTGGAAATCGCGGTCGATAAATGGACGTACGATTTCGGTAGCAACCGCTTCATCGAATTCGCCCGCTTCGAGCAAGGCGTTTTGGTGTCGGTGACTCACGGCGGCCACGGCCATAAAGACCCGAGCTGAGCCCCCCTCATCGAATCATCGAACGCTCGGCGTGCTCGCCAAACCCTGATCGGAGTGTCGGGGACACGCGCGAGTTGTGCCATTGTGAGCGGGTTCCCGCGCCCCGGCTGACCGGTGGTTTTGCTCGAGAAAACCGGATGATACGCGCCTCTGCGAGCCCGCGCGGCGACGCGTCGGCATTGGTACGATTGCTGCTCTATAAGGGGGGAACGGTGATCGCGATCGACCGCCGAACTCGAGTGGGAGCGCGCCAATGGCCTTGAATATCAGCACAAAATACCTCGGAATGATGATTCCGCTGCTCGGCGCGCTGTACGGCGTGGGCTGCGGCGGTTCGGCATTCTCGGATTCGGGCAGCGGTGGCACGGGTTCGGTTGCCGGCAGCGGTGGCACCGGTAGCGTCGCGGGCAGCGGCGGCGCGGTTGGGCACGGCGGGTGCCCAGGGCTGTGCAATTCGAGGGCGTGTGGCGCGAACGAGAGAGCCGTCGGCGACGCCTGCTGTCCGAGTTGCGAGCCCATCGGCGGCGCAGGCGGGATTGCGAACGGTGGGAGCGGCGGCAATCAATGTGCGGCCGCGCTTTGCGCGGGGATCCTCTGCCCTTCCGGCAGCAAAGCCGAGATCGCGCCAGGCCAGTGCTGTCCATCTTGCGTGCCCGACGGCAGCGGCGGCACCGGCGGCGCCTGTACCGCATCGTGCCCAGCCTACGATTGCGCGACTGGCTATCACCTAGCCCAAGCGCCTGGCGACTGTTGCGCGACGTGCGTCTCCGACGATGCCTGCATGGCTGGGCAAGACGGTTACCAAACCCGCGAGAACGAGCTGCTCGCTCCCACCGCCGTGCACGCGTGCAAAGTCGATCAGGATTGTTCGCTGCTCTACGGCAACGCCTACTGCGGGCAGACCTGCTCTGCGCTTCCGGTCAACGCCGCGCAGGCAACCGCGATCAACAGCAAGTTGGAGTCGTACGCGAAAGCCAATTGTTCGACGTGCAAGCCCGAATATCCGCCATGCGCCGCGCCTTTCCCGGCCCAGTGCATCAATTCGCAGTGTGTGTCCGGCATTCCTCAAGCCGGGATTTGAGCGTTCTTTAGCCGCCTGATTTCCCCGTTGCCAACGCTTGGGTGAGCCGTTTCGCGACGGGCCGCGCATTGATCAAAGCAGATGCGCGGCTGCTCACCCTCCTTGGGGGCGGTGTGTTCGCTGCTGTGCTTGGCCGCAGCAGCGTGCACCTCATCCCACTCTGACCTCCCCTGTAAGGGATGTGCGGGTGCGGGTGCGAGTGCCGGCGTGGGCGCCAGCGCGGGTCAGCCCGATGCAGGGCTGCTCCCAGGTGCCGGCAGTGGAGGCTCGGGAGGGGACGCCGATGCAAGCAGTGACGCAAGCCCCGATCTGAACGACGGCGTGCTGACGAGCGGCAATGCGCGCTTCACCGTCATCACACCCACCTTGATTCGCATGGAATTCGCGGACCAGGGAAGCTTCGTGGACGAGCCCACCTACTTCGCGGCCAATCGCGATCGCCGTTACCGTAAAGCGGTTTTCAGTACGACCGCCGCTGGCGTCGCGATCGATACCGGCGTGGTGAAGCTCAGCTACACGGACGACGGCAAGCCCTTCTCGACCAGCAATCTGAGCGCCGAGTTACGCGTCGGCGATACGCTGACGCGCTTCAGCCCGGCTGCCCCCAACACCGAGAACTTGGGCGGCACCACGCGCACGCTCGACGGCTTCAGCGGCGCGCGCAAGTTGGACGACGGCATCTTGTCGCGAGCCGGCTGGTACACCCTGGACGACTCGCACGGGCCGCTGCTCACTGGTGGCTGGGTGAAGGCTCGCGCTCGGCCAGAACGAGATTGGTATTTGTTCGGCTACGGTTTGGATTACAAGGCCGCGCTGGCCTCACTGACCGCCATTGGCGGCGCCGTGCCGCTGCCCCGCCGCGCGGCGCTGGGTGCTTGGTATTCGCGCTACTGGCCGTACAGCTCCGCCGATTTCGAGCAGATCGTTCAAGAGTATGACTCACACGATTTTCCGCTCGATGCCGTCGTGCTCGATATGGATTGGCACGAAGACGGCTGGACGGGCTGGTCCTGGAACAAGAAGCTCATCCCCGATCCTCAGGCGTTGATGAGCTACTTCCACGACCGCGGGCTCGTGAGCACCCTCAACGTGCACCCCGCCGATGGCGTGGCGCCCCATGAAGACGCCTATGCGAGCTTCATGCAAGCGCTCGGCAAAGATCCGAAGAGCGGCGAAACGGTGCCTTTCGATGCTGCCAATCGCCCCTACATGGAGGCCTTGTTCTCGAAAGTGCACGCGCCGCTGACGCAAGCCGGCGCAGACTTTTTCTGGCTCGATTGGCAACAAGGCGAATTCACCAAGGGCCTGCCCACGCTCGGCAATCTGCCGTGGCTGAACGAGCTCTACTATCGCTACTCCACGCAAGATGGCGCGCGCGGCTTGTCGTTCAGTCGTTGGGGTGGCTTCGGCGATCACCGCCACCCGATCCACTTCTCCGGTGACGCGGCGACCAGCTTCGAGATGCTCGCGTTCGAAGTGCCGTTCACTGCGACCTCCGGTAATTCAGGGTTGTTTTATTGGACCCACGACATCGGCGGCCACGTGGGCGATCGCAACGAGGAGTCGTACACGCGCTGGTGTCAGTTCGGCGCGCTGTCGGCGGCGTTGCGCTCGCATTCCACGCGCACCGCCGATCTCGACCGGCGCCCGTGGACGTATGCGGATTGGGCAGAAGCGTCGATGAAGCGCAGTTTTCAGCTGCGTTCGCGGCTATTTCCCTACCTGTATGCATCGGTTTGGCAATCGTCGTCGCAATCGATCCCGCTGCTGCGCACGGCCTATCTGGAACACTCGAGCACGGACGAAGCCTACAAACAGCCGCAACAATACTTTTTGGGCGACTCCTTGTTGGTTGCTCCGATCGTCGAAGCCGGCGTCGGTCCGTCGCGGCTCGGCCGGCAAGTCGTGTGGTTTCCCGAAGGCACCTTCTACGACTTCTTCAGTGGTGAGCGTTTCGATGGCCCGAGCGAGCACCTGGTGAGCGCGACGATCGATGAATTTCCGCTTTACGTGCGCGCCGGGGTGCCGCTGCCGATGCAGCCTTTCACGCGCCGCATGACGACCACTCCCACCTCCGAGCTCGTCGTGCGCTGCTACCCGGGGGCCGACGGTCAAAGTTCGAGCTTCACGCTCTACGAAGACGACGGCGCGACCAGCGCCAATGCCGACGGCGCGTTCGCGACCACGGTGCTCACCTGCAAACGCCAAGGCAACGACGTCACGGTCAGCATCGATCCTGCCGCTGGCAACTATCGCGGCCAGCCCGAGACGCGCTCTTACGTCGTAGAAATCCCCGCCACCAACGCTGCCTCGTCCGCCGTGCTCGACGGTGCCGCAACGGTGCCGACTTACACCGCGAACGACTTCACCAACCGCGTGTCCGTTGCGGCTCGTTCGATTCGAACGCCGACCGTCGTGCGGGTGACCGCTGCGCTCACTGATCCGGAAGAACCGCGAAAACGCGCCTTCGCCACACGCAGCGGCCTCGGCGATACGGACGGGACGCTGCAACAGATGGTGCAGTCAGCCTGGGCGGCGGCGCCCAATGTGGCAGAAAAATGGGCAATCCTGGCCGCAGCGGGGTCGGGCGCGGTGCGCAAGAACGAGACCTACTACGGCTACCCCAACACGGCGAGCGCGCGCGTTTATCAGGAACCGTGGGCCAAACTCAGTTCGAGCGCGGTCGCGACCAGCTGGCAGAACCTCGCGCAATTGCAGCAAGCGGTCATCAGCTATCAAGGGGAGAGCTCGATCATCGCCGGTGATCCCGTCTTCGATTTCGACCATCTCGGTTCCGATCTTGCGCCGCTCGCCAAAGCTTCGTTCTCGTCGATCGAAACCAGTGAATCGGTCGGTATCGCCGATCGTATCGTGGGCGGTTATCCGGGTGTGCGGGCGGAAGAGTGGAGCGCAGCAGGCGAGATGGCTGGCGCTTGGGCGACCCTCACCTGGAGCGCGCCGCAAACGGTTTCACGGGTGGTGCTGTTCGATCGCATCAACCCGAACGACCAAGTCACGAGCGGCGAACTCTCCTTCAGTGACGGCACCGTGGTCAGTGTCGGGGTACTCAGTAACGAGCCCAACCAAGCGCCCATCGCGGTGGACTTCGCGAAGAAGCAGATCACCTGGCTGAAGTTCACGGTGAAATCGGTGTCGGCAACCACGGCGAACGTGGGCCTGGCCGAAGTGGCCGTGTACTGAGGCGGGGCGCCTTTTCGCCGCGCAAAGCGCGACACCGAGCGTGCTAACCTGCGCCCCGATGTCGGAGCCGCGAAGCACGGGTGTTTCTCGTCGTTTGTTGCTGAAATATGCGGGCGCGGCGCCGTTCGCGGTGGGCTGCGCGCGGCCTTCCGAGCCCGTCAAGGCCGCACCCGCGCAGACACTCACGGTGCCCCGAGAGCAGGCGGACGCTCAACTGCGACTGCAGCTGGCACAGCTCGAGCGCGAGATCGGTGGGCGCCTAGGCCTCGCTGCGCTGAACACGGCCACGGGTGCCCGCGTGGAAGCGCGCGCCGATGAACGTTTCGCGATGTGCAGCACGTTCAAACTGACGCTCGTGTCGGCGGTGCTGGCTCGCGTCGATGCCGGTCAAGAGCAGCTCGAGCGGCGCATTGCTTTCGGTGAAAGCGCGCTCCTCGAGTATGCCCCGGTGACACGCGAGCACCTGGCCGAAGGGGGCATGAGTGTCGATGCCCTGTGCGCAGCAGCCATCACTCGCAGTGACAACACCGCCGCCAACCTGCTGCTCGAAACCGTGGGTGGCCCGCCCGGGCTCACCGCCTACTTCCGCTCCCTGGGGGATTCGGTGACGCAGCTCGATCGCAACGAACCACTGCTCAATACGGCGCTGCCCGACGACCCGCGCGATACCACCACGCCCCGCGCGATGCTTGCCACGATGAACGCGATTTTGGTCGGCAACGCACTCAGCGCGGCTTCGCGCACTCGCTTGTGCGATTGGCTCGTGGCCACGACAACGGGGCTCAATCGCCTGCGCGCCGGCTTCAACACCAAATTCCGCGCGGGTGATAAAACGGGCACGGGCGAAAATGGCGCGACCAACGATTTGGCCGTGGTCTGGCCCAGCGGAAGTCCCGCGGGAAACGGGCCAGTTCTGATCGCGGCATACACGATGGGCTCGAGCGCAAGTACCGAGCAGATCGGTGCGGGGCTTTCGCGCGCGGCTCGGCTGATCATGACCGAGTTCGGTCTGGGCTGAGCGTTCAGCGGGCCACCTCTGCCCCCGCGGCTACTCGGATCGCCAAAACGGAACTCGCCCGTCGCGCAAACGTTGCAACGGACGTATCGCGGATTTGCTACGCAAAATGCCGCCGATCAGCGCGCGGCGAGTCCATTCATGAACCAAAGTCTCGGTTTTCGGGTCACGCTTGCGGTCCTGGTGACGGCGACGGTGAGCGCTTGTCACGCGCGACGCCAAAGCGATTTACAGACCCCGAGCGCTGCGGCCTTCACCCCCGGGCTCATCGCCTATCTGAACGTGCGCGGTGATCTGTGTCTCGGAAAAAACGAATTTCCGATCGACGTGAGTGAGCGCGAGGTAATCAGCGGCTCTCGCAACGCACTGCAGATGCCCGCGCTCGAGCGGGGCGGGCTCGTTCTTTCGAGCGACGCGATGAGCGAAGGGAGCGAAGAGGAACCGCCACATCACGTGCGGCGCTATGAGCTCACTGCGCTCGGCAGGCAGGCCTATCGCGCGCGTGAAGTGACCACGAGCGACGCAAAGGTGGTGCAGCAGAGCGATCTGTGCGTGGCCAAACTCAGCCTCGATCGGGTCGTCGGTTGGGAACTCGGCGCGGGCACCCCGCGCACCGCCGTCGTCGAGTATACGTACCGAGCGACCCGCCTGCCGTGGGCCGAAAATCCCGATATTCTGCGGGTATTTCCCGCCGTGGCTCGGGTGCTCGGCGGTGTTTCCCGCGCGCAACTCAGCGAATCGTTCGTGCTGACGCAGCATGGTTGGGTGGCGCGCGAGCTGCTTCCGGCCGGCGCGGTGTTGGCAGACAACGCAGCTCCGGCGCGACCGTGAGCCGCTGCGGGCGCCGATGAGTACGGTCGTTCATTTCTCGCCGGAATTGGCTGCGTGGTTGGTGCAAAGCCTCGACCAAGCCGTCGCGCCGGCGGCGCTCGTGCAGACGATGATCAACGAGCGCATGGATCCGCGAGTGGCGCGCGCGATCGTGGATGCGTTCGTGCTCGCGCGCCAGAATCGCGGCCCGCTGCCCGTCGATTGCGTGCTGCTCGAAGAGCCGACGCTCGAGTTCAGCTACGATCCGCCGCGCGTGCCAGCCAGAGCGCGTTTCGACGTGGAAGGGCGAGTGGTCCGTGTCCTCGCGCACTACGAACGGCCGCCGCTACTCGTCTTGGCCGACGTGCTCGACGCGGAGGAGTGCGCCGAGTTGATCGAACTTTCGCGGCCGCGGCTGACCCCGTCGACGTTCGTCGACCCGGGGTCGGGGCGTGACGTCGTGAGCGAGGAGCGCACCAGTTTCGGCATGTTTTTTCGGCTGGGCGAGAATGCGCTCGTGGCTCGTTTGGACCGCCGCATCTCCGCGCTGATGCAACTGCCGCTGGAAAACGGCGAAGGTTTCCAGGTGTTGCGCTATTTGCCGGGAGCGCAGGCCTCGCCGCACTTCGACTTCTTACAACCGAGCAACGCGGCCAACCGGGCGTCGCTCGCGCGCAGCGGCCAGCGCGTGAGCACGCTCATCGCTTATCTGAACGACGTCGAGAGCGGCGGAGAAACCGTGTTCCCGAAAATTGGGCTCGGCGTGCTGCCGCAGCGCGGCAACGCCGTGTATTTCGAATACTGCAATGGTCGCGGCCAGGTCGACGAGCAGTCACTGCATGCGGGTAGCCCCGTGCTGGCCGGCGAAAAGTGGGTGCTGACGAAATGGATGCGCGAACGACGCTTCGTTTCGGCCGGCGCTGCCGCCGCGGAAGGCATGTTCCGCTGAGCAGCTCAGCGGAGCCGCAACAGCAGCCGTTCGATCTTCGTGATCAGCGTGTGGGGGTCGGATTTTTCGACGTAGTCTTCCGCACCCAGCGTCAGCGCAATTCGTCGTTCCGAATCGGTGTCGCGATGAGTCGACCACATGAGCACGGGCAGATGTGCCGTGCGCTTGTCTTTCTTCAAGCGTGCGAGCACGTCTCGACCGTCGCCGTCCGAGAACTCGCCTTCCAGTACGATCAGGTCCGGGACGAAAGCGAAGGCGGCCGCAAAAACCTCGGCCGCCGTCGCCGCGTGGATGATCTCGTGGCCGTGGCTTTTGGCGACGCGGTTCACGGCCTCGCGCACGTTTACGTCGCTATCTGCGAGCAGGATCCGAGTGGGGACCACACTCGAAACATATCATTCGATGTCTGCGCTGCTGCAAAGATGGCTCGGTGTTGCACTAATGTGCCGCACCAAGGGCGCTTCTCTCCCACCAGCAACTACGTCATTTATTGAGATTTCCGCGGGATTTCGCAGTGCCTGAGGGATTAGAAACCGTTCTGGCTCGCGGTGACGTTGCTACTGCCGTCTTGCCCGAGCCCCTTCGCGCTGGGGCTGGCAGTGAGCGTGTTGTTCTCCACTCGCACGCTGTCGCTATTTTTGACGTACACCGGGTAAGCGCCGTTGGGCTTCGCGGGTTTCGAGCTGACGTTGCTCAGCTGATTGCCGGTGACCGACACCGTCTGACTCGATCCGATGTACACCGCTGACTCGGGCGTGTTGCTGATCTTGTTGTTCGCGATGGTGATGTTTCGATGCACGCCGCTCGGTGCGTCGATTCCGACGTACGGGGTTCCCGTCGGTAATTCGGCGAACACGTAGATGGCAGCGGCTCCGCTGACGGCGCCGGCGTTGACGCCGTCGATCGTGCAGTTTTGAATCGTGACGTCGCGCGCTCCGAGCGCTTCGTACCAAGTGTTGATGTCGGTCGTGACGTGAATGGCTGCGGCGGTGTCGTTTTGGAAGGTGCACCCGTCGAGCAGCACGTGCCGGCTCTGTAGTAGCGCTCCGCGCGCGCGGTTGCCTCGCACGGTGGTGTTCGTGATTTTGATCGACGAGGGAATGCGGCTACTGTTGACGACCACCCAATCTTTGCCGATCCCGGCGGGCAGCGCGTCGAGCACGAGGGATTGCGTGGCATCGCCCAGCTTGGCCACGGTGCCCGCCTGTACCAACGCGGTGCCTTTGAATTGCAGCTGGCTGTCCGCAAACTCGACCTGATCGCCTGGGGCGAACGCAACGTAGCCTCCCGCCGTGTGGGTAGCGGTTTGGATGGTGGCGTGCGCGGTGTCGATCGCGCTCAAATTGAGCCAAACCGTGTGCAAGTTGAGGCCGTCGTCGCCCATGCCTTCGAGGGTGCTTTGATCGATGACGACGTCGCCTCGAGTCCAGGATAGGTGAATGCCGTCGGCCGTGGTCGACATCAGGCGCTTGGAGCCGGGAGGCATCGAGATCTGAAAATGCTGAACGCTGACACCGTTACTGCCCTCTGCGTAAAATCCCATGCCGGGCACCGTGGCGACGGTGACGCGAGCGATGTCGAGGCCTGCGCAATTCTGTGCGCCGATCGCGTTGTATTCGTAAATCGCGTGGCGAATCACCAAGCGATCGCCCGCGCTGAGCCCGCTCGAATCCACGCTGATTTGGAGCGATTGGGGTTTTCCGGCGACGGCCGCGACGGCGTAGTTGGCGGGAGCCTCACTGTAGTAACGATCGAAGGTCGCGCCGTCGGGCAAACCGGTTTTCGGATCGTAGCTCAACATGGCTTCGATTTTGATGGCCGGCGTGACCGGGTAACCCTCATCGGCAGTGAACACGAAGCTGTGCTGATCGGCGGCGACACTATCCACGGTGCCCTGAGAAAAAGGCGGGCGATCCATGTCGATGTCGAGATCGTGCAGCTTCACGCCGTTGCAATTGCCGAACGAAAACAATCCGCCACCGAGCTTGCTGGCGTGGGTCACGTCGAAGTGACGCAGTAGCAACGTGGCTCCGTTCCCGGCAATCTCGAGCGCGTCCTTGCCCCAAAAAGAGAGTGTCTGGGTCGGGCCGTCGAGATCGAGGTCGTATTCGCCCGCCTCGAACGACAAGCGCTGATTGCTCTGGAGCGCGGCAGCAGCGCGGACCAGCGCGGGCAGATCGTCGAGCCCGTCGCCCGGATGTGCGCCGAAATCTGCAACCGATACGTCGGTCAGCGGGTGACTCGCGCCGCCCGTTCCGCCTCCGCCGGACGGACTTGCTCCGGCTGCGCTGCCGGCGGCTCCGCCGGTCGGCGCTCCCGCGTCGCTGCTGCCGCCGTTTGCTGCCCCGGCTACGGGCGCACTGCCCGACGAACCATTGCCTGCCTGCGCGCCGCTCGTCTTGCTCTCGGAGGTGCCGCAATTCGAGACCAAGAGCAGGCTCGCCAAGAGTGCCGGTGCTCGCAGTTCTAAAAATGTTAACCCAAATTGCGTAGCCATCGTCTGTTCCCGTCGAGGCGAATCGGTTGCTTCGTGAGGCGAGCTAATATATCCATCTGGGCCAGGCGCGGGAGGGCTTTCCTTTGGGGCGCGCTCAACAAAACCGAATCGAGGGATCCCGATGAATTGGAACACGGCGTTTGGGGTAGTTTCGTTGCTTGGGCTTTCGCTCGCCAGTTGCAGTGGCGCAGGGGAGCCGAGCGTGGGGGAAGCGAGCGACGGCGAGCAGGCTGCAGAGCTCAGCCGCGCACTGCCGTCGACGACTGCGCTGCTGACTCACGAACATCAAATCCGAGACCTCGCCGTAGAAGACGGGGAGGTGTATTGGCTCAGTGCCGCGGTCGCGGATCCGAATCAGCCGCTCGTCTCTACGGGGCGCGTCGGGCGCATCTCGAAGCAGGGCGGCAAAGCGCACATCATCGCCAGCAACCAACACGGTGGCGGCGCCGTCGCCGTCAACGGCAAGAACGTGTATTGGACCGCGAGCGCGACCAACAATGGCACCCCGGTGCCCGCGATTTTCAGTGCTCCGCGAGCTGGCGGCACGGCGGTACGCTTCGCTCCCACGTGGACGGGGTTCGTGCCCGGAATCTATCCGGGCAATGCACCGATGGATCCGCCGTACCTGTTGGCTGATTCGGAGCGCGTCTACGCGCTGGGTGACGGGGGGCGGCTGTATCGCATTCCGATCGCGACTCAAACGCCCGAGTTCATCGTACAGGGAGCCAATCACACCTCGATCGCGCTCAGCAGCGGAGAGATGTTCGAATCGGAGTGCCGCACGTGCGGCGGCTTCGTCTCCGAAACGTCGAAAAAAGCGCCGTCGGTGAATGAATTTCAGGGGGCGGGGGCGGCCACCAGCTTCATCTTCGACAACGTGTGCTGTGTCTGGTCGATGGCCGTTTCGCATTCCAGCCTGTACTGGGCGAGCGTGTTCGACGGCATCGTGAGCGCGCAGCTGAACGGTGCCCCGAGTCCTGCCGGTGCCCCGTCGACACTCGTGCCCCCCTCCGAGGATCCGAACGATGCGGCGCGCTGGATCGCCGTCGTCGGCTCGAATTTGTACTGGAGCACCGCCGGCGGGGCGCTGCGCAGCGTGCCGCAGGCCGGCGGCACCGTGACGACCATCGTTGCCAGCGGTGTCGATCCAGATACACGCATCGCGGCCGATTCGGACAGCGTGTATTGGGTCTCCGCCAATGCAACGAGTATCGAACGCACGCGCGTTCGTTGAATGCGACTCAGTCGGTGGCTACGTTAGGCGTCGGAACGTAGCCACTCGCGAGCAAGTTTTGGATGGGCAGAAACAGCGGGCTCGGCAAGGACGACCACTCGAACCACTGCCACACTTCGCACTTGTCTGGCTCGCGCCGTTCGGCCTGTTTCGTCGTGGCGCGGCCTTCGATGAAGAGCGTGAGATAGTGCTTATTTTCGGCCAAAAACACGTCGTTCGTGGCCGCCACGAAATGCGGCGAAACCAGCGTTAGCCCCGTCTCTTCGGCGAGCTCGCGGCTGGCACAGTCCGCCCAACTTTCGCCAAACTCCAGATGCCCGCCGGGAAAGCTCCAACTGCCGGCTCCGTGCGCGCCGCGCCGGAGCCCGAGGAGTAGGCGAGACTCGAACCAGGCCATCACCCCAACGCCGACCCGCGGTGGGGACATCGACTATTGCACCACGACGCGCCACAAGCCGGCGTCGAGGTTGGAGGAGTAGAGCAGGTGGTGCGCTTTGTCGTAGCCGAGGTTGCCGCCTTGCGAGAGCGTCGGGCTTTTGAAGGCCGTCCACGTTTGGCCGTCGGTTTCGGGCGAGCGCAGGTAGCGCGGGTTACAGAAGTTCGCGAAGTAGCAGGTGCTGCCGTACATCGTGGTGCCGTCGCTCACGAGTCCACCGACGATAGGCCCGGTGTCGGCGACGAGCTTCCAATCGGTGGCGAGGCCGTCCGGGCTCGTCCAAATACCGTCGGCGGCGGCCACGAAGAACGCGCCGGATTGTGTGCGCAAGAGCTGTGAACTCTGCAAATGACTGGTGGTCATTTTCGGGATGGCCGTCCAGCTTTGCCCACTGTCGCCCGAGCGCCAGAAGCCGTTGGTTTGCGAGCCCCACAACCAATTGCTCGATTTATCCAGGAAGAAGATGACCTGGCCCTCGTTGCCGCTCCAGCTCGGATCGCCATCGATGATCTTCCAGGTGGCGCCGCCGGTCACGCTCTCGGCGATGCACGTTGCGGGGTGGGGAGCGAGGCACGGCTCGTGGAAAGTGAGCAGCACGTGCAAGTGATTGCCGGGATCGATCGCGACGACGTTGGCAAAGTTGTAAGTGAACGCCTTGGCCAAATCGGGTTGCGATTTTTGAGACCACACGTCCGTCCAGTTCACGCCGCCGTCCATGGTTTTGAACAGGCCGTTCGAGCCGTAGCCCGAGTTGGTATAGAGGACGTTGGGGTCCGTCGGGTCCATCATCAAGGTCCAATTCATGCCTCGATTCACGTCCGTGCCGTTCGTGCCGGTCGGAATTTCGGTCCAATTGGCGCCGCAGTCCGTGCTCTT
>Ga0105241_10002274_pt1 | contig 14442 bp, 15 predicted proteins | sample KBSC64metaG_FD_80422 | JGI IMG/M metagenome (GOLD analysis project Ga0105241, IMG submission 80422) | Corn rhizosphere microbial communities from Kellogg Biological Station, Michigan, USA - KBS C6-4 metaG | ecosystem: Host-associated > Plants > Roots > Rhizosphere > Soil | place: Michigan, USA... | reverse complement strand
TGTACGTGATCCAGCCGGCGCATGCCTGGTGGAGCCAGCAGAACTGGAAGGATGGCCAGCCACTGCCCGATGGATTCCGCTATGGCAGCGATTCCAACGTTCAGTGGCTGACTTCGGAACAGTTGCAAAGCCTGCTCGAAGCGGAAAGTCCGTCCGCGGAGAAGCTCCGGGTAATACCGCCCAAGCGGGCGCGAGCCTGACGAGCAAGAGTCACGATGACTGTAACTCCGGCAAGCCGTGAAGCGCTGGCCATCCAGGGTGGACCGCCTGTAAGAAAAACCCTGCTGCCGTATGGGCACCAGTCCATTGATGAAGCCGATATTCAGGCCGTGGTCGAGACCCTGCGCTCCGATTGGCTGACCACCGGCCCTCGGGTCGCGGAATTTGAGGAAGCTTTCGCGACCCGGACTGGCGCGCGGCACGCTGTAAGTTTCAGTTCCGGGACTGCGGCATTGCATGCGGCCGCTTTCACCGCCGGCTTAAAGGCGGGCGACGAAGCTATCACCTCGCCCTTGACCTTCGTTGCGACCGCAAATTGTGTGCTCTATCAGGGAGCCGTTCCGATTTTTGCCGACGTCTCGCCGGACACGCTGAATCTCGATCCCGAAAAGGCTGCAGCCCGTATTACTTGCCGAACTCGGGCCATTCTGCCCGTGGACTATGCCGGGCATCCCGCTGACCTGGATCCGGTTCTTGAACTGGCCGAGCGTCACGGGCTGGTGGTGATCGAAGACGCCAGTCACGCGCTGGGCGCCGAATACAAGGGGCGTCAGGTGGGCAGTCTGTCGCACATGACCGTCTTCAGCTTTCATCCGGTGAAGCACATCACAACCGGAGAAGGCGGCATGGTGACCACAGACAATGCCAAATTTGCCGAGACCCTCTGCCGCTTTCGCAACCACGGTATCAGCAGCGATGCGCGTCAACGCCAGTCCGCGGGACAGTGGCACTACGAAATGGTGTCGCTCGGTTTCAACTACCGGCTGACAGATATCGCATGCGCCCTGGGCAGTCAGCAGTTGAAGAAGCTGGAGGCGAATCTTGCGCAGCGCCGGAAAATCGCGGAACGCTACACGGCCGCGTTTCGTGAAATCCCGAAACTAGTTTTGCCGGCGGTTCGACAAAACGCCAATCCGGCGTGGCACCTCTTTCCTATTCGGCTTGATGGGGTGAAGCTGAAGGCGGAACGCGCTCAAGTCTTCCGTGCGCTGCGCGCGGAAAATATCGGCGTCAATGTGCATTACATTCCTGTCCATCGCCACCCTTACTACAGCGAGCGCTTCGGTTACCGGGGTGGCGAGTATCCGGTGGCGGAAGATGCCTACGAGCGGCTGATCAGTCTTCCCATGTTTCATGGCATGAGCGATCAGGATGTTGAAGACGTAATTCGTGCGGTCGACAAGGTCATATCCCATTTCCGCGATGCGAGTTGAGTGCGAGGGTGCCGAGTGAAGACAGCCCAGCTGGAACATTGGCGGAGCGATTTTGGGCGCGCGTATACCGACCGCAATTGGCTAACGCCCGACGCTCTCGACGCTCTCTACCGCAGGAATTACGGGATCGGCAGGAGAGAACTCAACCAGCGTTTCCTGGCGAAAGTACCTCGGGACGCGCGCATCCTCGAGGTAGGCTGCAATGAGGGCAAGCATTTGTGCGCGTTGCGGAAAATGGGATTCCAGAACCTCTACGGGATCGAAATCCAGGACTACGCGTTGCCCAAGGCGCGGGCCCGGTTGGAGGACGCACACCGCGCGCTGGCGGCAGCGTTTGAAATTCCCGATGGCTTCTTTGATCTTGTTTTTACCTCCGGGGTGCTCTTTCACGTAGCACCGGCCGACTTGCCAAAAGCGCTTGGGGAAATCCATCGCTGCGCCGACGGATTTATCTGGGGACTCGAATACTATTCGCCGCAGCCCATGGCGGTTACATACCGCGGGCACGAGAGACTGCTCTGGAAAATGAACTACACCAGGTTATACCTCGAGCTCTTCGATGATCTAGAGCCGGTGCAGGCGTGAATACCGTCGCCATTATCCAGGCGCGCATGGGCAGCACCCGGTTGCCGGGCAAGGTATTGCTCGACCTGGGTGGAGCAACCGTCTTAGCGCGTGTGGTACGACGGCTGGAGCGATCCCAGCAAGTTGCCAAGGTCGTCGTAGCCACGACCAGCCTTCCCGCGGACGATGAGATCGTCACCGAATGCGAGCGGTTGCAAGTCCCGAGTTTCCGAGGTTCAGAGGGTGACGTGCTCGATCGTTACTACCAGGCGGCGCGTTTGTATTCCACCGACGCGGTCGTGCGCATAACGTCGGATTGCCCCGTGATTGATCCGACGTTGGTAGATCAGACGATTCGAGTGTTCAAAGACAAGCGAGCTGACTATGCCAGCAATGTTTTGCCTCGGATCTATCCTCGCGGACTTGATACCGAGGTCTTCACGTTTGCGGCTCTTGAGCGCGCCTGGCGGGAGGCCCGCGAGCCGCACGACAGAGAGCACGTGACCCCGTATCTGTATGAGCATCCGGAAGCCTTTCGGCTGGCTTCCGTCAGCGGCGACGTGAACTACAGCCAATACCGCTGGACCGTGGACACGCCGGGGGACCTGAGCTTGCTCCGCGCCCTCTATTCCCGCTTCAACAACCGCGACGATTTCCATTGGCAGGATGTGATTGCGCTGATGGAGCGCGAGCCCGAACTCGCGGATCTGAATTCCCATGTCCTTCAGAAATCGCTGCGCGAGGATTGATGCCGCCCGGTACTCTCATCCTTCGCGCCGACGCCAGCGTCGCCATGGGCACAGGCCACGTCATGCGCTGCCTGGCGCTTGCCCAGGCCTGGCAGGACGAAGGCGGGAGCTGCATTTTTGCCATGGCGGAAACCACTCCCGCGGTAGAACAGCGGCTACGCGCAGAGAAATGTGAGGTCTCCACTGTCATAGCGACTCCGGCCAGCCAGCAGGACGCTGCCCAGGTATTGGAACTCGCGGCTAAACATCGTGCCACCTGGATCGTGGTTGATGGCTATCAGTTTGATGTCGCATTTCAGCGCGTGCTGAAGGCCGCGAGGCTGCAGGCGCTGGTCGTAGATGACGTTGGACGGTGCGGGAGCTACTGCGCGGATTTTGTACTGGACCAAAACCCGAATGCCAGCGAAGCGTTGTATCGAAATCGCGAAGCCTCTACGCGGCTACTTCTCGGAACCCGTTACGTGATGATGCGACGAGAATTCACGGCGTGGGGAAAGTCGAAGGGTGAGACTCCTCACATCGCTCAGCGGCTTCTGGTCACCATTGGAGGGAGCGATCCGGGAGGGCTGACACTACGGATCATCGAGGCCCGCCGCGAAGCGTCACTTCCGGGCTTGGCGACAACGGTAGTGGTAGGCGGCAGTAACTCGCGCCTGGCCGAGTTGCGCCGCGCCGCGGGTGCGAGTCCGTCATCCATCGAGTTGCTCTGTGATCCTCCCAACATGCCGGAATTGATGGCGAAGTCCGACTTGGCGGTGATCTGCGCTGGAGGGACAATGTGGGAACTTCTCTACATGGGCTGTCCGAGCTTAAGCTATGCTCGGGATGAAGTGCAGGGCCAAATTACTGCCCGACTACATTCCATGGGAGCCATCTGCAATCTGGGAGGCGTCGACGAGTTTGAGGAGTCTCAGCTCGCTGCGGCTATCGGCGATCTGGCAGCTTCATCCAGCCGCAGAGGTGAGATGGCTCGAATCGGCCAAAAAATCGTGGATGGGAAAGGGCCGCGTCGGGTGACGAAAGAGTTGCTCGGAGGACCGAAGTGAGGGCGATTCCAGATCTTGTACCAGTCGAACCTGGCGATCGCCAGGAGTTCATCGCCATGGCTGAACAACATTTCCGGGGCCTGAATCCCGAGTTCACGCCGGCCTCAGACTGGAGGGCTTCGTACTTCGAGAATATTCTTGGGAATCGAGATTGTTCGTTGCGCTGGATTGTCAGCAGCGGGCAGCGGGTGGGGTTTGTCTTGTACGGAGTTGAAGAACACCGCTTCCTGCCGCGCAAGAGCGGAGCAATTTATGAACTCTATATCGTCCCCGAGCAGCGGCGAAAGGGTATCGCACGCGCCTGCGTGGAAATGGTGATTACGGAGTTGCAGAAATCATCTCCGTCGAAGATCCAACTGGAGGTAGGGGAAGGCAACCGCGCCGCCGCCGCCCTCTGGAAGTCCCTGGGATTTCAGAAAGCGTCGGAACGCCTGGTCCTGGCTGCAAGGCAAAGGGCAACCGAATGAAGATAGCCATCTCCCAGCCAACCTACCTGCCATGGATCGGTTACTTCGACCTGATCGATCAGGTGGACGTGTTTGTTCTGCTGGACGATGTTCAATTTGAAAGGCGATCGTGGCAACAACGGAATCGCATCAAAACGCCCACGGGGCTGCAATGGCTTACTGTACCGGTGATTTCCCGTGGGCGGCGCGAGCAATTAATCAACGAAGTGGAAATCGAGACCACCGCCTTCTCGCGAGATCATTGCCGCGCAGTCGAGCATAACTATCGCCGGGCGCAGTTTTTTGAAAAATATTTCGACCAGTTGAGTTCCCAGCTGGGCTGCCCGGAAGGAACGCTGCTGGCGGACTTGAATGTCCGCCTGATTGAGTGGTTCATGAAGGTGCTGGGAATTCAAACCCGACTCGTGCTCTCTTCCAGCCTGCGGCAGTCGGGCAAACGAACCGAGTTGTTAGCCAACTTGTGCGAGTCGCAAGGAGCGGATTTGTATGTCTCGCCGCTCGGCTCTTCCGTTTATCTGCTTAAGGAGAAGGACGCGCTGCTGGCAAGAGGGACCGACTTAGTCTTTCAGCATTACGAACATCCGGAATACAAACAACTGTTTCCTCCCTTTCGTCCTTACGCCTCCGCATTGGATTTGGTTCTCAACCAAGGTGACCCATCGCTGGAAATTCTTCGGTCCGGACGGCGGCCAGCCTTTCTACCTGATGAGGTCGCACACCAGGCAGCAGAGAAGATGGGGGCGCAGTGACCCCGATGCTTCGCCTTGGGAACAGGACGATCGGGCAGGGTCAGCCGGTGTACGTCGTCGCAGAACTTTCCGCGAACCATAATCGAACATTCGAAAACGCTGTCAGGCTGGTTCACGAGGCCAATGAAGCTGGCGCTGACGCGGTCAAGCTGCAGACCTATACGGCGGACACGATCACCATCCAGGGCGAGGGCGAGCAATTCCGCATCGGTGGGGGCACGCTGTGGGATGGGCGTACGCTTCACGATCTATATGGCGAGGCCTACATGCCCTGGGAATGGCAGCCGAAACTCAAACGGGTCGCCAACCATCTCGGTATGGATCTTTTCTCGAGTCCCTTCGATGACAGTGCAGTGGACTTTCTGGAGAAGATGAATGTTCCCGCGCACAAGGTGGCTTCCTTCGAACTGGTGGACATCGGTCTGATTCAGAAGATCGCGAGAACCGGCAAGCCGATGATCATGTCCACGGGAATGGCTACGGTCGAGGAGATCGAGGAGGCGGTGCAGGCTGCGCGGCAGGCGGGGGCAACCGAGATTGCGTTGTTGAAGTGCACCAGCGCGTATCCCGCCAAGCCTGACGAGGCGAACCTGCGCACCATTCCTGAATTGGCCAAGCGCTTCGGGGTTCCCGCGGGACTCTCGGATCACACAATGGGGACCGCGGTGCCAGTCGCGGCGGTGACGCTGGGCGCTTGTATCATCGAAAAGCACATCACCTTATCGCGAGCGCTAAAAGGGCCCGACAGCGAATTTTCCCTGGAGCCGCAGGAGTTCAAGACGATGGTCGAGGCCATACGCACCGCGGAACTGGCTCTGGGCGCGGTACACTTCGGAGTGAGCCCGCAGGAGGCCAACAGCCGGGCTTTTCGGAGGTCGCTTTTTGTAGTCGAGGACCTGCGGCGCGGAGAGAAATTCACTGCCGAAAACGTCCGCTCCATCCGGCCCGGTCACGGTTTGCATACCCGCCATCTTCCGCAGGTGCTCGGCAAGCGTGCGTCACGAGACATTGTTCGCGGCACGCCACTCGGTTGGGATTTAGTTGAGAATCAATGAAAGTAGTCAGTCGGGTATTGAAGCATGCAGTCTTTCCTGGCTTGGCGAAGCTGGGATACCTCCGGAGCCGCGACGGCGGCAGTCCGGCGATTTTGACTTACCACGGAATCATGCCTAGGGGCTACACCATGATGGACCCCGATCTCGACGGCAGCCTGGTGACCGCGGACTCACTTCGCCGGCAGATCCAACTCTTGAAGAAGAGCTATAACGTTATTTCTCCCGAACAGTTTCTAGGTTGGATGGAGTCCAGCCAGGAGTTGCCTCCGCGTGCCGTGCTGCTGACCTGTGACGATGACCTGAGAAACACTCTGACGGAAATGGTGCCCGTGCTCCAGGAGTACGGACTCTCATGCCTGTTCTTCGTCACCGGCGCTTCTCTCGGCGAAGTGTCCAGCATGCTCTGGTACGAGCAGCTGTATCTGATGTTCCTGGCCACCAAGAAGAGAGTCGTCAATCTGGATCATTTCCGCCCCGGCTCCCGGGATCGAGCGCTGAACCAAGAGCAGAAACGAGCCTTATGGTGGAACCTGGTGAAGCATCTTTCAAAATACGAAGCGGATGCGCGTCAGGAGATGATCGAGGAGGTAAGACGACAATTAGCTTTGCCCGACGATTGGGGCGTCCATTTTCTTTCCGATCCTCTGCGCCGGCGCTTCCTGATGCTGAATGTCACCGAGCTGCGAGCCTTGGTGGCGGCAGGCATGGGCGTGGGCGCGCACACCTTAACCCATCCCGTCCTCTCAGAAATATCGCCCGAGGCGGCGTGGAACGAGATTTCGGAAAGTCGTTGCCAACTGGAACGGGTGATTGGCAAGCCTGTGTGGGCCCTGGCTTATCCGTTCGGTGATGCGGCGTGCGTCACTGACCGCGAGCAGGAGATGGCGGAACGCGCCGGCTTCAGCTGCGCGTTTCTCAATGTGAATGGGGGACTGGGCGCACCGATGCCGCGGTTTGCCCTGCCGCGAGTGCATGTTTCGGGCGCCATGAATCTGGGCGAATTCGAAGCCCACGTTTCGGGCTTCTATCGGTCATTGCGCCAGCGCTTTCTCGGTTCCGCGTAAGGGCAACAGCCTCGTCATGTCATTGCGAGCACAAGCCGAGTCTGTTCAGTCGAAAGCAGCGAACCTTCGCGTCTTCCGCGATCCGGAGGTGGTTTCGCATTACGCGTCGCTGGAGTATCTGACGGCATGTGAGCTCCATCTTTTTAATACCTACCTGACGTCGGGCATGGCGATTCTTGACATGGGAGTGGGCGGCGGGCGCACTACGTCGTACCTCTCTCGGAAGGCTTCTCGCTATGTCGGGATGGACTATTCGGACGAGATGGTCCGGCTTTGCCGTGACAAGTTTCCGCAACTGGAATTTCTCGTTGCTGATGCCTCAGACCTGTCTAAATTTTCTAGTGGGTCTTTCGATGCGATCGTTTTTGCCTTCAATGGACTGGACTACCTCTTTCCGGACGAACAGCGTGGGAAGTGCCTGCGCGAGTGTGGACGCGTGCTGCGGGCGGGAGGAGTGTTTGTGTTTTCGTCGCACAACCCGCGTTCCATTTTTGTTCGGCCAGCGTGGGACCGAGAACGGCTGCGGGCCTTGGCTGGGAAACTGGCTTCGGAGCGGAGCGTCTCACATTCGGCAACGCTTTCGACACTCACGGTGGTGATGTGGCTGCATTCTTTTTTGCGTGCGACGGCGAGATCTGCCGGACGGATCTGTCGGAGAGTTTCGAAGGCGGCTCTTTGGCGGGGAGAGGGCTACCTTATCGATCCCGCCCATGGCGGTTTGATGACGCACTACGCGACTCCTTCCCAGGTCTGCGAAGAACTATCCAGGTGCAATTTTCGGCAAGAGGCGCTGCTGGGAGATGATTACCCTCGGCGCAGCCACGAACTGGTTACCGATTGGTACTACTACGTGTTCATCAAAGATCAGAACGCAGCGGGTGAGCCTTGCGAATAATCGTACACCGGGCGATCCCGCAAGAGGAGCGAATCCGTGAACAGTGGAATATCCTGGCCTGGCAGATGGAGCGGCCGGAGGTTTTCTATAGCTGCGAGTGGGTGATGGCTGTGGATCGAGCTTACGGCGCATCCATGAAACCTCTTTTGTTTTTGGCCTACGAGGGAGAGGCGATGGTGGGGGTGGCGGCTCTGGCCACCGACAACGCAGAGAAGCAAGTTTCTTTTCTGTGTGGAAACACCGCTGACTATTGCGATTTCATCTGTCCTCCTGCGCGACGGGCGGAGTTTGTGGATACTGTTCTGGGAGAAGTGTCGAAGCTCCATGTGCCAATTTTGCGGCTGGCAAATCTGCCGGCTGACTCGGCCACATGCGGGATCATGAAAGACGCCGCAGGCCAGCATGGATACCTGGTATTTTCTCGGCCGGCCTACCAGTGCGCGCAGATTGCGCTCGGTTCTCCGGCGGAGCGGCAAGCGCTGAAACAGTCGGTGGTCAAACGAAAAGCGTTCCGCCATTGCCTCAAGGGTCTGGAGAAAACGGGGCCGCTCACGATGGACCATCTAACGCAGTGGAATGCGATCCAGACGAACCTGCCGCGTTTTGTCGAAGCTCACGTCGCCCGCTTTCTCAGCGGCGGAAGAATCAGCAATCTGGCCAGCGCGGAGCGCCAGAATTTTCTTGCCGTGCTTGCCGAACTACTCTCGGGCGCGGGCTGGCTTGTGCTAACCCGCCTGCTCGCCGACGAGGAGCCCGTGGCGTGGAATTACGGCTTCAAGTTTGCGCGAAGCTGGTTTTACTACCAGCCGACGTTTGACGCCCGCTGGCGGCAGTTTTCTCCCGGATTTTGCCTCCTGACCAAAATGGTCGAGGCCGCGTGTGATGATCCGGAAACACATTTGCTGGATTTGGGGTTGGGTGAAGAGGGCTACAAAGAACGCTTCGCCACCGGCTATCGCCAGACCTTGCACGCTACAATTACGAATTCCCGGGCGTTGCGTTTTCGCGAGACTGTGCGCTACCACGCGGCGTCTGCGGTAAGAGCCTCGCCCCGGCTGGAACATTGGGTGCGCCGGCTGGTGGGCCGGCCTTCTGAGGAAAACGCAAAAGTATGAGAGTACTGCTACTCCATCCCGAAGATGAACTTGCTGAGGAGGGGCGGGGAAAAAAGTGGGATTTGACCGTTGACCTGGGCCGTGCCCCGCGCGCGACCTATGAGCGCTGGGCCGCGCAGACGGGCGGCCGCGTTGTCAGCTTGTACGATTTCGGCAACGACTTGGGATATCTGCATCGCGTCCGGGAGTTGCTCCAACTCGGAATGGGCCGGTGGGTGGATGGCTCGGGAATCGATTGGTGGGACGTGCTCTCGCTGATGATCGAGCCCGATCTCCGCTGCCTCATGCTGGTCGGCGGGCTGGCGCGAGAACTGCCAACCGGGTGCGAGCTCTACGCCAGCCGATCCAGCCCGCTGGCGGCAACACTGCAGACCTTTACCGGGTCGAAACAGGTCAAGGTAGAGACCGGATTTCGTCCTGGCATGCGATGGGCCAAGCACTATCGCGATGTCTTCACCCAGCTTGACCAGGCGCAAATGAGTCAAGCTTTTCAGGACAAGTTCGATCGCGAACATTTCGTGCGACGACGCCTGGCCCGCCGCCGGCGAAACTCGAAACATCCGGTGGTGCTGTTGCCGTCGGCCTATGTTAATGTCTCGCGCACAGCCGCTTCGTACGCGGCGCTGCTCCCGGGTGAGAATTTTCTGCTCATCCATGCCAGAAACAGCGCTCGCCTGAAAACTCTGCCGTCGAATATTTCAACCACCTCGTTGGATTCCTACTTCGTGACAGCGGACAGAAGCGAAGTGGCGGCTCTGGCGAAGGCCTGGAACTCGCTAAAGGTTCGTCTCATCGCCGGAGCGCAGGAATACTCCGCTGCGGAGGCAACGGGTTTGTTCGACCGGATTCCGGGCTTGATGCGCTGGGGAATCGCGGTGCGCGACGCTTGGAACCAGGTGTTCGAGTCGGAGACGGTAGTTGGATGTCTGTGCGCCGACGATAGCAATCCTTACACTCGGATTCCGCTGATTCTGGCGGCGAACCGTGGAATCCCAACCCTGGTCTGCCACCATGGGGCGATGGATTCGAAGATGGCGGTGAAGGTAGCGCACGCGGACACTTATCTCGCCAAAGGCGAAATCGAGCGGGACTTTCTGCTGCGGTCATGCGGAGTGGCTCCGGAAAAAGTGGTGCTGGGCGGCCAGGGACTTCCGTCCTCGGCGGACCCGGCGAAACCTGGGTCCCCATCAACCGAACCCTGGCTGGTGTTTTTTACTGAGCCGTTTCAGGCGTCGGGTTGGCGCACCGAAGAGGTGTACCGCGATCTGTTGCCGAAACTGTGGTCACTGGCGCAGAGCTGCGGATTGAAACTGGTATTCAAGCTTCATCCCTTTGAAAGCGTCAAAGGGCATCGCCGCATCCTGCGAAAATATTTGCCCCGGCAGGAACCGGGAATCGGAGTGATCACCGGAGCACCGTCTCCGCAATTATGGAGAAACGCCCGTTTTTCCCTGGTCGTGCAATCCACGGTGGCGCTCGAGTCCGCATCCCTGGGAATTCCCGTGTTCCTGTGTTCGTGGCTGCGGGAATCCAGCGCGGGATACGTTGAGCAGTTCTCCAAATTTGGGGTTGGCCACATCCTGGAGTCGGCTGACCAGCTGAGCGAAATTCCTCGTCTGCTTGAGATGAAGGGCAGGACGGTTCAAATGCGGCCCACGCTGTGGGAAATCATGAACCCTGCGAGACTGCGGGATCTGCTGTTAGGAACAGGTTCGTTCTCGGAAGCGATGAAAGCTTAGGCGTCCCCTTATGTCAGGAGCCTTGCCCGTCAAGAAAGTTCCGCCCGCCGACGTCGTCCTGGAGCTTCAGCCCAGACGGGAGGATGCGCCGAATTTCCGACAGCAGATGGGGCACATCTCGCGGCACTCGGCGGTGTTCTTTGCGGGCACGATTTTTACCGCGGCAACCGGCTACCTTTTCAAGATCTATCTCGCCCGCGTGCTAGGAGCGGAGGCCCTCGGCATCTATGCCCTGGGCATGACGGTCGTTGGGCTGTTGGGAATTTTCAACGCTCTCGGCCTGCCCTATTCCGCGGTACGTTTTGTGGCCAGCTATACCGCCACCGCCAGGTTCGATGTGCTGCGCGGATTTCTGGTGCGCAGCATCTTCCTATTGCTAGTTTTCAATCTTCTCCTCGGGGGAGCGGTGCTGCTTGGCGGCCTGTGGATCGCGGTTCGCTTCTATCACACTCCGGCCTTGAGCCGGTACTTGGGTTTGTTCGCGCTGATCATGATCTTCGGCGCCTTGACCGGATTCCTCGGCCAGGTCCTGACCGGTTACAAGGACGTCGCCCGCCGCACCGTCATTACCAACTTCATTGGCAGCCCGCTGACCATGGTGCTGACGTTGGTGCTCGTCGGGACGGGTCTTGGCCTCTGGGGTTACATCTTCGCCCAGGTGGTGAGCGCGTTCGTAGTGATTCTCCTGCTCGTGGTCGCGGTATGGAAACTCACGCCAAATCCGGCGCGTGCATTCTCCGGCCGACTTGCGCCGATTGAAAACGAGGTGGTTTCCTTTTCCGCCATTGTTTTCGGCGTCAGTTTTCTCGAGTATCTGATGGCGCAGGCGGACAAAATCCTGATTGGCTTCTACCTCAATGCCCGCGAAGTTGGGATCTACGCTGTGGCCATGGCGTTGGTGGCGTTTGTCCCGATAATTTTGCAATCCGTGAACCAGATTTTTTCTCCCACCATTGCGGACCTCTACGCGCGCGGGCAGATCGAGCTGCTGGGCCGGATTTTCCAGACGCTTACGAAGTGGATTCTCGGACTTACCTTGCCCCTGGCGGCAGGGATGATCGTCTTTGCTCCTGCACTGATGCGCATTTTCGGGCGTGACTTTGAAGTAGGATGGGCCGTGCTGGCGATCGGTACCCTGGGCCAGCTGATAAACTGTGGCGTCGGCTCAGTCGGCTACCTGCTGCTTATGTCGGGAAACCAGCGCCGTCTGATCAGGATTCAGGCAGTGATGGCCTGCGGGATGCTAGCCCTGAACATCGTCCTGATTCCAAGATGGGGAATTGTCGGCGCCGCGTTCGGGGCGGCCGTGACCAACTGCTTGACCAACATCTGGTATCTCGCGGAAGTCCGGCGCAGCTTGGGATTGCTCCCTTACAGCCGCAGCTATTGGCGGCTGCTGCTCCCGGCGTGCGGAAATCTCGCCGCCCTGCTGATCATAAGGACAACCTTGCAGGCAATACGGCCGGAATGGATCGTCATCATGGTCGCGATATCGCTGGCCTATGTTGCCTTCATCGCTATCGCGATGGCGTTCGGGCTGGATGCCGACGACCGCCTCATCGCGAGCGCAGCCTGGTCGAAAGTACGCGGCATGTTCCAAGACGCGGAGGAAAGCGCTTAATGTCGAGCGAAGTGCGTGACATCCGTCTGCCCGCCGAGCTTTGCAACGATGCCGAGCGCTGCTTCGCTGCGCGCTTTGCCAGTGTGGAGGACCTTCTGGTTTTCGTTTTGCAAGAGCTGCTGCGCGACCAGGCGGCCCAGATGGATCAGGCCGAGCAACGCGTCATCGAACAGAGGCTTAAAGATCTGGGATATATTTGAACACCCCTGCTCTTCGGTCTAATTCTGAGTTTCCATGCCACTCCCAGACGCGGTGAAGGAGTTCCAGAAAGCAGGCAGGGAGCGACTGTATCCCTCGATCACCAACCCCAACTGGCTGGTCCTTAGGAAGCGCCGCGAATTGTTTGTTGCATGGTTGAAAAATATACCGTCCGATAGCTTGTCCGTTCTGGACGTGGGCGGAAGAATTCAGCCGTACCGGGAGCTATTAGGAAAACGATGCGCAAGCTATTTGGCGATTGACGTAAATGCCGCGCCGCTGGTAGACGTTGTCGGACAGGCGGAACGCCTGCCGTTCTCAGATCAACAATTTGATCTCATCTTTTGTACGCAGGTCCTGGAGTACATTCCCGAACCAGCGGTGGTGGTGGACGAAATCTACCGTACGCTAAAAAACGGCGGCTTCCTGCTGCTCAGCGCACCGGCGGTCTTTCCCCGAGATTCGGAGAGTGAATACTGGCGCTTCCTGCCTTGCGCGCTGACCCGATTGCTGTCAAGCTTTTCCAGTGTTGAAGTGGTGCCGGAAGGAAACAGCGTGGTCGGCTTTATCCGGACGAGCAATGTGTGCCTTGTAGCATTCGTCCGGCCCGCACTGCTGGGCACGCTTCTGCGCTTTAGTGCGATTCCGATCCTCAATTTATTGGGCGCCGCCGCGCAACGGTTCATGCGCGGTACGAATGACCGGTTTTCCGCGAACTATAGTGTCCTCGCCCGGAAGTGAATGCCATGCCCCTGCAGAAGCGCACGGAGCTGAGTGACTTGGAACTAAGAGCCCTGGTCCTGCAATATCGCAGGCAGAACTGGCAGGGTATTCAGACGCCGCAGTGGCAAGAACGGATTGCCGAGGACATTCTCCGCGACGATGGAGAAAACGTTCTGCGGACCATCGCCGATTTCTGGACCGCGCCGCCGGGGGCCTGGGTGCTGGATGTCGGCTCCGGCCTGGGCAGCTTTGTGGTGGCCTGCCGGAAGCGAGGATTTCGGGCATTCGGCATAGAGCCGGATCGAATTGGACAAGGCGGCCGGATCAGTTCCATTCAGATTGCGCGGCGCCGGCTGGAAAGCCAAGTGTTCGCGGTCGGCGTCGGCGAGCGCCTTCCGTTTGCCGATCGCAGTTTCGATCTGGTCACAATGAACCAGGTGATGGAGCATGTTTCAGAGCAACGTGCGGTCCTGCGCGAAGCATTGCGAGTGTTGAAGGATGGCGGCGCCATTTACATCGCAACTCCGAACTACCTTCGATTTTACGAACCGCACTACAAGGTCAAATGGTTTCCGCTGTTGCCGAAATTCCTGGGGCGCTGGTATTTGAAACTGCGGGGGCGCGACCCGGTTTTGCTCGATCAGCTGACATACACCACCAATGCGCGTCTCAAGGCGATTTTTCGGGGGCTGGGAGAAGAGTACGTGATTCTTGATTTACACCGCGAGGCGTTCCTCAGAAAATGCGAGCAGCTTTCATTCGTCAGCCCGGGGGCCCGCCTCGTGGCCTGGCTGATACGCATGCCGGGACTGGGTCCGTTGATACGCAGCCTCGTCCTTCAGTATTGGCGAATCACAGAAGGCGGATGCGAGATGATGATCGTCCACCAGACTAAGCAGGCGGCCGCGAAATGCTGAATGCCGTTCGCAAATTGTTGGGCAAGGAACTTGCGCCGCCGTCAAACCCTCTGCATTTCAGTCGCCCCCTGGTCCTCTTGCAGAGCGACGATTGGGGACGCGTAGGG
>Ga0105241_10002260_pt1 | contig 14476 bp, 6 predicted proteins | sample KBSC64metaG_FD_80422 | JGI IMG/M metagenome (GOLD analysis project Ga0105241, IMG submission 80422) | Corn rhizosphere microbial communities from Kellogg Biological Station, Michigan, USA - KBS C6-4 metaG | ecosystem: Host-associated > Plants > Roots > Rhizosphere > Soil | place: Michigan, USA... | reverse complement strand
TCGTCCGGCATGGTGCTCCAGAGGAAATAGGACAGCCGGGTGGCGAGTTGGTATTCGGTGAGGGGATAGACTTTGCCGCTGCCATCGGGATGCGGGTCCTGCTCCAGCCGGAACAGGAAATTGGGCGACATCAACGCGGCGCGGATCGCCAGCGCTGTCGCTTCCGAACTGGACTCGCCGGCCTGGGCGAAGGACAAAGCGGCGAATTTCATCACCCCATCCACCTCATCCTTCGTCACCGGGCGCCGCCAGGCCCGCGGCAGGAAGGCTTCGATATTGAGGCGCACTTTGGCTTGGCTGTTGGCAAAGTCGGCCTTGAAGCCCTTGCTGGCGTCCAGGATCTTCTGCGCGGGGATTTCCGACAGCACGCCCTTGTCTTCGTTCAGCGGCTTGAACGACCGGCGCACGGACTTCTCAGTCGCATCGAGATAATGCTCGATCAGCACCGGCGAGACCACCAAGGTGTCGCTGTTATTGTCGAAGCCGTCGCCGCGCTCATCCGCGGGAAAGTCGGCGGTGGGATCGTAGTCGGGCGGCAGATAAAGCAGCTGGCGAATGGTGTTGGCATATTCGCGGTTGTTGAGGCGATGCACGATCACCGGACCCGGATCGGGGTTGCCGCCCATGGTGAGCATGTCGTTCTTGATCCAATTGACCAGCAACTTGCGCTCGTCGTCGCTGGGACGGTTCTTGACCGTGGCGGGCGGCATCATTCCGCCTCCCACCATGGTGGTAACCTTGTCCCAGAACTCGTCATTGGTGGCCATGCGGCTGCGGGCATCATTCTCATCCTTGAACTTGAGCATGATGTCGGCCTTGGGCTGGGGGCCGGAGTGGCAAGCGACGCAATATTTGTTGAACACCGGCGCGATGTCGCGGTCGAAAGCCGGATGGGGATTGGCTGCGGCGCCCTGCGCGGTCGCGACGCCCGATCCCCATAAGCCCGGCAACGCCATCGCGCCCAGCACCGCCCCTCCAACCAACAGTGATTGCAGCAAAAAGCGCGTGCCCCTATGCATCCCCTGAGAGCCTCCCGAGCCCCTATTCGCAGCGCTTTAGCGCGTTTGTTTTGTCTGAGTTATAATGGCAACAGGCCCGTCGGCTTGCAACCCCAAACAAGGAGTTGCCGGGGCTCACATTTTCGCCGCTTACGGGCTTTTTTTCGCGATCTTTAACCACCCTTTGCGCCGGCTCCCGAATACCGGTTGGACACCCCAGGTGTCGGCAGATCGGTAAGAATTTGCGCGCCGGCGGCATGCGACTTGGTCAGCGGGCTTGCGAAGGTGATGCCGGTGCCGGCGACTCCTGTTCCCGCGGCATGTGCGCGAACCAGCGGCGCGGCCAGGGTGATGGCGGGGCCGCCGCGTCCGGCATTGACCCCCGCGACAACGGCCGTCTCGCTTTGCTCTCCATTGTCGATGGTGATCGCCTGGCCTGCCGTGAAGCCGCCTATACTTGCGACAGGGATCACGGTGGCGCCTGCGGTGATAGCGCCTCCTGCACTGGTGGCGCCTGCCGTGCCGACTGTGGCGATGACGGCATTCTCGCGATCCGCGCCTCCGTCGATCGTCACCGTCTGGCCACTGCGGAAATCAGCCACGCTGGCGACTTTGAGATTGGACGCGCCGGCGGCTCCACCCAACGGCAAAATCGTGGCGGGCGATACCATAAAGTCGGTGCAGTTGCTGTCGCTGTCGCCGCCATCACGCGCCCGGCCCGCGCTGCTGTTGGTCAAAACCGGGAAGGGACCGCGGCCGACCACACGGCCGATGCCGGGGGGTGTGACGCGGCAACCGCTCTGCCCCGTGCCGGAAGCGCCCTGATACCCTTCCGACGCCCAGGGATCGACCAGCAGGCCATAATTGAGACTGTCGGCAACCCGCCCCCCGGCGTCGCGCAACACCATGGCGGCCGCGGCGGTGGCGAGAGGCGGACCGCCAAACCATTGGTCGGGCGTTTTCGCATCCTGATAGCCGGAGGCGGTCACGGTCTGATCCCGCACCATGGCGTCAACGTCATGCGCCTTGGCCAGCGGCCTGTCGAGGGTGATGCCAGTTCCCAACGGCATAACGGGCTCATTGCTGGAATGGGCAAAGCGGGTGGCGGGCGTAAAGCTGATCCCCGTTCCCCGCGCACTGAAAGGCAGATTGCCCGCATGATTGAACTTCAGCGGGGCAACCAGCTCCAACCCGGTGCCCGGATCGACCGCCGGTTCGCCGCTGAGATGATCGCGCGCCAGCGCTGGCCGTATATCGACCTTGTCGCCATTCACGGCGGTGATAGTGACCGTTTCCAACTTGTCGGGCATGCCGACGATCAATTTATCGCCCACCGCCAGGCCGGCGCCGCTGGCCCCCTGATTGTTGAACACGCCAAAGCCGGGACGCACTTGAACAATGGTCGATCCGGCGCGCACATCGGCGGCCAAAGCGTCGCGGATGGCCGCAGTCCCCACGCTCTTGACCGTGACGGTCTCAATGCCATGACCGACGCTTGCGATATCCAGCCGGATTTTGTCGCCCGCTGTGATATTGGCCACGGACGACACGCTGATATTGGAGGAACCGGCGCTGGCATCGGCTCCCAGAAAGGCTTGCGTACCTGCTTTGCCCACCGCCGTGACGGTGGCCAACTCATACTTTTCGGTACTGCGCGAAACCGCGGGATAGGTTGCGCCATAACCCAAGGCGACCTTCTGGCCGACGGCAAAACCGTCGGTGCTCGCCACCGGCACATTGGCGGAGCCTGCGGGAATTGTGAGCATCGGATCTTCGGCAGGCTGCCAGAGCGTGGTCTGGCTGCCGGCGGCGGAACCGACACCGGCGATTTTGCGAGTCTCGGCGTCTTTGCCGGACCCGATGGTAATCGAATCCCCCACCTTCATGCCGTCGGTGCTGCGGACATGGATGGTGGCGTCACCGGCCTGGGCGGAGACCGCCAGGCCGGAATTGGCCAGACCCAGCAAATAGAAGCCGTGCGGCGCCAGTTTGGTCCCGGCTGGAATCTTGATGCTGGAAGCAATCACCTGCTGGGTCTGATGCTGGGTCAGAGACCAGTTGGAAAGATCGACTTCTTTGGCGCCGGCGTTATAGAGCTCGATAAAGGAATTTGTCGTATTGGCGGAGCCGTCGCTAACGCGGAATTCGTTGAGCTTGACCGGACTGACATTGCGCACCTTGCCGGCCATTTTTTCCGTCCGCTTCGCGCCATTCACGATCCAAGACGCGTGGGCGACGATATCGCCGTTAAAGGCGGCGGCTCCCGAGGTAACTTTGAAGGTGGCGCTCACGCTGGCGCCCGGCGCAACCGAACCGAAGCTGGTGTTGGCCGCGGCGGAAGCGGTCCAGCCTTTGGGCAGAGACAGACTCAATGTGGCACCGGCCGCAGGCGCGTCCGACGTGTTGGTGAAGGTCACAACCGTGTCTTGCGAGCCGCCGGGTGTGAAAGTTTGCAAGCCCGCCGGCATCGCACCTGCCGAGGCCGCAGCAACGCTTAGGCGCGCGGCGCCATATCCAGCGGCCACGACATTGGCTTGAACGAGCTGGTCGGTGGCATGGGTGGGAAAGGTGCCCGCCGCCGTCATGGCGCCTTCGTAAAAGGTGCCTTGTGAGGCATTGCTGTTGTCGCCGCCATTGCCCAACAGAATGGCGCCCTGTTTGCGCATCGGATCATAGGTGACATCCACCCGCGGCCCGTCGAACATGACCTGAAGCGCGCCATGCTGGGCGTCACCGCCCAGCGAGGCCCAATGATGCGGCTCGCCTTTGGCCATGGCGGTGACAAAGCGCCAATTGATGCTGGGCAGGCCATTGCAGAGCTTGGAAGCACTGCCCTTGTTGACGCAGCCGACCAGGTTGTTTTCCTGATCGGTCATCACCCAGGGTCCTGGCGGACTGCCGTGATACCAGGGCGTGGCGTTGCCAAAATAGGTGGTCTCCATCGTGCCATTGCCATCGTCTTTGCTGTCGATTTCGGCATTGCCATAGTCAAAACAGCAACCGGAATTATAGTGCAGACCGTTGATCACCCAATATTGGCCTTCGGCTTGATCGTCGACGGCGGTGCCCTTGGGGTCGTTCAGGCGAAGACCCATGCCCGGCGCGATGAAGACGCCATAGACCTTGTGACCGCCGAGGCTGACCGGCGCCATGTCGGCGAGCGGCAGGTTGTTGAAGCCGCCCATGGCCGGGCCGCTGAAGGCGCCACGCGGCGCCTGGAACAGGTCATTATGCTTGGGAGACTGGTCGTAGATCTTGGAAATCCAGCAGATGGTATTGGCGCAGAAAGCGTCCTGCGCCGCGGCATTGGCATAGCCTCCGCTATCGCCGGCGGAAGCCGGCACGACGCCGATGTTCAATGTCTTGCCATCGGACTGACGCAGCAGCTGATAGAGCGGACCATGATAAGCGGCATAGAGCGCGCGCGTGGTGCTGTGCGCAGCGACGCAAGGATCGCCGGCATCCCCATAGATATCGCACGGCCCTTTGGGATTCGCTGGCGGGTTCGCCGGTCCTGCCGCGCCCGCAGGCATTGCGAGCCCGATGATGAACGCCAAAAACAGCGCGGCGGTGAAATGGGATTTCCTCATCTTTGTCCCTTCGAAGCTGGACGGCTTTTCGTATTTGTCCGACAAATTACACAAGCCGGAAAGAATTTGAAGGTGCTTTGCGAGACACTGTGTCTTTGCACACTTATATAACGGCGGCGGTCAGGCGCGCCCGCTGTCCCCGGACAGCATTTCCGGGCTGACCCCGAGTTTGGCAAGCGCGCGCTGCCATTTGCTGCCGTCTTCGGTGTCAAAAACAAGCCCGGTGTCGGCGGCCACCAACAGCCAGCCATTGGCCTGAATCTCGGCATCGAGCTGGCCCGGCCCCCAGCCGGCATAACCCAGCGCCACCAGGAACTGCCGGGGTCCAGCGCCTTGGCTGTTGGCCTGTAAGATGTCGCGTGTCGCGGTCATGGCGAATTCCCCATCAATGGCCAGGGTGCCTTCCTCGCGGTAATCGGGGCTGTGCAACACAAAGCCCGTGCCCGGAGCAACCGGCCCGCCAAAATGCACCGGCCCGCTGGCTTCCGCCGCCGGCTCGATCTTGAGCTGGGCATAGAGTTCGCCAAGCGTGAGCTCGTCGATCGTCTTGTTGACGACCAGCCCCATGGCGCCCGTCTCCTGACTGTGCGCGCACAGATAGACCACGGAATGGTCAAAGTAGGGATCGGACATTTGCGGCATCGCGACAAGAAGCCGGCCGGTCAAGGAAGTCATCTGGTCACTCTATCATGCGCCCGGGAGTTCCACCCATTTCAGCATGACAGAGAGATTATTGCATCGGTACGGCCTGTTCCAGAGAGGGAACGGTGCCGAGGCGTCCGTCAGTATTTATCCGATGTGACAGCATTTTTGGGCAAGCAAATACCGCTATCTCGCTTGAGGAACTCGCAGCTGGCGGTCTTCCCGCCCTGAATTGCCTGGAAACCACAATAGAATTTTCATGTCTGCCGCTCTATCGCGCGGCGAGCCTCATCAATCGCAAACCGCGCCTCGCCTGTCATCATGCCGTGCTCTGGCCAAAGTCCAGCAACACTGTCCGGAATCAATTTCCATTGCCACTGGCAATTTCCGGCTTTGCGCACGGAAAACGCAATGCAGCGATGCCCATATCGCCGCTCCATGCCCCAACCCCGTTGTCGCCGGTTTAACAGGCATAACCCGCCTGATACCGTCTGCAGCGCCTCCGCTTATGGATTTGTTTAATTACAGAATTTTGACAGCGGAATGTTATGCGTTACGGCTTCCGATGCCTGCTCGTATGTATCTAAGCATGACTCAACCGATGCGCCTTGCGCACCGGCCGAAGCACCAGGACCGCCAGCAACGCGACAATGACATTGGCGGCCGCGCCGACCCACAGCACCATATGCCAATCGCTGATCACATTTGCCAGCGGCACCAGCAGGGCCGCGGTGCCCTTGGCGGTATAAAGCATGCCGGAATTGGTGGTGGCGTATTTGAGGCCATAAGAGTCGGTGCAGGTCGCCGGGAACAGGCTGTAGATCTCGCCCCAGGTGAAATAGATCAAGCCGCCGATAACAATGAACCACACCGGGTCCTGGCCGAACATGGCCAAAGATCCGATCGCCACAGCCGCCAGCATGAAAGCAATGAACATTGTCGGCTCGCGGCCGATTTTATCCGACACAAAGCCGAAGAAAGGCCGCGCCAACCCGTTCAGCACATTGTTGAACACCAAGGCCAGGGTCAACACGGTGCCGGTTAGTCCTAAGATGGTGACCGGCGATTCCGCGACCCCGAAGTCGGCGGCGATGGAGGCAAGTTGCGCCGTGACGATCAGCCCGCCGGCCGCCACCATCACGAACATCACATAGAGCAACCAGAACAAAGGCGTCTTGAGGGTTTCTTGCGGCTTGAAACTGCGCTGCATCTGCAGATTGGGCCCAGCCGCAGCGGCTGGGGCGGCGGCGGCTGGCGGTGCGCGCAAGAATTGCGACGCGATCAAGATCACGCCACCCTGAAGCAGCCCGAACCACAAGAAAGCCGATTGATAGCCATGGGCAGCAATCACTTCCCGTATCGGCACCACGGTGGCGGCGGCGCCGGCGCCGAACCCCGCGGCGGTGATGCCGGCTGCCAGGCCGCGCCGGCCGGCGAACCATTTCAGGGCATTGCCCATGCAAGTGCCGTAAACCGCACCCGCGCCAATGCCCGAGACAATGGCCGCGGCATACAGCATGGGCAGTGAACTTGCGATCGAGTTCATGACCCAGGCGATCGCCACCAGCACACCGCCCAGCATCACCACAATGCGCGGCCCGAAGCGGTCGACAAACCAGGCCTCCACCGGCACCAGCCAGGTTTCGGTGAGGACGAACAGGCTGAAGGCCACCTGAATGGCGGCGCGCCCCCAGTGATACTGCTTGTCTATGGGATTGACGAACAGGTTCCAGCCATATTGCAGATTGGCAATCATCACCATGCAGATAAGGCCCATGATGAGCTGGAAATAGCGGCCTTTTTGCTCGCCGCCCGTGCCCGATGCCGACATCGCCCCTCCCAAATCTTATTGGCAATTGCGCTGGAATGCCCCTTGTGCCGCCGCTATATTTTTGACCTTCCGGCAGCACAAACTAGGTTCGGAGAACGCCGTTATGTCAAGCCTTTACCGCGCCAGCACCCTGGCTGCCCTGCTGGAATCGGGGCGCGATGCGGCGCCCGCTATCGGGGCGCCGGAGCGGGAAGCCCTGACCCATGGCGATCTGCGGGCCTTGTGCAAGCGCACAGTGGACAGCTTGAATGCCATGGGAATCGGCCGGGGTGACCGGGTCGCGATGGTGCTGCCCAACGGCCCGGAAATGGCGGCCTCCTTCATTGCCATTGCCTGCGGCGCCACCACGGCGCCCCTTAATCCCGCCTACCGGACCGAGGAATTTGAATTCTATCTGTCGGACCTCAATGCCAAGGCGCTGGTGATTCTCAAGGGCATGGAGAGCCCCGCTTTGGCGGTGGCGGCGGCGCGCGGTATTCCCATTGTCGAGCTGGCGCCGGGCCACAAGGCGGGTGATTTCACCCTGCACGGCGGTTCAAGCGCAGCAGCAAAAACCGGCTTTGCGGACGAAAACGATATCGCTCTGGTACTGCACACCTCGGGCACTACATCGCGGCCCAAGATCGTGCCTTTGTCGCAGATCAACATCACGGCGTCGGCCTATCATATCGGCAACACGCTGGGCCTCGTCGAAGACGATGTCTGTCTCAACATCATGCCGCTGTTTCACATCCATGGCCTGATCGCCGCCACGCTTTCCAGCATCGCGGCGGGCGCCTCGGTGGTTTGCACGCCTGGATTCAATGCCTTGAAATTCTTCAGCTGGGTCGAGGAAGCGCGTCCCACCTGGTACACCGCCGTTCCCACCATGCATCAGGCCATTCTCACCCGGGCCGAGCGCAACAAGGAGATCATCGCCAAGGGCCGGCTCAGGCTGATCCGCTCTTCCTCTTCTTCCTTGCCGCCGCAAGTGATGGAAGCGCTGGAAGCAACCTTCACCGTGCCGGTGATCGAGGCCTATGGCATGACCGAAGCCGCGCATCAAATGGCGTCCAATCCTTTGCCGCCGCAGTCGCGCTTTGCCGGTTGCGTGGGGATCGCGGCGGGACCTGACGTCGCCATCATGAATGAAGACGGCAAATTGCTGGCCACCGGCGAGTTGGGCGAAGTGGTGATCCGTGGACGCAATGTCACCAAAGGCTACGAAGCCAATCCCGAAGCCAATGCCAAGGCCTTCACCCATGGCTGGTTCCGCACCGGCGACCAGGGCGTAATGGACGATAGGGGCTATCTGCGCCTCACCGGACGGCTGAAGGAATTGATCAATCGCGGCGGAGAAAAGATCAGTCCGCTGGAGATCGACACTATCATCATGGATCATCCTTCGGTGGCGCAGGTGGTGACCTTCGGAATGCCACATGACAGACTGGGCGAGGATATCGCCGCCGCCGTGGTGCTGCGCGAAGGCGCCGCCTGCGATGAGCGCGAATTGCGCGCCTTTGTCGGGTCGCGCGTCGCCGACTTCAAAGTGCCGCGCCGGATCGTGTTCCTGGAAGAAATTCCCAAAGGCGCCACCGGCAAGCTGCAACGCATCGGCCTGCATGAAAAGCTGGCGCAAAAGCTGGGCCAAAATCAAGGAACGGCGTGATGAAGATAGCCGTCTTCGGCGCGGGCGCGATCGGCGGCTATCTGGCGGTCAGGCTGCATCAGGCGGGCGCCGATGTCAGTGTGATTGCGCGCGGGCCGCATCTGGCGGCGATGCGCAAAAATGGTCTGACACTAAAGACCGCTGAAGATACGGCGACGGTGAAGCTGCGCTGCTCCGACAAGCCGGAAGAGATCGGGCCACAGGATTATGTCATCGTCACCTTGAAAGCCAATGGCCTGCCGTCCGCCGCGCCGGAGATCAAAAAACTGATGGGCCCCGAAACCGCTTTGGTCACCGCCATCAACGGCATTCCCTATTGGTATTTTTACGGCCAGGAAGGACCATGGCAAGACCGCGCCTTGGAAAGTGTGGATCCCGGCGGCAAAATATGGGCGCTGCTTCCACCCCGCCAGGCGATCGGCTGCATTGTCTACCCGGCCGCGGAAGTTGTGGCGCCCGGAATGATCGAACATCACTATGGCAATCGTTTTTCCCTGGGCGAGCCGGACGGCAGCAAAAGCGCGCGCGTCGAGGCCTTGTCGCAAATATTGGTCAAGGGCGGGTTGAAGGCGCCGGTACGCACCAACATCCGCGACGAACTCTGGGTGAAGCTGTGGGGAAATCTGGCCTTCAATCCCTTGTCAGCGCTCACCGGCTCGACCCTCGACCGGCTGGCTTTCCGTCCGGAATTGCGCGCCGTGGCGCGGGACATGATGGAAGAAGCGCAAGCGGTGGGCGAAGCGGTGGGCGCCAAATTCAATATCAGCATCGGCAAGCGCATCGATGGCGCCGGGGAAGTCGGCGAGCACAAGACGTCGATGCTTCAGGACCTGGAGCGTGGCCGCCCCATGGAAATAGACGCCCTGCTGGGCGCAGTGGTGGAGCTGGCCGACCTCACCCACAAACACGCGCCTCTGTGCAAGGCGGTCCTGGCCATGGTCCGAGAACGCGCCCGGCTGGCGGGGTGCTACCCCGCCTGACAGGCGAACCGGCAGGTTGCCTGACAGGCGAAAAGGTCGGGGCAGACGAAAATAATAATAGAAACAATGCCTTGGGCCAAAAATTTGCCGGTAGCGGTTTACCAACAAGCCATGACATATAATTGAGCTGGGAATTACGGCGTTCCGCAGCATAAGACTGCGTCCTATCTGCCGTGAACGGGGCATATGTCATTCAATACCGCGGCAGAATTTGACCCTGAGGGCGCGAGCGCGCCCGGTCAAAAAGAATCGGACTTCACGCTATTCCCGCCTGAAGCCACCCATTTTCCGCTGACCATCGCCCAGACTCCCATCGCGGTCGATGCGATGGCGCTGCCCAATGTGCCGGTCGCCAATACCGGCGACATTGCTCACATTCGCGGACAAATTGACACCAAGGCGTTCGCGGAAGCCGTCCGGCGGCTTGTCGCTGAAACGCCCACCATCCGCGCGTCCCTCAGCTATCTCCATGGCGTGCTGCGGCAAGAATTTCCAGCGCTCGACAATTACCGGCTGGAACAAAAAGATTTGTCCGCCGAGGAACGGCCGGAAGAATCCGCCGACCGATGGATCGAAGACCATTTCCGCACACCCCGGTCATGGAATAGCTTTCCGCTTTTCCATTTCGCGCTGCTGAAACTTGGCGGCGGTCATTTTGTCTTTGTACAGAAATTTCATCATGTGCTGTCGGACGCGATCGGGCGCTTCCAGTGTTTTCAGCGCATCGCCTGCCTCTATGACGCCCTGGTCCAAGACATCGAACCTCCTCCGGCCGAGGCGTTTGCCCTGACGGACCGCCTTGCGGAGGAAGCCGCCTATCTCAACTCGAGCGCCTACCAGGCCGATTTGGCCTATTGGAATTCCCGGCTGGAAAATCTTCCCGCCTTGCTGGTGGAGGTCGATCGCAGCAAATCCGAACGCGGCAAGTCGGGCCGCCCCTCGCGCCTGTCGCATGTCTTGCCGCCACAGGATTTCGCACGCCTGAACCAAGCCGCCACAGCGCTGGGCTCATCGGTGGCTAGGCTGGCGCTGGCGCTCAGCTATATCGGCATCTCACGCCTTTATGGCGTCAACGACATCGTGATTGGAACACCCAGTCACAATCGCACAGCAGCCAAACGCTCCATCGATCTGGCAATGACCGTGATGCCCTTCCGCATGGCATTCGACAGCGACGTTGCGATTGTAAAACTGCTGAAGGACACTGCCACTAAGCAGATGGCCGACCGGCGGCGCAACCGGTTCCCTTTCACCACGCTGTCGCGGCCGAACGCGCAACCGGGAACGGGCCACGCAATTTTCGATGTGATGTTTAATTATATTCCAGCAATGGCGCCGGTATCCGTGGGCGGCGCCCAGGTGACCTACACCAACTATAGCGCGGGTTTCTATTATCCCCTGGCGATTGACATCCGCGAAACCAATGATGGCGGCGCCGTCCTGACGTTGACCTTCGATCAGGGCTTGATCGCGGCCGATGACGGCGCCAGATTGGCCCGCTGCCTTCAATTCCTGCTTACCAACCCCGCGGACCTGCAACAGTACACCGCTGCCTCGCTTCCTCTGGTGAGCGCCTCTGAACGCCATCATCAATTGGTCGAGCTCAATGACAACGATGCGTTGGTGCCTTCCGACGCCACCCTTGCTTCAATCTGCGCAGCTCAGGCCCTGCGCACGCCCGGGAGGATCGCTGTCACTTGCGGAACCCAATCCGTCACTTATGCGAAACTGCATACCAGGGCGGAAGCGCTGGCGCTGCATCTAGCGGCGGCCGGGGTCGGGCCGGAAATCGTGGTTGGCGTGGCCTTGCCGCGGAATATCGACCTGATCGTGACCCTGCTGGCGATCCACAAGGCGGGCGGCGCTTATCTGCCCCTGGATTTCTCACTTCCGGCTGAACGCATCGCCTATATGGTTGGCGATGCGAAAGCCCGCCTCATTGTGACGACGAAAAGGGATGCCGCACAGCTTCCCCCGACCGATGCGATCCAACTCTGTCTGGATGATCCCCGCCTGGGCAGCCCGCCCGAAGCCCAAGCCAGCCTGATTGCGGCGGGCGCGGAAAACCTCGCCTATGTGATCTACACATCCGGATCGACCGGTAACCCCAAAGGCGTGGCCGTGGAACACCGCAATGCGGTCAATTTGGCGCTCAGCCTGGTGGCCTGTACCCCGGCGGACGATCTCGATGGCATATTGTTTTCGACCTCGTTGAGCTTCGACGTCTCGCTCGACCAGCTTTTCATGTCACTGGCGGGCGGCGGCTGCATGATCGTTGTGGACTCGCTGCTGGCTCTGCCCACCGCATCCATCCTGAAAGAAATTCGGATTGTCGAGGCCGCGCCATCGGTATTCGAGGCCTTGCTCCGGATTGACGGTTATCAACCGGGGCCCCGGCTCATCCGCTTTTGCGGCGAAGCGCTGCCGCGATCCCTGGTGGATCGGGTTCTGGCGATCGATCCCGGCGTCCGTATTGAAAATGCCTATGGGCCGACGGAAACGACTGTTTATGTCAGCATCGCCAAAATCGAGTCTGATAGCGGTGAACCTTCCATCGGTACTGGCTTGTGGAACACCAAATTGTACGTGCTTGACCGCAACATGCAGCTTTTGCCCCGGGGCGCCAAAGGCGAACTGTATATCGGCGGCGCTGGCGTGGCCCGCGGCTATATCAACCGGCCGGAACTGACCGCCGAACGGTTTGTGCCAAACCCGTTCGGACCTGGCCGGATATATCGCACCGGCGATATCGTGCGGTGGCGCGCGGACGGTGCGTTGGATTACTTCGGCCGCTCCGACGATCAGGTAAAAATCAATGGCCTGAGGGTCGAGCTGGGCGAAATCGAGCGGCAGTTGGAAACCATGCCGGAAATCGCGCAGGCCGTTGCCATAGTCCATCGCGACGGCCAAGGCGCCAAGCGCATCTTTGCCTTTGTTATCGCACGTGACGGCAACAACCGTCCCAGCCTGGCCGCTGTGAACGGCCACCTGCACAAGACCCTCCCCAAATACATGGCTCCCGCGGCCTTGTCCTGGGTCGAGAAATTCCCCCTGACATCCAGCGGCAAGCTGGACAAAAAGGCCCTGGTGTTGCCCGCATGGCAAGGCCCGAAAAAATCCTATCGCGCGCCGTCAAACAAGGATGAAGCCGTTCTGGCGCGGATATGGTCCGAAGTCCTCGGTATTCCCAAGATTGGAACAGACGAGGATTTTTTCGAGCTTGGCGGCACCTCCCTTCAAGCGGTGATGATCTTCGCCAAGATTTCGAGGGGACGGAACTTTGACCTTCCCGCGGCCACCATGGTCCGTGCGCCCACCATCGCCCAGCAGGCGGTGTTGCTGGAGGAAATTTGGCGCGCCACCGATAAAAGCCTGCTGGTCGCTTTTCGCGAGCATGGCGACGGCCCGCCTGTGTTTTTCGTTCATGGCGGCGGCGGCGGAGTGTTGTATGTGCGCAACCTGATGCAAGATCTTCGATGCGCCAACCCGCTTTATGGCCTGCAGGCCCCGCCGCTTGACGGAGACGCGAAGTTGCCGCGCAGGATCGAGGAATTCTCAACCCGATATATTCGCGAAATCCGCAAGGCGCAGCCTTCCGGGCCCTACAACATCATCGGTTACTCGGCGGGCGGCACCATCGCCTATGAAATAGCGCGTCAATTGAGTCAGTCGGGCGATACGGTTGCCTTGCTGGGACTGGTCGAAACAACCACCGCCCGCTATGGGAGCAGCATTGGTCAGATGCCTGCCGATGCGCCGTCTATTGCCACCAGCGGGAATGTTACTCTCTTTCACGCCGCCAAACGCGCCTACGGAAATATGCGCAAGACCATTACAAGAATAAAGCATGAAACGCCCAATAGCCTGCGCCATGCTTTGGGGTTTGCCCTCCCCCATGACGAACGCGATGATTTCTATTTGCGCTGGTTCACCAGGGCGGAAAAGGTCTATCAACCGCGACCCTATCCCGGCCCTATCACCCTCTTCGCGCGGAAGGAAACCGCGGACTTATACCGGTCTCAGTGGGCGAAACTGGCGGGCCATGCGTTGATCATTCGCGAGCTTCCAGTGGCGCAGCATCTGGGCCTCGTCGCGTTGCCGACCAGCCGTTTCCTTGCGGCGCAGATCGACGCCAGCTTGAATGCCGATCAGGGCGCGCCCGGCTTATAAGCCGGTCCGTGCAACACCCGGCCCGGCAGCGCATTGGTCGGTGCGCCATTGGCCACCACCGGCTTGCCGTTGATCAGCACCCAGGACACGCCTTTGGAATATTGATCGGGTTTGGCGAAGGTCGAGGCGTCGCTGACGGTCGCCGGATCAAACACCACAATATCCGCCTTCATGCCCACATGCAGCAAGCCGCGATCGGTGATGCCCAACCGGTTTGCCGGCTGGGAGGTCATCTTGCGCACCGCTTCTTCCAGGGTGAGGACATGCCGGTTGCGCACCACATCGCCCAGAATACGCGTGAAGGTGCCGAAGGAACGCGGATGGGGTTTGCCGAAAGAGGTGTGAACTCCGGCCGGCAAGGCAATGCCATCCGAGCCGACATCGATCCAGGGATATTTGTAGGACTCTGCTTCCTTCTGATCCATGCTGGTGTCGGCCGGCCCGATCTGGAAGCCTTCCGCCTTCTGCGCGATCAGATAATCCACCATCGCTTCCTCCACGCTTTCATGCATGGAATCGGCGATCTGCTTGAAAGTATGGCCGTCGAATTTGGGATCGGCGGAACTGACGGTCCAAGCGCCGTACTGTCCCGGCTTTTGCTGCAGTTCCTTGACCAC
>Ga0105241_10002255_pt1 | contig 14491 bp, 10 predicted proteins | sample KBSC64metaG_FD_80422 | JGI IMG/M metagenome (GOLD analysis project Ga0105241, IMG submission 80422) | Corn rhizosphere microbial communities from Kellogg Biological Station, Michigan, USA - KBS C6-4 metaG | ecosystem: Host-associated > Plants > Roots > Rhizosphere > Soil | place: Michigan, USA... | reverse complement strand
TCGGAATCAATGCAGGCGAGAAGGGGCTCATTTTTGCATACGATGAAAGCCTGTATTCCAACGATGTCTGGATGGCTTTTCACTCCGACGAAGACTATGCCAAAGGCGAAGCGCCGTATTCCGACACTTATAACGTTGTCGCGACTGAAAGATACACGCTGACTCTAGATCTACTCGAGCCCCAAAGAGTCTTAGGCCTCACGGCGAAATTGGATCTCGCTTCCCGTGTCGAAGGCCTTCGGATGATTTCCTTTGCCGTAGGTGAACAACTGAGCATTGCCGACGACGAGCGCCGCAAGAAGCAGCTGCACATCCTCGATGCGCATCTTTCCGATGGGACGGCGCTCACTTTCTTCCAAGAGCCGTGGGAGGGTGGTTTCAGCATTGTTCTCGATAGAGCGCCAGCGCTGGGCGAGAAGTTTTCGGTGAACCTGGAGTTGAAAGGCGACTTCATGATGGAATCGCCCATCATGGAGCGAACGTATTTCCCACGCAGCACGGAAACCTGGTACCCACGTCACGGCTATCTGGCCCGCTCTAAGTTCGACGTCTCCATGATTCATCGCAAGAAAGACCGTGTGGTAAGTATTGGAGAACTGATCAAAGAGGGTCCTGCCCTTGGCAGAAAAGATAGCGTGTTGACAGAATTCCGGATGGAGCAGCCTGTAGGCCTCTCAACTTTTGCCGTTGGGCCGTATGAAATTCACAAAGACATCGCCAAAGAGGACAACGGCAAGCAACTCCCTATTGAGTTTTACTCGATGCCTGGGGGCTCGGCAGTCATCAAAGAGGACTTCATCCTTGCTGAAATGAACAACAGCGTTCGGTTTTTCAGTAAAATGTTTGGCGAGTACCCCTATTCGCTGTTTCGTGGGGTGTACCACCCGTTCAACTTCGGGCAAGGTTTTCCGACCACCATCATGATCCCGGGAGCCGACCGGGCTGACTACAGCACATACTCCTTTATTGCGCATGAGACTTCACACCAGTGGTGGGGCGATATGGTGCTCTGGCGGTCTTACCGTGACCAGTGGCTGAGCGAAGGTTTTGCGGAATATTCCGGAATGCTGTACACGCAGTTCCGCGACAAGACGCACTCCGAAAAAAAACTGATCGAGCGCGCCCGCTACGAACTCAAAATGCCGCCCACTACAATCACCGGGACCGCGCACGGCCGGTTGGTGGATGTCGGGCCCCTCGTGATGGGTCATCGCTTGGAAAGCCGTGAGACAGGTGGGGCGTACTCCGCGCTCATATACAAAAAAGGCGCCCTGGTACTACGCATGCTGCATTTCCTGTTCACGGACCCGCAAACGGGCGACGGCAAGGCTTTCTTTGACTTGATGAGCGACTTCGTTGCGCGCTACAAGGACAACACCGCAACCACCGACCAGTTCTTCGCTGTGGTCAATGAACGCGTCAAGAACACCCCACTTGCCCAGAAGTATGGCTACAAAGACTTGGATTGGTTCTATCGGCAGTGGGTGACAGAGACTTATTTGCCGTCCTACGAACTTTCATATCACATCGACAAAGATGCGACTGGCGGCGCGATTCTCAAGGGTGAGCTGGTTCAGAACGGGATCCCCGAAAGCGAGACTTGGTTCATGCCGGTTCCGCTGGTCATCTATTTTCAAGGCGACAGGATGGCGCGCGGGACGGTGGCAGTCTATGGGGCTCGCACGCCCATCAGCATCAAACTGTCGCGAGCACCAGAAAGAGTCGAATTGGATCCAGAGCTGTGGGTCCTGTCCGAGAAGACCTCGACCGTAAAACAATAAACTATCCGCGCCTGAATCGAGCACGATCTCATTGTCGTCGTTGACTGATCGCGCCCAACCATCTTGCGCCATAGCTGTCTCTCTCAAACAACCACTGGCGCCGAGACCTTCTTAGCATCGCCAATCGTGGCATTCGTAATCAGCGGCCTTGCCCAAAATCCCACGCTGAGCACGAAACCAAACGTCACGTAGAGAAATGCCATACCACTACGCAGTCCGGCGAGATCGCCGATTTTCCCGATGATGACTGGGATGATTGCTCCTCCCATCAGCGCGGTGCTGAGAATGCCTGAGAACGAGCCGTGATGTTCGGTCACGGAATTCAAGGCGAGAGAAATGATGATCGGCCAAAGCAATGACGTAAATAATCCGACTCCGGGAAACGCAAGCAGCGAAACTCTCGCTGGCCCAAACAACGCTGCCGTCAGGCAGATCAACGAGCCTACCGCGCCGCCTATCAGCACTTTGCGGCTGTCGATGAATTTCAGGAGCAGCATGCCTACGACGCATCCAGCTGTAAGCAACCCCCAGAACCAGGAGACTGCGTCGGCGCCCGTGGTCTGAGGATCGAAGCCGTGATAGGTGTAGAGGAATTTCGAAATCCAGTCGGCTGTTCCTTGCTCGCAGCCGATGTACGCAAACATGGCGAGGAAATACAGCCACACTACCCGCTTGCGCGCCAGGCTGAGATACATGTCCCATGATCCGGCGCGTTCATCTTCGGTACGTTCGACTTTGGGGAATTTGGACAAGAGTAGCCAGATCACCATCACGAAAGATGAAGCGGTAAAGATCCAGTAGATCGAGACCCAGGGAAGGTTGTCAGGCGTCAGCCGTCGCAGGGTGCTCAGCAGCCCATTTTCGTTGCCAGCGGGCTTGCTGAGATTCAGTACGAGATAAGAGTAGATTCGAGGACTGATAAACGACGCGCTGCCGAAAACAAGTTGTGACAGCGTCGAGTAAAACGCGTAGTGCTCTTCTCCACCCGCGACCCGCAGCAGCGGATTGACCACAACCTGCAGCACTGCCATCCCCGCACCGATCACGAACCACGACACAAATGCGACGCGGTAGTTTGGCACCAGGGCAAATGCGAGTGCGCCCAGCGTGCTGACCACGAACGACCAGACCATCACTGGCTTCTCATGGAAACGCTCCATCAAGAATCCGGCGGGAATCGACATCACGCCGTATGCGATAAAAAATGCGAATGCCAGAAATCCGGCGGCAGTCAGGCTGACGTGAAAACTGTTGATGATGTCCGGCAGAATCGGGCCCAGAATATTGGTTAACAGCGACATCACGAAAAATACAAGGAAGACCACCACGATCATGTACTTGCTTCTCATATGGGCCCGCTGTCTCCGTAATTTCCGTTAGGGTCGCTGTGACTGGGTCATTCTGACTAAGACGTCCGCTCCAGAACTTTTCCGAAGCGGTGATGCCACACCATCGCTGCCCCGATCAGGTTGGCATTCTCTCCCAAAGAGGCCAGCAGCAACTCCGTTTTTTCGAATGGAACAAAGCGGCAACCCTGGCGGATGGTCTCGCGAATGCCGGGAAGAAAAAGATCGGCACTCTTCATGATGCTGCCGCTCAACACGATTGCGTCGGGGGTAAAAAGATTAATCAGATTGGCGAGGCCAAGTCCCAGATACCGCGCTTCGCGACTGACAGCCGAGCGGGCCAACTCATCGCCCTCGATCGCCAGTTGGCAGATACGCTTTGCAGTCAACCCTGCGCGATGCGGATAATCCGGAGGCGCTGTGCTTTCAAGCCATGCGGCCATGGCGGGACCCGCAGCCAGCGCCTCCCAGCATCCCCGAAAACCGCAGGAGCAGGGCGGACCCGACGGGTCAATCACCTGATGACCGACTTCGGGATGAGCGCCGTCCACGCCGCGATAGAGCTTTCCATCTAAAACAATTCCGCCGCCGATACCGGTCCCCACGGTCACATAAATCAGCCGTGCTTTGTTTCTGCCGGCGCCCCATCCTGCTTCACCGAGCGCGCCTGCGTCGCCATCGTTTTCCAAGGCAACCGTGACATTGAAAATCCGTTCGAGATCCTTTACCAAACTTTTGCCGCGCCATTTCGGAAGAAAGTCAACTTCACCGAAATCTCCGGAGAAGGGATCGACCGGCCCCGTTGAGCCAATCCCCACGCCAGAAAGTTGGAGCCCGGCATTTCGCTCCACATCCCTCAGCATGTTCACAATGATGTCGAGGGCGTGCGCGTATTCGCAATCAGACCCAGTCGGAGATTCCCGGGAAGCCAATACCTTGCCCTGGCTGTCCACCAAACCGACAGCGACTTTTGTCCCTCCGATATCAATCGCGGCGATCATTATTTCTCCAACATGCTTTCTCCAACATTTTGCTTCCAGTTATTGTTCTGGGTTGATGCTCCGCAATCGCTGTACAGTCCTGTCGTAGTCTAACGGCATTCCATATTCGCGGACGTAAATTCCTGTCAACCGGCTGCCCGGCCTGCGATTCTTGCAGCATGCGCGGGAGAGTCTATGATGGACGCGACACAGCCATCTTCTCGCTGGAGGAATTTGACTCTTGAGCGACCATGCCAAACTGGTGCAGCTTCGGGATGCCGCGAAAGTGCTCGGCATCAGTTATTCCACGCTGAAGCGATGGATCCATACCCGGAAAATCCATACTGTGAAAACCCAGGGCGGGCATCATCGTATTCCTGAAAGCGAATTGGACAAGCATCTGCACTTTGCCGAAAAGCGTTTGCCCCTTCCGCAGCGCCGCGCCCAGTTTCGCAGAATCAGCGCCCGCAATCAGTTAATTGGCCGTATCGTCGACATCAAGGTCGATGGAATCATGGCTCAAGTCACGCTGTCGATCGGCGGCCAGCAAATTACCTCTGTGATCACAGCAGATGCGGTCCGCGAATTGCGGCTGGAAAAAGGACAAGTTGCGGCTGCCCTCATCAAATCCACGGAAGTCATGATTCTGCGGGTATAAACTCCGCTTTTCGCCAGGATCCCCAATCCCTCGCTGCTCTAAAACCGCCTTGTTCCGCCCCACGATGGAGTGATTCGAGTCGAATTGACAGGTTAAGTCGATCTGCATTAAACCATTTGATCTCACTGCGAGAAAATCTGCAGGGCACAGGAGTGTGGAATCATGGACCATCGAAGCAGAAATCTCAGCAGGTTGCTCGCCGCCGTTGCTCTTTTCTTTATCTCTACGCTGACAGGCGGGCTCTGTGCCGCGCAGGAGATCACGGTTGCTGCCGCAGCCGACTTGCAATTCGTAATGCAGGACGTTGGCCCGCGCTTCCAGAAAGAAACCGGGAAGACGGTGAAGCTGATCTACGGCTCGTCCGGCAACTTCGCGCAGCAGCTTCAGAACGGCGCACCGTTCGACATGTTTTTCTCGGCGAACCTGGACTATCCCAAGCGGCTTGAGGCCGCGGAACTCACCGAACCGGGAACGTTCTATCAATATGCCATTGGCAAGATTGTCATCTGGGTACTGAATGATTCGAAACTTGACGTTAGTCCGGGACTGAAAGCGCTGCTCGACCCGTCCATCAAGAAAATTGCCATAGCCAATCCGGAGCACGCTCCGTACGGAAAAGCCGCGGTTGCAGCCATGCAGAAAGAAAATATCTACGATCAGGTAAAAGACAAGTTCGTGCTCGGTGAAAACATCTCCCAGACCGCTTCGTTCGTCGCTTCAGGGTCGGCGGACGCCGGCATCGTGGCACTTTCTCTCGCGCTTTCCCCGAATATGAAGGACAAAGGACGGTACGCCGAAATTCCCGCCGCCGACTACCCCGCCATCGAACAAGCCTGCGTGATCATGCGCTCGTCGAAGAACAAAGAGATCGCCCAGCAATTTCTGAAATTCATTCAGTCCGCGCCGGTCAAAGAGCTATTTCAAAAATACGGCTTCGCACTTCCCAACTAACCGGCAGTGCTGGCACTCGTAAACGAACCTCGTACAGGAGCCCCATGAAACCCTTTCTATATCTGGCTACGGCCGTGGTGTTGACGGTTACGCTGGCCGCACAAACTCCGGCCCCGAAGAACAAAGCCAAAACTGCACCCGCGAGCCGTTCCACGGCGATGGCGAAAGATATCCAGGCCCTTCGCGAGACTGTGGCCGCCCAACAGCAACAGATGGAAGCGCAGCGGCAGCAAATGGATCAGCTAAAGTCGCAGCTCCAGCAATTACTCGATGCCACACAACAGGCGAACGCGTCCGCGCAAAAGGTGCAAGGCAGCGCCGATCAGACACAGACAACCGCAGCGCAAGCTCAGCAATCGGCTGCGGATGCTCGGCGCGTCGCTGATCAGGCATCCAGCAGCGTCGTGGAAACGAAGACTGCTCTTGCGGTCGTGGACAAACAGACCAAGGATGCAGATAAAAGGGTCGGCGCGCTGCAGGACGTTCTGGGACGATTCCGGCTCAGCGGTGACATCCGGGTCCGCGGCGAAGATATTTTTCAAGACTGCGCGGCTTGCGTCACCCGCAACCGTGCCCGGCTTCGCGTCCGCTTCGGAGTCGATGGCCGACTGAACGATAATTTTGTCGGAGGCTTTGCCCTGGCCACCGGTTCCCTGGGCGATCTGACTTCGGCGAACGAATCTCTAAGCGGCTTCTTCGAGCGCAAGACCATCGGCCTCGACCGGGGATATGTCACTTTCAATCCCGTTGCCGCCCGTTGGCTCTCCATCACCGGAGGTAAATTCGCCTACACATGGGCGCGAACCTCACTGACTCTCGATCCTGATATCAACCCGGAAGGCTTCAACCAGAAATTCTCCTGGGACGTGAAGTCGCCCTTCCTGAAAAACTTCACGGTCCAGGGAATCCAGTTGCTCTACAACGAAGTTGCGAAAGGGGACGATTCGTTCGCGCTTGGCGGCAATACTTCAGCCACCTTCCAGTTCGGTCCATTGACGACCACTCCATCATTCACGCTGATTGATTGGGGATTTCCCGATGCCATCCTGAACGCGTCTGCATTCGCCACACAGGCCACCACCAGCGGGAACCCGCCCATTGCCATCCCTGGCGAAGGACCTGGTTGTGCTACCGGTTCCGGCTTACCCAGCGTTCCACCTTGCGCCATCGCCTCCAACGGCATGACGAACGCAACTTTCACTGACGCCAAGGGGACACGGCATTTCCTGTCAGGATTCGAATATGCCGACTTCATTCTGAACAGTCAGCTGAAGACCGGCCTCTCGCGTTTTCCGCTCAACCTCGTGTTGGAATATGAAAACAATCTCAAGGCGGCGTCCCATCCGGTGGACTCCAAGGGGAACGTGATTGCCAGCATTGGGTCGCAAAATCAGTCTTACCTGGGGGAGATCAGCATCGGTCAAATCAAGAACAAGAATGATCTGCAGTTTGGTTACGGTTTCTGGCGCTCCGGGCAGGATTCGATTCTCGCGACATTCTCGGAAAGCGAACAGCGCGCAGCGACCAACATTATCGAGCACCGTATCTACGCTTACTGGCGGATGCGTTCGAATGTAGTTGCGCAATACAACGCATGGATCGGGCGTACGCTGAACAGCAACCTCCAGCATGCCGTGCTGGCGCCCGGTGTCACTGCCGGGGAGACGGAGCCATTTCTCATGCGTCACCAATTTGACCTGATCTATTCGTTCTAAGGAGGAGAGCGAAGGTAGGGAACTATTCACCGCGGGGAAGCCGGCGAATCTATGCCAGATCTTTCTGCCACTGTTCAATTTGCCGCTGCATGAGTACATAGCATTCGCATGCCGCCTCTTCCAGTTTCGGCCGGTCGACAATGGTCACGTTTCCGCGGGTATAGGAGATCAAGCCGGCCTTCTGCAGAATGCCGGCAGCCAGAGTGACGCTGGAGCGGCGGGTACCCAGCATTTGCGCCAGCAGCTCCTGGGTCAAAGGAAGAGTGTGCGTACCCACGCGGTCAGCGCTCATCAATAGCCATCGGCCCAGGCGCTCTTCAACTTCGTGCAACCGGTTGCAGGCAGCAATCTGGGTCGCTTGCATGGCCATGACCTGGGAAAATTGCTGCAGACTTCGTTCGAGCTCAGGGCACTCCCGCAAAAGTGTTTGAAGGCTGTCAGCTCCGATACGGAAAGTTGTACCCTCTATTTGGGCCACCGCGCGCGTCGAGGCGCTACGAAAACCAACCACCAGTGGCAGACCTAAAAAACCTTCTTTTCCGATCAGACCTACTTCCACACTTTTGCCGTCGGAAAAAACACTCAGAATGGAAATCAAGCCCGTGTTGCAGAAATACGCAGATTGCAAAGTGTCGCCCACGTCGTGCAGCATCTGGCGGGATTGCAGCCGCACCAGTTCCAGCTTCGGCAGCACCTTTTCGCGTTCATGACGCGGCAGTGCCAGAAGAATTTTGTTGTGGAGTTGGGTTCCGTCGGAATTGAGCCGAAGCGAATTTGCGGGTGCCTTCGTAGTGAACCCACGAGACTGTTTTGCCATGACGGTTCCTTGTACAGCGAGATGCTGTTTGCCTTAGCAAAGAGCCGTCACCCTGCCAGCACCGAAAGAACCGGCTCAACAGTGACGGAACAGGCTATTATTCTTTTGAGATTCGGTCGGTACGGTACTGCACTGCAGGGTGTGCGATGACGTACAAGAAAATTCCAAGCTTCGGAATCGATGCGTGGGTGCATGCGCCGGCAGATCCACAGATTGCGCTCGGACGATGACCTGTTATTTGACCGGGTGAAGTGCAGAATGGGATGAGCGATTCGAAGCAGGAAAGGCTGGCGGCTATCTTTTTTTCTTTTTCTCTTTATCTTTGTCTTTCTGCTTTTTTTCCGAATTCATTTTCTTGGCAATTTCTTCCACCAGCTTGGGTCTCAACTCGGCCAGCATGCTATCAACGATGCTGGCGATCGCCGTGGACTCTCCTGGCGCCTCGATCGACGCAGTTTCAACCTCAGCATTTTCGTTGTCCGCGTCTTCTTCTGCCGTCTCCGGCTCCTCTTGATGGACTGGGCTGGCCTCTGCCACAGGGGTTTCGGCGACGGACGCGGGAGATTGCCCGCTGACAATCGATTCCCGTATTTGCTTCCAGTTCTGCCAGGCTGCCGCGAGTTCGCCTTCGCGTTGAGGGGTCACCTCTTGTGATGCAGCTTCCACGCTTGCAACTGGCGCGCTTTCCTGGAAGTCCGGCGACACGGTGTTCTGAGATATCGCATCTACCGTAGCCGTATGTTCGCCGCCGGAGCCTGCAGCTGCGGCCGCCGCATAGGCTGATTCTTCTTTGACTTGAACCGGCTCGACATTCTGACTTATCGCTTCAACCGGGTTGCTCTCTGAAATGGTTGGAGCCGGCACCGATTCTGCGGCAACGGATTCCACGATCGCTTCCGCTACGCTTGCCACTGCCTCGTCGGTTGGCTCGACGGTTTCCGCGACCGGAGCAGGAGTTTCAGCCACCGGTGGAGGTGCCTGATCTACGCTCACGGGCTCGGCCACTGCTGTAACCGTGGAGGCGCGCTCCATCTCTTGCTCCAGCACCAGTGCCGATTCTTCCGCGGTCACTGCTACTGCTTCTGCAACCCATCGTGGACCGGCAATTTCGGCCTCAACAGCGATCGCAGCGACTGGAGTTCCGTGACCCGATCCATTTGCGTTGCTCGCCAGCGATACGTCCTCACTGCCCGGGGCACTGGATGGTGCCAAAGAAGCAATCGCAGCCATGACGTCATCGTCGTTGCGGGAGGGCTGAGTCTCGGGAACTGGTGCCTCGGGTGCCGCCTGCGGCGCAGTTTCACTTTCAGCAACAGCTGCTGGCGATTCCTGCGGAGCACCTGGTTCTTCTACTTTCGGAGCCTCGTCGTTTGCAATTGCTTCGGACACCACTTCCGGCGCTACTGGCAATGCTTCGGTCGCAGCTTCGGCCGCAACCTCGGGCACAATTTCAGCCGGCGGTGCTGGGGTTTTCTCAACCGCAACTTCTACCGGGGCGGCAGGTTCAGCCGCAGGCTCCGCCTGGGGTTCTGCTGCTGAAGCTAACGTGGCAAGCACTTCCGGCTCACTGGTTGGGACGGGAGCCACTTCCGCCGATGCTGCCTGCATGCTGGCCGCAGAATCAGATGCCGATCCCTCAGGGATGACTACCGGATGCGCAGCCTTGCCATCAAAGGACGCAGCTGCTGCGGTGATGGCTGCAATTTCCTCGGGCGTGATGTCCGCCGGCAATCCCGCAGGAATCGGACGCTCAAATTCTCGACTCGGTTCTTCCGGCTTGACTCCTTCAGGACGATCAAAACCGCATGCAGGACCTGCTGCAATCTCAGGCGCTTCTTCTGGAGCTTTAGGTTTGGCGTTCGGACCGGGAATGATCAGGCGATTCTTCCAGCCCGTTTCCTTATTTCCAAAACGATCACCGGTGTCAGATTGCTCAACCGCAGCCAGTGCCTTGGCGAAGCGGCCGGATTTCTGCGGCTGCGGGGCCGCCACAATCTTGTCTTCCAGCTTGGTCAGTGCGGTGAGGAGTTCAGTAGCTTCAAACGGTTTGACGATAAAGGCATCAGCCCCAACCCGCCGCGCTTCGTCGGGCTTGAAAGGCTCCAGCTTGCCGACTGTCAACAACACCGGAATTCGAGCTGTGTCGGGAGATTCCTTGATCCTCTGGCAAACTTCGAGGCCTCCGTAGCCTGGCATGTAGACATCGAGGACGACGATGTCGGGCTTAAGCTCTGCGATCTTCTTGAGCGCCGCCGAACCATTATTGACCGTAACCAGTTCGTAACCAGCGTCCGTGAGGATGCGCCGGCCCATGTTCTGGGCGGTTACGCTGTCGTCGGCGAGCAGTATTCGTCGTGCCAAGAGAGTTTCCTTTGGTGAGGGGGAGACAGCCTGAAGTTAATTGGTAACGAACCGTAAGTCAATGACAAGAAGAGGGTAAGCACGTTACCAGTGGTCAGAGACGAGTGGGTACTACGGCCCTTGGGGTGCCTTGGCGGGAGTTCCCGACTGCCGCAGGGTCTTGAGATTACCCCCTCTCCGCGTGATCTAGAAGGGTACGACTTTTCGTAGGCCCTTCTTTTTCTTCTTGCTGGACGACATCGCTTCGTCAACTTCCTTCTCGCTGGCTGTTTCGGACCCTGTGCTCGCCGTAGCTCCATCACCCGTGACAGCGGCGGGGTTCGCTCCCTTATCGAGCTCATTTACCTGGGTAGGAGGAGCCGCTGCCGGTGTATTGTCCACATTCGGCTTCAATTCGTTGGGATCGGCCGCGACATTGGGTTTCAGTTCGTTCGGATCGGCTGCAGGTGCGGTTGGATTGTCCGCCGGCGTTGCCGCCGTCTCGGGAGCAGGAGTATCCGAACGCGGCGCTGCCTGATCAGGCCCTGGAGTTCCTTTGCCTACGGTTTCAATCGCGACAGAATTGTCTCCGGCGGCTGGAGTGCCCATCATGGCCCGCGTCGCTTCCTGTACCACCGAGGTGGCGCTGACCACTTCGGGGTCCACCAACGTCGGCTCGCCCACTCTGGCTGCCTGGGCCACATCCGGATGCTTCTGGAAATTGCCCATCACCTTGGAAACTGTGCTGGCCTCACGGCGGCTGTCTTCTTCTGCCTTGTTTTGCGCGATTGCGGCTTTGGTCGGCCGCGGTATGGGCTGATGCATGGCTTCCAGCCGTGCCTTGGCATCCACGGTGCGATCGGTCAGCGGATACCGGGTAAGAATGCGGGAATAAGCATCCGTCGCATTTTTCGAAAAGTCGTCGATCATGCGGGCTTTCTGGACTTCGTTGCCAGGCTTCGAACGAATGATCGCAATCTCGGATTCGTAGGCCTGGCCCAGTAAAAACAAAGCTTCATCAGCTTTGCTGTACAGCGGGTACTTGTCTATGAGAGAGCGCAGACGCGCGATCGATGCCGGATAGGACTGGCGCAGAAAATAAAATCGGCCCACGCGGTATTCACGCTCTGCAATTACTTCCTGCACTTCCAGCAGCCGCTTCTTGCCTTCTTCCACAACCTTCTTGTTGTCCGGATATTGCTGGATCAACTGGCGGTACTCGTCTTCGGCCCGCATGGCATGGGTGTAGTCGCGGTCGGGCTTTTCCATTTGCTGATAATGAATGTTGGCGATTTTCAGTTGAGCTTCCGCCGCTTCCGGCATGTTGGGGAAGAAAGTTTCAAAGTCCTTGTACTCAATCTCTGCTTGCGTCAGTGAAGTCCCGCCGCCTTCCGCGTACCAAGAATCGGCCACCGCCAGTTTGGCGCGGGCGATGAATTCAGAATCCGGATAGGTATTGATCAGGGTCTGCAGCGTAATGCGCGCCACGTCGAAGCGGTTGTGCTTCATGGCATCCATGGCCCGGTCGAACAGAACTTTGTCGGGCTGCTTGGATCCCACGTTCGCCAGCGGATTGTTGACCTTCTTGTTGGTGCAGCCGACAGCAAGTGCCAGCAAGCCCAACAGAAGTACGACAGGAATACGACGTGACATAGAGAACCTCGGAAAACGGTCGTCAGTCTTCGGTCGTCAGCCCTAACGCCTTAGGATTTGCTGACGACTGAAGACCGGCGACTGAAGACTGCCTTTAGACTTTCTGCAGCGTGGCCTCCACTGCAGTCTTTAATAACTCGCGGGCGTTTACAGTTGGATCGCCTTTACCGAACACGGCGTTGCCCGCCACCAGAATTTCTGCCCCCGCCCGGACCACTTCGGCCACGGTGTTGAGGTCGATACCGCCATCTACTTCAATGCGATAGCCGAGTCCACGCTGTGCCCTAAGATCGGCCAACCGGCGCAACTTGTGGACGGCTCCGGGGATGAATTTCTGCGCTCCAAATCCCGGATTCACCGACATCACCAGTATATAGTCCACCAGGTCGAGGACCTCGGTCAGGGTCTCAACTGGAGTTGCCGGATTGATCACTACGCCTGCCCGGCAGCCGTGGTCCTTAATGAGATGCAGGGTGCGGTTCAGGTGGACGCAAGCCTCCTGATGCACCGAAATCCAGTTGGCCCCAGCGTCGCAGAATTCCGGGATGAACTGGTCCGGATTCTCGATCATGAGGTGACAGTCGAGGGGCAGGTCGGTCGCCTTGCGCAGAGACTTCACCAGCGGCGGCCCCATGGTCAGATTGGGGACAAAGTGGCCGTCCATAATATCCACATGGACAACCGTGCCACCGCCTGCTGCGGCGTCGCGGACCTGGTCCGCCAGATGGGCGAAGTCAGCCGCCAAAATCGAGGGTGCGAGTTCAATCAACCTGGGTCCCCACAATAAATGCCACTCGCAGTCAGCCGGAGTAGGCAAATTCTACCACGCGAGAGCCGCTGAAATCGGTATGAACCACGTATCGACACGCCCTACGTGTTCTGTGGCGCGCGATCAAGAAAAGCGTCCAGGCGGGCAATCTCGGCTTCCAGTTCCTGCTTGAATCCTCTATCCGCCGGCCGCTTTCCGGCAAAGCCGAGCTGCACGGTCAGCTTGTTTGCAACGATGCCTGCATTTGCCCACCCAATGACCTGATCGCTCCACAGCACCGGCATCGCATAGTATCCGCGGATCCGCTTGGCAGCAGGTGTATAGGCTTCGAAGCGATAAGGCCAGCCCCACAGATGCTCAAAGCGTCGGCGATCCCACACCACTGGATCGAACGGAGCCAGGAAACGCACGTGGCGTGGCGGCGGTTCGGAAACAGCGGTCCCCGCCGGCCACAGATAGCCGAGCCCGTCGATGACTTGCCTTTCCAGTTTGCCGGCGCTGATCAGACCTTGAATCGTCTTTCGATGATTTGGCGCTCTTGCAATCGGTAGCCGGAGATAACTCGCAATCGAGTACAGAGTCTTCTCCGGCACCGGCGCGAGGATGTTTACCACCGCAAGCACCAGCCCTTGCAAGCGCTCATCTGGCGACAGAGACCCGGCGGCTTGTCGCACGGCCTCATACACTCGTATTCCTTTTTGTCGATGAGCAATGCGGAGAAATCCGCCATAGTGCAGGCGCTCCAACGCCTGCTTGGTGGCCTTCGAATAGCCGCCCCATGCATTGATGACCCGCTTGGCTCCGAAACTCGCTTCCGGATGGCCCGAGTGCATCGCGCCAACGGCACGCACCAGTTCCAGAACCTTTTGATCCAGCTTCGATAGGCGGGTCGCCGCTCTCGGATGGAGCAGTTGCCAAAGCTCGCGCGGCAGAAATCCGTAGGCGTACAGATAATCCTCTTCGATATCCAGCGAACTGTAATGGCGCTCGAGATCACCCGCTTTGTAGTTTTCCACCCGGTGGCGAAGAATTAAATCCTGCGCCCGCGCCGGCGAGCGGATGGGGTCAGCCTGGATAAATCCCATTCGCTGGATCACTGCTTTTAGGGTTAGTGGATGAAAGAGAGAGTGAGAGATGGCGTGAACGCGCAGTTGTTGAAGGTTGGTCACAGAGAGGAAGCACTCAAGTCTACAAGAGGGCTCAAACTGGCGGGCTGCTAAGCAAATCTTCCGCCTTGTCATTCTGAAGCCGGTTTATCGGCGAGGGATCTGCTTGTTGCCGGGAGCGAAACAGCAGATTCCTCGCGCGTAAAGCCGCGCTTCGGAACGACAATTTTTTAGGTTTTTCACACAATTACATCGGTATGAAATTTTCTCCCGTAACCTTTTCCCTCCGCCAAAGTTTATATAGTTAGAGGCACGATGGCCGTCAGACGACCGGCAGCGAAAAACCCCCAGCGGGACGCCTCCGGCTCCCCGCCG
>Ga0105241_10002253_pt1 | contig 14494 bp, 15 predicted proteins | sample KBSC64metaG_FD_80422 | JGI IMG/M metagenome (GOLD analysis project Ga0105241, IMG submission 80422) | Corn rhizosphere microbial communities from Kellogg Biological Station, Michigan, USA - KBS C6-4 metaG | ecosystem: Host-associated > Plants > Roots > Rhizosphere > Soil | place: Michigan, USA... | reverse complement strand
GGATTTATCCTCGACGGGTTTCCTCGTACCGCGACACAGGCAGTCTGGCTGGATTCGTTTCTGAAGTTTGAGTTCTTTGAAACCGCGAAATGGCAGTCATGGCTCCCGATTGTCGTATGTATCAAGGTGGATTATAATAAATTGTTGCTCCGCATCACTGGGCGACGGACCTGTCCCGTCGATGGGACGATCTACAACATCTATTCCAATCCGCCGCTCGTTGACGAAATCTGCGACAAGGATGGCACCAAGCTGGTCACCCGCGACGATGACCGCGATGAGGTCATTCGCGAACGTTTGGACACCTACGAGCGCCAGACCAAGCCGGTGGCTGAGCATTATCATAAGCTTGGCCGTGTAGTTGAGATTGACGGCGATTTGCCGGTGGATGAGGTCACTGCTTCTATTTTGAGGGTGATTGACCACAGCGCCGAGAGCGCCGCTGGAAGCGTTTAAGAATGGCGATTGTTTGCAAATCGCAGGCTGAAATCGAGAAGATGCGGCGCAGCGGTCACATTGTGCGCCAGGTTTTGGACGAACTGCGAAAGGTGGTTGCGCCCGGCGTGACCACGATGGATCTGGAAAAGACGGCAGCTGCCAAGATTAAAGAACTGGGAGCAAAGCCGGCTTTCAAGGGATATTACGGTTATCCCTGCGTGTTGTGCACTTCGGTGAACGAAGAAATCGTGCACGGTATTCCGTCGCCGAAGCGGGTATTGAAGGCTGGCGATATTGTTTCGATCGACTGCGGTGTGGTGCTCGACGGGTATTACGGCGATGCGGCGATCACAGTAGCAGTCGGAGATTCGGTTTCTCCCGAGCGCCAGAAGCTGATGGAAGTCACCGAACAATCGCTGTACAAGGCGATTGACCAGGTCAAGGTTGGCAACACGATCAGTGACATTGGCGGAGCAGTGCAGGAATTTGTAGAAGCCAACGGATTCAGCGTGGTGCGTGAGTTTGTCGGCCATGGAATTGGGACCAAGCTGCACGAGGAACCGCAGGTTCCGAATTTTCGTTCGCGCGGAGCGGAAACGCGGCTGCGGGAAGGTATGGTGCTGGCAATTGAGCCCATGGTGAATTGCGGCCGTCCGGAGGCGAAAGTTCTGGAGGACAAGTGGACCGCTATCACCGCAGACGGCAGCTCCAGCGCGCATTTTGAGCACTGTGTAGCGGTCACGAAAGATGGGCCGTTGATACTGACGCAGTGACAGCATTTTGCTCTTGGCTTTTAGCTAAAGGCTAAGAGGCGATTTTGAGAAGTGCATGAGCAAAGAGGACGCGATTGAAGTTGAGGCGTCTAGCGGACGTGAGCGCGGCGGGAGTCCGCTGCCGAAATCCTGAGCGCCGCGAGGGATTTGCAGGATAGAGAACGTAAGGAGTCGATGAGTAAAGAAGACGCGATTGAAGTGATGGCAACGGTGGTCGAACCGCTGCCTAATGCCATGTTCAAGGTGGAATTGGAAAACAAACACCAGGTGCTGGCGCACGTTTCCGGCAAGATGCGCAAGAACTTCATTCGCATTCTGCCCGGTGACAAAGTCGCAGTCGAGCTCTCGCCGTACGATCTGAATCGCGGAAGAATTGTGTACAGGTACAAATGATGCCGTTTGGCGGGCGTCTGAGCCCAGCCGGCATCATCCCGAGCAAGGCGAGGGATCTCGGAAGGCTGAAGGAATTATGAAGGTAAGAGCATCGGTAAAGAAAATCTGTGACAAGTGCAAGGTCATCCACCGCAGAGGTGTTGTGCGGGTGATCTGCGTGAATTCGAAACACAAACAGCGCCAGGGGTAAAGCAGGTTTTGGAGGCGTAGGATTTTATGGCACGAATCGCAGGCGTCGATCTTCCGCGCAACAAGCGGTCGTTCATCGCGCTCACTTACATTTACGGGATTGGGCAGTCGCGTTCGACGCGCATTCTCGCCGAGGCGAACGTGGATCCGATGAAGAAGATTCAGGACTTGGGCGAAGACGAGGTCAATCGCATCCGCCAGGTGATCGAAGGCGAAGGTTTGGTCGAAGGCGATTTGCGTAAGGAAGTTTCAATGAGCATTAAGCGGCTCATTGAAATCGGCTCCTATCGCGGATTCCGCCATCGCCGCAACCTGCCCGTCCGCGGACAGCGCACGCACACCAATGCCCGCACCCGCAAGGGTCCGCGCAAGGGAACGGTCGCGCAGAAAAAGAAGGCGACGGCAAAGACATAAGGACAGTGGCTAGTGGTCAGTGGTTAGTGGTCAGTTAACCAGTGCACCGAAACTAGCAACTAGCCACTGACCACTGGACACTGAATTTATGGCAAAACCCGCAGCAGCAGGCGGCGCAGCAGCGCCGGAGAAGAAAGGCAAGAAAAAAACCTTCAAAAAGAAGGAACGCAAGCACGTCTCATTCGGAGTCGTGCACATTCAGGCGTCCTTCAATAACACGATCGTCACCATTAGCGATCAGGCGGGCAACGTCCTATCGTGGAAGAGTTCGGGGTCGCTCGGTTTTCGCGGATCGCGTAAAGGTACGCCCTTTGCGGCGCAGCAGGCCGCCAGCAATGCCGCCAACATGGCGCGCGACCACGGCGTCCGCAGCGTCGAAGTGCGAGTCAGCGGGCCAGGTTCAGGACGCGAGTCCGCGATCCGTGCCCTCCAAGCGGCCGGAATCGAAGTCCGCAGCATTAAAGATGTCACGCCGATTCCGCATAACGGCTGCCGTCCGCCGAAACGCAGAAGAGTGTAGTTCAGGGTTTGTCGCACCTCGTGAGGTCGGACGTCGTGCGAGGAAGGCCGTGCGGCGCAGGATACGTGCAACGCGCGGCGCAATTTCAACCGGGAAGAAGGGAAGCCAGTCCTGTAAACCGGTTTTATAGAAACAAGAAGAGGAGAAAAACTTGGCACGTTACAAAGATGCAGTATGCCGTCTGTGCCGCCGCGAGGGTATGAAGCTGTTCCTCAAGGGGCCGAAATGTTTCACAGATAAATGTCCGATCGAGAAGCGCAACTTCGCTCCCGGCCAGCACGGTAAAGACCGCAAAGCGAAAGTTGTCGGCTACGGTCTGCAATTGCGCGAGAAGCAGAAAGCCAAGCGCATCTACTTCACCCAGGAAGGCCAGTTCCGCAATTACTTTGAGAAGGCCGCACGCTCAAAGGGTGTGACCGGTGAGTTACTGTTACAGCAGCTCGAGCGCCGTCTGGACACAGTCGTTTATCGGATCGGACTTGGCGTATCGCGGCGTCAAGCGCGCCAGTTAGTGCGCCACGGTCACGTGAATGTCAATGGCCGCAAGGTGAACATCCCGTCATTCCAGGTGAGTGTCGGTGACGAAGTCATGATTCGCGAAGGCAGCCGCAAGCTGGCAATTCTCGAGCAGGCAAAAGATTTTGCCGCGCACCAGAATGCGCCTTCCTGGCTGGACATTGATCGCGATAACTTCAAGGGACGCGTAACCGCGTTGCCGAAACGCGAAGATATTCAACTGCCGGTGAATGAGCAGTTGATCGTGGAGTTGTACAGCAAATAGTCGCGGCCCGCGTTGCACATCGTGCACAAGGCTTTTGCGCACGACGCAAGACGGACGGCACCCGACGATTTTAAGGTCCACTATTTCGCGCCAGATCAGCCTGTTGTGGCGACTGAGCCGGGTTGGACCACCCGGCAAGCCACGATTGAGCCGCATGGCCGAAGGAGAAACAAATGCTTTGGAAGGGTTTTCAAAAACCGAAACGTCTCGCAGTTGACACCTCAACCCTCACCGACAAATACGGTATTTTCTGGGCGCAGCCTTTTGAGCGCGGCTTCGGCACCACCATCGGCAATGCGCTTCGCCGTGTGTTGCTGAGTTCGATCGAAGGCGCGGCAGTCACCGCCGTGAAGGTTGAAGGCGTGCTGCACGAATTTCAATCCATCCCCGGAGTGGTTGAAGACGCGACCGACATCATTCTGAACCTGAAGCAGGTTCCGTTCAAACTCAGCGGCGACGCGCCCAAGGCGATTTATCTGCGCGCCGATCAGCCGGGGGTAGTCACTTCCGGCATGATCGAAGCCGATGGTGACGTCGAAGTGCTCGACAAAGACGTTTACATCGCGACCGTCAGCGAAGGCGGACGGCTCGACATGGAAATGCGTCTCAAGCGCGGACGCGGCTATGTTTCCGCCGACAAGAATTTTGACGAGGATCTCGGCATCGGCTTCATTCCGATCGACTCGGTGCATTCGCCGGTGCGCAAGTGCAATTACACCGTCGAAGCTGCTCGTCTGGGGCAGATCACTGATTACGACAAGCTTACGCTTGAAGTCTGGACCAACGGATCGATTATCCCTGCGGACGCCATCGGTCTTGCGGCCAAGCTGCTCAAAGACCACATGAATATCTTCATCAACTTCGAGGAAGATATCGAGACGGGTACCACCACCGAAGACCGCAAGCCGGAGATCAAGAACGAGAACCTGAACCGTTCGGTGGAAGAGCTTGAGCTTTCGGTGCGCAGTTACAACTGCCTGAAGAACGCCAACATTCAGTCTATTGGCGAGCTGGTGCAGAAGACCGAAGCGGAAATGCTGAAGACGAAAAACTTCGGCCGCAAGTCGCTGAACGAGATCAAGGAAATTCTCGGCACCATGGGCTTGAGCCTGGGCATGAAGATTGACGAGCACGGGAACGCTGTTCCCGGCCCGACCTCAAACCAGGTCCTGCCGGCTTCAGCCTACGGTCCGGACGATAACTACTAGTTGCCAGTTGCCAGTGATCAGTGGCCAGTAAAGAGGCCATCGCCGCTGGCAATCGGCATGGAATATCGAAGCGGCAGTGTAAAGTGCCCGTCAGCAACGTTCTGAGATGAACCTCAGGACGAGGACTGGCAACTGACAACTGACCACTGACAACTGAGGTTTCCCATGCGTCACAAAGTAGCTGGATACAAACTCGGACGTACCACATCGCACCGCCGCTCGTTGCTGCGGAACATGGTCACGTCGCTCATTATTGAAGAGCGGATTGAGACCACGGTCCCCAAAGCAAAAGCCCTGCGCCCGACCATCGAAAAGATGATCACGCTGGGAAAGCGCGGAGACCTCGCCGCGCGCCGCCAGGCCGCAGCCTACGTCATGACCGACGAAGCCCTGCGCAAGCTGTTCGATACCATCGGCCCGCGCTTTGGCGACCGCAACGGCGGCTACACCCGCATCGTCCGTACGGCGTGGCAGAAGGGCGATGGTGCCGACAAGGCTTTCATTGAGCTGCTCGGCAGCGAGCAGATTCTCGACGAAAAGCGCCAGAAGCGCGCCGAAGCCCGCGCCAAGAAGGCCGAAGAAACCAAGAAAGCCATGGAAGAAGCCGAAGCCGAGCAGAAGGCCCAGGCTGGCATCGACGCAGAATCCGCGGAAACGAAGGACGAAAAAGAATAGAGTTCAGCGTTACACGAATTCATTTGGGTCGGACATTCGTGTCCGACCTTTTTGTTTTTGATTAATTCCTAAATTTCCTGCTCGGGTCGTTTTGCCTCAACCCGCTTTCTTCTATAAAATCATACGTTTGCTGCCGCGAGTCTTGTAGCCGCAAGTCAGTTCCCGCTCAATTCAGGTATAAAGAATTTTAAAAAGGGCACGACTTTAATCCGTGGCGAAAAGAGCTTAGAAGAAAACAGATCGCGATACAAGATCCAGTGAAAATTCACGAGTATCAGGCCAAGGCGATTCTGAAGAAGTATGGCGTCGCGGTGCCGCGCGGCGAGATGGTGGAGAACCGCGAGCAGGCCGAAGCCGCTGCCAAATCCTTGTTCAACGCGGGCGCAAGCGGCGTCGTCGTCAAAGCGCAAATTCACGCTGGCGGACGCGGCAAGGGCGGCGGCGTAAAGATTGCCAAGTCGGTCGAAGAAGCGGGCGACATCGCCTCGAAGATGCTGGGCATGACGCTGATCACGCATCAGACCGGGCCTGAGGGCCGAGTGGTCCGCTGTTTGCTTGTCGAAGAAACGCTGCCTATCGAGCGCGAGCTTTATCTTGGAATCGTTATTGACCGTGCCGAAGCCAGGCCGGTCTTCATGGCGTCGCAATCGGGCGGCATGGAGATCGAGCAGGTCGCAGAAGAAAATCCTGATGCGATCCTGAAGGAATACATCACGCCAGGCATGGGCCTCGAAGGCTTTCAGGCGCGCAAGTTGGCGTTTCGACTTGGACTCAAGCCCGAGCAGGTCAATCAAGCCGTGAAGTTCATGACCGGCCTAAACAAGTGCTTCGAGGAAACCGACTCCTCGCTGATGGAAATTAATCCCTTCATTACCACCAGCGACGGCCGCCTGTTTGCTCTCGACGCCAAGATGAACTTCGATGACAACGCGCTGTTTCGCCATCCTGACTTGAAAGAGCTACGCGACATCACCGAGGAAGATCCGCTCGAAGTCGAAGCTTCGAAGTACAGCCTCAATTACATCAAGCTCGACGGCAACGTCGGCTGCATGGTAAACGGTGCAGGCCTGGCGATGGCGACCATGGACATCATCAAGTACGCTGGCGGCATGCCGGCGAATTTTCTCGACGTGGGCGGTGGCGCGAATGCCGAGCAGGTGACTCACGCCTTCGAAATCCTGCTGAGCGATAAGAACGTGAAGGCAGTGCTGATCAACATTTTTGGCGGCATTCTGCGTGTGGACACGCTGGCGCGCGGAGTTGTCGAAGCCGCGACGAAGACCAAGATTCAACTTCCAATCGTGCTGCGCCTCGAAGGCACGAACGTTGAGCAGGGAAGAGAGATTCTGCAGCAGTCGGGACTGAACTTCATCGTTGCTGAGACGATGAAAGACGCGGCAGAAAAGGTGGTCGCGGCAGCGGGTTAGCCGACAAAAGCTCATGAGCATTCTGGTAGATAAATCCACGAAGGTCATCGTGCAGGGCATCACTGGGCGCGAAGGCACATTCCACGCCAAGGCCTGCGCCGAATACGGAACGAAGATTGTCGGCGGAGTTACTCCCGGCAAAGGCGGCGCGACGCACGAAGGCTGGCCGGTGTTCAACACCGTGCAGGAAGCCGTGGACAAAACTGGCGCCGACACTTCAATAATCTTTGTGCCTCCTCCGTTTGCGGCCGACGCAATCATGGAAGCCGCCGACGCAGAAGTCGAACTGATCATCTGCATTACCGAAGGCATTCCTGTGCTCGATATGGTCCGCGCCTGGGAGTTCCTGCAGACGCGCCGCTCGCGGCTGATCGGCCCGAATTGTCCGGGAATTATTTCGCCGGGCAAGTGTAAGATCGGAATCATGCCGGCACGTATTCACAAAGAGGGAAATGTTGGAATCGTTTCGCGTTCGGGCACTCTGACTTACGAGGCCGTCTATCAGTTGACCACCCGCGGTATCGGGCAATCCACCGCGATCGGCATCGGCGGCGATCCCATCGTTGGAACAAATTTCATTGACGCTCTCGATCTGTTCAATCGCGACCCGCAGACCGAAGCTGTGATCATGATCGGCGAAATCGGCGGCAACGCGGAAGAAACGGCGGCGGAATTCGTAAAGTCTCGAATGAAGAAGCCGGTGATCGGTTTTATCGCCGGGCAGACTGCTCCTCCCGGCCGCCGCATGGGGCACGCCGGAGCGATCATTTCCGGCGGCCACGGCACCGCGTCAGAGAAGATCAAGGCCATGGAAGCCGCCGGTATTCGCATGTGCACATCCCCGGCCGACATTGGAGAAACGGTGGCTACCGCGCTAGGAGCGAAGGCGAGCGTTTGATTCTATTCTTTCTGCCCACCGGGCTTTTGAACTGCAAGGAAAATTCGGGCCGGAAATGCAGGCGAATTTATAGGTCCTTCGCTTCACTGAGGACGACAAGTTATTAGTAAGGAAAATTTCGCGGCAAAGGACCGAAGACCAACGACTCAGAAGAGAAAAGTGAATAACGACAATTATGAAAACTCTTCAACGCACTCTTACAATCGTTAAACCTGACGCGGTGCGACGCAACGCGATCGGCGACATTATCGAGCAATTCGAAAAGAATGGCTTCCAAATCATTGCCATGAAGATGCTCGAGATCACCAAGCACCAGGCGGAGCAGTTCTACGCCGTACATGCGCACAAGGGCTTCTTTAATTCGTTGACCGAATTCATGTCGAGCGGGCCGATCGTTGTTTTGGCGCTCGAGAAAGAAAATGCCATTGCCGACTTGCGTAAGCTGATGGGTGCAACCAATCCCGCCAACGCCGAAGAGGGTACGATCAGGAAGAAATGGGCGGCGAGCATCGAGCACAACGCCATTCATGGCTCGGACGCTGACGATACCGCACGTTTTGAACTGAGCTTCTTTTTCGCAGGGTACGAGTTAGCTCAGTAACAGATCGTGGGTGGGACCGGGCGCCCTCGAGCATAGCTCGACAGCCGTTCACCCCAGCGGCTCAAACAAGTTTCCATCCACCCGGTCCGCGACCTTCGGCAATTCCTTTTTTGCATACTGCAAAAAGTGCGGCGCTGCGCGATGCGCTTCAAGTGCAGCATCATCCTTATATTGTTCGTAGACAAAAAAACGCCGCGCCTCAGTACGGTGCCGGTGGACCTGATACATTGCGCAGCCGGGTTCTTTCCGTGATTCCTCGGTAAGCTTGGCGAAGAGTGCGGCGACTTCCGCCTCGCGTCCGGTCTTTGCCGTCCATGTGACTGCTAGCACTACCATCACTTAGTCCGCTTTCCAGCCCAACAAAGGACCAGCTGATTTGTAATCCCCGAACTCCGAGGCAAACTCATCCACGAAAATTGTTTCTTCCCGTCCCGGGCCGGTTGAAACCATGCCTATCCGCGCCCCGCTTTCTTTTTCTACAAAAGCCAGATACTCGCGTGCGGCTTTCGGCAGTTTCTCAAATTCAGTGATGCCCTGGGTAGGCGTGCTCCAACCCGGCATCTTACGATAGACGCATTCAATCTTATCCCAGCCGCTGGCTTCGGCGGGAATCTCGTCCGTCTGCTTTCCGTTGACTTTATACGCCACGCAAACCGGAATCTCCTGCACTTCGTCCAGTACGTCCAGCTTGGTCACCACCAGCCACGATGTTCCGTTGATCATTCCCGAGTAGCGCAACAGCGGCAGATCGAGCCAGCCACAGCGCCGCGGACGCCCGGTCACTGCACCAAACTCGTTCCCGCGCTTTCGAATCTGCTCACCGACCGAATCGAACAGTTCTGATGGAAACGGACCCTCGCCTACGCGTGTGCAATATGCCTTGGTGATGCCGATTACCGAGTCAATCGCGGTTGGCGCCACGCCGGTGCCGATAACCGCGCCTCCTGATGTTGCGCTCGATGAAGTGACGAACGGATAGGTCCCGTGATCAATGTCGAGCATTGTTCCCTGGGCGCCTTCGAACATGACGGAATGGCCGTCGGTGATCGCACGGTTCAGCAAAACGGCTGTGTCGCAGACAAAGGGGGCCAACTTCCGTGATACTTCGGCATACTCCTCATACATCTTGTCCGGATCAAGTGGTTCGGAATTGAACAGCGCGTGCGCAATCATGTTCTTTTCGCGGCAGGCGTTTTCGATGTGCGTCTTCAGCAGATCGAGGTCGAGTAGATCAATCACGCGCAACCCGCGGCGTCCGGCTTTGTCTTCATAGGTCGGTCCGATTCCGCGCGAAGTTGTTCCGATCTTCACTCGGCCGGGTGCATTCTCAGACGCAAGTTCGATCATCCGGTGATACGGCAGGATGACATGGGCGCGGTTACTGACGAAAAGATTGCCATCAACTTTGATTCCGGCACCTCGCAGCGCGGAAACTTCTTTCAGAAATGCAATGGGGTCAAGGACGACGCCATTGCCAATTACGCTGCGGCAACCCTCGCGCAACACGCCGCAAGGGACCAGTTGCAGGACGAATTTCTTGCCGGCAATAATAACGGTGTGGCCGGCGTTGTGTCCGCCGGCATAGCGCGCCACCACCGAGAACCTCTCGGAGAGCACGTCTACAATCTTGCCTTTGCCTTCATCGCCCCATTGGGCGCCTACGATGACCGCCGTCTTGCCTTTGTGCAACCTATGCTCCTGTTCATCCGCACCGGTAGAAATCGCGGACAATGATCGCTGCCCCCAGTCACGGCCACGGGTCTTCGCACACCCCCGTCGTCGGTCGAACCGCAAGTTGGACAAATCAGGGATTTACCGCAGCAGAGGTGTACTTAGAATCATAACCTGTGGCAGCGAATCAGCGCCAACGGAATGTTTTCATCCACACAATCGAAATTCCTCGCCGAAGGACAGTCATACATAGCCTTCGATTGACCTCACCCTTCTCCAGATGCTATAAAAGCTAGTTTTATGAGAGGTCTGCCGAGGGAGGCTTCTATCTCCCACCTGACGGGCAGACTGCAGCAAACGTCCGACGCGGCCAAACTCAGCACCCTTCAATGCGGTGGAAGCGTGTTCGGAATGCGGCAAGCCAGGGTAGGTGTTTTTTGGAGCCCAAATTATTGCCGCGGAGAATCACCCGAAACCCGTTAATCATTCGAAGGTCATAAATGGAGGAATTCGCCATGCGCAACTGGCCCCGTAGCCTTGCGTCCTGCTGGTCCCGGATGTTGAAGTTTTCTTTATTCGCGCTCTCAGTTACTTTGCTGGCGCCCGCCGCCTTTGCTCAGGGCGAATCGGTTGGCGGCGAAGCCAACCTAAAGCTGCCGGATCTCTCTTCGGTCAGTTTCATGGGAGTGGACGGCCATCGGCTGCTGATGGTCGGCATTCTTTTCTGCATCTTCGGCCTGGGATTTGGCCTGGTCATTTACTCCCGGCTCAAGAATCTGCCGGTCCACCGCTCGATGCGCGAGATTTCCGAGCTCATTTACGAGACTTGCAAAACATATCTGGTCACCCAGGGTAAATTTCTGCTGCTGTTGTGGGTGTTTATTGCAGTCATCATCCTGCTTTATTTCGGCGTACTGCTGAAATATGAAGCGGCCCGAGTAATCATTATCCTGGCGTTCAGCGTGGTGGGAATTGCCGGCAGTTACGGTGTGGCATGGTTCGGAATTCGTGTCAACACCTTTGCTAACTCACGGACGGCGTTCGCGAGCCTCGGCGGCAAGCCATATCCCATTTATCGCATTCCTCTTTCAGCCGGCATGAGCATCGGCATGATGCTGATCAGCGTTGAGTTGCTCATCATGCTCTTCATCTTGCTGTTTATTCCGGGAGACTATGCGGGACCGTGTTTCATCGGATTCGCGATCGGAGAATCTCTAGGCGCGGCCGCTTTGAGGATTGCAGGTGGCATTTTCACCAAGATCGCCGACATCGGCTCCGACCTGATGAAAATCGTTTTCAAGATCAAGGAAGACGATGCGCGCAACCCCGGCGTCATTGCTGACTGCACCGGCGATAATGCCGGCGACTCGGTTGGCCCTTCTGCCGACGGTTTCGAAACTTATGGCGTGACTGGTGTCGCGCTGATTACCTTTATTCTCCTTGGAGTCAAGAATCCGACGATTCAGGTCGATCTGCTGGTCTGGATTTTCGTCATGCGCATCATGATGCTGGTGGCCAGCGCCGTTGCCTACTTCCTGAATGCCGCAATCGCCAAGGCGCGCTACGACGGCAAGAACGAGATGAGCTTTGAAGCCCCGCTCACTTCACTGGTTTGGATCACTTCGGCGGTTTCCATCGGGTTGACCTACCTGATTTCGAACCTGATCATCCCCGACCTGGGCGGCGACAGCACCCAGTGGTGGAAACTGGCTTCTATTATTTCTTGCGGGACCCTGGCGGGAGCGATTATTCCAGAACTGGTGAAGGTATTTACCTCGGTCGAGTCACGGCACGTTCGAGAAGTCGTGACCTCGGCGCAGGAAGGCGGCGCGTCGCTGGGGATTCTTTCAGGCTTTGTGGCTGGAAATTTTTCGGGCTACTACCTTGGGCTCTCGATGGTCATTCTGATGTCAATCGGATATTACGTCAGCACCATGGGCCTGGCCGAAGCGGCGAGCATGATTGCCGCGCCCGTCTTTGCCTTTGGTTTGGTTGCTTTCGGCTTCTTGGGAATGGGGCCGGTGACGATCGCTGTGGATTCTTACGGTCCGGTTACGGATAACGCGCAATCTGTTTACGAACTGTCGCTGATTGAGCAGGTCCCGAACATCCAATCGGAACTCAAAAAAGATTTCAACGTGGATGCGAATTTCGAGCGTGCCAAGCATCTGCTCGAAGCCAATGACGGCGCCGGCAATACTTTCAAGGCGACCGCGAAACCGGTGTTGATTGGGACCGCTGTGGTTGGGGCCACTACCATGATTTTCTCCATCATCATGGCTTTGACCAACGGACTCAGTGTCAATGTGGACAAACTGTCGCTGCTGCACGCCCCATTCGTACTCGGATTGATCACCGGCGGCGCGATTATCTACTGGTTTACGGGGGCATCAACCCAGGCTGTGACCACGGGCGCCTACCGCGCGGTCGAGTTCATCAAAGCCAACATTCGGCTTGAAGGGGTCGAGAAGGCGTCGGTTGCCGACAGCAAGAAGGTTGTGCAGATATGCACGCAATATGCGCAGAAGGGCATGCTCAACATATTTCTGGCGGTGTTTTTTGCGACGCTGTCATTCGCTTTTGTGGAGCCTTTTTACTTCATTGGATATTTGATCTCCATCGCTATCTTCGGCTTGTACCAGGCCATCTTTATGGCTAACGCAGGCGGCGCCTGGGATAATGCCAAGAAAATTGTCGAAGTAGATTTGAAGCAGAAGGGAACGCCGCTTCATGACGCAACCGTGATCGGCGACACAGTCGGAGACCCATTCAAAGATACCTCCTCAGTCGCTCTGAACCCGGTAATCAAATTCACGACTCTGTTCGGGTTGTTGGCCGTAGAACTTGCGGTCGAACTCACCGCGAAGAACGCCCCATTGACCCGCGGACTCGCTTTACTGTTTTTCCTGGTCTCGTTCTTCTTTGTGTATCGCTCGTTCTACGGAATGCGAATTGGTACCGAGATTAAGCGTCAGGAAGCTCGCGCCGCTGCGGATTAGCTATTAGAGGGTCGGGCGGACGTCCCGCCCTGACAAACCACAGACTGTGTAGGGACAGCGGCCTTGGTCTGTCGGCATCGGGCGAAGGTCGATGAGCGTTTATTGAGGCTGATTCATTAAGTGGCTTGAGACTTCTAGTCTTTCAAGGTTCTGATGTACAGCACCAACTGCCACCTCTGCAGCTCTGGCAGCTTGCTGAATGACGGCATTCCACGGCTCGAATTCCCGTTCGTAAGTTTCCAAAATAAGCTGCCATCGCTCTGTTCCTGCACCATAGGGAGATGAAAGTCAGCCGAGTGCTTCTTCTCCATGCCGGATCCATCGGGCTGATGGCACTCTGCGCAATTCTTCAGGAATAGCTTTCTCCCTCCTGCAGCCGCTTCGGGCCGGGAAAGCAGTGGGTTTTTGCGCGCCGCAGCTTCTTCCGGCACCCGCCAGTGCGTGTCTTGTTGATAGCCGGGATTCTGGCCGAAAGCCATCAGCGACGCCAGGCACGCGAACACGACTGCGCCTCGCTTCATTGCTTTCTCCCGAAGAGTCTCGCGAGGCGATCGCCCATACCCTGAAATTCATACGCATATCCGACACGAATAAGCACTGGATTACTTTCGTGGCTCAACCCAAAGCCGGGGGAAAAGCGCAGGGTAGAGTTATCGCTGATTCCCCATGAGATTACCGGCGCAATGTAGTGCGCGGTGTCATGAACTCCGAAGCCCAGTGTGCTGCCGAGTCCTCCGTACATCTCCACGCCCGCAACGAAGTTTTCCCGGCAGAACCGGCATTCGTTTCCGGATGCCAGCGTGGCCAGCGGTCGCGACACTCCAATTGAATAACCGAACTCAACACCTTCGGACTGGGAGAAATTCTTGGCGGCAATGAAATTCTCGGAAATGTTCCAGTCATGGTAGTCGCTGGAGAGAATCACCTTGGTCTCGAGTTCGTGAGCATGCTCGGACGTTAACAACCCATTTCGAGAGGTCAGGTCCGGACCGCCGCCTTCGATTTCCTTTTGAATGCGGCTAGCCTCGTTCAGGCTCTCATATTCGAGGTAGAGCACCGGATTGATCCAGTGCTCGCGCGACAGGGGCTTGTAGCGATTTTCAAATCGCCAGCCGGTGAAAACAGTGCTGTCGTCCGCTGATGATTGGCCTTCGAGATAAAGTTCCGACGTCCAGCGCGCGGTCACTCCGTATTCCAATTCCATGTAGGGGGCGATATAGCGCTGCTGTCCCGCTCGCGGTACGCCGGTCGTGCTCGACACTTCCAGGTCCAGGTTCCCCGGTTCCTCCATGTGATGGGTATAGGTCACAAAAAAAGGGCTTTCCTGTGCGCGGGCGGGCAGGCAAGTCAGACAAGCGAACGCTAACAACAGAGTGCCGCAATTCTTGGGCATACTTTAGTTGCAACTCGGTTGCAATAGATCAACATTCATCATCCTAAGTTGGTCGAAGAGACGCGTCAAGACAGAACGCGAATTTTGTGTTTCAGCCGGAATGCAACGATTTGC
>Ga0105241_10002250_pt1 | contig 14497 bp, 9 predicted proteins | sample KBSC64metaG_FD_80422 | JGI IMG/M metagenome (GOLD analysis project Ga0105241, IMG submission 80422) | Corn rhizosphere microbial communities from Kellogg Biological Station, Michigan, USA - KBS C6-4 metaG | ecosystem: Host-associated > Plants > Roots > Rhizosphere > Soil | place: Michigan, USA... | reverse complement strand
GGTCGACCACCACACCGTGGCCATGCACCTCTCGCCGCGCACGGGCTACGTCCACTCCGCGTACCAGGTCACCGATCTGGACGCGCTGGCCGCCGGCGGCGAGTACCTGGCCGAGCGCGGTTACCGCCGCAGCTGGGGCGTCGGCCGGCACATCCAGGGCAGCCAGCTCTTCGACTACTGGCGCGACCCGGACCGGCTGATGGTCGAGCACTTCGCCGACGGCGACCTGTTCTCCTGCGACCTGGAACCCGGCTGGGCGCCGATGTCCGCCTCCGGACTGTCGCAGTGGGGACCGGCGGTCACCCGCGACTTCCTCGGCACGAATCCCTCGCCCGAGCTGATCCGCCAGGTCGTCAGGGCCCTGCGCGCGGACAACGAGATCGACACCGCCCGCCTGCTGGGCCTGATGAAAGCGATGAAGCCATGAGCGTCAACGTCCTGCGTACCTCTGACGGATGGTGGGTGGTCCGCGGCGATCGTGCGGTCCGCGTGCCGACCAAGGCAGTGACCACCGCGGAGCTCCTGACCGACCGGGACGCTGTCGTCCGGACCGCAGCCGCCGGCCATTTCGCGGACGCCACGCCGGTGGCCGACCTTGAGCCGCTCTCGCCGGTCACGGCCCCGTGCCGTGTCGTGGCGCAGATGGTGAACTACCGCAGCCATGCCCGCGAGTCCGGTTTTCGCGGCGAGATCCCGCCGACCTTCTTCCGCAAAGCCTCCGGCTCGATCTGCGGGCCTGACGACGCCATCGTCCGCCCGGCGCACGTCCGGCTCCTCGATTACGAGGTCGAACTCGGCCTGGTCCTCGGAGCCCCGCTGCCGGTGGGAACGACAGTGACCGAGGCGGACGTGCCGCGCTTCGTCGCCGGCCTGGTGTTGTGCAACGACGTCAGCGCCCGCGATGTCCAGCTGACCAAGGGGCAGTTCTACGAGAGCAAGTCCTACCCGACGTTCACCCCCGTCGGGCCGTATCTGGTGCTGCTGGACGACGCGGACTTCGCACACCTGTCGAATCTGCGCTTGCGGCTGTCGGTCGACGGCGAAGCACGCCAGGACCGCACGGTTTCCGACATGATCGTGCGTCCGGCGCAGGCGCTTACCGTGCTGGCCCGGTTCCAGCGTCTCGACCCCGGCGACCTGCTGCTCACCGGGACGCCCGGCGGCACCGCGTTGCAGGCCCCGCCCAAGGTGGTGGAGAAGATCGGGGCTCTGTTGCCGCCGGCGCTGAAGTGGAAGCTTTTCTTCGCCGGTCAGGCCAAAAACCCCCGGTACCTGCGGCCCGGCCAGGCGGTCACGGTCAGCGCCACGACGCCCGACGGGCCGTTGGATCTCGGCGAGCAGAACACGCTCGTCACCGCCGAGGCGGCCCGGTGAGCAGCGGCCCGAGCGGCACAGGCCCGAGCGGCACAGGCCCGTCACCGACCCGGCTGCCGGTGGTGATCGTCGGCGCCGGACCGGTCGGTGTCATGGCGGCGTTGCTGCTCGCACGCCGCGGAATCCGCAGCGTCGTCCTGGAACGTCACCGCGACGTCTACCCGCTGCCGCGCGCTGTGGCCATGGACGACGAGGTCCGCCGTATCCTGCAGGCCGCGGGGGTGCACGAGGAGTTCGCCGCTGCCGCCCGCCCGGCCAACGGCCTGCGGCTGCTGGACGCCCGGCACCGGGTGATGGCCGAGTTCCGCCGCGACGCCCCGAACGGTCGCCACGGGTACCCGCAGACCAGCCTGTTCGATCAACCCGATCTCGAGCGGCTGCTCCGCAAGGCCCTGTCAGAATACGAAGAGTCGGAACTGCGCAGTGGCGTGGAAGTCATCGACGTGCGGGAACAGTCCGATGACCCGGGGCGGGTTCGGGTGACGCTGCGTCCCGTCGACGGCGGCGGCTCCGAGCACTTGTGGGCAGACGCCGTGCTCGGCTGCGACGGTGCCAACAGCACTGTGCGGCAAGCCATCGGCGCGGCGTGGCAGGATCTGCGCTTCGAAGAACGCTGGCTGGTTCTGGACGTGCGCACGAGCTTGCCGGTGCGCTGTTGGGAAGGCGTCGACCAGGTCTGTGACCCGGGCCGGGCCGCCACCTTCATGCGCATCGGAGAAGACCGCTACCGGTGGGAGTTCCGGCTGGCCGACGGCGAGGACGCCGATTCCCTGGCCGCGCCGAGCAGCATCAGGGCCCTGGTCCGCCCGTGGATCGACGCCGGCGAGGCCTCCGCCGACGACTTCGAGATCATCCGGCACGCCGAGTACACCTTCCGGGCCAGGATCGCCGATCGGTGGCGCCGGGGCCGGGTCTTCCTGCTCGGCGACGCGGCGCACCTGACGCCGCCGTTAATCGGCCAGGGGCTGTGCGCCGGCCTGCGCGACGCGTACAACCTGGCGTGGAAGCTCGCGCGGGTGCTGGGCGACGGCGCCGACGAAGCGCTGCTCGACAGCTACCAGAGCGAGCGGGAACCGCACGCCCGGCACATGATCCGGCTCGCGGTCGCCACCGGCTGGACCATGACCGGCGGGCAGGACCGCGCGGCCGTGGTGCGTCGTACCGTGCTCGGTATCGCCTGGCGCATACCCGGCATGAGCGCGGCGCTGACCGACCACCTCAGCCCCGCACTGGCCCGCGGGCCGCTCGTGGGCCGGCGCCGGCGGCCCCGGCAGCTCGTCGGCAGCTTGTGTCCGCAGCCCTGGATCACGGTCGACGGCCGGCGGGTCCGCCTCGACGACGTCCTCGGCGAGAACTTCGCGGTGGTGACGGTCGGGGCGCTGACGCCGAGCCTTTCGGCCGCGGCCCGGGTCCTCGACGCTCCCGTCATCGATGTCGCCGACGGCCCCCTCGCGGCCTGGCTGCGCGGTGGCCGCACCCGGGCCGCCGTGGTGCGGCCGGACCGCGTCGTGCTGGACGTCGCCGGACGCGATGGTTCCCTGCCGCGCATCACGTCCTGGGCGCCCCTGCTGAGTACCCCTGTCCCTCCGTCGTCGAGGAGAAGCGCCGCATGACCCCCGAACCGTTCTGGACCCCCGACCCCACCGCCGTATCCGTTAGCCGTATTGCGGATTTCGGCCGGTGGGTCGCGCGGCATCGCGGCGTGGCCGTCTCCGATTACGCCGCTCTGCGTCAGTGGTCTGTGACAGACCTTGAAGGTTTCTGGAGCGCGATCTGGGAGTACTTCGACGTCCGCGCCGCCACGGACTACCACCAAGTGCTCGCGTCGGAGACGATGCCCGGCGCCGAGTGGTTCACCGGCGCGACGCTCAACTACGCCGACCACGCGCTGCGGCACATCGCCGCCGACCAACCTGCCGTCATCGCCCTCGATGAGAACGGCACAGACCGGACGATCACCGGCGGCGAACTGCGCGCCCAGGTCGCCTCGGTGGCGGCCACCTTGCGTGAGGCCGGCGTCGGCCCGGGCGATCGGGTCGTCGGCTACCTGCCGAACATTCCGCACGCCATCGTTGCTTTCCTTGCCGCCGCGAGTCTGGGTGCCGTCTGGTCGGTGTGCGGCCAGGACTACGCTCCGGCTGCCGCCGCTGACCGGTTCAGCCAGCTGGATCCCACGGTCCTGATCGCCGCCGACGGCTACCTGTTCAACAGCACCACCCACGACCGGCGCGACGCCACTGCGGAACTTCGCCGAGCGTTGCCGAGTCTGAAGGCGGTCATCCTCGTCGATCACGTCGGGCTGTCTTGGCCGGACGCTGATGGCGATGCTGATGGCGACGGCGATGGCGATGGCGATGGCGACACCCAGGCGACGATCTGCTGGGCCGACGCTGCCGGCCGCGACGAGCCGCCGCTCTTCACGCCGGTGGCCTTCGACCATCCGCTGTGGATCCTGTTCTCCTCCGGCACCACGGGCTTGCCCAAGGGGATCGTTCACGGGCACGGCGGCGTCCTGCTCGAGCATCTCAAGACCCTGGGATTGCACTCTGATCTCGGCCCCGGCGATCGCCTGCTGTGGTACACCACCACCCACTGGATGATGTGGAACATGGTGGTCTCCGCCCTGCTGCTCGGGGCGACCACCTGCACCTACGACGGCAGCCCGGTCCCGCTCGCGCGCCCGGATCTGTTGTGGGAACTGGCTTCCCGGCACCGCGTCACCGTCTTCGGTACCAGCCCGCAGTACCTGACGGCGTGCGCCAAGTACGGCATCGACCCGGCGGCGCATGACCTGTCCTCGATTCGCGCCATCGGGAGCACCGGCTCTGCTCTTCCGGCCTCGGCGCATCCCTGGGTTCGTGAGCACGTCGGTGCCGACGTCCACCTCGCGTCCACCAGCGGCGGCACCGACGTCGCCTCCGGGTTCGCCGGGAGCGCGCCTAACACACCGGTGTGGGCCGGGGAGATCTCCGCCCCGAACCTCGGCGTGGCGCTAGCGGCGTTCGACGCCGATGGCCGCGCGGTCGTCGACCAGGTCGGCGAGCTCGTGGTGACCCGGCCGATGCCGTCGATGCCGTTGGCGTTCTGGAACGATCCTGATGGCAGCCGGTACCGCGAGGCCTACTTCTCGACGTATCCCGGTGTGTGGCGGCACGGTGACTGGATCACGGTCACCTCCCACGGCTCGGTGGTCGTCCACGGACGCTCGGATTCCACGCTCAACCGCAACGGCGTGCGCCTCGGCAGCGCTGACATCCACGCCGCGGTCGAACGGCTGCCGGAGATCGCCGAGGCGTTGGTCATCGGGGCCGAGGAACCTGACGGCGGGTACTGGATGCCGCTGTTCGTGGTCTTGGCCGCCGGCGTCGAGCTCGACGAGGAACTGTGCGAGAAGATCCGGGACGCGATCCGCGCTGATGCCTCGCCGCGGCACGTTCCCGACGAGATCATCGAGGTCGCGGCGATCCCGCACACGCGCACTGGCAAGAAGCTGGAAGTGCCGGTCAAACGCCTGTTGCAGGGCGCGTCGGCCGACGAGGTCGCTGATCCGGCAGCCGTCGACAACCCGGAGCATCTCGCCTACTTCGCCAGGTTGGGCAGCGAGCGGCCCGCGCGGGTCCGCGCCGCGGGCACAGCGGCTGATACCGCCCAACTGAAGCAGTCGTCGCAGCGTGAAGGAAGTGCATCATGACCGGACGCGTCGATGTCCATCAGCACATGGTCCCCGAGGTCTATGCGCGCTGGTTGCGGAGTCACGGTGTCGAAGACCCCGGCGGCCGGCAGCTGCCGGAATGGAGTCCGGACGGGGCTCTCGATCTCATGGATCGTCAGGGTATTGCGACGGCGATCCTGTCGGTGAGTACGCCGGGCGTGTATCTCGGCGACGGGGCCGATGCGAGTCGTATGGCCCGGCAGGTCAACGAATGCGCTGCCGAAGTCCTCAGCGCTCATCCCGAACGCTTCGGCTTCTTCGCCACGCTGACGCTGCCCGATGTGTCGGCCGCGGTAGCCGAGGCCGCCTGCGCGCTCGACGATTTGGCGGCCGACGGCGTGGTGCTGTTGGCCAACAGTTCGGGGGTCTACCTGGGTGATCCGGCCTTCGATCCGCTGCTCGCCGCGCTGGACGAGCGGGCGGCGGTCGTGTTCGTGCACCCCAATGAGCTGCCCGGGCCGGCCGCCGATGGGATCCCGGCGTTCGCCGCCGACTTCTTGCTGGACACCACGCGGGCCGCGTACAACCTCGTCAAGCATGACGTCCCGCGCCGATTCCCGAGGATTCGCTTCATCCTTGCCCACGGCGGTGGTTTCGTTCCCTACGCCGCGCATCGCCTCGCCGTCACGATCTTCAGCGAGACCGGCCGCGACCCGAACCAGGTTCTGGACGATCTGCGGGGCTTCTACTTCGACACCGCGCTGACCTCCAGCCCGGACTCGTTGCCGTCGCTGCTGGCGTTCGCCGAGCCCGGGCACGTGCTGTACGGGAGCGACTGGCCGTTCGCGCCCGAGTCGGCCGTCGCCTATTTCACCACCTGGGCCGACGACGCGCAGATCGACCGTCGCAGCGCTCTGGCACTCTTCCCCCGCCTGAAGGAGACCCCTGATGCATGACGTCCTCATCGTGGGCGGTGGTGGCGCCGGCCTGACCGCCTCCATGCTGCTCTCGCAACTCGGCGTCGATTCCCTCTTGGTCAGCTCTCTGCCGACCACCTCGGTGCTGCCGAAAGCGCATGTACTCAATCAGCGCACGATGGAGATCTTCGCGGGACTCGGCATCGCGGACGCCATCTACGAGCGCGGTACGCCGCCGGAGCAGATGCGCTATTCCGGGTGGTACGCCGGGCTCGCCGGGCCTGATGCCGACCACGGCCGGCGTTTCGGGCTCGTCGAGTCGTGGGGGAGTGGCGGTCGCTCGCCAGAGTGGTCGTCGGCCAGTCCCCACCTGTCGACCAACCTGCCGCAGATTCGTCTGGAGCCGATTCTCAAGGCGCGTGCCGAGGAGTTGGCGGCACCCGGCAAGATCCGCTTCCATCACGAGCTCACCGCGCTGGTGCAGGACTCCGAGGGGGTCACCGCGACGGTGGTGGATCGTGAGACGGGTCAGGCTTCTGAGATCCGTGCCCGGTATCTGCTGGCGTGCGACGGCGGCCGGACCGTGGGCAAGCTGCTCGGCGTCCAGATGGAAGGCCTTCGCGACCTCGCACGCATCGCCACCGTCCACTTCTCGGCCGACCTGTCGGCCTGGGCCCGGGATCCGGAGGTGCTGATCCGCTGGCTGGTCCTGCCGCACACCGGTGGGGGCGCCACCATGGTCCCGATGGGTCCGACCCGCTGGGGCCCGGACTCCGAGGAGTGGGTGGTCCACCTCGACTACGCCGCCGACGACCCTCGCGGCCTTGACGACGACCGGGTGATCGCCGACCTGCGGACCGCCCTCGGGCTGCCCGACCACCCGATCGACGTACACCTGGTGACGCGCTGGTCCATCGAGGGCGTGGTCGCCGACCGCTTCCGCGACGGCCGGGTCTTCCTGCTCGGCGACGCGGCCCACCGCCACCCGCCCACCGGCGGCCTAGGCCTGAACTCCGCGATCCAGGACGCGGCCAACCTGGCGTGGAAGCTCGCCGCGGTGCTGCACGGAACCGCCGACCCCCGGCTGCTGGACACCTACGAGCCCGAACGCAAGCCGGTGACCGCCCGCAACGTCCAGCGCTCGATCGAGAACGCCCTCAACCACATCGTCACGGCGGAGCTGACCGGCATCACGCCGCAGAACTCGGCGGAGGCCAACTGGCGCTCCATCCGCCGCCTCTGGAGCGGCCTCCCCGACGACGCGGAGTCCGCCGCCACCATCCGCCGCGCCATCGCCAGCCAGTCGATGGAGTTCGACGAGCACAACATCGAGTACGGATACACCTACACCTCCGCCGCGGTCATCCCCGACGGCACCCCGGAACCCCCCAACCCCGACCCCATCCGCCTCTATCAGCCCACAGCGCGCCCCGGCCACCCCCTCCCGCACGCCTGGCTCGATGACCAGGCGGGCCGCCGCATCCCCCTTCACGACCTGGTCCGCCCCGGCCGCTGGCTCCTCGTCGCCGGCGAGGAGGGGCACGAATGGTGCGGCGCAGCAACGAAACTCGCCGACACCCGGCCCCTCGACGCGGTCCGCATAGGCCACCTCGACGGCGACTACCTCGACCCCCGCTCCACCTGGACCCGCCACCGTGCCCACTCCGCCTCCGGCGCCATCCTCGTCCGCCCCGACCGCGTCATCGCCTGGCGTGCGCACGCGGCTCCGGTGGACGCCACGGAGCAGTTGGCGGAGGTACTGCGCGCTGTTCTGGGCGCTGGGCCGGCCGGGATGTGAGCTCGCCGGGGCAAGCCGAGCACCGACGCTATGATCCCCGCGGGAAGATGCGACTTGCCCACCATCACGGCCGGATCAGCGAGGACAGCGTCATGACCACCACCGATCCGGTCGAACTGGCCCCGGGAATCCTCGCCCGCATCGTCCCCGGCGAGCCGTTCGCCGCACGGCCGGCGCTGCGCTTGGACAGCTTGGCGGTGGCGTTGTCCGCCGCGGACGATGACCAGTCGTACGAGACCCAACTCGCCGCCACCCGAGGCAGCGCCGAGTGGCTCTGGGACGCCGCCGAGTACTGGAGATTCGACGGCGCTTCTTCGGAACTGGTGCGGATCGTCGCGGCCTTGCCCGCAGGCAACGCACCAGAACCGCAGCCCGAATCCTGGGCAGACGCGCCGACGATCACCGGCACGATCCACCTCGCCACCCCGCAGGACTTCACTCGTGGGGAAGGCATCACCCGCTGGATAGACCCTGCGGGCACCACGCTGATCCTCCGCTACGAGCCGCCGCCACCGAAGCCCCACCCGCCGGCCCGACGGCGCGTCCGTCTAGCAGAGGGCTGCTTCTTGCTCATCGAGGACAACCGAGTGACCGGCTGGCAGCTGGAGCGCCCGGCCAGGTTCATCACCGGCGATTCGGGCGGTGAACCCCTGCCCGGCGCCGAGGCGGAGACAGACCTGGGCCGCCTGTTCAGCACCTTGATCGCCCTCACCGACGACCCCCTGCTCGACGCACTGGACGACGGCGACCTCACAGCGCGCGAAGGCCTGCGCGATCTCGACCAGCGACTCGAGCCATACTGCGCACGTCGCGACTCTCGCGCATTGGAGATGCGAAGGCTGACCCGTCAGGTCCTGGAGGACTTCGGACCGCAGCCCATGTAAGCCTTCCCCGGGTCCCGACAGCCAGAGACGCGTATCGTCCCGGGCCGGCGGCTTGCTGGCCAGGGGCGATATGACGTCGTGAAGAGTGTCGGTGGCAATCTGAAACGTGACCTGTCTCATCGCGTGCGGCGGTTGCTCCGCAGGTTCGTGCCCATGGCGTCGCGTGCCGCAGATCTCTGAGGCGGTCTCGATCGCGGCCCACGACGTGGATGCCGGGCCGCAGCCTTCGAGCGTCGACGTCCTCTGCGTTGCGGTTCCCTGGCTGCGTCGACTATTTGTCAACCTGCTGCGGATACATTCGGCTGAGCAAGACGGGCAGTATCAGAGCTCAGTCAAGGAGAAGACAATGCGCAGGTCCTATCATCGGATCGCCCTTGCCGGTGCCGTCGCCGCCGGTATCGCGCTGACGCCGGGCGTGGCGAACGCGACGCCGTCGTCGGGCGTGTCCGGCACGATCATCAGCAAGGTCACCTTCGGGGGCAAGGACTACATCGTCCGGCAGATCACCATCCAGCCCGGCGGTACCACCGGCTGGCACTGGCACGACGGAACGCTGTACGCCTATGTCGAGCAGGGCACGCTGACGCACAACGACGCGGACTGCACGACGACCGACGTCTACCGCGCGGGCGCGTCGTTCGTGGAGCCGAGCGGCTCAGACCACGTGCACGTCGGCCGCAACCTGGGCACGGCCCCGCTTGTGCTGGATGTCCTGTACGTGGATCCCGCCGGCAGCCCGCTGTCGGAGGACGCACCGAACCCCGGGTGCAGCTTCCAGTAGGAACGGCCGCAAGGCGATAGGCAGCAGGTCAGGGCCCTTCGCTGACCTGCTGCCGAACGGGGGAGTGTGGCACGACGGCTAATCCGATGATGACAGCGCGCTCAGCACCCGTTCATCAACGTCGTCCAGTGCGCTCCTGAGGGCGCCGATCGCGACGGCGGTGTCGCCGAGGGCGGAGAGCGCGAGCCGTGGGGGGACCAGGGTGCGCGGGCGCAGATGCCGCTCGATCGCGGTGAGCAGCTGATCGCCCGCGCGCGACAGGCCCCCGCCGATCACGACCAGTTCGGGGTCCAGGACGAGGTAGACGGCCGCCAGGCCGCGGGCCAGGCGGGCGCAGATCGTGTCGATGATGGTCTGGGCGAGGCCGCTGCCGGCGGCCGCGGCCTCGAAGAGGGCTGTCGCGTCGTCGTGCGGTTGGGCGGCCTTCATCAGGGCGAGCAGCCCGGTGTCGCCGTGCCGCTCTGCTTCGGCGATGGCCAGGTCGATGATCGCCGCCGCCCCCACCTGGCGTTCGAAGGGGCCCATGGTCGGCGTCCGCGCCGTGCCTTCGCCGTCGGTGCTCTGGGGGGTGCCCTGGGGGTCGGGCTCGGCGTCCAGGTTGAGGAACCCGAGTTCGCCGGCGGCTCTGGCCGCGCCGGCGTGGAGCCGCCCGTCGATCATGATGCCGGTGCCGACCCGGGCCCCCCACTGGAGGAAGACCAGCGTGCCGGCCGATTCGGCGCTGCCGCGCCAGCGTTCGGCCAGGACGGCCAGGTTGACGTCGTTGTGCACGGTCACGGGGCAGGCCAGGCGGTCGTGCAGGGTCGCGCCGATGGGGATCCGGGCCCAGCCCGGGATGCTCGGTGCGAAGCTGACCATCCCGGTTCCCGGGTCGACCAGTCCGGGGGTTCCGACGGTGGCGGACATCAGGCTCCCGGCGGGTATCCGCCCGCAGACCTCGGCGGTGACGTCGAGGATCGCCGCCAGCACAGCCTCGCCGCCGCTGAGCGCGTGCGCGTCGAAGCGACGTTCGGCGACGACCGTCCCGTCCAGGTCGGCCACCATCGCGAGTATCTTGTGCGGGCCCACATCGATGCCCAGCACGTGACCGGCCTCCGCGCGGAAGCGCAGCATAGCCGCCGGGCGGCCGAGGTGGCTCCGCCGCGGCTCGTCGTCGGTCGCGTCGGGATCGGCATCGGCCACCCATCCGTGCCCGCTCAGCACCTCGACGGCGCGCGTGACCGCCGGACGGGACAAGCCGGTGGTCTGCATCAGGTCCGCGATCCGGGACGGACCCGCGGCACGCAGCGCGCTGAGCACCGCGGTCGCGTTGATCAGCCGCAGTGCGTGGGGGCCGCTCGCCGCCGACACCGATCGCATTCCGTCACCGCCCCTTGACAGAGTATTACAACAGCTAGATAGTTACGAACGCTGCGTTACTAACTCTATCAGGGTGCCTGACCGGCGGCGCCCGGTGGTATCCGGCCTCGTCCCCGAGGAAGACCCAGGCGTGCGACGGGTGATCCCGGCGTGTCGATTCCCGCCGTGCTGGTGCGTTTCGAGAGAGGATTGTCAATGGCCATCCATACGAGAAGCCGTCTGCGACCCCTGATGCTCGTCGCCACCTGCCTGCTGACCGCGGCGGTGGGGGTGGCCCCCGCCGCAGCCAGTTCGACATCGGCCCGGTCGGGGTGCGGCCTCTCGGCGGTCGGTACTCAAGCAGAATCCGCACTTCTGTCGCGCACGATCGGTCCGGCGGCCGGGCAGGTCTGCTTCCAGGTCACCCCGACCGTGGGACCCGAGAAGTTCACGATCTCCGGCGCCGCAGGGCGGATCGAGATTCACGCGTCGAGCCTGTCCGCCGCCTCGGAAGGTGCCGGCTGGTATCTCAAGTACGTCGTGCACGCTGACGAGGGCCTGGGGAACTTCCACCCCGAGGTCCCCGAAATCCTGCCTGCGCCGCCGCAGACCATCACGCAGTCGTCCACCGCGACGAACCGGTACGAGGGCAACGACACCCGGGACGGTTACACCAATCCGTACATGAGCTGGGCCGAATGGCAGAACATGCTGGACATGGATGCGCTGCACGGCATCAACCAGGTCTACGTACTGCCGGGCACGGACGCGGTGTACGAGAACGTCCTTCAGGACTACGGCTACACCGCGGACCAGGCGCGCGCATGGATCCCGCTGTCCGGAACGCAGCCGTGGTGGGTGATGCAGAATCTTTCCAACGACACCGCGCCCATCCCCCAAGCGCTGCTCGACGCCGACGCCGCCCTGGCCAGGAAGATCGTGGAGCGCTGCAAGCAGCTGGGCATCACCCCGGTGTTACCGGGCTACTTCGGCACCGTGCCCACCGACTTCGCCGTGATGAACGCCACCGCCGACGACGGAAATCCGCCCTACGTCATCCCGCAGGGCACGTGGGCCGGCACGCAGCGGCCGTCCTGGCTGGCGCCGACCGACCCGCTGTTCCCGGAAGTCGCCGCCGACTACTACAAGCAGGCCGACGCGTTGTTCGGCAGCAGCACCATGTACCGCATGAACCCCCTGCAGGAGGGCGGGAACGCCGGAAGCCTCGATCCCGGTGCCGCGGCCGGCGCCATCATGACCGCCTTGCAGGCCGGCGAGCCCGGGGCCACCTGGATGCAGCTCGGCTGGCAGGCCAACCCGCGGATGAGCGAACTCAACGGTCTGACTCCCGCGCAGCTCTCCCACCTGCTCATCGCGGACGGCACCACCGACGCCGGGTCCTCCATGCCGAACCGCGACGCCGACTGGCCGGACACGAACTGGCTGTTCGGCACCATCCCGTTCGGCGGCGGGCAGACCGCGATGGGCGCGAACGGACAGGTCTGGCTGGACCGCTACTTCAGCGAACTGGCCAGGACCGGCGGTCACATGACCGGCATCGCCTTCCAGCCCGAGGGCCTCAACGATCCGGCGGCGTTCGAGCTGTTCGCCGAGATGCCGTGGCACGCCGCCGAGTTCGACCTCGGCACCTGGCTGTCGCAGTACGCGCTGGGCCGGTACGGCACCGACCGGGCCGCCGCCGCGTGGTCGGCCATCGCCACGGCCTACACCAGGCCGGTGACCTGCTGCGGCCAGGAATCCCCGCTCGGCCGGACGCCGTCCCTGACGGACGCCAGGGCGGCGAACTTCGACATCCAGACGTTCGCCACCGCCTTGCCGCTGCTCACGCCCGCGGCGCGCTCGGCGACCCAGACCGCCGCCTTCGACTACGACCTCGCCGACGTGGCCAACCAGGTCGTCACGGACTGGGCCAACGCCGAGCTGCCCCGGATCGACGCCGCGTACCAGGCGAACGACGTGACGACCTTCAATGCCCTGACTCAGACCTGGCTCCAGACGATGGACCTCGACGACCGTGTGCTCGGCACGGTCCCGGCCTTGATGCTCGGCACCTATGTCAAGGACGCCCTGGCAGCCGGGGACACCCCGGCCGACTCCGCCGCACTGCGTTCCAACCTGCTGCATCTGTGGACGACCTGGTACAGCGACTCCGGGCCGTCCGCCGGCAACGGAGACCTTCAGAACTACGCGGCGCACGTGTACTCGGGCATGGTCAGCGGCTACTACGAGCCGAACTGGCAGCTGTACTTCACCACGCTGAGCACGGCGCTGGCGGACAAGACGACTCCGGCGCCGATCGACTGGCTCGCCCGTGGCGACCAGTTCGCCTCGGCCTCCACTCCCTTCCCCACCAAGCCCAGTGGCAGCACCGTCACGATCGCCGAGCAGCTCACCAAGCTGTTGTCGATAGCGCCGATCGCTCCGCCGAAGATCACCAGCCCGGTCAACGGTTCGGCCTTCGCGACGTCCCCCACCTCGATCACAGGCACCGGAGTGGCCGGTGCGCACGTCGACGTGACGGAGAACAGCGCGCATATCAAGATACGGATATGCTCGGCCACCGTGGCCTCCGACGGCAGTTGGCTCTGTACGCCGTCGGCGGCTCTGTCCAATGGCCCGCACACACTCTCCGCCGTCCAATCCAACCGCGCGCGACAGTCGTCCAACGCCGCGACGGTGTCGTTCTCCGTAGGGGCCGGGCCGAGCCTGGTGGACGAATGGTCCTTCGACAGCCAGGCCAACGGCGTCATCCAGGACACCGGTAGCGACCACTTCGACGGCTCCCTCACGGGCTCCACGACCCTGGTGCCGGGCAGGGTCGGCGACGCCGCGAAGTTCGACGGCACAGTCTCCCCGATCGCCACGTCCGCGCCGAACCTGCGGACGCCGTGGACCGTCGGCGCCTGGGTGAACCCGAGCGCGACCTCCCGCAGCGCCAACCTCCTCGGCGGTCCGAGAGTCGAGGGCAACAGCTCCCTGAAGATCCAGCAGACCGGCACGTCCGGTTCGGTCGGAGCGACGTCGTTCTACGTGCAGGACTACTCGGTCAAGTACGTGGCACCGCTCAACACCTGGACCTACCTCACCTACGTCGACGACGGCAGCCAGATCACGGTCTACGCCGACGGCAAGGCGGTCGGGACGATTCCGGCCGACTTCCCGCTCAGCCGGGCCGACATCGGCAGCAACCAGAGCAACGTGGGGCTCGACACCTACACCGGGCTCATCGATCAGATGACCGTTTTCGGCAACAGCCTCACCCCCGGCCAGGTGGCGGCTTTGTACACGTCGGCGCAGTCCGGCGGTTCGGGTACCGGGTTCGTGGAGAAGGGGCGCCCCTGACTTATGTGAGGGTCGTGCCCGATGGCGGTGCGGGGCTGGTTGTGAGTGGGCCAACCAGCCGACTGCTCACCCCGACATGAGTCAGCAGCGCCGTCATAGAACCATCCAGCCTGCCGGCGACCGAGTTCAGTCCCGGCAGGCTGTGCCGTGCCAGGGGCAGGTTCCCATCCCGCACCTATGCCTGTCATATGCCTGCCGACCTGGCGCTGAAGTGATTCGGTGCGCTACCGGACGCCCCCGGTGACTCCCTGATCGACACCCAGGTGATCAGCGGTCCGTCCGGCGGCTGTCCGGCCGACGGCAGTTTCGACACCTCCGACGTCGGGCCCGACGGCGCCAACTGGTCCGGGAACTGCACCCAGTCCGGTGTGGTGCCGACCGTCGAGTTCT
>Ga0105241_10002249_pt1 | contig 14500 bp, 9 predicted proteins | sample KBSC64metaG_FD_80422 | JGI IMG/M metagenome (GOLD analysis project Ga0105241, IMG submission 80422) | Corn rhizosphere microbial communities from Kellogg Biological Station, Michigan, USA - KBS C6-4 metaG | ecosystem: Host-associated > Plants > Roots > Rhizosphere > Soil | place: Michigan, USA... | reverse complement strand
GTAATGGCATTTGTTGAAAAAACAGGCTATACCCGTAATGTGATGGCCTCGGGACTGCGTACTAATAAAACACATACCGTTGGGTTAATAGTCCCGCGTCTTTCCATGTTCATGCATACCGAAGTAACTACTACTGTGCAAAATGGTTTGCATGCGCATGGATATAACCTGATCATTTGCCAGTCGAACGATTCCCTCGAAATTGAAAAAGACCTGGCCCGCACCTTATATGCTTCACGTGTTGATGCGGTAATTGCGGCCTGTACATTATTCACAACCGATTTCAGCCATTTTGATATTTTAACCGAAAACAATATACCGGTAGTGTTTTACGACCGTGTGCCTATGCAACCATACGGGGCCTGCATTGTAAAAGGTGATGATTTTCGCGGTGGTTACCTGTCTGCTTCCCATTTAATACAGTTGGGATGCAGGCGCATTGCTTATATCTCAGGTCCTTTAACCTGCAATATTTATACCGACCGCTATGCCGGTTTTGAAAAAGCATTGATGCAACACGGCGTGCCGCTTCACAAGGAGTGGATCTTTTATCATGAACTAACGGCCGAAAACGCACGAAAGGCCATGCATCGCCTTTTTGCGAAGCCGCCTTACCCCGATGCAATAATGGCCGCCAACGATGTAAGCGCGCTGGCAGTATTGGACTATGCCAAAGAAACCGGTATTGCTGTTCCCGGCGAATTGCGCATAGTAGGGTATTCCAATGATCCGCGGTCCTCTATTGTTTCTCCCTCTATTACTACCGTAGAACAATTTCCGGCTGCAATAGGAAAAGTAATTGTAACCGAATTGCTGAAAATATTAAAGCGCGACGGTGAAGAAACGATCACCGACACCGACCCGATCATTACACCGGTAGAACTGATCAGGAGAATGAGTACCTGATAAGCAACCTTTATAATATCGGCGATGTATGAGTTCCATATGGTTTCTGTATATCTCCGGTATAGCTCGGGTACGGGAACAGTATCGTAATAGTAAGGCAATAGTAAGGGAATAGTAAGGCAATAGTAAGAGAATAGTAAGAGAAAGGTCACTCGCTTTTCCCTGTAGAGAACCTTTCAGTTAAGGCCGACTGCAAAATAATATTTTCATTTTTTAAGGTAAAGCTTTTTTTCTCCAGGGCTTTCAGCAACATAGTTGCCGCTTCGCGTCCAATAGCAAATGCCGGTTGCGTAATGGTAGACATGGAGGGATTTAATAAAGAAGCCGTTTGCAGATTCGAAAAGCTGATGATCTTTACATCCTGCGGAATGCGCAGCTTCAATGCTTCGCACTGCTCATACGTTAAAATGGCATACCGTTCAACCGCTGCAAAAACACCATCGGGCTTTTTTTCAGCAAGAAGATTATTAATCGATACAGCATCAAGGCTATTGTCATTAACGCATTCGATCAGCAGCGATTCATCAACAGGCAGATCATAGTCCTGCAAAGCCTGAAAATACCCTTTGGCCCTTTTGTTGCCGATAGAAAGATTTTGTGAAATCGCCAGGTGAGCAATCTGCCTGCAACCCTGATCAATCAAATGTTTGGTGGCCATGTAACCGCTTTCGTAATCGTCGGTTGTTACTTTAACCGTATCGAAGCCTTCGCATACACGATCGAAGAAAACAATAGGTAAGCCTTTTTCCTGCAGTTCGTGCAGGTGCTTATAATCAGTAGTAGTACTCGAAACGGAAATCAGTACGCCATCAGCACGACCCGAGTGTAAATGCCGGGTAAAGGCAATTTCTCTTTCATAATCTTCGTGCGTTAAATAGATCATTACATGGTAACCCTTTTCATGCACAATAGACTCAATACCATTAATGGCAAGGGTAAAATAATTATTGGCAATTTCAGGAATGATTACCGCAATGGTTTTACTGTTGTGTTTTCGTAAAAAGCTCGCGTGCGGATTAGGCTGATAATTTAACTCGTTAGCGAGTGCAATTACTTTTTGCTTGGTTTCTTTACTTATGTCATAACTATCACGCAGAGCTTTAGATACGGTAGCAATCGATAAGTCAAGAATCTGGGCCAGTGTTTTAATGTTCACAGATTCCATATTTGGGTGTATACTTTTCGCAGTTAATTTAGCGATATCTTCCGAAAAATAACATCCCTGTAGTAGCTAAATGTTTAAGCTATTTTAGCATCTTTTGTAGTTGCGCGGTTCACCTTTAATTGCTTAAGGTGCATTACACAGAACATGGCCGATGGGTCAACCTTAATCTCTATCTTGCATTAAACGAACACACATGATACAAAGCGCTGCATTTCAGTTTGAACAGGACATTCCCTGGGAGGATGTGGGCAACGGTATTCAACGACAGATCTTTGGGTACGACGACCGTGTTATGCTGGTAAAAGCAAAATTTGAAAAAGGTGGTGTGGGTGCATTACACCAGCATCCGCATTCACAGGCGACATATGTCGACAGCGGCGTTTTTGAAATGACCATTGGCGATGAAAAACGCATCATTCGTAAAGGCGACGGTTATTATGTTCCACCCGGTATTGTTCACGGTTGTGTATGCCTCGAAGCCGGCATGCTCATAGATGTATTTTCACCGCACCGGGAGGATTTTCTCAAGTAAGATGTCAGATGTCGGAGGTCAGAAGTCCGATGTCTGATTGTATTTCCGACTTCCGACCTCTGACTTCTGACTTCGCGTCACTTTGAAATATACCCGAACAAACCATCATTTTCGTCATCCGGGCCCGCGGTAAAGTATAATTTATTAGGATTGATAGGTGCAGTCGAAGGAGCGAATGAAAGTGCCCACAATCCGTCGATTACAAGCGGTTGCCCATGCATTCTCAGTTGCCCAAGCGATACGCCATCTGTAGTATATGCATTGATATGGCCATCTCCAAAATTGCCAACCAGTATGGCTGCCTGCGGATTATCATTTCCATCAAAGAATGATGCCGGCGCCCACACTACGCCCCATGGAGCATTTAGTTGTCCTTTTGAAACCAGTCGTTTTTCCAGATTGCCGTTGGCGCTGTAAATATCAACATAACCAAGACCTGGGCCGTGTTCTTCATCTCCGTCGGGGCCTACTTTCGCGTACATCACGTACAATAAATTGTTTACAACCTGAATATTGAAAGGTGCATAGCCCGAAGGCAGATCAGGATCTTTAAATGGTAAATTAATCATTGTCCAGTCTTTGTTCCATACATCAATTCTTGCTTTGGAAAAATTGGCTGCATAAAGATGGTACTCGCCTGCAGTGTTTTTTGCCATGGTAAGACCCGTGTAAACGCTGCCCACATTGTTCGCTATTACAAGCGCATTATTACCTGCCGCACCGTTCCAGCCTGAAATGATGCCATCGAGGCCTGCAAAAAAGAACCGGCCCGATGATCCGTTCGATAATTTGAAATCAGTTGCAGTCGGATCTACGTTGGTAACGGCACCTGTTGGCTGGCCACCTGTCGCTCCTGTCGGTGAGGGAATGGCTACTTCAGGGCGTGCGGCAAGCATGTTTCCGGCACTGTCGTAAACGGTTGATACATGACCGGCATTTGCCGAAATCCAGGCAATGCCTCCGCTGCTAAACGCAAGACCCCAGGCATTGAGCAAATGCGGATCGATATGCGCCGCTTTATATTCATCATTGTTCGCTACAAGATTAACCTGATTAAAATCTTTAAGTGCCTGAGGATTTTTGTTTTCGAGGGAATGAATAATGTCTCCGAGGTTCTTCTGGCAACTCTGGTTTACAAAAGTGAGGCAAAGAATGGTTGCGCCCGCCAGATACCGGCGCCAGGTTTTGTGCAATGTTAGCTTCATACTAAAAATGTTTTAGCAGGTGATGAATAATGGCCGGGTTACTCAGGGGCAGGGGGAATTTTTAAGGAGTGCAGGATGGTTTACTATATATGAATACGCCCTGATGCCGTAAAGGTTGCCACTTATAGTAATATTTGATAAATGATATTTGTCTGAACCAGGATTTTATGCGATTATCAGATTAGCAGCATTGTAGGCTCTGCCTTAATGATGGCGAAGTAGATGAATCCTGTAAATCGCACAAATCGTTTAAAATCCTGGTTCAGACTAAGTGTCATAAATACATCTATGTATGCCTTTTTCCGCTTTTTCCCTTAAACCCCTTAGTTTAAAATTAATTATTGAATATCTTAATATAATTTTCGTAATTTCAAGCAGCCCAACACTTTAAAGGGCTGTATTGCCATTTCTGTGATGGCTCTGATAGTTGCATTTAATTTTCCTGATTAAATTTTGGTATCAGGCTTATTGGTTTACAGTTTACTTGCCTGGTAAATTGGTTCGGAAGAAGGGTCTGTTCGTAGCGATTAAATTATTACAGCAATGCCATTGGTAAGGCTGATTAATCTATTGTTGCTATGAAATTTATCCGAAACCTGTCGATCAGGAACAAACTGTTTCTCATCTCCCTAATACCCCTGATTGCCCTGCTGTACTTTCTGTCGGCAGACATATGGGATAAAATATCCCGTCGGAATAACATGGAAAAAGTGCATGCCGATGTGCTCGAAATCGAAAAAACAGGCAACATTGTACATGCTATCCAAAGCGAAAGAAGCTATTCTGTCAGCTATATGGCTACAGGCGGCGCCGAAGACAAAAATGAACTGTTTGCCGCACGAATGCAAACGGACAGGGCTATTTCAGATCTGGAATTATTGTTGAAAGAACAAAAGCAAAATAACACCTTCACTTTTTTAGACAGCATTCCCCGTATGCGCGAAGCTGTTAATTCATCAGAAAGAAGTTTGTATAGCATAGCCGATTCTTATTCCGATATCAATAATCTGCTTATTGCAAAAGTTAACGAAACCTATCGCGATGCTCAGGACCCCGAAATAAGGAATCTACTCGAAGCCCATTTGCTTTTGTTATACGGTAAATGTTACCTGAGCCTGGTGCGCCTGCATATTCATGTTGCCGTTATCAATAAAGGATTCCAATCATATCATTTTGCCGAATTTGCCTCCCTGAAAGGGAAGTACGAAAATAACCTGGAACGCTTTACCCATAATGTCGGCGGTGATTTGCTAAGCACCTACACAAAAAAAATGAACGACCCCGCGGTGCAATATTCCAAAAGACTGATCGATTCAATATATTATAATCCTGCTTACGTGTTGCACATTTCAAAAGACACATGGAAGGCAGAGATGAACGCTTATCTCGATGACTTAAAAGATCTGGAAGATCTGTCTACTTTTAATAGCCGTCAGATGGCTGAACAAAAGCAGACGACGCTTACAAACGCCTTCGTTCGCAGTACGATCATTGTATGCGTGGTGATATTGATTATTATGCTGCTGCTCTATTACATTATTCGTGAGATCGGTAACTCTGTAAGGTCGATAAAGAATGCTGCCGAGTGCATTGCACAAGGCGAAATAAACATTAATATTCCGGTTAATTCAAAGGATGAAATTGGTGAATTAGGAAACACCTTCAATCAACTGATACAGGTTTCGAAAGAATATGTACTAATTGCCGAGTCCATCAGTAAAGGTGATTATTCACCCGAAATAACAATACGAAGCAATGCCGATGTACTGGGCAAGGCGCTTCTTAACATGAAGAATAACCTGCTGCAGTTATCACGCGAAAACGAAAATCGTACCTGGGTGTTAAAGGGCGTGAGTGAACTCAACGACAGAATGCGGGGCGATAAAGATGTGCATGAACTGGCGCAGGATATAATTTCACAGCTTGCCTCTTACCTCAAAGCGCAACTGGGAGCCATCTATGTTGCAGACAATGGACATTTCAGGCTGGGGGGCAGCTACGCTTTTCAGCAACGCAAGGGAAATATAAGTATAATTGAGAAGGGGCAGGGATTGGTTGGCCAGGCGGCACTTGAAAAAAAACCTATTATTTTTAATAATATACCGGATGATTATGTAAAAATTAATTCCGGTCTTGGGGAAATCACTCCCAGGCATTTACTGGTATATCCTTTCCTGTTCGATAACATCGTGAAAGGCGTTATTGAAATAGGAACCGTTCAGGAACTCAGCGACCTGCAAATGCAACTATTAAATGCAGTGGCCGGTAATATAGGCATTGCTTTTAATTCGTCGCAATCACGAATGAAGCTCAAAGAGCTGCTCGAAGAAACACAGCGCCAGAGTGAAGAACTCGAAGCCCAGCAGGAAGAACTAAAACAAACAAATGAGGAGTTGCAGGAGAAAACAAATCTGCTCGAAAGATCAGAAGGCGAGTTAAGGGCGCAACAGGAAGAACTGCAGCAAACCAATGAAGAACTTGAAGAGAAAGCCGGCCTGCTCGAAGAACAGAAAGAAAGGCTCGAATTAACAAAGATGGAAGTAGAAACCAAAGCCAGTGAACTGGAGGCTACAAGTAAATACAAATCAGAGTTTCTGGCCAATATGTCGCACGAATTGCGCACACCGCTCAACAGCATATTGATCCTTGCTCAGTTGTTATCTGAAAACAAAAACAAATCATTAACCGAAAAGGATATCGAGTATGCAAAGAATATTTATAATTCCGGTAACGATTTATTGAACCTGATAAACGAAATTCTCGATCTGTCAAAAGTAGAAGCCGGTAAAATTGAAATAGAAATTGATGAGCTGCCGGTTGACAAGCTCGTCGATAACATGAAGCAACTGTTTACTGAAGTTGCACGCAGCCGGCATATTGAATTTAATATTAATTACAATAAAGAACAGTTTCATTCACCCCTGTTCACCGATAAACAACGACTGGAACAGATTTTGCGAAACCTGCTGGCCAATGCCTTTAAGTTTACCAATAAAAACGGAAAAGTTGAACTGTCGATAGCCATACAATCGCCCGATATTTCGCTCAGAAATGAACAGTTACGCCGCGTAAAGGAAATAGTGGTCTTTAGTGTGTCAGACACCGGCATTGGCATTCCTGAAAGCAAACAGCACGTGATCTTTGAAGCATTTCAGCAGGCCGACGGATCTACCAAACGAAAATACGGAGGTACAGGACTTGGTTTATCAATCAGCCGCCAGCTCGCAGGCGCCCTCGGTGGCGAAATACATCTGCAAAGCGAAGAAGGGAAGGGAAGTGTGTTTACATTATATCTGCCTCTTCAATTCAATACATCTCTCGTAGCCCAGTCGGACAATAAGATAGAAGTGCGTAAACCGGCTGCCAAACCGGTAATGGCGGAAATTGAAGCACTGCCTTCGCCAATGGAACAAAAAGAAGCAAACGATGACCGTAATTCCCTTCACGAAAATGATAAGGTGATCCTGATCATAGAAGACGATGAAACATTTGCCAATGTGCTGCTCAACATAGCCCATGAAAGAAATTATAAAGGAATTATCGCCCACCAGGGAAATACCGGTTTAAGCCTCGCAAGATATTACCGGCCCGATGCCATCATTCTTGATATGAAATTGCCCGTGCTCGATGGTTCAGAAGTATTGCGGTTGTTGAAAAACGATCCGGAGCTGCGGCATATACCCGTGCAGATCATGTCGGGGTACGACAGACGTAAAGAAGGACTCGAACTGGGCGCATTTGATTTTATCAGAAAACCGATCACCCGCGAAGGAGTGCATTCCGCCTTTGACAGGATCCAGGATATTATAAACCGTAAACTGAAAAAACTGTTGGTCGTAGAAGATAACTCCCAGCAAAATAAAGCCATTCGTGAACTCGTGGGTAATGGCGACGTGAAATCCTTCGCCGCCTACTCGGGCGAAGAAGCATTTAACATGCTTCAGCATGAAAAATTCGATTGCATTATAATCGATCTTGGCCTGCCTAACATGAGCGGCTTACAATTGATGGAGAAAATAAAAGAAGATGAACAGCTGAATAAAATTCCCATTATCGTTTATACCGGCCGCGACATGAATAAAGATGAAGCGTCAGAACTCGAAAGGCTGGCCAGCACCGTAGTGCTGAAAACATCTGATTCAAAAGAAAGATTATTGGACGAAACAGCGCTGTTCCTCCATCGCGTCGAATCGGGCCTGCCAAAAGATAAACAGCAGATCATACGAAAGCTGCATCGTACAGAAGAAGTATTAAAAGGTAAAAAAGTACTGATTGCAGATGACGACATGCGCAATACCTATTCATTAACCAATGTACTGGAAGAAGAAGGCATGCAATGCTTTGTGGCCGAGAACGGCCGCGTTGCTTTGGATGTAATACAAAAGCAAAAAGATATAGACATTATCCTGATGGACGTAATGATGCCTGAGATGGATGGTTATGAAACCACACAGGCCATCAGGCGAATGGATAAATTTAACAAATTGCCGATCATTGCCCTTACGGCAAAAGCTATGAAGGGCGACCGGGAAAAATGCCTTGAAGCAGGCATGAGCGATTATATAGCCAAACCGGTTAATATAGATCAGTTGCTTTCGTTAATGCGTGTTTGGCTCTATAAATAACTACCTTTTCCTGACTTTAACTTTTAAGCCTTATGCATGATAGTGAAGAAATGCGGCTTTTTCTGGAGTCTGTGCGTTTTGTATATGGATATGACTTTACCGAATACTCCGAAGCTTCGGTAAAAAGAAGGGTACAGGCATATATGCTGGCGCATAAGATCAATTCTTTGAAAGAACTGGGAAGGATAATTCTGAAAGATGAATCTCTTTTTGAGCAGTTTGTGCAGGAAATAACAGTGAATGTAACGGAAATGTTTCGCGATCCGTTTTTTTACAAAAGCCTGCGCAAAAATGTGGTGAAGCGGCTGGCTACTTATCCGTTTATAAAAATATGGATTGCTGGTTGCTCAACAGGCGAAGAAGTTTATTCCATTGCCATCTTGCTGCACGAGGAGGAGTTGCTCAAACGATCGGTGATCTATGCAACCGACATAAATCAGAGAGCGCTGCAAACGGCAAAGGAAGGCATTTCTTCAATAGATAATATGAAGGTGTATACCGAGAATTATATAAAAGCGGGCGGCAAAAATTCTTTTTCAGATTATTATAAAGCCAAATACAATGGTGTGCTGTGGGATAAATCGCTTACACAAAACATTGTTTTTTCGGTGCATAACCTCGCAATGGATAAATCGTTCAACGAATTTCAGCTGATCCTTTGCCGGAATGTATTAATTTATTTTAATCAAAGCCTGCAGAATAAAGTGATAACTCTTTTTTACGAAAGTTTGTGCCCCTTTGGCTTCCTGGGGCTCGGCAACAAAGAGTCGTTGCTTTTTAGCGATAAAAGAAAATTTTTTGAAGAGGTTGACAAAAAGGAAAAGATCTTTATGAAAATCAAGTGAATGTATGAAAGCGTGTCACGGCTTCCTGGCAAAGCAAACGAGCCGTGGCACGCCTGGAAAATTGCCCATGCAACAACAACCGTTATATGATGCAATCGTAGTAGGCGTTTCGGCCGGTGGGTTATATGCATTGACCCGCCTGCTGGAAAATTTGCCTCCCGATTTTCCTATACCGGTTGTTGTGGTACAACACCGGGCGAGAGATGATCGCTCATTATTAGAAGAGGTAGTGCAGCAAAAATGTAAAGTGCATGTTAAGCAGGCCGATGAAAAAGAATTGGTGAAGGGAGGAACCGTATATTTTGCTCCGCCCGATTACCATTTGCTGATCGAAAAAGACGGCACTTTTTCATTAACGCAGGACCAGCCGGTAAATTACAGCCGGCCATCGATAGACGTATTGTTTGAAACGGCTGCCGATGTTTTTAAAACCGGGCTCCTGGGTATTATTCTTACAGGAGCCAACCACGACGGTGCCCAGGGAATGAAAACCATCAGCAGATCGGGCGGCGCCACCATTGCTCAGGACCCGGCAACGGCCGAATATCCTGAAATGCCAAATGCAGCCATCAAAACAGGTTGCATACAACACATAATGAAACTGGAAGATATAAGTCGATTTTTGTTGAATAGTATAAAAAACAGGAAAGTATGACCAACCAGGTGCAGGACCACATACTGATTGTAGACGATAAGGTGAACAATATTTATGTATTGGAGCAGTTATTGGCCCGGGCAGACCGCAAACTGACCAGCGTTACCAACGGCAATGAAGCATTGAAGGTAGCGCTGAATCAGGAAATTGACCTGATATTACTCGACGTGCAAATGCCCGGCATGGACGGGTTTGAAGTAGCACAAATATTGAAATCCAACAAAAGAACACGCGAAACGCCCATTATATTTGTTTCGGCCGAACTGAAAGAACATAAGTTCGTGATGAAAGGATTTGAAGAAGGCGCTATTGATTACCTGTATAAACCACTGAACCCCGAAATTACCGAGGCTAAAGTGGCTGTTTTACTGCAATTGCATCGCCAGCGAAGGGAACTGATAGAAAAGAACCGGACACTTGAAAACTATGCATTGCTTATTAACAATTCCGCCGACCTTATTTGCATCATTAATGCAGCCACCCTGCAGATTGAAGAAGTAAATAATGCCGTATACCCTCTGTTGGGTTATAATGTAGAGGAGATAAGAGGAACATTATTGCACGACTTACTGGCTGAAGAAGACAGGTCAAAAGTGGAGCAGCTTCAGCATGACCAGCGCAACACCTTTTCCTTTGAAGCACGTATTCATACAAAGGATAAAACGCCCTTGTGCTTTAGCTGGAATATCGTGCACAAGCATGGCTTATGGTTCGCTAATGGAAGAGATATTACCAGACAGAAAAATGCCGACGCCGAGATCAGACAGCTGAACGTCAACCTCAAAAAGAACGTTACCGAACTGGAATTGACCAATAAGGAACTCGAATCATTTTCGTATTCTGTTTCACACGATCTGCGGGCCCCCCTTCGCAGCATTAACGGGTACTCGCAAATGATCCAGGACGATCATGCCGGTCAGTTAACCGACGAGGTAAAACGCATGCTAAATGTTATTAGCAGAAATGCAAAAAGAATGGGCGTGCTCATCGACGATCTGCTTGCTTTTTCACGAATGGGACGTAAAGAAGTGGTGGGATTGCTGATAGATTTCAATAAATTGGTTGAACCTGTTATTGCCGATCTCGAAAAAAGCAGAGATAAACCGGTTGTCATAACTGTTAAAGAACTGCATCCGGCTCAGGGCGATCCTGCGCTCTTATCGCAGGTATTTGTAAACCTTATTTCCAATGCCATAAAATATTCAGGCAAAAAAGAAAACCCGCAGGTCGAAATAGGATCAATTGAAAAAGATGATGAATACATATACTATGTAAAAGATAACGGGGCGGGTTTCGACATGCAGTATGCTCATAAGCTGTTCGGCGTGTTTCAACGGCTGCACAGCAACGAAGAATTTGAAGGAACAGGCGTAGGATTGGCAATTGTTCAGCGGATTGTAGTTAAACATGGCGGAAGAGTTTGGGCCGAAGGGCGGGTGAATGAAGGCGCCACTTTTTACTTTTCGTTACCGAAATAATTAAACCATCCGATATGAAAGAAAATATAGGCAACGGTAGAGTTGACATTGTTCTTTGCGAAGACAATGCCGGCGATGCTGAAATGGCTATACGCGCTCTTGCAAAAGAAGGCTACGCCAGTTCACTTATTCATGTGAAAGACGGTGAGGAGTTGTTGAACTATATTTTTTGTCAGGGTCCTTACGCACAACGTGATATTTGTGAAGTACCCAAACTGATTTTACTTGATTTGAAAATGCCGAAAGTAGACGGACTGGAAGTATTACGAAGGCTAAAATCCGACAAACGTACCTGTATGATTCCGATTGTATTGCTTACCTCTTCAAAGGAAGATAAAGACATAAAGGAAAGTTATTCTCTGGGCGTAAACAGCTATATCGTAAAACCTGTGGAATACGAAGGATTTACAAAAACTGTATCAAGCCTGGGGTTTTACTGGTTATCATTAAATCAACCCTGTCAATTGTAACGTTATGAAGACCACAAAAAGTACAAGGATTCTGATTCTCGAGCATGATGAAAACGATCTTGAATTACTATTGTATGAATTAAAAAAAGGAGCCCTTGATTTTATTTCCCAGATAGTTCAAACAAGGGAAACATTTACCGATTCTTTGACAACCTTTCGACCCGATATTATTTTGTCTGACTACTCCCTGCCGCAGTTTGACGGCATTATGGCCTTTCAGATAAAACAACAAATTTCTCCCGATGTACCGTTTATTATTGTTTCAGGTACTGTAGGGGAAGAAAATGCGGTAGAGCTGATAAAGAATGGCGTTACCGACTATGTACTAAAGGATAAATTGTATGGAGTAATCCCTAAAATAAAACGTGCTTTAAAGGAAGCCAGTGAACGTAGCGAAAAAGCGATTGCACTTCAGAATCTGCGTAAAAGTGAACGCCGGCTCGCCGAAGCTCAGGTAATAACCAAAATCGGCAGCTGGGAGATCAATGAAAACGGAGAACTGATCGCCTGTTCCGACGAAATGTACCGCATCCTCGATCTGAATTTGGGCACACCTTTATCGTACGAAATATTCTTTGGCTTTGTACATCCCGACGATCGCTCTATTGTAATAAAAGCACAGGAAACAGCACTGACGAATGGTAGTTTTGATCCTATTCAATTCAGGATTATTACCTATTCAGGTGTTGAGAAATATATTGAAGGCAGAGGTTCACGGCGGCAGGACGAAACAGATATCAGCTTTATTGGTACCTGTCAGGATATTACTGAAAAAGTAAGGGCTGAACAGCAATTGAAAAAATATTCTGAACAGATTGCCAAAGAAAGAGTAGAACATCAGCGTAAACTCGTGCGCGCTTCTATTGAAAGTCAGGAAAAAGAAAGGGCCGATATAGGACGGGAACTGCATGATAATATCAATCAGATCCTCGCTGTTACAAAAGCATATGTTGAAGCCTCTTTACTGGAAGAAGAACTGCGTGAAGAATTACTCGAACGCAGTTTGAAGAATCTGCAACTTGCCATACAGGAGATCAGGAAGATCTCGAAATCACTGGTGCCGCCGGTAATGGATCAAAACGGACTGGTAGATTCGGTATATGATCTTATTGAGAATATTCAACTGGTAAACCCATTTGCCATTCATTTCAGATGCGACAAAGAAAAGCTCACCAATGTGAGCGAGCAGCAACAGCTGGCCCTGTACCGTATTGTTCAGGAACAGTTCAATAACATTATAAAACATGCACAGGCCAATAACGTATCTATTGAACTAACTGAAAAAAATAACTTCATTGACCTCTGGATCAAAGACGATGGAAAAGGATTTGACCCCAAAGAAAAAAGAAGGGGTGTAGGATTAAGCAATATCCTTAGCCGTATTGAACTATTCGATGGTAAGCTCGAAGTAATTTCCTCCAAAGGAACGGGCTGCACCCTCAAGATTCATATACCCAAGGAAAGTAAGAGCAGGGAGATGGTGTAATACAATTTTTACCGCAGAGATGCAGAGACGGGAGCAATGATAAAACTCTGCGCCTCCCCGTCTCTGCGGTTTTAATTTTTTTTAAATTGTCAAACCGCCAGCCTTGTTGACCTAAACATAAATTGCTGTGCCTTATATAAGAATTTAGTAAGCGCCTTGATATCTTCTGCAAATACAACCGTGACCGAATCCGGTACCGCATTTTTGATCGCTAATTTTACCGCTTTCAGTTCATCGGAAATAATAGTTACTTTTTTATTGGGCGCCACCTGACGTATGCCTTTAAAAAGCAGCTGGTCCATTTCTTCAACCAGCCGCCCACGCATATCTTTATCATGCCGTATCACCAGCTCGTCGAATATGGCGGCAGCTTCGGTGCCCAATGCAACAATATCTTCATTGCGACGATCGCCTACACCTGTAATAACCCCTGTTTTTTTAGAAGCAGGCATCGATTGTATAAAAGGTGCAATTGCACGAAGGCCCGGTGCATTGTGTGCATAGTCAACAATAATTTTAAAGGAATTAAAGTCGAATACGTTCATTCGGCCCGGTAACATATCGGGGCTTGCAACAAATGATTTCAATGCCTCGGCAATTTGCCGCGGATGAATTTTCTGTACAAAGGCTGCAATACACACAGGCAATATATTGGCGATATTAAAAGTGGCCGTTCCTGAAAAAGTAAGTGGTATCTCTGTTGCTTTTGCAATGCGATGAACCATCTTCTCCTGCAACAGGGTTATGTACCCGTTTTCATATATGGCAGCCAGGCCTCCTGCTGCTACATGTTGCCATACCCGCTGATTGCCTGCATTTATGGAGAAGTAAGCTATTTTCGCCGACACATTCTCATGCATATTATATACATTGTCATCATCGGCATTTAAAATAGCATAACCGTTCCGGTGCACCGCTTCGGCCACTACCGATTTCACGCGCGCTAGTTTTTCAATAGAATCGATTCCCTGCATCCCCAGATGGTCTTCTGCTACATTGGTGATGATGCCAATATCACAATGGTCAAAACCCAGTCCCGCACGTAAAATGCCGCCTCTCGCACATTCCAGTACCGCCATATTGATACCGGGATCTCTCAGGATCGTTCGTGTAGAAACTGGTCCCGTACAATC
>Ga0105241_10002248_pt1 | contig 14508 bp, 9 predicted proteins | sample KBSC64metaG_FD_80422 | JGI IMG/M metagenome (GOLD analysis project Ga0105241, IMG submission 80422) | Corn rhizosphere microbial communities from Kellogg Biological Station, Michigan, USA - KBS C6-4 metaG | ecosystem: Host-associated > Plants > Roots > Rhizosphere > Soil | place: Michigan, USA... | reverse complement strand
GTCGATTCCGCTGCAGCGCGGGCGACGATCACGGTATAGCCGATGCCGCAATTGAACGTGCGCCACATTTCCTGTTGCGGCACGTTGCCTTCGCGTTGCAGCCAGTCGAACACCGCGGGCAACTTCCAGGTCGAGGAATCGAGCGTGAGACCCAGTCCGTCTGGCACCACGCGGATGATGTTCTCGATCAGGCCACCGCCGGTGATATGTGCCATGCCATGCAGCGGTTGCTGCGCTAGCAGCTGCAGGATCGGTTTGACGTAGATCGTGGTCGGCGCAAGCAGCGCATCGGCGAGCTTGACGCCGCCGAGGTCCAGATCGAACGGATTGCCGGCGCGAGCGACAATCTTGCGGACCAGCGAATAACCGTTCGAATGCGGACCGCTCGAGTCGATGCCGACGATGACATCGCCGGGCTTGATCGCGGTGCCGTCGATGAGTTTCGATTTCTCCACGGCACCGACGCAAAACCCTGCCAGGTCGTATTCGCCAGGCGGATACATGTCGGGCATTTCGGCGGTCTCGCCGCCGATCAATGCGCAGCCGGCCAGTTCACAGCCTTTGGCGATGCCGCCGATCACGCTCACCGTGGTGTCGACATCGAGCTTGCCGGTCGCGAAGTAATCGAGGAAGAACAGCGATTCGGCGCCTTGCACGAGCACGTCGTTGACGCACATCGCGACGAGATCGATGCCGATCGTGTCGTGACGGTTCAACATCTGCGCGAGCTTGAGCTTGGTGCCGACGCCGTCGGTGCCGGATACGAGCACGGGCTCCTTGTAACGTCCGGCCAATTCGAACAGCGCGCCGAAGCCACCGAGCCCCGCCATGACCTCCTTGCGGAACGTGCGTGCGACCAGCGGCTTGATGCGCTCGACGACTTCCTCGCCGGCATCGATATCCACGCCGGCGGCGCGATAAGTCAGGGCTTCCTTCTCGGCGGACATGATGCGGCAATGGAATCAGGGCCGTACATGATAGACGTTTGCGGTTCGATTCGGCAGACTGGCGTCTGCTCGCCCGGTCAAAATGGACGTTTCCGATGGCTTTCCGGTTCGCTTGGGTACTCGCGTTTTTCCTGCTGACACCTCTCGCGGCCGCGGATGGCTTGTATACCGGCCAGGTTCCGGTCGCTTCTCAATCCGAGGCGGACACCGCAGCAGGTTTGTCGGCGGCGCTGGCCCAGGTGCTGGCCACGTTGAGTGGCGACAAGGCAGCGCTCAATCGTCCCGGCGTGGCCAAAGCCGTTGCGCAGCCGAATCGCTACGTGCAGCAATACCACTTCGCACAGAGCGCCGACAACGGCCAGCGCCTGATGCTGGTCGCACAATTCGATCACGCCGCGATCGACCGCCTGATGGCGGATTTGGGTCTGACGCGCACTGACACGCCTGCGGACACGCTGGCCGGCGGCGCGCCGGCAGCGGACACGCGACCACAAACGTTTCGCGTATGGGTCAGTGGCGTGAATTCGCCGCTGGACTATGCGCGCGCGGTCGGCACACTCGCGCGCAACGACCTCGTGCGCAGCGTGCAGGCGGAAGCTGCGCGCAACGACGGGGTGCAACTGCGCGTGGAGGTCAACGGACCGCTGCAGCATCTGCTGGATTCGCTCGCTTCCGGTCCGGTCCGCGTGCTCAATGCAGCGCCGCCGGTGGAAGGAGTGGATGCATTGCTGGGCATTGCTCAATAACCCGTGAATTCGATCTGGCGCCACCTGCCCAACGCTTTGACCGGCCTGCGCATGCTGCTCGTCGCGCCCCTGGCCTGGCTGATTCTCGCCGCCCGCTACGACGTGGCGTTGGTCATCGCCGCAATAGCGGGTCTGACTGATGCGCTCGACGGATTTTTCGCCAAGCATTTCGGCTGGCAGAGCTGGCTCGGCGGCATTCTCGATCCGATTGCCGACAAGCTCATGCTCATTGCCTGCTTCGTGTCGCTCGGCTTGATCGGCGCGCATCCGGAATGGCTGACATGGGTTGTGGTCGGGCGTGACGTGGTCATCGTCGCCGGCGCGGTCGCCTATCACATTCTGATCGGACGCATCGATGCGCAGCCCACGCTGTTTTCCAAACTGACCACTTGTATACAAATTACCTACGTGCTGGCGCAGCTCGTCAATTTGACCACCTGGTTCAGCCTGCCGCGCGTGAGTGTGCGGGCGCTGATGTGGGCGACGGCCGTATGCACGATCGCCAGTGGCGCCCAGTACGTGGCTATCTGGTCGGCCAAGGCGCTGCAGGCGCGCCGTCAGGGAGTGCACTCGTGAACAACACGTTGCGCTGGCAACTGCTTGCCCTCGCTGCATTGATCGGCGTGGTGTTGTGGCTGCTCGCGCCGGTGCTGACGCCGTTCGCGGTTGCGGCGATGTTCGCCTATCTGTTCGATCCGCTGGTCGGCCGCCTGCAGCGCTGGCGCCTGAGCCGCGCTGCGGCGGTGGCCCTCGTGTTCTTCGCGCTGATCGTGCTGCTGATTCTCATATTGTTGTGGCTCGTTCCGTACCTGGAGCGCCAGTTCGCCACGCTGCTGCGTCGCTTGCCGGACTGGATCGCCTGGCTGCAGAACGACGCGGTCGGCTGGATCAACGCGCGCTTCGGCCTGGAACTGGAAATGCCGGATGCGCAGCAGCTCAGCGCGATTTTCCAGGAACACTGGAAGGAAGCCGGCGGCACCGCGGCGACCGTGATCGCACAAGTCGGCAAGTCCGGCTTTGCGCTGGTCTCGCGCGTGGTGCATCTGATTGTCGTGCCGGTCGCGTTCTTCTACCTGTTGCGCGATTGGGATGCGATGATCGCGCGCATTCATGAGTTGCTGCCGCGCTCGGTCGAGCCGACTGTCGTGCGCCTGGCGCATGAGTCTGACGAGACGCTGAGCGGCTTCGTGCGCGGACAGCTGTCGGTGATGATCGTGCTCGGGATCTTCTATGCGATCGCGCTGCTGGTCATCGGTCTCGATGTCGGCCCGTTGATCGGCATCATCGCCGGCCTGATCAGCTTCGTGCCGTACCTCGGTGGAATCCTCGGCGTGCTGATGGCAGTGATAGCCGCTCTCGTTCAGTACCACGACTGGTTGCGCGTGATTCTCGTGCTCGTCGTGTTCGGCGTCGGCCACGTGCTTGAGGCTTACGTGCTGGTGCCGCGGCTGGTCGGCGAAAAGATCGGCTTGCATCCGCTGGCGGTGATCTTCGCGATACTCGCTGGCGGCGAATTGTTCGGCTTTCTCGGTGTGCTGCTGGCGCTGCCGATCGCCTCGGTCGTCAATGTGCTGCTGCGCTACGCGCACGAGCGCTATCGCGCCAGCGACCTGTACGTGACCAGCCACGCGTCGACGCTGATGATGCCGGAAGTGCGGCCGCCGGAATCGCAATGAGCGGCGCGCAGTTGCCGCTGGCACTGCGCTGGCCGGCGCAGCAGCGGTTCGAAACGTTCGTGAGCGGTGATAACGGCGCCACGCTCGCGCTGGTGCGCGCGGCCGCGCACGGCGATCCGGCATGGGTCTTTCTGGTCGGTCCGGCCGGCAGCGGCAAATCGCATCTGCTGCTCGCCGCGTGCGCGCTGGCCAGCACGCAGCGGCGTCACGCGCAATACCTGTCGCTGGGAAAATTGGTCGGTGATCGCGCTGCGGACATTCGCGCGCTCGGCGGCAGCGATCTGTTGGCGTTGGACGATGTCGGTGTGATCGCGGGCGACGCAGCCGCCGAACACGCGTTGTTCGATCTGTACAATCGCTGCAAAATGGAAAAATCCACTTTGCTGTTTTCGGCCGCCGCGCCGCCGGCGCAACTCGGCATCGGTCTGCCGGACCTCGTGTCGCGCCTGGCCAGCTGTACTCAGGCGCTGCTCAAACCGCTCGACGATGCCGCGCGGCGCGACGCCGTGCGCATGCACGCGCAGGCGCGCGGACTCGTTCTCGACGACGCGGTCCTCGACTGGCTGTTCGTGCATGCGCCGCGCGACCTCGGCAGTTTGAGCGCGCTCATCGAGCGCATCGATCACGCCGCACTGGCCGCGCAGCGGCGCGTGACGGTGCCGTTTTTGCGCGATCTGTTGACGCCGCGGTCCGACCGCTTCTGACGACCTCGATCCGTCCCTGGCAGGATCGATGTCCAGCGCAGCTACCCGCCCGGCAGGCACAATGCAAAGAAGATGAACCACGCGCCGATGGCCACATAGAGCAGGAAGAAAAACCAGAAGCCGATCGGCTGCTTGGCACGATGGAAGGCGACGATGCCCGCGCGCCATCCCACGCGACGAGCCGGCAGCCAGCCGGTCGACAACCCCCGCAGCGCGACGAGGACAAGGCCGACGCCGAGGACGAGCAGGAACACGGCCTTCATCATCAATACGGAATCGGTACTCATCGGAGTTCTCGCCAGCGAAGATCTGAGTGCGCGTCGCGTTCGTGATTCGACAGGCCCGCCTCGAACGCAATGAACGTCTGGCCGTTCGTCGCGGGCGGGCAAGACCGACGCTTGCCACGCCTACTCAAAGTCGTTCGCGAAGATGTAGTCGTGCACGATCGTACCGGTGGCCGGGTTGCCGAGCATCAGGGTCTGATATTGCGTGTTGAGCAGCACCGAGACATTGTTGTCGTAGGAGTGGGTGACGATCAGATCTGGTCGGCCGTCCCCGTTGACATCGGCGTTAGCGACCGCGCTGGAACTTGATCCGGCGGTTGCTAAATCCCAACGGTCCAGACTCAATGTGGTGGACCCTGGCACGGTCGAGTTGAACAGCAGCGAGACCGAGTTGTAACCGTAATTAGCCACGATCACGTCGGGCTTGCCGTCGCCCCAGAGATCCGCAGTGGTGATCGAAATCGGAAAGTTTCCGGCAGAGAACGTCTGCTGCGCGGCAAAGTTCGGCGTGCCAAGGGAGGTAGTGTTGCGCAGCACGGAGAGGGTATTGTCCAGCTTATTGGCGACAATGAGGTCGCTCTTGCCGTCGCCGTTGATGTCTGCGACGGCGACAGCGGTCGGAAATTGTCCGACGGCATAGGTCCGCTGGGCGGCAAAGCTGGGTGCCCCGCCCGGCGCCGTGGTATTGGACAACACCGAAACATTGTCACTGAAGGCATTCGCCACGATGAGATCGGGCTTGCCATCGCCATTGATATCAGAGGTGGCGATCGAGCACGGCCTCGATCCGACGGCGAAGGTCTGCTGCGCGGCAAAGTCCGGCGTAGCCGCCCCCGGCGTGGTGGTATTGCGCAGCACGGAGACGCTGTCGCCGAACACGTTCGATACGACGAGATCAGGTTTGCCGTCGCCGTCGATGTCCGTGGCGGCAACGGAAGCGGGTGACGCTCCCGTGGCAAAGGTCTTCTGCACGGCAAACGTCGGGGTATTGGCGCCCGGCGCGGTGGTGTCGAGCAGCACCGAGACATTGTCGTTGTCGTAGTTCGCAACGATCAGATCCGGTTTGCCATCGCCGTTGATGTCGGCGGCGGCGACGAACTGCGGTAGCCCCCCCGCGGCGAAAACCTCCTGGCTGGCGAAGCTCGGCGTTGCGGCGCCCGGCACGCTGATGTTGAGCATCACCGAGACGCCACCGCGATTCGCTGCGACAAGGTCGGGCTTGCCGTCGCCGTTGATGTCGGCGGTGGTGACCGAGTTGGGCACCGAGCCCGTGGCGAAGACCTGCTGTGTGCCAAAGTCGGGGGCTGCGCCGGGCGCCGATGTGGAATTGAGCAATACCGAGACACTGTTGTCGACGAGATTGGTCACGAACAAATCGATCTTGCCATCGCCGCTGACATCGGCGGCGGCGATCGAATAGGGTTGTGCTCCCGTGGCAAATGTCTGCTGCGCGGCAAAGCTCGGCGTCGCCGCGCCCGGCGCCGTGGTATTGCGCAGCATCGAAATCGTGGTGCTGGTGAAGTTCACCACGGCCACATCGGGCTTGCCGTCGCCGTTGAAATCGGCGGCGACTATCGAGGTGGGGTTTGTTCCGGTGACGAACGTCTGCTGCGGTGCGAAGCTCGGCGCGGTGTCGCCGGGCGCGATGGCGTTGAGCAGTACCGAAATGGTGCCGCCCTCGTTGGCCACCAGCAGGTCGCGCCTGCCATCGCCGTTGACATCGGCGGTCGCGACGGCATCGGGGCTTGCTCCTGCGGCGAAGGATTGTTGGGCCGCAAAGGTCGGGGTCGCGGCACCGGCCGCGGTCGTGTTGAGCAACACGGAAACGCTGTTGCTGTCGAAGTTCGCCACCGCCAGGTCAGGCCTGCCGTCGCCGTCGAGGTCAGTTGCGGCAATCCAGTGAGGGCTGGGGCCGGTGGCGAAGGTCTGCTGGCCAGTGAAGCTCGCCGTGGTGGCGCCTGGCGCGGTGGTATCGAGCAGCACCGATACGGTACCGTCCCCGCCATTCGTCACGATCAAGTCGGGCTTGCCGTCTGCGTTGACATCGGCAGTGGCGATGAAGTTGGGGTACGGTCCGACAGCGAACGTCTGCGCGGCGGCAAAGCTCATCGTGAAGAATGCCGACGTGTTGAGCAGCACCGACACCGTGTTGTCAGCGGGGTTCGCCATGGCCAGATCGAGTTTGCCGTCGCCGTTGAGATCGGCGACCGTCACGGACTGCGGCGCCGCGCCTGCGGCGAAGGTCTTTGGGCCGATGAAACTGGGTGTCGTGGCGCCCGGTGTGGTGTTGTCGGTGAGCACTGAAATGCTGGAGCTGGAATAATTCGCCACGATCAGATCAGGCTTGCCGTCGCCGCTCAGATCGGCGACGGCGACGGACATAGGATACGTGCCCGTAGCGAACGATCGTTGCGCCGCAAAGGCGGGCGCCGGGCCGACGCCTGCGGCATCGACCAGCAACTGGAAAGATTGATCGGCGCCGCTGCCGGGATGGGCGAGCAAGGTGACGGGAATGCCGGCCGCCGCCGTCCCCGCAGGAATGACGACGCTGCCGCTGGCCGCGGCGTAGTCCGTACCGGCCATGGCCGTGCCATCCACCGTGCGATAGCTCAGCACGGCGTCGTACCCCAGGTCGCCGCTGCGCGTTACCGGAAACAGCATCGTGACCGGACTGCTGCTGCTACCCCGGGTCGTGTCGGCCAGCGTCAGCGTGGTCGTGTCGGCGAGTGCCGAAAAACTCGCGCCAATACCGAGTGCAAACGTCAGCAACGCCTGGCGATGCGGCTTCGGGAAGGACCGGCAAGCGAGGATGATGGATACACGGTGCATGGCAATTTCCCTTCAGTTCCTCTATCCAGCGCAGGTCGGCGAGAAACAGGATCATTTTTGTTCCGTCACCGCTGCCGCTTGCCGCTCACCAGTGCCCGCTACGGGACGCCGGCGTCGAAGCCATCGAAGAAAATCGTGTCGGCAGGATGCGTGGTTTCCACCGCGCCGATGTCGCAGTGCGCGCCTTGCGGACGTGCAATGCCGCGCTGATCGACCGCATTGACGGGCGCGGCGCTGCACACGCTGTCATCGCCGGCATCGAGGGCAGCGCTGCCCAAACCCGGCAGGAAGGTCCATGTCGGTCCGCCGTTGTCGGCAAAACTGCCGAGCGCCGGATCGGCGGTCACGGCATTGGTGTCGTCTGTGCAGCTGTTGCAGTTGTTGCCTTGCGCACCATTCGTGTCGGTGTTGTTCCAGTAGAGGTTGTGATCGGCCTGCATACTGCCGCTGATGTAGATGCTGCCTCCCTGACCCTGGGCCGTATTTCTCAAAAACAGCGTATTCGTCACTGTGCCAGTGCCAGTGACACTGTATTGATAGATTCCGCCTCCTGCGCCAGTGGCGACGTTGTCGACGAAGGTGCTGTTGCGTACCGTCAAGGAACCATTGGTCCAGATGCCCGCACCCCCACCTGAGTAGATTGTGGTGTTGCCCGAGAACGTACTGTTGACTACATCCAAGGTGCCATCGGAATAGATGGCGCTACCGCCGGCCGAGAGGTTGCCCGAGAACGTGCTGTTGACTACTTTCAAGGTGCCAGCGGAAAAAATGGCGCCACCGCCTTCCGCGGAGTTGTTGCTCAAGGTGCAGGCGTCGACCGTCACGGTAGCCGAGCTGTCGGCGTTTATTCCGCCGCCGGCGCTGCCACCGAATCCATTCGCGATCGTCAGATGCGCGAAGGTCGCGTTGGCGCCGCCATTGACCGAAAACACTTGGTGCTGCTGGTTGTCGCCGCTGATGGTGAGGCCCGGGCTTCCGGCGCCGTCGATAATGAGGCTCGTGTCGACCGTCAACGTGCTGCCCAGCGTGATCGTCTGATCTTGCCCGACGGCGAAGTGGATCAAGTCGCCGTTCGCAGCCGCAGCCAACGCGTCGCGCAGCCTGCATGCGGGTCCAGGGCAATTCGACGGAGTTCCGCTCGCGGGGTCGTTGGTGCTCGTGACGAGCCAGTGCGGTTTTTCCACCGCGCCGATGTCGCAGTGCGCGCCTTGCGGACGTGCAGCGACGCGCTGATCGCGATAGTTGACTGGGTCGGCATTGCACACGTTGTCATCGCCGGCATCGATGGCGGCGCTGCCCGCGCCGGGCATGAAGGTCGGTGTGGGTCCGCCGTTGTCGACGAGACTGCCGAGTTTCGGATCGGCCGTCACCGCATTGGTGTCGGCTGTACAGCCGTTGCAGTTGGTGCCTTGCGTGCCGTTCAAGTCGGCATTGTTCCAGTAGAGGTTGTGATCGCCCTGCATAATGCCGAAGGCGTCGATGCTGCCTCCCCAACCCTGGAGGGCCGTATTTCCCAAAAACAGCGTATTCGTCACCGTGCCAGTGCCACCGGAATACTGAAATATTCCGCCTCCAAAGTCTTGAGTAGAGATATTGCCGACGAAGGTGCTGTTGCGTGCCGTCAAGGAACCGTTGCTATAGATGGCCCCACCTGCGAAGGCTGCTTTATTGCCCGAGAACGTACTGTTGACGACATTCAAGGTACCAACGGAATAAATGGCGCCACCGTAGTACGTGGTGTTGTTGTTGCTCAAGGTGCAGGAGTCGACCGTCACGGTGCCCGGGTAGTCGGCGTTTATCGCGCCGCCGCTGCTGAAACTGTTTCCGCTCGCGATCGTCAGATGCACGAAGGTCGGGTTGCCGCCAGTGACTGAGAACACCCCGACCGCGTTGTTGCCGCTGATGGCGAGGCCCGGGCTTCCGGTGCCGTCGATGGTGAGGCTCTTGTCGACCGTCAACGTGCCGGTCAGCGTGATCGTCTTGTAGTAGCCGACGCTGAACACGATGGTGTCGCCGGAACTCGCGATTGCCAGCGCCTCGCGCAATGAACCAGCGCCCGAGTCGGCGGTGCTGGTGACGGTGCGGGTTGCCGCCATCGCCGGGGTGGCGATCAGCAAAAAAAGAAGGCTGCACAAAATACCGGCGAATCGTTGGTGGCGCATGGCTTTCCCCCTCAGGTGGTCGATGGTTCTGAAGGCAGCACAGCCCCCATTCCTTGTATCCAGCGCAGATCGGCGAAAAAGAGGATCATTTTTCCCCTGCGCCCGGTTTGATCGCGACGCCCGGCGCGTTACCATCGACGCATGTCCGGAACAGGCGATACCGTCGATCTCGATCGCCTGCTGGCCGGCTGGGGCGGCAAAGCGGACGCGGCCGCGCTCGACGCGGCGATGCCGCTGGTCTATCTCGAACTCAAATCGATCGCGACGCAGGCGTTGCGCGCGCATTCGGGCAACGCTGCCCTGCAGACCACGGGGCTGGTCCACGAAGCCTATCTGCGCCTGCGCGAACGCGACGGGGTGTGGCGCGTCGGCAAGCAGGCGCTGCTGGCAATGGCGACGCAGGCGATGCGGCGCATCCTCGTCGACGATGCGCGCCGGCGCGACGCGAAGAAGCGCCAACCGGCGCCGATCCTGGAGTTCGCCGAACTGCCGGCGACGACGCCGAACCATTCCGACGTGCTGCAGTTCGACGCCGTTCTCAACGAACTCGAGCTGCGCAGTGCGCGTCAGGCGCGCATCACCGAGCTCAAATGCTTCGCCGGCATGGGCGTGGAGGACATCGCCGGGGTTCTGGGCATCTCGCGCGTGACCGTGGTGCGCGACTGGCGCATCGCACGCGCGTGGCTGGCGCAGCGCCTGGCGGCCGCTTGAGCGACGCCGCCGCGAACGAGCGCTATGCGCGCGCCGCCGCGATCACGCACGCCGTGCTCGACCTGCCCGCGGATGCGCGCGCCGCGCAGGTCGATCGCGAGTGTCTGGACGACGCGGCCTTGCGCGCCGAAGTGGCATGGATGCTGCGCGCCGCATGCAGCGACGAAGACAACGGCGATGACGATGTCGCATTCGTGGTCGATACATCCGGCCTGCTCGACGGCGCCGCGCTCGCTGCCATTGCGCCGCGCGAATACCGCGTGCTGCGCCCGCTCGGCGAAGGCGGCATGGGCATGGTGTACCTGGCCGAGCGCAGTGAAGACGATCTGCCCCAGCGGGTCGCGCTGAAGCTGCTGCGTTTCGCCGAGGGCACGTCCAGCCAGCGCCGCTTCCGCGAAGAGCAGCGTATCCTCGCCGGGCTGCGTCACTCCAACATTGCGCACTTCATCGACGCCGGCACGCTGGCGAACGGCCAGCCGTTCCTTGCGATCGAATACGTCGACGGCACAAGCATCGAGCGCTGGTGTGTGTCGCAGCCGCTGGCGACGCGCCTGGACGTGTTCCTCAAGGTGTGCGCAGCGGTAAGCCACGCGCATGCGCAGCTGGTGATCCATCGCGACATCAAGCCGGGCAACATCCTCGTCACCGCGGCGGGCGAGCCGAAGTTGCTCGACTTCGGCATCGCCCGCCTCGTCGACGGCGGTGACGCGCGCACGCTCACGGCCACCCGCTCGCTCACGCTCGCCTATGCCAGCCCAGAACAGATCGAGGGCGCTGCGCTGGGCACCGCAACGGACGTCTATTCGCTGGGCGCGGTGCTCTACGAAATCATGACCGGTGCGCGGCCGTTCGCCGAGGCGATGACCGATCTGGCGTTGTCGCAGGCGATCGTCGGCGGCAACCTGGCCCCGCCGCATCGCATCGCGCGCGTGCCGGTCGACGTCGAGGCCATCGTGCTCAAGGCGATGCGTCGCGAACCGGCGCAGCGTTACGCGAGCGTCGCGGAACTGGCCGACGACGTGCAGCGCTATCTCGCCAGCGAGCCGGTGCGGGCGCGACGTGGCGGCCTGGCCTATCGCACGCGACGCTTCGTGCGCCGCAACCGTTACGCGCTCGCCGCGGTGGCGCTCGCGGCGCTGCTGTTGTCGGCGTTCGTCGTGGTGACCGTGGCGCAATTGCGGCGCACACAAGTGCAGCGCGAGCGCGCCGACCGCATCAACGCGTTCTTCGATTCGGTGCTCGCCGCCGCCGATCCGGCCGACATGGGTAGCGGCGCGACCCTGGCGCAGGTGCTCGAACGCACACAACGCGAAGCCGAGCAGCAACCCGACACCGATCCGGCGAACGCGATGCTGACCGAACTGACCCTCGCCCGGACCTGGTTCCAGATCGGTCGCGCCGACCGTGCGCAACACAGCGCGGAGCTTGCGATCGTCGCGGCGCAAAAGGCGCGCGACCCGACTACCGAAATCGACGCGCGCAACATGCTCGGCGCGGCGCTGTGGAGCCAGGGCCAGTATGCCGCGGCGGAAACCGAGCTGAAGCAGGCGCGCGCGATGGCGCTGCGTTCCGGCACGGGGCTCGAGAGCGGGGAAGCCGCCGTGCGCCTGTCGACGCTCGACATGAATCGCGATCGTTACGACCAGTCGCTGGAGTGGGCGCGCCTCGCCCTGTCCGAACTTCCCGCCGACGCGGTCACATTGCGCGCGGTGGCGCTCGGCAACATGGCTGGCGACGAATACATGGCGGGGCGGATCGACAGCGCGCTCGAACTCAATGCACAGGTCGTCGCGATGAAGCGCGGCCTGTATCCGGACGGACACCGGGAACTGGCGACGACGCTGCGGAATCGCGGCGCGATGCTGACCCGCGCGCACCGCTACGCCGAGGCGGACGCCGCACTGCGGGAATCACTGTCGATGATGATCGCGCTCTACGGCGAGTCGCATATCAGCGTCAACGACACTCTGGTCAAGCTGGCGCAACTGCACATCCAGCAGGACGACGCCGACGGCGCGATCCGCTACGCTGCGCGTGCGCATGCGCTGGCCGCACCGCTCGACAACTACGTCAGCGCGCGCGCAGCGAAGAAATACGCACTCGCGTTGTCGCTCGGACACCGCGACGCCGAAGCGCTGACGGCGGCGCGCGAGAGCGTCGCGATCTACAGGAAGCATTACGCCGATGGCTATGGCGAGCTGCTCGACGCGCAAAGCGTGCTCGGGCTGGTGCAGGCGCGCGGCGGCGACGTCGGCGCCGGTCGCGCACTGGCGCAGGATGCGTACAAGCACCTGTTGGCGAGCGACGGGGACCAACACAATTTCACCGTCGACGCGAAAACGCGTCTCGATGAAATCGATGCCCTGATGTCCACGCCGCACTGACTCTCCCGGCGCGGGGAACCGTCCTCAATGCACGATGCACGCCGGCGCGTCGCTGCTTCCTCACCTACGAATCCGGGGGGCGCATTGCGCCAGATGGAAACGAAGACGGCGCCTCGCGGCGCCGTCTTGTTTTTTGCGCGAGCCGCAGCCGCGGCCATCCGGACTTATTGGACAGTGAAGGTCACATCATCGAGTACGAATGAAGTCTGGTTCACGCTGCCCTCGACGCCGTTGAACTTGATCGTGACATTCGATCCAGCCGTCACCGGCACGTTGTACGAATGCAGCTGGTAACCTGTTGCGGCATTGACGTTCGAGAACGTCGCCACCGTGGTCGAGCCGACCGTCACCGTGAGTGTGTCGTAGGCGGTCGAGCCGGTCTCGGCCGTGTCGATGTGCAGATAAAACGCAAGCGCACCGGTCGTCTTGCCCGATGGGATCGTTACAGTCTGCGACACGGTGTCGGTGTGCGCCGAACCGTAGCCATCGATCCACGCAAAGCCGGCGCCGCCGTGCGCACTTTCACCCGAGCAGCCCGTCGCGCAGATCACGCCGGAGGTCGCGGTCCACGAAGCAGTGCTCTCGAAACCGGTGTTGCCGAGCAATTGCGTGGAGGTCGGCGCACTCACGGTGACGGAGGTCGTCTTCGAGCTTGTCGTGTTGTTGACGCTGTCTTTGACGGTCTCGGTCACGCTATAGGTGCCGGCTGCGGTGTAAGTGTGGCTCGGGCTCTTCGTCGTCGACGTGGCGCTGTCACCAAAATTCCACGCGTACGACCCGATCGTCCCGCCTGCGTCCGTTGAGGAATCGGTGAACGTCGCAGTCAGTCCGCTCGTCGTGAACGTGAAGTTCGCCGTCGGCGTGCCGCCAGCGCCCGGAGCCGTGTAGCTGCCTTTGAGCGTGACGCCCGAGTACGCGGCGTAGGCGTTCACCATCACGTAGTAGGTGCCGGCCTGCGCCGTTGCAATCGGACACGATTCGCTGTTGCCCGACACGTACGGACGGCAGTCGTAGCTCGATGTCGTTGGCGCCGAACCGAACTTCACGTACAGGTCCGCATCGCCTGTGCCGCCGGACATCGCGAACGTGAGGTTCGTCGCGCCGGACGGAACCGACATCGTCCAGTTCTGCTGGTGGTTGACGGTCGCGTCGGCGATCGTGATGCCGACGCCGTTCTGCAGCACGTTGCTCGGCGCCGTTACCGTGACCGCGTGCGTGGCGGTGCTGGTCGCGGACGTGTTGACGCTGTCCGCAACCGTTTCGGTCACGGTATAGGTACCGTTTGTGGCATAGGTGTGGCTTGGGCTCGCGGCAGTCGAAGTACTGCCATCGCCAAAGTTCCACGAATGAGCACCGATCGTGCCGCCCGAGTCCGTCGAGGAATCGATGAAGGACGCAACCAGGCCGTTGGTCGTGAAGCTGAAGGCAGCCGCTGGCGTGCCGCCGCTCGTGTTGCTCACCGAGAATGTCACCGCGCTGCTTGTACCGATATTGCCCGCCGCGTCGTAAGCCTTGGCCACGAGGCTGTGGTTGGCATTGCTCAGCGTGGTCGAGTCCAGCGTCATCGAATAAGGCGAACTCGTGTCGGTACCCTTGAGCGCGCTATCCACATAGAACTCGACCTTGGTCACACCAAAGTTGTCGCTGGCTGTGGCCGAGAGCGTGATCGTTCCGCTCGTGCCGGATTCGCTCGCGCTCACGGTCGGTGGCGTGGTATCGGTGCCCGAGCCCCAGACGTCGGTAATGGGAGTCGCGCTGGCCGCGTTGCCTAGCGCGCTGAGGCCATACATGGTTTCGAGGGTGCGCAGCACGCTGTAATGGTTGATCGTCTCGGCATAGTTGCCGGCCTTGACGTTGGCGCCGACGAAAATCGTGGCGATCTGGTTCGCCGACGTCGTGCTGTCGTCTTCGTCCCAGGTCACGATCAACAGGCTGTTGTGCGTCTTCGCCCAGGTCACATACGCGTCGAGATTGTTTTTCAGCCAGGTATCGCCGGTCGTCACCGAGCAATCGTGCATGTCGTCGCACAGGTTCGGAATCACGAACGAAAGCGTCGGCAGTGTGG
>Ga0105241_10002247_pt1 | contig 14518 bp, 9 predicted proteins | sample KBSC64metaG_FD_80422 | JGI IMG/M metagenome (GOLD analysis project Ga0105241, IMG submission 80422) | Corn rhizosphere microbial communities from Kellogg Biological Station, Michigan, USA - KBS C6-4 metaG | ecosystem: Host-associated > Plants > Roots > Rhizosphere > Soil | place: Michigan, USA... | reverse complement strand
TGAAACTATTCCACGTGACGCACAGTCGATAAACGTTCGGTCGGTAAATGAGGTACTCTGCATCAGAACGGCCCCGCTTTGGTCTACGCGTGGATGGTCGGGCAAACAGGAACTTGAGCGTCCGCAAACGCTCACCGGTCCCGAGCACGGCGTTAGCCATCACACCAATTACCCCGCTCTCTACAATATGTTGACCCCGAGAAATGCAGTCCACGCAGCCTGCTCGAATAGTCTTTTGAGTGTCGGCACATAGGTTTGCCGAAGTGAGAGACTTTTCTCGCCTTTCGGTTCAAGGTAGCCGACTCCATCTTGAGTCGGCCCATGTCGCGCGTAACACAGCCCAGTCTGAAGGAACCGGTCATCGTGATTCTGCTATGACGCTGGAGTCATTCCGGCCAATCCCACGGCGCAACTCTCCAGTATTCAGGTCAAAGCGGATGAGGCTAACAACATCCGGCCGTTTGAGCCAAACGTCTCACTCTGTTGTTGCAGCTCATCTTTTGAGAGGCACACGGCGTCCACGAGCGCGTTATTAATATGCACGCCGGTCTCGCGCCTCTGAGTCCACACCCGAAACGTCATTGAGGGACTTCACCAAACCTCGCGGGTGCTCGGGCGTTCTGCTTCCAGAAATTCTCTTATCCCAAAACTCGTCGACTTGGACTGAAAAGGATTTCATGCGGCGTCTCGTTTCGGGAAGCTGAGCGAGCCCTGTAGATGGAGTGTGTCCACTGTCGGCTTCACGCCGATGTGAAAGCTCGCACTATCCTCTGCGAGGTGCGGGCCAATCACACCGGTCAACCTCTCAACGATAGTACTCAAGTCTTTGGCATTCACCTGATGCAATTCGACTGCAATCGTGATGTCAAACACGCTTCCACGCCGTTGCGTTCGATTCGCGAGCAAACTACCGCCCAGCATGCGAGCAAGGGCGACAACTGACCGGCTTCTGCAAGAGGGACATTCATCACCGTGGCTGTTGCTGATGACCTCGCAATCAAGGCAGAAGACTGCGTTCCGGAGAGGGACGATTTTTTCGTCTGGGTGGTTCCTTAGGGTAGTGGACATACACGCCAACCCTTGTCGCTGAGATGTCGGGGCAGCCACGTTGGGAGACAAGAGACAGCTTGATCTTAGTGCAAAAGCTATCAAACCCTCAACATTCGGGCCAGTGCAGTGCCCCGCACGATAAGCGTACACCGAAATGACCACGTTTAGTTCGGGTGACATCGTACTGGCAGAAGGCACGGTGGTCACATCGAGCCGCAGATACGCTCACAAGTTACGCGCGCTGCTGGAATTTTAGTCTTGGACACTGGATGTAAATTGGCGTGTCGGCGTGGAATGCAGCGGCGAAGATGATGCAGTTAAAAGAGCGGAAGATGACTGGTTACAAAAACAACTCTTCCTCCAAGGCTCATTCGCGGCAGCGTTGAGTCAAACTCCGCCCTTGGCAGGGATTAGTCCGGAGAAGTCGGCTTTGTGGAAAGTGATTTCGACTGACTGTCGGTAAGCCACCGTCCTTAAGTTAAGAAGTGAATATTCGCCTTGCGACCTTGCGTGTGTGCGAGAACTGTTCTCCGCTGGATCCCAAACGTACGCCCGCTGCCTGGAAGTGGCAGCTGCCGGGGGATAGCAGCGGGTGTTAACGCGCGCATTCACCAGGGTCTACATTTCCGGGGTAGATTGTTCCGCATAAGCAGGCACCAGAACAATAAAGGCGGGCCTAGGCGCTCCGCCTTTTGGCGTTATCAGATCAGCGTTGGCGGATGTTTGCCAGTGCACGCAGGATTGTGCGAGTGTTCTTGTTTATGACTTGACGAAGGTACATCGTAATGGCGAACGCGAGGACCAGAAAGAAAAGATCGACGCGCAGGAGTGAATGCAGAAGTCCGCCCAGGGTTTCTGGCGGGAACATGTGGACGTGCATCCAGATGAAGACCACGACGGCAAGAATGGAGAGCATTCCAACGATAATGCGCGAAGAGCGCTCGGATCTGTCGGCGGCTGCGAGGGCTTGCTGGACGAAGGCGAGTTCCGCGTTGGTCGTTTCGGAATTAGTTTGCTCGTGTTCGGGGCTCATAGTGGTTCCTTTCGGAGGTTAGGATTTTGCGAAGAGAGGTGATTCCGTAATGAAGTCGCGACTTGGCGGTACCGATCGGAATTTCTAAAACGGCGGCAGTTTCTTCGAGTGTGAGGTCTTGCTGATAGCGGAGCAAGAGTACGGCTCGGCTGGCGGGCGAGACATGGTCGAGTAGCGCCAGGAAGGACTCGTCGGCTGGCTCGCCAAGAGCGTGATCGAAAGTGGTGAGATGTTCGGGTGGTGCATCGTCGAGGGGCTGCCAGCGGTGAGCATTTTTAAGATGCGAGAAAGCAATACGCGAAGCGATCCGGAAGGTCCAGGGTCGGAAGACCGTGGGCTCGCGCAGGAAGCGGAGTTTGCGGAAGATCTGTAGCGAAGTCTCCTGGAGAACGTCGTCGGCGAGGGCAGCGCCTACTAGGCCGGTGACATAGCGCCGCAAGGGTGCATATGTCTCATGCAGGAGTTGCTCGAGTGCAGTCCTATCGCCGGTTTGCGCGAGAAGGACCAGCAGGGTTTGGTTGGACGTATCGAGTTCCTTCCCCCGAGTTCGGGATTCCATGCTTGAGAGAGGCGTTGGGGGCTGCTGAAGGTTCGGTTCTGGCGGTGAATAATTTTGAACGTCTGAAGATGTTATCGCACCTTCGGTCCTCATAGTGCCCGGCTAAAGTTTCATCTCGCGAAAACAGGCCTATGCGCTTCGATCCTGTCGTCAATGGTCACTTCCGGAAAACGCGCCTAGCACGGTAAAGGGCCCTTCCCCAGGTGGACCCCGAAACGAGATTCACGACCGAGTGTGCCAACTGTGTGCGGAATCATCCGAGAAGACGGCCTATGGCCACGTCTGCTGTTGACAGGCGCTGAATCGAAAGCCGTGACATCTCAGGCAAAAATTTCATTCACTTTGTCGCGCACCACTTGATTTCTTGCAGGCTTTAGATATCGCATGGTCGACTCCATGTCAGTGTGACCAAGCCACTGTTGCACAGTTCGTAGATCAACGCCAGCCCATAAGCTCCAGGTGGAAAATGTCGCGCGGAATTTGTGAAGCCAAAAATTTTCCTTCTCGAGGTCTGCGCGTTCAGCTGCCGCCTTCAGGCAGTCCAAGAAGTCCAGCTTTGGCTGACAGCCTGCGGTCGGAAAAACCAAGGGGCACTCCTTATCGCACTTCCCCTTCCAGACCTTCAGGTCTTCCACTAATTTCTTCGGGATTGGAATCTCGCGTTCTTTGTACGTCTTGGGCGTCCATCCACGGTCTGGCTTGTGGGTAACGCGCAGTATGTTCGCTTTGAAGTTAACGTCTGACCAGTAGGCGTACATCACCTCCTGCTCGCGCATTCCTGTCATGAGGAAGAACTGAAACCAAAGCCGCTCATCGGCACTACACGCCGTGAACAGCGCGTCTAGTTCTTCTTTCTCGTAGATATCAGGTTCCTCTTCCACGAATCGCGGCCAGTCATTCTTCCCGACCAAACCACGCACACCTTGTGCCTTCAAAAAAGACATGATGTTTGCGAACTTGTTCCAACACGTACGCGGCGCTTGTTCCTTCTCATCGCGGAGGAATGCCGCAAATTTGAGCAGGTCTTTGCGTTCGATCTCATCACGAAAATCTTTGAGCAGGACTCAGCGAAGTACCTCAGCGAGAGGTCATACGCCACATAAGTCTTATCCTTCCGGCCGAGTTTGATTTCTTCGAGATAGTCCGCAATCGCGGCGCCGAGCGGCCGGCGTCCGTTGGTTGATTCCGGCGCGGCCACAGCGACGCCGTTGTTCTTCGCGTTCAGTTCGGCTTCCTTGCGGAGACGCCGCGCCGCCGCGTCCGCGGGGTCTATCCGACTGATAGACGCTTCCGCTTGCTGCCTTCGCGCCATTCGAGGTAATACGCGCTTTCAGGATGGCGCTCCGGCGCGCCATTGACGAGAACCATATCCGGTTTGATACGGCACGGGGCAGTACCGAAGCCCGTTGTGCGTCATCACACGCTTAGTGACGTTGCACTCGCGGTTCATGGGTGATCCTTTGCTGAAGTGGTATCAGTCTAGGTATCACCACGATGTAAGTGCCAGATAACAAAGTAATGGCGGAGAGAGAGGGATTCGAACCCTCGATACAGGTATTAGCCCGTATAACGGTTTAGCAAACCGCCGCCTTCAGCCTCTCGGCCATCTCTCCGTACTGCCAAACTTTTACCCGCCGATTGGCGGATGGAATTGGGACGAGCCTCGAAACCACTCACGCCCTCTCGTTATTACACATCGGTTACAGCGAATGGTCAACCGGAGAAGCGCGCCCCAACCTGGTTCTTCCTGCATACCGGATTGTCTCTAGCGGTTCAGTATCGCAACTCGTTCACTGTCCTGAAGGCAAAAATACGTTCACCTCGCCCTGGCGATAGCCGTTGCTGCTTTCATCGGCAGATGCCACATTGATTTCAACCCTGTAGCTGTTCGGCTCAAGAGGTATCAAACGCGCCCCTTGAACACTCATGATCCTCCATGGCGTTCGCAAGTCGAAGCCGGTTGCCGCTGAAGGCAGATAGTCGAAATCGACCGTGTATACGTTCCCTTGAAGTTTTACTCCAGTGATCTTAATTCCGCGGCTCGGCTCTCCGATTTGAAGCTGCTGAACGTCAGGCGTGATTCCGATGCCTCCGCTGTAGTCGAGCGTAAGCAGCACATCGCCATGCGGCAGATCGAATTCCATTCTCGCGTGGGCGTCTTGCGTATGCGGCTCGAGTGTTGCAGCTACAGGCCTGCCCTGTAAACGTGCCGTCCCGAGCTTTGCTCCGAACGGAATCTCGGGGTCGAACGTCATACTGAGCGGAGCGCCCTCATTGTGAATCTGCAAACGCATTTCTGTGATAGTGGCCGTCATTGTGAAGTTGATTTCGGAAGAACCAACGTGCACGTGCCGTAAGGTGATCGCATCCCACCCACCCGGCAGGTGTGGAGCAAAGGTCACGTGGTTTTCAATACCATCTATCTGAAGTCCGAGAAATCCATTCACAGCCCCAGCGAAAAACGTAGCCGAGGACCAGGTTTGCTCAGGCACAGATTCGATTTCTTCGTGATAATAATCTCCCGCGAGGGCCTCATGCATGTGGCCGAGAGAATCGAGGGAGTTCCACGGCACCAGCGCATTCCAGACAGGAAACGCTGTTGCCGGCCGGTGCGCCGACCAGAATGCGTCTGCCACCGACGCGGTGCTCACGGCCCAGACGCTCCCGTTCGCGTATGAATTCGGGTCGTAAGTGCTCGAACTCGAGGCACGGCTTCGCGTGCCCCAATCCGTTTCGAAGTCAGAAGACGCGAGTTGTTGAAGGATGGAATCGCGTTGTCTGTCGGAGAATAAACTTTCCTCCAGTATGTTGACCGGGCCAATTTGCCTATCGATCAGCGCAGTTCCCGAACGCGTGTAGCCGGTAATCCAAAAATTCTGCTGTTCGTCCCAGTATCTTTTCTTGATCAGCTGCGCACGCTTACTCGCCGCCTCGGCGTCGGTCGCGGCCTCCGCATGATGCATTGCTGACGCCATCTTGCTGTAGGCTCGTGATGCCGCCGTCCAACTCGCAGAGAGAGACAGTTCTTCGCTGAGCGGTTCCTGTTCTCTGCTGCCCTCTTTGCCGGCAGGAATGTGAGGCAAACCATCGCGCGGATCGATCAGCGAGCGGCAATATCCGTATGCAGATTCAATGGCGGGCCAATGTGATTGTATGAAACCCATGTCGCCGGTCGTTGAGAAATATCTATCGACCGAGTTCAGCAAATTGAATGTCAGCTCGACGTGAATGAATTTGTAAGGATAGCGGTCCCAGTCGATCCAGCCGGCACTCTGCGAGAGTTCGTGCCAGATCATCCCGGTCTTCCGGTCCTGATACTTGAGAATGAACTCGAGTTCGTCGCGGGCACGCGCATACTCGCCCGCCGCCAGCAGCGCAGGAATATCAACCATCCCGTCTCCCGCGAAAAACCAGTCATACTGAGGGCGCCGTGCCTTACGCGAAGGCCCGTAACCCGCAACCAAGCCGCACCCGAGAGCAGGATTGCATACCCAGGCCTGATCAAGTGCGATTTCAGACCAGGCCAACGCTCGGTTGACATTCTCATCCGGGGTTTCGATCTGCATTGCGGTATCAAGCAATTCGGAATAATGCGCCGTCGCGACCTTCCACAAAGGCTCTTCCTGCTCGAGCAATTTCGCGGCGATTGATGCTGCGCTCCGCTCCGGGCCGCCGGCGATAATTACCCGTGCGAAAGCGTGATCGCCACCGGCGCGCATTGTAAATGCCATTCCAGATTCACGGTCCAAACGGCGATTCTCATTCGGCGTTTCGTCATGCGCCACTATATCCGGCGAACCGATGCTGCCGCTGAAGCGATGGGTCGGCTCGGAAAGCAAGTATGCTGAGGCCGCCGGGTTCCACAACGCCTCCTGTCCGCCGATTCCTCCCGGCCACATCAGATCCAACACCGGAATAAAACGCACGACAATGTCAAGCGGCCGCGCACTCGCGACATCGTAGCGAATAATCGCACCCGACTCATCAAGGGGAACGAAAATTCGTTCGTGAACAATGAAGTCGGGTCCAGCATAGATTCGCGTCACGCACATGGGACTGTACTCGATGCGCCGCAGCACCGCTTTGCCCTCAATCTCAGTGGTAGCAGCCTGCCGGCGGAAGTTCACTTGGTAGCCGCTCAAGATCTGAAAAGGATAAGCCCATGCTTCCAGACCATCTTTCGAGTAACCGAAAACTGCGGCGCGACGTCCGTGAACGGAGATGAATCGCGCTGGGCCGGTGGAATCAGTGCTCCAGCGCAGTTTATTAAGATTAGCGTTTGGATCGGTCCGGGCGGCGAACGTAGATTGAGGCAGTACTAAGAAAACGAGCAGCAACCAGGCCCTGGCGTACAGAATTCCCCGATCTTTGCTGAGTTGCGACATTTATATCGAGTCGCCTAAGCTACGTTCATATAGGTTGAATATTGCTGGTCGTTAGTTTGAGTGTAGGGCAGCAGTTTTACTGGATTGCGCGAATCGCCGGCTTGCCAGGTCTGATCGCCATTTTGCTTCACCGCCATCAATTCGGAGCGCATGAGCGACGGGGCAGGGCCATTCTCCCGAATCGCAAATAGAGCCAGGGGACCGCACATCAGGGCAACCGAATTCTTATGCCGCTGGTCGATCGGTTCCAATCGCATCTTTCGCGGGAGCGCCAGGTCAATGCGGTCCCCACTGCGCCATAGGCGCGAAATCGCCGCAAAAGATCCCGGTCGCGGAGCGACAGCCCATTTTTTCCCATTCACTTCGATCCGGGCGCCTTCCGCCCACTCCGGAATGCGAAAATTCAGCGCGAATTCTTTTGCGGCGGAAGTTACCAAATTAAAATGTATTGAATCGTCGAATGGATAATCCCCCGCCTGCCTCAGCGTGATCACTGCACCGTCGTGCACCCATCGAACGCTGGAAGGGACGTAAAGATTTATATACATCCCACGTGGATCGTGGAAATAAGTATTGATCCGATAATCGGCCGCGACCTGCGGCAGCGTGCCCGAACAGCAGGGAAAGCGATGGTTCGAGTAAACCTTTTTGCCGTCGAAGTTGTAGTCCGCATAGTAAAACGCGCGTCCGTCGGATCGCAGCGGCTTTGCGCCCAACACGGTGTTGTATATCACGCGCTCCATGCTGTCGCCGTAGCGTGAGTCACCGGTCACGCGCAGCAGATAACGTGTGATTTTAAAGTGGGCGTACGATCCGCACGGCGTCTCGAAGCTGTTGTGCGTTTTAGTCAGGCTCTGATAAACGTCGTCGCTTCCGGGCGCGCGCAACATCTCGTCCGGACCCCATCCGCCCGTGGCGAAACTCTGTGCTGTGAGCATCTCGAAAGCATTCTTTGCTGCCCGCAAGTGCTTCTCGCTTCCAACAGTGAAATAAGCCTGCATCGCTGAACTCAGCGAGTTGACGTAACTGTATGCGTGCTTTCCCGCGAGAACATTTTCGCCCCGCGAAAGTGGATCAAACCAGGTGGAATCGTCGAGATACTGGACCGCAAGTTCGCGATACTGATCTCCTGCTCCGCGCTGGTAAGCAAGAAATAAATTCTCTGGATTGGTATAGGACTCGTCCCATCGATACGACTGATCTTTGCCCGGCCGCCACTCCAGTTCACGGTCAATTGCTTTTCCCGGCAAGTGCGGAAGGGCTGCCTTCGTAGTGCGTTCCAGAATCGCGAATGCATCGGGATCGCCGACATACTGATGGGAGTCAATCAGGCCGAGCAATAACTTGTCGTAACAATAGGCGGGGAAGCGGTTCTTGTGGTAGAAGTCTTCAGAAATACTCTTTGCATAAAGCTGGTTGAGCCGCAGCACTTTCTCGCGGGTCTCCTTCGAGCCGGTGATCGCATAGTAGCGTGCTAGCGCTGAAATCCATTGCCCAAAGGTTGCAGCGGGAGCGAATCCCGCATCATCCTTGTGCCAGTCATAATTCGGATCGTAGTTATACCAGCCGCCGAGATCTGCGCCGGGTGCAGGCTGCCCAGCCATTTGCCGAAATGGCTTCAGCAGACTGTCTTCGTTCAGGTTCATCAGGACTTCGTGGCTCTCGTTAAGCTGCGCCTCGTGGAGAGCGCTGGTGATGGTGACGTCAGCGTAGCCGAACTCCGTTAAGGCGTTCGCCGGAGCCGGTTTTTCGCGGGCGGCATTTGCGAGTAGAATTCTTCGGCTTGCAACCCCACCGGCTGCTGCCGCAGATAATTTTGCGAATTCACGCCGAGAAATCATGCGACTGTTGCGCTCCGGTTCAACACGCTTAGCTCATGGATGCCGAAATCCGGCAGATTGTTTTATGGCGTTTCCGGATTCTGCCCTTGACCTTCCGTCAACGTGACAAAGCGATCGGTTTTTACACCCGAAAAAACTTCACTGTTACCATTCGGCCAACGAATTTCGATGCGACTTACCTCCGCGCTGCTTCCAAGCCCGAAATGCAGGCGCATATCATCATTGGAGATGTAGCTGGACCCGCTGCGCACCTCCTGAACGTATTTGCGATCGCCTGCAACCACGGTAACTTTGGCGCCAATTCCGTCTCGATTGGACTTTGTCCCCCGCGTGATCACGCCCAGCCAATGACTTGAATTACTCGCCTGGTTGACCAGCAGCATCGGCTCTCCGGCCATGTTGTTGACCACTGCGGAAACACGCCCGTCATTCCAAAAGTCGGCAGTCGCCAATCCGCGGCTTGACCGCGGTTCGGTACACCCGGGCCCGCACTGGTCACTAATGTCTTTGAACTTTCCATCTCCCGTGTTCCAGTACAACAGGCGGGGCTCGCGATAAGACGAGCCCAGGTGCGCCGTATCCACTTCCGGATAAACGTGCCCGTTAACCGAAAGAATATCCAGGCGGCCGTCGTTGTCCACGTCCAGAAACATCGTTCCCCATCCCAGGAATTTGGTATTCAGGCGCAGCCCCGCTTCCGAGATCGTCGAAGAAAATGTTCCATCTCCGTTGTTGCGATAAAGAGAAGACGTGTCGTCAGAAAAATTCGTCTTGAAAATGTCAGGGCGTCCATCATTGTTATAGTCGCCGACCGTAGAACCCATGCCCGCCTGCTCGCGCCCATCTTCGTCAAACGCGACTCCAGCCTCGGCGGCGACATCAGTGAACGTTCCATTCTTCAGGTTGTGATACAGAATGCTCGGCGTACTGTCGCACGCAACGTAAATATCCGGCCAGCCGTCGTCATCGTAATCGAGTGTAGACACGCTCAGGCAGTAGTGCCCGTAAGTTTTTTCGATTCCACTCGGCTTGCTCACATTCTCGAATTTACCGCCGCCCAGGTTGTGATACAGAATGTTGGGCGAAGACGGCAGTCCCCGCGGCCCGCACATCACCGGCGTTCCCTTCCACACGCACATCATCCCTTCCCCCGGTTTAGGTGAGGTCTTGATATCGAACGAAACGTAGTTGGAAACCATCAGATCGAGCTTCCCGTCGCGGTCGTAATCGATGAATGCGCAGCCTGACCCCCATGCCTTTCCGTCTCCCGCGACACCGGCCGGGGTAGCGACCTCCGTGAAAGTTCCATTGCCCCGGTTGTGATACAGACGGTTCTTTCCGTAGTAGGTCACGTAAAGATCGTCGAAACCATCGTTGTCATAATCTCCCACGCAAGCGCCCTGCCCCCAACCTGTAAATTCGAGGCCGGCCGCTTTCGTCACGTCGGAAAAAGTTCCATCATGATTGTTGTGGAACAGATGGCTGGTCGGCTGCTGTTTTGCTTTTGCGTCATTGAGTGTCGTGCCGTTCACCAGAAATATGTCTGGCCAGCCATCATTGTCATAGTCGAAGATTGCGACGCCGCTGCCGGTAGTTTCTATAATGTATTTCTTGGTGTCCACTCCGCCGTTAACGTTTTCCATCCGCAAACCGGCTTGCGGCGCGACATTTATGAACCACGCGGGACCTGGATGAGAACCATCGGCTTGATAAGGCACAGCCTGAGTAGCCTTTTTCGAAGTAACAGTTTTTTGCGACTGCATGGGCGTCGGCGCCAGAAAACAGCCAATCATAATAAGAATCAGCCGACATCTACTCACGAACCTCGGGGCTGCCCGCATCAAAGAATCGTAGCAGCGTGGCAGATGAATGCAAGCTGACCATTTCAAGAGATAAATTATGCGATTTCCTATCCTGCTGTTGCTGTTTCTGAGCGGCACATTTTCTACCAGCCAGACCCCCCAGCCGCAATCCCGTCCTGAAAAGCAGTCACCGCCAGCCTCTCGGCCAATCCCATCATCAACCGCCGATGTCAAAGAGACGCTCGACTCCACACATCAAAAGCTCGAGCATGGTGATCCTCAAGGTGCAATCGCGATGCTGCAACAATTGGCAGCCGCGGGCAAATCATCTGCGCCTGGCGTACAGCACGAACTCGGTATCGCCTACTATCGCACCGGCAAGTTGATTTCCGCGGAAAAAGCCTTCGCGCAGGCAATGACCGAAGACCCCAACGACATGGAATCAGTGCAGATGCGCGGCCTTTCGCTCTACCGCCTCGGACGTCCCGCAGATGCCATTCCGTACCTTGAACGGGTCAAGCAATGGACGCCCAATGCTAATGCGGACGCCAGCTACGTGCTCGGACTTTGCTACCTTAATTCGCAGCGCTTCGACAACGCCCGCATTTCATTCGCCAATCAATTTGACGTTCCTCCTGATTCAGGCGCCGCGTATCTTTTATTGGGAAAGATGCTGATGCAGGCCAACCTGCCGGAAAAGGCGGCGCAAGCTGCACAGAGAGCAGTGGAACTCACTCCGAATATTGCCCTCGCACATTTTATGCTTGGCGAGTTTCATCTTTTCAAGTCTGACACCGCGCAGGCGCTCCGCGAATTCGAGCAGGAGCGAAAAATCAATCCCGCCAACGCGGCGGTTTACGATCGTCTTGGCGACCTCTACACCCGTACCGGGCAATTTCAGCAGGCCCAGGAGTCCTTGGCTAAAGCCATCTCGCTCGATACCTCGAGCACCGGCCCCTTCATACAAATGGGCAAAGTATTACTCCGCCGCAATGATCCCCAAACGTCGCTGCTTTATCTGCAACATGCCGAGAAGATGGATCCGGGTAACTACATAACCCACACACTGCTTGGGCAGGCATATCGCAGTTTGGGCAGGGAACAAGACGCAAAAAATGAAATGGAGACGGCAGCAAAAATTCACGCTGAGAGCGAGCTAAAGTTGCAGCCCGTCCAATAAATCATTTATTTCCGATGCCGGACAGCGACTAGCTGAATTCCGACGGGAACGCCGCGCGTCACCTTCACCCGCAACAGCGCTTCAAATGGTTTGATCTCTTCACCGTGCGGCGCAAGCTTACGCATCAATTCTTCTACCGAATCTTTTTCACAAACGTACTCCACCGCAGCCTGAGTTCCTATCGTGGTTGTTCCCGCCAGGATCATGACGTGACGTGCCGGATCTAACCCGTGCACCAGCGCCACCACTGCATAATCTTCATCCAGTGGCTGTGAGGGATCACTCGGGTAATACATATTCTGCTGCCCTGCTTCCGGATGAACATTTCGAATCGCCAACTCTCCTTTCTGTGCTCCTGAATCTGCCCGAGTGAATACAAACTCCTGACTGCCCGGCAGATCCAACAAGGTTAGGTTCTCAGCCGGCGATCCTACAAAGATCAGGTCATTGTCACTGGCGTCGTCGAGAGAAAAAAGGCTGCCGCGCTTCACCCGGATGGGATGGTTTAGCTGGTTGAAGACCTGGTCAAGTTCGTGCACCGCCAAAACTTCGCCGACTCCGGTGTAATGGTCCAGGATCAAGGGCCTGATATCACGCGATCGGTCCAGATAGCGCATTCCCGTCTCAGGGCGTCCCACGAACGCCGCGTTGCTGAAAATCACCCACGGCGGGTATTGGCTTGAAATAAAAGGGCTCCAGAAGGCGCGAATTGGCGTGTAGGCTGTCATTCCGCTGGTTTTCTCGGCGCGGGCGGAGTTCAACGCGATCAGCAGGAAAACAATCGCCACCAGAGCCACAGCCAGCAGCGAGCAGAGAGCAATAACAGTTAGGATCCCGCTGCGCGGTTTCTTAGGGACAGAAGGTGAAACAAGCGGACGGGGAATCTCCACTGGCGCGGGTACTATCGCCGGAATTGTTGTTTCGCGCTCATGAAAAGTGAGAGCGTACGAGCCGTTGGGAACTTCGACCACGATGCTATCCGCTGCGCCTTCGTGGCTGTAGTAATCCAGCAACTTCAGTCGCAAGCGCCCGGCTTGCACCCGAACCGCAGAGTCAGCCTGCGGATCGAAATCCTCGGGCCGCCCGAACACCTCGGTGGCGATCTGATATTCCTTTGCTGACGTACCGGGTTGTGAGAGTTCGTGCTCGGCTAAATATCGAAGCAGTTTGCAAAGCGACTCTGCTTTGCGAAGAGTGTGACTATGGACCAGCTTTTCAATCTGGCTTAGATAGCGCTCTCGATCAACGATCTGAACTGACGTAACCGACATGTAACGTTGAAACCGACCCCGTTCTATCTTTCAGCTGAACCAATCACTTCCAGCTGTGTAACTCACGCTGCGTGACATGTAACTCACACCTTGATACTTCCAACTCTTGGCAACCCAGAGGAACATTCAATCCGTGAACGTCCGTTGTGGTCCAACGTTCTTCCTGGTGCCGCCGGGAGTTAATGCTATTAGAACGCCTAAGAGACTTTCAAGCTGTGGGACGAATTGTTGGCTGAATTTACATATGTTCTTATTCCGCGCCGCACGGCGCAAAGGTTAGATGTACTTACCTGTCAAAAAGCTGCTAACGCCGGAGGGCAAAAATGTGGACGAGCAGTGCTGTGGGCAAACTTGTCGTTAACTTTTCGAGATATCTAGGGCATCGAGCTTCAGCTCGCCTCACCCTTCTGGCCGTGTTATCGATTTCCTTGCTGCTCTTCTGCCAAACTGCTCTGGCCCAGGCTGTTTATGGTTCGATCATCGGCACGATCACAGACAGCACCGGCGCCGTGGTTCCCAATGCAACTGTGACTGTAACGGACACGGCTAAGGGCACATCCACCACAGTTCAGTCTGACGCTGATGGACAATATCGCGCCCAGCACCTCATTCCAGACACCTACACCGTATCCGTTGAGGCGGCAAATTTTAAGACGGCCACCACCGACGGCGTGGTCGTCTATGCCGACACGTCGCCTAAAGTCGACCTCACTCTCACTCCCGGTTCGACCAAGGAATCTGTGGTCGTTACAGCGGCCGCTCCGTTGCTGCAGACCGACCACACCGACGTTAATGTCATTCTCAATCAGCGGGCGGTAGAAACACTACCCAATCTGAACCGCAACTTTACAGCTTTCGAGCTGCTTACGCCCGGAACCACGTACATCGGTTGGAACGTCGACGAGTCCCAGAATCCGCAGCGTAGTCAGCAGATCGAAGTTAATGGGCAGCTTCCCTTCGCTACTGGGTATGAATTGGACGGGACAGATAATCAGGATCCTGTCATCGGAATCGCGGTTATCAATCCAAATCTTGACGCAGTTTCTGAAATGAAGGTCACTTCCCAGAATTATGACGCGGAGTTTGGCAAGGCGGTGGCGGGATTAGTTACAGCGCAGACCAGGTCAGGCAGCAACAATTTTCACGGATCGTTGTTCGAATACCGTCGCTCCGACGCCTTACAAGCGCGTGATCCTTTTAGCCAGTCGCAGCCGGATCCCGTAACCGGCCGTCTTATTCCCTCCACCCTTCACAATCAATTCGGTGGATCCGTCGGTGGTCCAATTAAGAAAGATAAACTGTTCTTCTTTGCCGATTATCAAGGCCTCCGCGAAAAGACAGGCACTTCCGGCGTTTTCTCAATCCCGACAGCACAAGCGAGGTCCAGTTGCCTGGCC
>Ga0105241_10002241_pt1 | contig 14537 bp, 7 predicted proteins | sample KBSC64metaG_FD_80422 | JGI IMG/M metagenome (GOLD analysis project Ga0105241, IMG submission 80422) | Corn rhizosphere microbial communities from Kellogg Biological Station, Michigan, USA - KBS C6-4 metaG | ecosystem: Host-associated > Plants > Roots > Rhizosphere > Soil | place: Michigan, USA... | reverse complement strand
ACGTTGCGATCCCGCGCGGCGTTGATGCGCTGCGTCGGCTGGAGCACGCGATCCTTGTAGTGCCAGAGGTCGTAGACAGACTTGCCGACCATCGAGTCCGCCGGAACCGAATCAATCGCCGGCGCCGCGATCGCAAAGGTGATGGCCGTGCCGCTACGCGTGAAGGCGAGGGCGCCGTTGTCGGCGATGTGCATTCCCGTCGGCACCTGCGCCGGCGTCACCAACGCGGTTGCCGCACCGCCCTTTGCCGGAGCCTGGTACAGCGAATAGCGCGGCGAGGGACCGCGGCCGAATTCGTCGTGGTCGGACACGAACAGGACCTGTGCGCCCGTGCGATCGAAGGTGATGCCCTTGTAATCGCCACGGCCGGTGAGCAGAGGCGTCGTCGTGCCGGAGGACATCGTTCGAATGAACGCGCCGTCCTTCGTCGAGTCGCGCGAAACGACCGTGTACGCGAGCACCTTCGCGCTATCGTCGAAAGCGAAGGCGAGCACGTCGCTCATCTTTTCTTCGGCGCCCGTCGCGAGGTTGCGCAGCACGAGCGGCGATCCAAACTGACGGCGATTACCACCACCGCCGCCACGCCCGCCACGGCCGCCGCGACCACCAGCCGCGGGAGCCGCGGCGCCAGCACGCGATGAATCCGCCACACCGCTATCCGGCTCCGCGACGTACGCGAGCCATGTTCCGTTGTCGCGCGCGAGGCGGAACGAGCGCACGCCGGCGATCGTCGTCACCTTGCCGTCGCTGAGGCTCACGATGGCGAGCGACTGTCGATTCGTCGCCGCGGCGCCGCGTCCACGACCCGCGCGTTCGACCTCGGCTTGCGACGCCTGCGTGCTGACGATTACGTAGCGGCTGTCCGCCGTGATCTGCGCCGGCGTTGCCGTCGGTCCAGTCGGCGCTTCTTCGCCGGTACCGCCGGCCGGTCCACGAAGACCGCCCGGTGTGTTGTTCGGCCGGCCGAGGAAGCCGCGCGGCACGCGATACTCCGTCGTGCCGGACGTCGAGCGAATCACGAGCTCACCGTCGCCGACCTGCGGAATCAGCGTGTACACCGCCCACTTGCCGTCATTCGACAGCGCCGGCGCGTTGATCGACTTCCATTTATCCCAGTCGGCTTGCGTGAGAACCTTCTTCGACGTCTGCGCGAAGAGAGGTGTCGCGAACGCGATCGCGAGCGGAAGGACGCGTTTCATTTGCATAATGACCTGAGCGGTTGGTGGGCCGGGTGGGACGGACAATGATCGAGAACGCGCCGTGACAGCGCTTTCCTCTCCATTGTTTACGGGTCGCGCCTGACCCGCGTTGGGTGTCAAAACGTAACGCGCACCAGGGGATAGCGCCCTGGCGCCCGAGCCGCGAGGCCGGCCAGTCCTAAGGCGGACGGGGCCGTGACGTGCCATCCGGGATCGGAGGTTCGATCGAGCCTCGCCGCACCCGCGGACCGGTTGTCCTTGGTGATCCCGAGGGTGATCGCCATACCCAGTGTCGCGCCAAAGCCGGCAGCCCCCAGCACGAGCGAGTTGTCACTCGATTGTGTCAGCACAGGGACGGCGAGACCAATCAGGCCACCGGCGAGCGCGCCGACCGTGGCGATGTTGGCTTCGGAGGTGGAAAGATCCAGACGCCGCGCGATCGTGTAATTGCCGACGACCATGCCCGCCAGATACGACGAGCCCATCGTGATTCCGATCTGGCGAGCACTGGGATTATCGATTGCCGACAAAGCTGCCCCGCCATACAGCGCGCCGACCAATCCAGCCGTCTGGACGGCGTTCATGTCGCCGGCGGTAACCTTGAACGACGCACGCCGCGGATAGCGAACGCCAAGCACATAGCCGAGCGCCTCGCCTCCAGCGACCGCGGCGGCCATTCCTTGCGGCGATGCACCCACCGCACTCGAGAGCGCCCATGCACCTGTCGCTGTCGCCTCGATACCTGTCACTCCCGCGTGCGCCTCAGCGTCGGTCAACGGACGGCCGAGCGAAGCGCCGGCAATCGTACCGGCGATTCCCGCTCCCAACGCCAGGGCGCGGACACCTTTGTCGGCATCGCCCGTGATCGCGTACCCCAGCAGGACTCCGCCTGCCGCCGCGGCGAGCCCCATGTTCGACGCGAGGTCGCTCTGCGCGCGCGTGATGCGGCCGGTCCGACCGGCGTTGTAGGAGACGAAGAACGCCATCCCGGTCACCGCGAGATACGCGGCGCCCGCGGTGCTCTCGTCGTCACCGAGTGACGCGGCGAGTGGTCCGTAGGCGAGCGCCCCGAGAACGGTGAGATGGCGAGCGAATCCGTTCCCCGCGGGTTCCGAGACGTCGTTGCCCATGTCGGCGCCGAGCCGCCCACCCGCGGTGACGGCAGCGTCGATCACACGCTGAAGAGCCGCGCGCTCGGCATCGGACATCGGAAACCGCTGGAAGACACCGGATTCGGTCCGCGCAACGAGCACGAAGCCGCCGCCGGGGCTCACCGAGTACAGGCGCGCGTCGACGTACTGTCCCGAGAGCGGCCACGCCGGCGTCACCAGGCCCAAACGCGTCGCGACGCCTGGCGTGACGACGAACAATCGCGCCGCGCTGTCGAACGGCGCCGGCGTCTCGATCGTCTGGGCCGACGCGATGCGAGAGACGACGAGAAAAACAACGAGGGCGAGCCGGCGCAGCATGGCCGAATCCTGCGTTGCGTGCAGCGCGTTCGCAAGCCATTCTCCGGGTCATGTTTCTCGAACGTATTTATGACGAATCGCTCGCGCAGGCCGCGTACGTCGTGGCGTGCGATCATACCAAGTTGGCCGTCGTCATCGACGCCAATCGGGATATCGAGTCTTGCATCCGCGTCGCCGAGCATCAGCGGTTTCGGGTCATCGCGGCGACCGAAACGCACATTCACGCCGACTTTGTTTCAGGAACGCGCGAAGTCGCGCGCCGCACCGGCGCGCGGCTGCTCCTTTCCTGTGAGGGCGGACCTGGGTGGCAGTACGCCTTTGCCACACCGGACACCACCACGCTCCTGCGCCATGGTGACTCGTTCGACGTCGGCTTGTTGCGCTTCGACGTCCGCCATACGCCCGGGCACACGCCGGAGCATCTCTCGTTCATCGTCACCGATCGGGGGATGAGCGAACGGCCCGTGGGCATCTTCACCGGCGATTTCATTTTCGTCGGCGACGTTGGGCGGCCGGATCTGCTCGAGCGAGCCGCCAATCAGCAGGGGACGATGGAAGGGATGGCGCGCAAGCTCTTTCAGTCGCTCAAGGCGACGACCGATCTCCCGGACTACCTGCAGCTCTGGCCCGGGCACGGCGCCGGGTCCTCGTGCGGCAGAGAGCTCGGCGCGCTGCCGTCGACGACACTCGGCTTCGAGCGGGTCGCGAACTGGGCATTCCAATTCCACGATGAGAATTCCTTCGTGGAGGAGGTATTGTCCGGACAACCGGAGCCGCCCGGTTACTTCGCGCGCATGAAAATGGTGAATCGTTCCGGCCCGCCTCCGCTTCCGTCGCTCGCGCCGATCCGCGAGGTGGGCGCGCACCAGATACAGGACGCCTTCCATACCGGAGTCACGGTCGTCGACGTGCGATCGAGCGCGAGCTTCGCCGCCGGACACATTCCCGGAACGATGAGCATCCCGATGGGAACGTCGCTCGCGACCTGGGCGGGAACCTTCGTCCCCGAGTCGCGCGACATCGTGCTCATCACCGGCGACGACGACCGCCTCTCGCGGGCGCGTCACACCCTCGCCCTGATCGGCCTCGACCGCGTCGTCGCCTGGGCAGGACAACGGGCGCTCGACGAATGGCAGTCGGAGATCGGCGAGCTCGAACGCGTAGAGCAGGTGAGCGTCGACGCGATCGCCAACGGTGACGAGCGAACCGTGATCGACGTGCGTGGGAACGCCGAGTGGGAAGAAGGCCATCTCCCCAACGCGCGTCATTACTTCCTCGGCGACCTCGTTCGCCAAGCTCGCGATCTGCCACACGACACGCCGATCGCCGTGCACTGCCACGGCGGCACGCGATCCTCGGTGGCGGCGAGTCTCCTCCAAGCGCAAGGCTTCACCAACGTCGCGAATATGTCCGGCGGCTATCGCGCGTGGACGGAGGCAAATAAGCCGGTCGAGCGCGATGAGGCGCACGCCGATGTCCCGAAATAGGGTCAGACCCTATTTCGTATTCTCGAAATAGGGTCTGACCCTATTTCACTCTGTTGTGAATCCTCACCACCGTTCCCTTTCACTCATGCGCACAATCGTCCTTCTTTCGCTCTGCCTCGTCGCGACAACCGCAAGTGCGCAGGGACGCGGCGGGGGACGCGGAGCGACCGCGCCCGTCGGGCCGCCGGTTCTGCTCGTCCCGGATCGAGTCTGGGACGCGATCGACAATGCGCCGCACGACGGTTGGGTGGTGCTCGTACGCGGCGATCGCATCGAGGCCGCCGGACCGCGGGCGCAAGTCTCGGCGCCCGCCGACGCGACGACGATCCAACTCGCCGGAACGACGCTCATCCCGGGAATGATCGAGGGGCATTCGCACCTCTTGCTCCATCCGTACAACGAGACGCCCTGGAACGACCAGGTGCTCCACGAGCACGAGGCGCTCCGCGTCGCGCGCGCCGTGAACCACGCCAAGGCCCAGCTCCTCGCCGGATTCACCAGCGCGCGAGATCTCGGCACCGAGGGCGCGGGCTACGCCGACGTCGGACTGCGCGACGCGATCAATCAGGGGATCATTCCCGGGCCGCGCATGTGGGTCACGACACGCGCCATTGTCGTCACCGGTCAGTATGCGCCGAAGGGATTCGCCACGGAGTACATGGACGACATCCCCCAGGGCGCGGAAGAGGCGAATGGTGTCGAGGGATTCACGCGCGTGGTGCGCGACCAGATCAAGCACGGCGCCGACTGGATCAAGATCTACGCGGACTATCGCTGGGGTCCGAACGGCGAAGCGATGCCTGGTCCAACACAAGAGGAATTCAACGTCGCGGTGACCGTCGCCGAGGGTTCGGGTCGGCATGTCGCGGCGCACGCATCGACGGCGGAGGGAATGAAACGCGCCGTTCTTGCCGGCGTGAAAACGATCGAGCACGGCGACGGCGGCACGCCCGAAATCTTCAAGCTCATGGCGGAGCGCGGCGTGTGTTACGTACCGACGGTGTCCGTCGGCGGACGAAACAAGAAGGCGGTGCTCGAGATGGCGATGGCCGCCGGAGTGACGATCTGCAACGGCGCCGACTCCGGACCGGTCGCGCACGGCGACAACGCGCGCGAGGTCGAAGGGCTCGTCACGAATGGGCTAACGCCGCTGCAAGCGTTGCGAGCCGCGACGATCAACGACGCCAAGATGCTCGGCATGGGCGACCGCCTCGGCGCCGTGAAGGCCGGCTATCTCGCAGATCTCGTCGCGGTGCGGGGCGATCCGACCAAAGACATCTCCGCGATCCGACAGGTACAGCTGGTGATGAAGGGCGGCACCGTCTACAAACAACCCTGACGGCTCACCGCGTCCAGATCGCGATGAGGCCGCAGGCCTTGCCGTCGCCCGTGCCGCTGTACTGCACCGGAATGGACGACCCGCCGGCGAAAATCTCGATGCCGTAAATGTCCGGCGGCGGAGGCAGGTCGCGCAGATCGAACGCGGCGGCGCCAGGCTTCGGCCGCTGCGGAATGCCGTTCACGATCACGGATAGGTAGCATGAGACCAACGATCCCATCCGCGAGAGGTTCGACCGCGCACTCTCCACCGTCACGCTCATCGTATCGACGACCTTGATCGAAGAGATGCCCGTCAGCATTTGCCACACACTGACCGGATTTCGTTTCTTGATGTCGTCGCTCGTGATCGATGCCGTGGCCGCGCGAAGGAGTCGGCGGTTCTCGAACTCGTCGAACCGCCCCCGACCTGATCGCAACATTCCGCCGACGACGCGCACCGTGTCGAGCGTCGGCGCCTCGGCCTCGGTAAGGATGATGGGGACGGTATTGCGACCGGGCTCGATCGTCGCGGCGAGGCGACCGGGTTTGAACCCGATTCGCTTCACCTCAATCTCCACGACGCCCGGCTCGACATCGGGAATCAACGCGCGGCCGGACGCGCCGGAGACCACTGTCCGTGTCGGGCCGCGCTTCGGATGAACCTCGAGCTGGGCGTTCGAGAGCGGCGTGCCGCGCAGGTCGAGCACAGTCAACTCGACGAGCGCCGTAGCTAAGCCCTGGCTGCCGCCTGTGGGCGCGACCAGCTCGCGATTCGACGTGGCGCTAATGACGCTCCGCCGCGCGACGAGATCCAACGCGCCGAACAGGCCGCTGAGCCGCGCGCGTTGAAGGTCGGCGCCGGAGTCCGAGAGCACGCGCACGGTGATCGGCGTGTTCACCGGAACGCCGCAGATGCGCCACGCTCCGTTTGCATCACTCAGCGCGCCGAGCGTCTTCTCGGTATAGCGAATCAGATCGCGGTTCACGGCGCCGACGATGTCGAAGTTGCTTTGCCACGTCGCAACCACCGCGGCGTGCGCGAGGGCGCTCCCCCGTTCGGTCGACACCGTCCCGCGAAGCAGTCCCTCGCCATTGGCCACGGAATCCTTCGGACAGACGCGGAGCAGCACGTCGCGGGGTTTCGGGAGGAAGACAGTGTCGACGCGTCCATCGACGCGCGCCTCGACCTCGAGCGACACCGGCGGAACCCCGAGCGAGTCGAGCATCGGAGCGCGAAGTTGCGCTCGATATCGGCCGGGCAACACCGGCGCGAGCCGAATGCGCCCGTTGGCGTCGGCGGTCGCGCCATAGTCGGTGCCCTCGAGCGACAACTGCGCGCGGGCACCCGAAAAACCAGACTCCCGCGCAACCACGTCGAGTGCGACGCCCGGACCGCGCGCCGCGTAGAGTACCGTGTCGCGCTGCATCACGCGCGTCACTTCTCCGCCCGTGACCTGAACCGTGCGCACGATGACATTCGTCGCCGACATCACCACCTTGCCTAAGCCGTCGCCCGTCCTGTTGGAGCGAGCGCCGAGTTGCGGCATGCGAAGGTTCCACCGGCTCACGAGCCAACGACCGCCGGCTACACGCAAGAACTCAACGCGTCCGCCGGGCTCCGCCGGCAGCGCGGCATCGGGCTGGTTGGTGTACGCGAATTCCAACAGCTGAAGCTCCGCACCGCGCCGGTCCAGCCAAACCGTGCCCTCGATGTCGCTCAAATCGCGTCGCTCGCGAGCCGGAGTGAAGCCGACTCCAATCAACGATGGCGATTCCCGCGGCGGTTCGCGCAAGTGAAAGCAGTGCGCGCTGGCGAACCGCTCCGACAGCAAGACGTCTGCATCGGGAGCGAAAAACGTCGTGCCGCCTCCATCAGCGACGACGTATCCGGCTGAATCGAGCCACTCGGCGGAATGACGACTCTTGAACGCGTGCGTCGTCGCCTCGCGGCTTGTTCGCACGCGCTGGGCGCGCACGAGCCGCGACGTGGAGTCGAGCGTGCGATCGTACTCGATCCACTCGGCGAAGAGCGGCTCGCCGTCGGCGCTGAGCTGAACCGTCTGCATCGCCTTGCGCGCCTCCTCCCACAGGCGCGCGACCATCATCCCGCTGTCGGCGCTGATGCGGCAGGTCTCGCGGTCGCGCACGTTGATTCCAGAAAGCACGACCGCCTCGCCGGAGACAACGATCCTCACCGGCTCCGCGCGACCGCCGACGACGTTGACTGCCGTTCCCGTCGTAGGCCGGTAGCCGATACGCAGCACCTTGAGGTCGAACCGACCGTCGCCGGCGGTCGAAAGGCGAAACTCACCGCGAGAGTTCGTGAGCGCGCGTCCGGCGGGCTTACCGCGCGCGTCGCTCGCTTGCACGATCGCACCGATCGCGGGCGTGCTGTCGCGCAGCACCACGGTGCCCGACACGACCTGCGCCGCGAGGCCGCGCGCCGCCGTCGCGGCAATCGCCGCGGCCAGCAGAGTCCGCGTAATGATTGTCATGGTCCCGTCGCCTCCTGCCCCGGTGAGGCGACGGTCAAGATCGATCAGGAGCCGGCTTTCGTCCAGACCAGAATCACACCGCAACCGCGGTTGGGACCGGCGAATTGCGGCGGAGTCGTCGATGCGCCGGCGTACACCTCGATACCGGCCAGGTCTTTGGGCGTGGGCAGCAAATCGAGATTGAACGGCGTCTGCAGCGGTACCTGATCGAGATACACTTGCATTGGGCAGGCGCCGACGGTGGGGTTCCCGCCCTCGCGAGCGCTCAACGGGTAGTACTCCGTGATCACGCTCGTATGACTCGGCGACACGTTGACCGATTTGAATTTTCGTATCAGCTCGGTCGTGTAGACCGTGTTCGCCCGGTCGATCTGCTCACCGGTGAGGAACTCGCCGACGCCGGCCTTGCGCCTTGTCTCGAAACCAGCCAGCCGCTCCGACCTCGAAGGCTCGGTAACGACGACCGTGCCCAACGTGGTGACCTGCGGCGCCTCAGCCATCGTGTATGACACGCGGAGCGTGTCCGACGTCGCGACGTCCACCACGCTCGAGACCGGGCGATAGCCCACGCGTTTGACGATCAACAGGTACTGCCCCGCAGGCACGCGCACGATCCGGAACCGTCCGTTCGGACCCGTGCCTACGCGGATTGGCGTTCCGAGGATCGACACGAAAGCGGCGTGAAGCGGCACGAGGTTCGTGTCGCTCACGAGACCATCGATCGTGCCGAAACTGCGCGTCCGCTGCGCGCTATCGCGGCGGGCGAGCGCGGAGCCGACTGGATACTGCGCGCCTGAAACCGAGGCGACGCTGTTCAAAGCGAGCGCGACGAGAACGAATGTCAGTAAACGGGATTTTGTTGTCATCCTGAGGAGCGCAGCGACGAAGGATCTATTGACCATAATTAGTACCCAACATCCTAAAGTAGATCCCTCGCGCAGCCTGCCCTCGAGGAACGCAGTGACGAAGGGCTCAGAAGGACACAGGAGCTTGGCTCAGGATGAAAAGCGGTTTGCGAAGCGAAAGGCCGGAATCGAGATCCTCGATTCCGGCCTCGCGCGTCAACTAAGCAACTCCGAGCCTAGTCAGGGCGCGCAGTTGTTCAGTCCACCCGGACCGAGGAGGTCGCCGGACTGACCCTGACGCACCAGGCACTCGGCTTGTGGAATCGGGTTGACTTTGGCGACGAAGTTCTTGTTCGGTCCCGACGCCACGTCGAGCGGAAGCTCGCCGAGCTTGTTGTAGCGGCGCATATCGATCCAGCGATTGCCTTCCATCAGCGTCGAGTAGCGCTTCTCGTACAGAATACCGTCGAGGATCTGGGCGTCCGACGACGAGGCCGTCAGGGTCGTCGGCGGAAGACCACCCGAGTTCACGCGCACCGTGTTGATGTCCGTGATGGCGCCCGCCTTGTTGCCGGTCGCCAACATCGCTTCGGCGTGCAACAGGATGAGCTCTTCGTTCCGGATGATCGGAATCGACGAGTTCTGCGCCGGCCAGATGCTGAAGCCGAGCGTGGTCGTCTCCGTCGTGGGCTGACCGTTCACGACGGGGCCGGCGCGAGGCGGAAGCCCAGTGCGGACCTTGGTGAGGTACCGGTCATCGGGTTGACCGTTCGCCTTGAGCTGCGCGTCGCGTTGCAGCGACATGTGCGCGTACAGGTTCGTGTTCGTCGCTTGCGTCAGCGAGTTCGGCGAATCCGGCGCGACACCATGCGTGTTGAACGGCCCGGCGTCGAGCGCGACGCGCGTCGTCGCGGACAGATTGAGGAAGGACGCATTGAGCGCCGTCACCGCTTGCTGCCAAGCCGCCGAACCACCGCCGGCCGTCGCGTAGTGCGCCAGTTCCTTCCCCAGCAGCGCCTGCGTGAACTTGACGAACGTCGCCGGCGTGTTGAAGGCGGCGAAGCCCGGTGGCAACGTGAACGCGAAGGTCCCACCAGCAGCGTTGAGGTTCGTGACCGCCGAATTGAGCGAGCCGATGATGAACTTGTACACCGAGTCGCGAGACACGAACGGCGCGAGCGCCGACGCGTCGTCCTTGATCTCGGTGATCGCGCCGAGCGAGTCGTGCGACTGAACAAGATCGGCCATCATGTAGGCGTCGAACGTCTGCGCAATGCCGAGCGCGCCCGCCTTCTGCGCGGCTGAAAGCGTAGCGTTCGCGGTGATTGCCTTCTTGAAGTTGTACAGATCGCGGAGCACGCCGTACTCGCCGGACCACGCGTTGTTCGCGAAGCCGACCGCGGGGTCGATCTTCGTCACACCACCCACGACAACGCCGATCAGCGGAACGGTCGCGAAGCGGCCGTCCTGCGTCGACAGTGTGTAACCCTCGCGCCCGAACACCGCGCTCTGCATGATCATGTTCGAGCGTTGTCCGCGGATATCGCTGAACAGACCGGTAAACAGCAGCTGGAGCGCGGTCGGATCGGCGGCCGCGCCAGCCGCCGTCGCCACGTTCGGATTCGCCACTTCCAGGTCGCCGGCTTGGCACGCGACCAACGTCGCGGCCAGAACGGCGGCAGTCAGAGCCTTCTTGTGCATCCGTACTCCTCTCCGACGCTCGCTACGGCGAGCAAGTTGAGTAGTCATCATGGCTCAGTACCCCAGGTCGACGCTGAAGAAGAACTGCCGATTGGTGGGATACGGCGCGAGATCGATGAAGCGGTTGAAGTTCTGGTTGCCGAAGTTGTTGAACTCCGGATCGAAGCTCCAATAGTTCGACTTCATGCCGAGGTTTCGTGCCTGCACCGAGATGCGAACCTCACGCGCGCGAACTTTTTGGGCCCACGCCGCCGGCGCATCGAACGTCACGTTGACTTCGCGCAGCTTCACGAACGTTCCGAGATCGATGTAGGGCGCGATGTTGTTGGCCGCCCAGATCGAGTAGCGATAGGCGCCGAGTCCCTTGGCGGCGTCCGGCGACGAATCATCGTAGTCGCGCGAATTGCCGCCCTCGTCGAACAGGTTCTTCGTCATGTCCGACGTGTGGCTGCCGATGCGCCAGTCGATGAGGCCCGAGACGGTGAGCTTCTTGTACCGGAACGTGTTGAGGAACGACGTCTGACCGAGCGGCGCCGCGTCGGCGATGATCGAATCGCGAACGACCTGGCCCGTGACGGCCTTGTCACCCGGGAAGATGCGGTGGCAGGGCAAACCGTCGGTGCCGGTGTTCACGACGAGCTTGCCCGTCGTCGCGTCCGTCGAGTTCAAGCAGGAGAACGGGACGTTGCCCCAGATCAGCGTCGAGATGTTCGAGCCCGGCTCGCAGCTGTCGTACTTTACGCCCTTCGACGTGACGAGCGTCGGGATGTCGCAGGTCGTGATGCGGTTACGGCCATACGACGCGGCGAACGATCCGCCCGGCGCGCCGAACGCGGGAACCAGCAGCTTGTCGACGTACTGGCGGTTGTGCTGGTACGTGGTGCGGAGCGTCCACTCCATGTCGCGAGTGCTGATCGGCACGACGTTGATTCCCGCCTCGAAGCCGAGGGACGACAGCTGTCCGCCGTTGATCGTCTGGCTGCCGAGACCGGAGCTCTGCGGGAGCGGGAAGCTGACGAGCAGGTCCTTGATGACGCGCTGATAGCGACTCAGCTCGCCCGACACGCGACCGCGGAACAACGCGATGTCAGCGCCCCACTCGGTCTCGTTCATCACTTCCGGCTTGATCGCCGGGTTGCCGAGGGTGCTCGACGCCGAGAGCGATCCGAGACCGCCGATGACGCCGCCCGAGGCGATCGTCACGTCGCGCACGCCAAAGTTGGGACGATTGCCCGATTGGCCGTACGAGGCGCGGAGCTTCAGCTCGTCGACCTTCGACGTGATCTTCGACAGCGGCTCGACGAAGCGATAGCTCGCCGAGTACTTCGGGTAGGAGTAGAACTTGTTCCTGTCGCCGTTGTTGCTGCCGCGGTCAGCGCGCGCGCCGACGCCCAGGGCGAGCTTTTCGTCGAAGCCGATGAACTGTTCGTTGAAATACTTCGACTGGTCGCGAGTGTCGCTGATGCTCTGCGACGACGAGAAGTCGGTGGAACCGGTCTGGTTCGCGATGACGCGCGTCGGCAACAGGCCGCGCGCGCGGATGTTGTAGTTGTTCGTCCGCTGCGTCTCGTACGTGCCGCCGAACGACGACTGCAACGAGTTGAAGAAGCGCCAGCCCGGCGAGAACGTCCACACCGCGTTGATACTCTGGTTGATGAAGCGGCTGTCGGTCGTGTTCTGCTGCGACGTGCCGAGGAAACCGTCGTTACCCTCGAACTGGAGGAAGTTCGGCGCGTACTGGTCGCCCTGGAACTGGAACCGGTCGACACCACCGATATAGGTGAGCTGGATCTGGTTTTTCACCGAGGACATGAGCGAGTAGCCGAGGCGGACGTTCCCCGTCTGTCGCCAGGTGTCCTCGTTGTTCTCGACCGAATGTACGACGTCGAATGGATTCGACGTGGCCGTGCCGCCGCCGTTCATCCACATGTAGACCAGCCGGCCGGTGACCGGATCGATCTTCTGGATGTCGTAGATCGCGGGCGCGTAGCCGAAGGTGTAGTTCGGGCTGATGCCGGCGTTGTCGTTGTTGCCGATGCCGTCCTGGACGAAGTTGTGCGTGATATCGAGTCCCGCACTGATCGTCCACTTATCGCCCATCGTCTGGTCGAGATTCAGACGGCCCGATGTGCGACGCGCGCCCGTGTTCTGCTCGATGCCGTGATTCTGGCGATCGTTCAGCGACGCGTAATAGCGCGTGGCGTTGACGCCACCCGACGACGAGATGACCGTCTCGAACGCGGGAGTCGTGTTGTTGTAGAGGTCACTCTGCCAATCGTACCATGGGCAAGCCGGCGTGCAGTTGGCCTTGGCGATCGAGTCGGCGTGGGGCGACGTACCGAGATAGGGCTTGACGGTCGCATAGTCCGCGAAGTGGCGCGAACCCAGCAGCCGGATCGGCTGCTGGGTGCCGAGACGCTGCGTGATGTTGTACCGGTTCTGTCCCGCCTTTCCTCGCTTCGTCGTGATCACGACGACGCCGTTGGTCGCCCGCGAGCCATAGATGGCGGTCGCCGCGGCCGACTTCAGCACCTCGATGTTCTCGATGTCGTTCGGGTTCAGGTCGGCAAGACGATTGACGGTCTGGTCCTGCGTCGACGACGTCGAGCCGCTGGAACGCGAGATCGACGCCAAACCGCCGTTGATCGAGTTGTTGGAATAGATCACGCCGTCGACGATGAACAGCGGATCACCGGAGGCATTGATCGACGTCGCGCCACGAATCTGGATCTGGAAGCCGCCGCCGGGCACGCCGCTGTTCTCCGACACAGTGGCACCGACGATCTTGCCCTGCAGGGCACCGTCGATCGTCTTTGCGGGAACCGCAACGATGTCTTCGGCGGATACCGATGCGATCGCGGTCGAGGCGTTGCGCTTGTCGACCGTCGTTGCCTGACCGGTGACCGTCACGCCTTCGAGTTGGAGCACGTCCTTTTCGAGCTCGAAATCCACCGTCGACTGCGACGACGCCACCACTTTTTGTTGGCGCTTGAATCCGATCGCACGCACCAGGATTTGGGCGTCCCCAGATGGCACTTTGAGGCGATATTCACCACGTTCATTGGTGCGAACACCGAGTTGCGCACCGACGATGCCGATCGTTGCTTCGGTGATTGGGGTTCCCGTTCCTGCCTGCACGACCTTTCCCGTGATCTCGCGCGTCTGCGCGAGGAGCGGGATTGGCGCGCACGCGAGAAACGCGGCGAGCGATGCGATGGTTCGACGACGCACGGAGACGCCTCCGAAAAGTGGGATAGAGCGGGGGGGAGAGATTGTGGTGCCGACGACGGCGACCTGTCGCGCAAATTCAGCGAACACTTCGCTTACGCAGGTTTTCACCCTTTCGGGAGTTCAACCCGACGAGGGGCCGTTTCGTCACAACAGTTCGAGGGGATTCTCACGGCTGTGTAAGGGTTCGTCAAGTGACGCGTAAAGTGTTTCGTCGTGGGCGAGTATGCGCTCCCAATCGCTCGTTGTGACGAGCCGACCGTTCACGCTCGGCGACCACTCGCCGCCGCCCACTCGCATTGTCCGCGCGTTCGCCCCTGGTGGGATCGGCAACCTCGGGCCGGGGCTCGACATCCTCGGTTGCGCCGTCACTGGACTGGGCGACACGGTGGACGCCCGGTTTGTCGAAGCACCCGGCATTCATTTGGAAGACGCGGGTCACCCGGACCTGCCCACGGACCCTTCGCGCAACGCCGCGACGATCGCGGCAAGCGAGGTCATCCGTCGTGCATCGGCGGTGGGCGATGGGCGATGGGCGATGGGCAAACCAATCGGAATCGCCATTCGAGTTGGGAAGGGGCTGCCGCTTTCCGGAGGTCAGGGGGGAAGCGCCGCGTCCGCGGTTGCCGGCGCCGTCGCGGTGAACGCGCTGCTCGGTGGCCAGCTCGGACAACTCGACGTGCTTGCGTCGGCATTCGTCGCGGAGCGAACGGTGTCGGGCCGACACATCGACAACATCGCCCCGGCGCTCTTCGGTGGAATCGTGCTGATTCGCTCCGTCGAGCCATTCGTT
>Ga0105241_10002240_pt1 | contig 14541 bp, 11 predicted proteins | sample KBSC64metaG_FD_80422 | JGI IMG/M metagenome (GOLD analysis project Ga0105241, IMG submission 80422) | Corn rhizosphere microbial communities from Kellogg Biological Station, Michigan, USA - KBS C6-4 metaG | ecosystem: Host-associated > Plants > Roots > Rhizosphere > Soil | place: Michigan, USA... | reverse complement strand
GGCACACTTGAAATATTTATCCGGAACATAGTGCTTTCCGATGGCGCGGATCAATTCCGGTGATTCTCCTCTAGCGCTCGGAATATAACTATCCAGAGTGCCCCTGATCGGAGGTTCTTTGACTGCGACCTTGCCGACCGGAAACAGATACCAGCAAGCTCTCGCTCAGGTGTGGCTGCTTGAAATTTTTGACCCGAGGACACAGTAACTCCGCCGACCGAGATCCGTTTCCAGCATCCTTTTTGCCTTGTACTCACGACTCGCTTACTAGCAGCCTTCTGTCGCATCTCTTCGATCAATAGTGGAACCCAGTTGTCTTTCTGTTTCAACCCGCATGCCAGATCCACAGCTCAAGAACCTGCCCCAGTAGATTGGCCACTCGGGCATATCCATCCACGCAAGCGTTGCTAACCCACTACTCTCTTCCGAAAAACTCGCAAACAATTCTCATCAACACCTTTCGCACGTCGTGTCCAGGGGGACGTGTTATCGGTATCGTCGATCGAAGGCGTACATCCCTCCAAAGTGGCCTCGACGAAGTGTTTTTGGAAGAGGATGTACCGACGCACTATTGACAGCACTCCGCCCAAAGAGAGATGCCGTCGCTTAGGACGCGGGAAGCTGATTCTTATGGTCATCTTGGAGTAATTCAGGGAATCGCAGCTTTTACCTGATTTGAATACGCGCTCAGCTGGCCCACACTATTTATGGCCTTCACGACATAGTAGTACGTAGTACCCGACTGAACGCCAATGTCAGTGTAGTTAAGACCCGCGGAACTGGCCAACAAGGCATAGTACCCGCCTGAAACGGTGGAGCGATAAACCCTATAGCCAGCTACTCCCGTGCTGCTACTAGCTTGCCAATTCAGCTTCACTGAGTGTTGCGCCGTCGTTTGGTGAGTTATGCAGGTGTAGTCCAGGCTTGTGAGCCAGTCATTACTTGTATCAGCAGCAATGATTCGGAGGTGATAGGTTGTTCCCGCCACCAATTCTGAGATGGTCGCGGTTTTGCTCCGCCAATATTGGGTGCTGTTGGCAGTGGATTTTGTATAAGATCCCGCGGCCAGACCGTACTGAATATGAGCAATCGTAGGGACAGCGGTAGTCCAGCCGATCGAACAGCTATTCGCGGTTGCACTCTTCATCACATTGCTGAACCAGGTTTATACACATGCAGGTAAGCAAAAACATAAGAGAATTGTGAATTTCATCTGTACAAACCTACCGGCGGTTTCTCTCGCAGTCAGAATTCTCGAAGCAAAACATTGAAGAACCAGAATGGGCCAAAGTCATGATGGGCGATTCGAACTCGACGAACCACGTTGCTCGTCGTTATACCGTACGCTTCTTGGCACGCGCAAAATGACAAGTGCACCGCCTGGGACCTCCCGATCACTCATTGAAGTTTTTCGACAGTTCTGGGTCTCTTCAGCTGATCTATTGACGCAGACGAACGAAAGCGCGCCAAGACGAGTCTTTGCATCAGGCCGTCTTTCTCACATTTTCGTGGACTTAGTCCGCGCAAGCGCTCAACCGTATCGATCACAACCACCACACATCCATGGCGCCGAATCGAAAAATGCGAGCCGCAGAATCAGCCGGCGCTGGGAAACGCAAATGGCCGAGAGCCGCATCCGGGGTCTACGCAACGGTCGTCGTGCTGCGCTTCAGTGGGGTTTTAAGCATCAAGCTGTCACGACGCACTTCGTGCAGAAACCTTTGCTGACGAGCATAACTCCTTAAACGACGGGCCAGTCGGACAGCAAGCCAAAGGACGAGAAGGTAGAGCAAGCACATTGTGTTAGCCAGAAGGCCGCATATTGTGGAGACGTATTTCAAAGGGTCGCCGGTGGCTCGAAAAAATCTCGCGGCGCTTGTCCGACTCGAAAATGGAGGTTTCGAGAACTGAGCACCGCGAGGAACTCCCCCTTTCTTGAAGGAGCACTCAATGGTCGCAGGCAGATTCGCACCGCACTAGATTACTGACGTCACGCTCGCAAGCGGGGAGGAAATTTAAAGACTTCCGACTGGATGCGTTCCGTGTAGATTAAAAATCCACGATCATGTCGCAGAAGAACTCACAGCTGATGAACTGATACACTGCGAGAGAACTTCCAACGGGATGAGCAACCCGTGAAAGACGCAATCCAGAATGTTCCCAGTTTTCGAGTGCTCACCAACCAAAGTAGGGCAGCCCAAGCCAGAGAAATAGCCCGCCCCAAACCGCAGGGCGAGGCGGAGCACCTTCGGAGCCTTAACCAGGGCGCATTATCCTTAAGTGTCATTCCGTCGATCGCGGGCACATTCGGCAGCAGCGAAGCGGGCATCATTCTATATCATCAACTATCATCAGGTGATGATGCTCTGCGTCAAGACTCTAGCCCTACTAATTTGCTTCACCTCGATCTATTCCTTTCCCGCTCAATCTAAGAGCCACCCCAAACTCATCGTGGTAGTCATCGTGGACCAGATGCGCGCGGACTATTTGGAGCGTTTTTCTCCATATGAAACGGGGGGGTTCCATCGATTCGCGAGCGAAGGCGCCGATTTTCTTAATGCCAATTACCAGCATTCGCCAACCGAAACCTGCGTGGGACATGCGGTTCTACTCTCTGGCAGGAATCCTGCACATACCGGAGTCGTCGCAAATGAATGGTACGAGCGAGCTACGCGGAAGATGATGTACTGCGTTGAGGACCCGGCGTTTCCGTTGATCGGAGAAGCCGGACTCGGAGCGTCTCCGAAAAATTTTCTAGGAGACGGTCTCGGTGATTGGCTCCAGAGCGCATTCCCGGCATCTCGCGTATATTCCATTTCGTTGAAAGATAGGGCAGCCATACTGATGGCTGGCCGTCATCCTCAGGGGGCGTTCTGGTATGCGCATCAGGACGGCAGATTTATTACCAGCCGATACTACGCGGCTCAGCTTCCAGCCTGGGTAGAACAGTTCAATCAGCGACATACAGCCGACAGCTACGCTGGAAAACGGTGGACCGCATTACTGGAAAGCACATCACCTGCTTATCACACGAATCAAGTTGAAGCTCAATTTCCGCATGTCATGCCCGATCACGTGGGACAAGAGTTGTACGACGCCGTCTATGGTTCGCCATTCGGAGATGAGGTTCTTGAAGAGTTCGCCGAAACGACGATCGCTGCCAATCAGCTCGGGGCGAAGGACACGCCGGATCTGCTGGCAATCAGTTTCTCATCGAATGATGCGGTGGGACATACGTATGGTCCAAACAGCCCAGAGATTGCGGACGAACAGATTCGGCTGGATCGTACCCTGGGACGCTTGATGCGATTTGTCAATGAGAGGCTGGGAAGAGAGAACGTGTTGTGGGCGCTGTCTGCGGATCATGGCTCCGAACCGACTCCCGAAGCTGAACGCACACTGTTTGGCAACACGGCGGCGCAAAGGCTTCCATTCTCTGACGCCGTCAAATCAGTTGAAATACAACTCAATCAAATCTTCCACATCAGCGGGGACATGCATTGGTTCTCCGCACAGGTGGACACAATGCTGTATTTTGACCGGGCTGCGCTGGCGAAACACCGAATCACGTTGCAATCCGCTCGCCGCGCTCTCGCCAGTCAGGTTCGGAACGTGCCGGGGATCGCGGGCTTTTATGATCCGTCGCAACTACCCGCTTCCGGATGGATGCCAACTTACATTCGAAACAGTAATTACTCTGCGCGGAGCGGTGATGTGTACTACCTGACTAAGCAGTGGACGTATTTCAGTTCGCGACCGACTGGGACTTCGCATGGCGATCCGTGGCCATACGACACGCATGTGCCCTTCGTTCTGTTAGGTTGGCATATCCTTCCGCATCGAGTCCTTGAAAATGTTCACGTCGTGGATCTGGCACCCACACTGGCAGACATCGTTGGAATTAATGGACCGCAATCTCACACGTTAGACGGTCAGTCACGAGCACGATTGATCAGGTAATCGTCGGCGTATGCTTTGTGATGACCCAAGGTCAATTCGGTGTCGCTGGGTCGGTGTTTCAGGACAGGTACTTGTTGCCTTTACAGTTCGATAACGCGCCCGAAGATCTTCGGCTGAAGGAAACTGATCTAGTGGGATCAACTTCTCGACCGTGTCCACTCATTTGGGTTCTGTCGTGTTCGAGGAAGGCATCGCCATTCGAGCTGTATGCAAATGGAACGTTGAGGCCTCGGCGTACTCAAGCGCTTGCTGCATACCATCGCCAAGGCGTAATTGTCGTCTTTGGCTTCGACCACAGCGATCAGGATGCCGGGCTTGTAATAAAGAACGTAGTCGGTTTTTTTTGCCTCTCCACGCTTGACTGTCTTGCCGCGGACTATGACTCGCCCTCTGGTAAACCGGACTTCTTCGCGAAGCTGTGTCATCACATTCTACTTGCGGCCGGTCGCCCAACTTCGGAGTCCGAAGAAACCGTCAGAAACCACCTATTCAACCCAGATCATTGCTTAACGGCAGCGTTCAGCTCACGGCTAGCGAGGCAATGATCGACTCGCTCTACCGCTTCGGCACTCCCGCAGAACTTGAACAGACGATGTGTTGCTGGCTGCATCTGCTCATTCATGAGCCTGGAACGTGTCGAGTCTCGTTAACCGCTCTACTCAGGGAGACGTACGCAACGAGTTCGCCAGGCCTAGACAAACGATGCCAAGGCAAAGAATGAACGTTGTGAGAAACAACTGCTCTGGATGTTCATGATGCCGAGCTAGTTCAATAACCAAGATCATCACCGCGAGTAGAAGAAGCGTCAGAGACATTCCGCGATGAAATTTTCGTATTCCCGATTCCAGCCACGATCCCGGTCGATGCTCTAACACACGCCCATCGTCGGAATCCGTGCAACGGATCTTCCCTGGGCAATTGTTACAGTGGTGCGCCTGCGCACGGTATCGAACGATACGAAATGTCTGATCCGTGGTTTCACGATGGAGGTGCTGTCCTGTCGGACACCGCCACAGATCGTGTTCCGGGATAAACGTGAATCCCTGGGTACTGCTCGTTTGCGCTCGACGGTGCACGTAACGAGCGGTTGATTCGAGTACCGCGGAGACAGCGGTCAGAAAACCCGCATAACTGGAAGCGAGCACAATTTCAGCATCCATAAGCGCCTGCTACCGTTGTTCTCCAACGGCTACGATTTCTGTAAATAGAACTTCTTTGGGTTCCTCTTCCGTCTTCCTGGCTGAGGCGTGCCGAATTCCCAGCCAGCACAGATACAAAACGGGAAGAGCTCCTCCAAAAATGAACACCACATCACCGGGAAGCCGCAGCCACTCGATTAGAGCATTGGTTGGATTGTTCAGAAACTTTAGGCTCCTGGCATCGAAATATCCCGTCATAACCGAGTGATACAGCTGCAAGATGCCCAACGGAAATAAGGTCGCGAAAACCATCCATGCCAGCCCCAGATTCAGGCACCAGAAGCTGATTTTGGCGGAGCGATCGGACCAATATTTTTCAGGAATGATGTATCGCAGGCAAAAGAGCGCCAATCCAACCGCCAGCATTCCATATACTCCCATCATGGCGGCGTGGCCATGATTTGCGGTGAGTGCAGTGCCAATCTCGTAGTAAGAAACAATTGGCAGATTAATTAAGAACCCGAAGATCCCTGCGCCGAGGAAATTCCAGAACCCCACAGAGGCGAGAAACATCACCGCCCAGTAGTGCGGGAACGATGTTCCACTCTTGCCTTCTTGGTGGGCTCCGAGTTGTAAGAAACTCCAGGCTTCAAGCGTAAGGAATGTGAGCGGAATTACCTCTGCGGCAGAAAAGAACGCGCCAAGCGCCATGTGGATGGATGGTTCTCCAGAGAAGTAAACGTGGTGCATGGTGCCAATGACTCCTCCGGCCGAATAGAGGATCATGTCGAGGTACACCATCGTCAGGGCGACCCGCTCGTGAACGACGCCGAGCAACACGAAGATGTACGCCACCATGATTGTGGTAAACAGTTCCAGAAAATCCTCTACCCAAAGATGGACCACCCAAAAGCGCCAAAAGTCCGTCGTGGTGAAATGAGATGTAGGCCGGGCAAGCAGCCCGACGCCATAGAATGCCGGAATTGAAAGCGCCGCGAAGAAGAATAACCAAGGCAAGTTTCCCACGTGTTGTGTACGGAGTTTACCTCGTAGCCCGCGCAACAGAATAATCACCCAGAAGAACAGGCCAATGGTTAACACTATCTGCCAAAAGCGACCGAGATCGAGATATTCAAATCCTTGATTGCCAAACCACGCCCAGCGCTCGCTAATCCAACCCTGAATACCAGCAAACTCTCCGGCGAGGCTGCCAAATACGACGATTGCCAAAGCTCCGAGGAGCAGGTAAGCAAGAACATGTTGCCGGTGCGGTTCCCGGCCAGCAATCATCGGAGCCAGAAAGATTCCCGCTGCTAAATACGACGTTGCCACCCAAAAAATTGCTAACTGCACGTGCCACGTGCGCGCGACGTTATATGGGAATAATCGCGCGAGATCGAATCCGAAAAAACTGGAAATATCGGCACGATAATGCTGGGTTGCGCCGCCTACCAGTGTTTGGATCAGAAACAGAGCGGCCATCACGAAGAAGAACCATGCGCACGCTCTCTGAGCCGGAGTCAAGAAGACCTGATCCGGAGGACGAAATGCAATTGCTTGTCGTTCACGTCCATGCCAACCCAGGAAATTCCATCTTCCAAAGGCTGCAAGCAACAAGCCGGTCCCTCCGAGCAGGGCGATTAGTGAAAGTACGCTCCAGACAAGTGCATCCGCGGTGGCATGATTATCTACCAGTGGTTCAGGCGGCCAGTTGTTAGTGTACGAATACGAAAGTCCGGGCCTTCGTGCTGATGAGGCCCACGCGCTCCAAGCGAAGAAGGCGGTTAGCTGCCGAATCTGTTCTGGATTGGTAATCGCGTTTGGCCGAAGGCCGTACTTCGACTTCGCCTCACCGAAATATGCGGCGTAATAGTTCCTCAGAGTGTTGAACGCATGCAATTGCGCGTCAGTAAAGGTTAGAGTGCCACTTGTACCGTCGTACCGGTTCGCCTTGAAATCATTAATAGTCTGAACTTTCGCGCGATCGGAATCACTGCCGCCGTAAAAATCTATGGAGTCAAGGGCCGCACGGTGAAGATAATCCGCAGTGAAATCCGGACCAAGATAGGCGCCGTGGCCGAAGATCGAGCCATATTCCATCAAACCATTGCGCAAAAAGATATTTTGACCCGCGAGGATATCGTCAGCCGTAAAGAGCCCATTCCCGCTGGTATCCATGACGCGTTGGGGGATTGGTGGCTCGAAGGAATAAGTTTCGTAGGCCAAGAAACCCAGCACAAAGAAACCGAACAACACAACAATTATGACCGCTTGAATCCAGCCGCGAGATATCAAGAATGGCTGTTTGTTCTCTATGGGCATGCAGCCTCCGAAATGGCTAATTAGCGAATTCGATTGTCAGTACTCTAATCCGCAGTTTTGAAACTTGAATTTATCGAAAGTGGCGCGATGGAAAAGACAGAAGATTTTTGACTTCCAAATGCGCCCTAAAATGTACAGATTCAGCTCCTTTGAGTCGGTGATCTTTGTCAGAGACAGCTCTTCATTCGACTCCTATATTTTCGTAAGCAAGTAGAGAGCTCGTGGCGAAGATTCCGCTTCATCCGAAACGACCCGAAACAGATATGTTGGGGTTGCGATAAGAACTGTCCTGCCAATAACCTTCGCTGCGGAAATGAAATCATTCGCACCCCTCATCCCTGTGAACTGTTTGGTGATGATTGGCTTGAATGGGAAACGCGGAACCCGCGAATCTCAACCTGAGATCTCCCCAGCTGCGAATCAATCAGAACATCCAAGCCCAGCACAATAAGGCAAGACGGATTGATCGTCAACATACAATCCGCCTGAGCACCAATGCGCTAGGCCGCGTCACGACACTGTAACTCAGCGCGATTCTTATTCTGCGTAAATGTAATCGCAAGATTAGCGGCAAAGATTGTAACCGCTGTCATCTCGATAATGGCTGAAACCGGCAGCCACGACCACGCGGCGCGAGCAAAGCCTTGATACGCGAGGACCTCGGAGCCGACCCGAAGAACGCAGCCAATTGAAAGCAGCGCGAGCGCTGCAAACATGAGCTTCGTGCTGAACAGCAATCGCATTCCGGAAAATGCTGGCAGAACACGCTGTCCAACACAGAACACCATCGTGGCAACAAAACCTACGGTGAGCGCGTGCCGAGATGCACCCCAGATTCCCGCAGAATTGACAGTGGCCGAAGCCCAAATTGCAAGAATTGCCGAAACAAACGCCCAAACGTACGCGACACGAACAAATGTGGAGAAACTAACATGCACGCCTTTAATTTTCGGCGGCCGCTCCCTTAGATCCAATAATCGTAACGCGTAAATCGCAACGACAAGAGCCAACAATAGAAGAACAGTCGCGAACAGAAGTTGGCCGAAAAGTGCGGCGATTACCCCTGCTGAATTTAGAACAACTGCCCAAAGGAGCTTCCGTGAATGCAATGCGCGCAGACCCAGGAAAATCGGCAGCCATTTAGCGCTGAATCCCCAAATAAACGGAACGAGAAATCCCCAAGTTTCGAGGACGAGCAGCCGCTGATCAAAACCATGCGGCAGTACGGGAGACAAGCCATGCCAAGCCAGAAACACCGAACTCAATAAATTAATCACTAAAGCTGCCAACCAGCCGATACAGCCGGTGATGACAACCAATATCCATTCGTCGAACTTTGTAGGACTCTGGGAGGCCCGCTCCGTCGCTGGACGATGGCTCGACACAATCGGCAGGAAAATCAAAAACGCGACAATTTCAAGGGCAGCCGAGAGCGGCAACAATACTCGCCAGTGCCATTCATAAACACCCGCAAGCCAACGTAGCGTCACTCCAGAAGACCACATCGCCAATGATGTCCAGGGCGCCCACAGGCCAAACGGTTTCATCCGCCGCAGCTTGGGAATCGAGTAGTAGCCGATTCCAAGAATGAAGTTGCCGATCCAGCCGAAAACCTGGGCGTGTCCATGCGCCTGTATCCATGCCGAAGAGACAGTTTCGACTGACCGGTGACTGCTGATGGCAAGCAGGTTCCATACTCCTAGGAATGTTCCGGGCAGGAGCATGAAGAACAAGCCGCTCGCGATATAGGCAATCAACAATCTGGACAGCCGAAGTTCGCGAGCGGCAATAAATTCGACGCCCTCCGCTCGCGAGGCCTTCAGTTCGTCAACACTGATCAACGGTGGCATAACTCTCGCGCTCCATTTTGATCGCCCGCGGAAACAGAATGTTATTTTCAAGATGCACATGCTGGTGCAGGTCACGTTCAAATTCTGCCAGCGCCCAATACAGCGTCTTGTAACTGGTGCAAGCGCCCTCTGGAGGCGTGTACCCATTGCTCAGCTCACCCATGTGACGCAGCTGGTTCCCGGCAGAGTCGTGTTCATGTACCATTTTTGCGATGGGATTTTCAACAGTCCCGAATGGCGCTGGAAGGATCGGCTCTCCTGATAAGAGCGACTCCTCCATACGATCAATATATGGAAAAAGCACCATCTCTTCCTTCATCATGTGCGTGCTGAGATCCTGGGCCAACGCATGAAAATCAGTACGCAAGGCCAAAAGTTCGGCATGCTTGGAGCCGTGGACGTTACATACCTTATCTAAGAGCGGTCTGAGTCGGACGGTTTCCGCCTTCACATACTTGTGATGTGTGTTCTGAATATGCGCGATCAGATCTCCCAACAGTGCATTCTGCCAGCCCTCCACCTGCAGGTCGGTGCTATTCCTTTGCCTGGAGTCGACGACAGCCGACTCGAGCGAGTCGACAACCTGCTGGAGTTCGAGATTCGCCTCTCCGCAAGCCTCTTTCAGAGGCTTATTTCCACCGCAGCAATAATCAATGCCGAGTTTCTCGAACACCCGTGTCGCGCCAGGAATGTTCAAAGCCATCTCACGTACGCTCTTGGTTATATCGATATTCATTATCAGCTCCAAAACAACTCGTTTGGACTTGCTACCTGTCACCCACTGTAAGAAATCCCTGCCAAATTGCCGATGACTTTTGTCACAGTGCCTTTGCGTGAGCCGACTCCGACAACACAAGGAGCTAAAATGTCCAGGATGGCCGTTCTTGACTCGCAGAAACAGATTCTCTTGAAGGTCGGCCTTTTCTCAGGTCTTACGGAAAGCGAGATGGAATTCATTGCTGGTCGTGTGGTTCCGCGCAAATACGGTCCTGGGCAGGTTGTCTTTAGCGAGGGAGACACGTGTTCCGGGCTCTACATCGTCGCTTCGGGGCATATTCGTATCTTCAAGACTTCGGCGAGCGGCAGAGAGCAAATCCTCAACATTGATGGCCCTGGTAGCTCCGTAGCTGAGCTCCCCGTTTTCGATGGAGGGAATTATCCCGCTTCCGTAGCAGCCCTCGATGAGACCGTACTTTTGTTTGTCAGCAAAGAGGATTTTCGTGAGTTGTGTTTGACCCATCCTCAAGTCGCTCTCAAGGTTCTGCGTGTTGTCGGGACACGACTGCGTAGGCTAGTCGGAATTATCGAAGAACTTTCTTTCACGACAGTCAGACATCGACTCGCAGCTTTGCTGGTTCGACTGGCTCGCACGGAAGGAAAGAGAGCAGGAGCAGGTATCGTTCTCCACCTGCCCGACAATAACCAGGGGATCGCATCGCAGATCGGTACCGCGCGCCAATTCGTCTCGCGCAATCTGAGCCGCCTGCAGTCCGCGGGAATTATCGACATTGACGACCGCCAGATCACCGTTCGCGACATAAAGCGGCTCGAAGCAGAAGCAGTTTCCGCAGAGTAAATCGCGAATCTCGATCATACCGAAGACTTCCAACCAGGATTCGGACCCGGCACCATCCTCTCCAAATTTCGCTCTAAACACGGCCTGATTTCGGTCTGTGACATAAGTCATCGCCGCCACCAGAATCCCACTCATATTCTGTACTCGGAGCCAAGTTGTTGATGATTTGGCGCTAGAAGGGCCAGATATATGAAGGCAAGAAATTATTCTCAGTTCCTATGCGTAAAGGTTTTCGCGCTTCTAATGTTGTTCATCATCTGGATCGCAAACACAAGAATCGTTACCGCCCAGATGGCGACACATTCGGGGCTCACGAGCGCAACGGCAAGGGCCGCAGATATCGTTCGCGATCCGACGGATGTTCCCGCACCCGTGAGCTATCGAACGCCATCCTTGGTGCGCGTAATCCTCACTGCCAAAGAAGTGCTTGGTACCCTCGATCCGGTGGCGGGCACATCCTATCGGTATTGGACCTTTAACGGCAAAGTGCCTGGACCGATGATCCGCGTTCGGCAGGGCGATACCGTCGAAGTCACGCTCCAGAACGATCCCAGCAGTCACATGGCCCACTCGGTTGATTTCCATGCCGCGCTCGGCCCTGGCGGTGGCGCGGCACTTTCTCAAACAACACCTGGCCAGTCGAAGATGTTCACTTTCAAAGCAATGACACCTGGACTGTTTGTCTATCACTGCGGGACCCCCATGATCGCCGAACACATGGCAAATGGCATGTACGGGCTGATTCTGGTCGAGCCGGAAAGCGGTCTCTCTCATGTCGATCACGAGTACTACATCATGCAGGGCGAGATTTACACTGCAGAGCCGAAAGGCAAGGAAGGATTCCAACGGTTCAGTGCTGTAAAACTTATGGCCGAAAAGCCCGAATATTTTGTCTTCAACGGCGCAGTTGATGCGCTGACAACAGAACACCCAATGGCTGCCAAAGTGGGCGACATGATACGCGTATTTTTCGGAAACGCAGGCCCGAACCAAACTTCATCAAGCCACGTGGTCGGTGAAATCTTCACGAAGGTTTATCAGGACGGCTCATTGACTTCGGCGCCTCTAACGGATGTACAAACCGCAGGTGTTCCGTCAGGTGCGGCGGCGATTTTCGAATTTGCGGCAAAGAAACCAGGCAAGTTCGCCCTTATGGATCACGCAATATCTCGAATGGCGAAAGGCAACATGGCTGTGTTCGACATCAGCGGACCTGATGATGTCGCGCTGATGCACGCCGGCCCCGCTACTCAAGAAGGACCACAACCGACCACTGCCTCAGTCAGCGGCATCACTCCGGCTGATGAAGTCAGCAACGCCGTTGGTGGCACGATCACCCTAGCCGATCCTGGTAACGGGAATGCCATGGGCAAGTCCCAGAGCAGTTCTGGCATATCTAGAATGATGGATATGCACATGCGAGTCCACTCGGCAAAGACACCATCAACTAATCACCGAGCAGTCGCGACTACAAAATTGAACGCGAAATCCGCAACGAACAACCCTTCGGCTGTCACTTCAATCAATGGATGCCTGACCATCGCCTCTGATGGCAAAGCGATTTTGAACGAACTTCAGTCTTCGAAGATTTACCGCCTGGAAGCGCAACCGTTTTTGTTTTCTCAGAACGCAAATCGCATGGTTCATGTTAGCGGTTATTTCGGCAGTGTTCTGACGGTAGAAGATCCGCGCCTGCCAAGCTTCGTGGTCAACACTGTGGATGCGGTTGCTCCCAACTGCAACGTGAAAGTCTCTATGGCGCAAATCCGCAAAATCATGCTGAAGCGCGCTCAAGCAAACAAAGGCATTGTGGGAATGAGCGATATGGGCTTTGCACCGCAAACGTTGACAGTAAACGTCGGTGACAAAGTGGTGTGGAAAAATACTTCTGAAGTCACACACGACGTGGTCGCTGATCCAACCAAAGCTCTCTATCGCGTGGACGTGAAGCTTCCCACGGGCGGACGGCCCTTCGGATCAAATTACCTACAGCCAGGGCAGTCCTTCAGTCACCTATTCGAAGTGCCGGGAATATACCATTACGTTTGCACTTTGCATGAAGGTTCTGGAATGAAAGGCGTGATCATCGTCAAAAGATCTGACATATTGAGAGCCAGCAACTAAGAAATTCACACTAGCCGACGGGCGGGATTTGATCTCTGACAACAGATCGGTCCCGCTCACCTGCCAACTCTGGATGCCGTAAGAAAGTGCTTGATCGAATGGTTAGTCAGCGGGCGAAATGAACCTGCGCCGCACCCGGAACCGTGCAGCCGTCAGGGGCTTGCTCATGAAGCAGCGTACGCGGGACTTCTGAGCCCAGACTTGGCCGCAGGCATTGCTCAGGTAAAGGACCTAAAGCAGTTGGGTCAGCGCTCCGGCAACTGGCTGACTCAAGACAGAGTGCAGATGTCCTCAGACTTTCCCGCGGGGAGAGTCTACGCGCCAAAAGGAACGGTGCAATGCTCGCGATGCTATTCAAATGTGGACTCCGTGCTGGTCTAGAACTCGACGACATCCAAACTCGCCAAGGACCCTGGGCCATTGTCGATTTGATCGGTAAGGGTGATCACGTGCGAACGGTTCCGATTCCCCATTAGGCTAAACAAGGGCTCGATGAGCGGCTTTCAGCAGCGGGGATTACAAAGGGAAATCTTTCGAGCGGTGAAGATCGAGATTCTGGCACATAAAGACTTAAGGTAAGGTCGAGTCGTGCGTATTCACCGTCCCTGTCCTGTAGGTGTGAAAGCGACCTAGGAAAACCTAGTACGGCGAGAGGCGTTGATCGCGGAGCGAAAGTCGACATGGCTTCAGAAGACTTCTATTGCTCTCCCAGCGACAATTGTTACATGTCAGCGTAACTCCGATCAGTCTCTTTAGAACGAGAGCCTCGCTTGGAACTCAATCACCCGTCCCGCAAGACCGTCGGGAGCACGACCGAACTGACCCTGATTGATAATGTCGGTGGGCGCCGACGCAGGAATGAATGGTGCGAGATTCAGAATGTTGAATGCATTAAAGAAGTTTGCGCGGATGGTGAGACTCGATTCTTCACTCAACAGTTTTGGCAGCGCAAAATCCTTTCCGACGGTCAGATCGACCGACGTGTAGCTGGGGCCACGGAAGATGTTCCGGCAGGCACACCCAGGTCCAAGCGTATTAAAGTCGAAGTTGGGGCAGGAACTTGGTACACCCGGAACCGCTTTGCAATTAGGAAATAGCCCATTGATGTAATCCTGCTTGCTCGGGCTGGATATGACTCCGCCATTGTAAGCGAATGGCAAGTCCGGACAATACCCGTCGCCGTTGCGATCGGCGTTCGTATTGCAACTGCCAATCAGAGCGGCAAACGGAAATCCGGTATGCGCACTGAGAATTCCGCTGATCATCCAGCCGCCGACCGTCTTGCCCGTCCAGGAGTTGCGACCACCGATGAATGGCGACTCCCACGTGCCCGAGATGACCAGGTTACGACGGATATCGAAATCCGAGTTACCACGATCGAGGTTCTGATTGAAAGGGTCTGTCTGCTGATAACCGATTTCATAAGAAGCCGTATCAATTGCGTGACTTAGGGTAAAGCTGCCATCAAATTGGAACCCATGTTTAAATCTGCGGGTCAGCGACACCACCATGGCGTCGAAGCTGGCGTTCACATCCGGCAACGGAGTGTAGATGTTAGTGAAACTGTTAT
>Ga0105241_10002234_pt1 | contig 14559 bp, 10 predicted proteins | sample KBSC64metaG_FD_80422 | JGI IMG/M metagenome (GOLD analysis project Ga0105241, IMG submission 80422) | Corn rhizosphere microbial communities from Kellogg Biological Station, Michigan, USA - KBS C6-4 metaG | ecosystem: Host-associated > Plants > Roots > Rhizosphere > Soil | place: Michigan, USA... | reverse complement strand
TTCCCTTTCATCTGAAGCATCCTTACCTGGTAGCCCTGCTCCTGCAATATTCTGCACAATATGGTTGCATAGCTGCCGCATGCTCCGTCTGCGGTGATCAGGTCTGAGCTTAAAGGATGAAGAGAGCTGTTTATCCAACTTGTTTCACTGGAATTGCCAAAAATGGCTGTTCTTTCAGTGAGCGTGTTATGACAAAGATGTAATGACCGGAGAAAAACAGAATCGTCCGGGATAAAATTTCCTTTTTCGGATACTTTTGCCGACAATGCGCTGAAAAAGCTATTTTCATATTCATCCATGAAATGGGAGACCAGCAGCAGGGCGATCAGGAGGCCGCTGACAAAAGACAGAAAATAGGCGCTGCCGACGGCCTTTCGTATATATTTGAGACCTTTTTGAACAGGAATTTGTATTTTCTCCTTTTTAACCTCCAGGAGAATTTTATAAAAGCGCATATCCTGCTTCAATTTCTGGTAAGCCCTTAAATAGATCCATGCTGCGCCGCCCAGTATACTGATGCCAAGCCAGGCTACGCCGCCTCGTATCCATATTGAATGGACCAGGGTAAAAGCCGCCAGTAATAATAATATAGAGATGATGATCCCGCAGATCATAACGGACCTGTAATAGTTCTGCAGCCTGCGCATCTCCCGCAGGATCATTTTCTGCACCATTTTCATGTTTTCTTCACCGGAGGACATATGCTTGTGTATAGATTTAAAAAATGCCTCCCAACAAGAATGAAGGGAGGGTTCGCTGTACCCTTACTGAAAAGATGATAAATCGGGTAAAGTGTTCTTAAAAGCCAAGTAACATAGGATCGTTGAATCTGAGAGGGTTTCTCATTAATATTTTCGGAGGGATAGTTGCACCGTATCGATCGAACAAAATTACAAAGCAGATCTTCCGCATGAAAGAAATCGGGCCGCTTCCATGCTAGGTTTTATAATTGTTGGCAAAATAAGTAGAGGGATTGATGCCCATCACTTTTTTAAACGCTGTGCTGAATGTATTCCTGTTGGAAAAACCGGATTCCCATGCGATGGTCTCTATTTTTTTATGTAGCCATGCTTCTTTTAGAAATGTCGATATACAGTACTTGATCCTGTATTTATTGATGAAATCATTAAAGTTGATGTCGTAATGCTGGTTGAGAAAGGCCGATAGGTGGTGTAGAGGCACGCCGATGCTCTGTGCCAGCTGACCCAGTGTATAGCCATGCTTTAGGAAGGGTTTTTCGAGGGCAAGGAAAGAGTTTAGCCGGCGATCGATCTCCTCAATCTGCTCTTTGCTTAGATATAGATGACCTATCCGTACGTCACTCCCTTGATGGCTAAGACTTTCGTTCATACAATTCATATTGCTGTGGGAGTAGCGTTATATGTCATCTGCGTCGGTACGCTCCTTCTGGAGATGCTTTATGTATTCGGAGGGACTTTGACCACTGAGTTTTTTAAATGCGATGGTAAAAGTATTTCTGTTGCCAAAGCCGGACTCTCCGGCGATAGCTTCCAGCTTTTTTGCTTTCCAATCGTCGGTGAAGAGCATTTCTTTAAAATGGTTTACCCTATATCTATTGATAAAGTCATTGAAATGCACTCCATAATACTGGTTGATGAACGCAGATAGGTGATGGAGAGGTATTCCTACATCTTCGGCGAGATCTTTTAAAGAATAACCGGGCCTTAAGAACGGCCTTTGCAGGGAAAAAAACTCGTTTAGAGTTGCATCGATATTTGAGATATGGTCCAAATCCATTATGGATGCGCCAATTCGTATCTCGGATACTGTCTGATTCATTTTTCTAGGTTTAAGGGGGCGATAGACGCAATAAGAGGGGCGGGGTTGGGTTGTCTTCTATCTTCGCAGAACAAAAGAGGCTGAACGCAGGTATAACGACTTGCTATAAAGGAGCGTGGTGCTGACCGGAGCAACTATTTTTACGAGAGCATTCAGGTCTCGAATGGTGACAGGGAGCGAAGGGGTCGTGGTTATCATAACTGTTAATTAATAGCTACACTACAAGCAAACTTTCATCATCAATCAGTATATCCTTAACCTTTAGTATAGTAATGGTAACATAAAATTATTGCGCCGGTGAGAATGTTACAAGTTTTGGACTTGCAAGTTCGCACAATATTATAAATCATTGCATCCATGCACGGGGTTTGTACGAAGGAAGGCGCTTAGATGAATGGGTATTTGCTAATTTTAAGTTATGAGATTCTTTAATAAAAGACACATGTCCATTGAATATCTTACTAACAACACATACAGTGGGAATTGCAGATGGGTAAATGACTACAAGACAGTCGAAAAATTCTTATGCAGCCATCGTGATACGTTTTGTAGTATTTATTTGTGGGAGTCGGCGGCAGATAGAGGGGAAGTGTTTATCGATGTAGTCATCGGTAATAACAGTTATCAGTATTCATCACGCGATATGGATAAGAACGGCTATGCAAAAGCCCTGACCTTATATTACATTATCAAGGGGTCGATACTCCGGTGATCTGAGGTGAACGGGGTGAATTTGCAGGTGAATTTTAGTCTGTCAGATCATGTAATTTGAATACAGTGGAGAGATCTGCTACCCCTTCTTCCCGGAGGATACGGACCATTGCCCGGAAGGGAGCGGTATTACCTGCCAGGTTGGAGAAATAGATGATACTCCATTCGTCTCCCGGCAGTTGAATGACGAAGTTGGCAAAGCCGCAGGTGCTGCCGGAGTGAAAAAGAATGAGGGGAGATGTCCCTGTCATGAACCACCCCCCGGCATAATAGCTTTCCGGCATGCGTACAATGGGCATGCGCAGGCGGCGTAAGAGGGGCGCTAATTGTATGAGCGTGTTGTTTTGTAATGCCTTCATCCATCTGGCATAATCGCTGATGGAAGTATATACTCCGCCATCGCCTTTGGTGGCGCTGGTGACGCCTTGATCCGAGGCATAGACATGACCGGTGCTGTCCTGCGCATAACCCATGGCGCGATGATCGATGGGATGTCCATCTTCATATACAGTGGAATGATCCATGTGCAGGGGGGAAAAGATCTTTTCACGTATAAAGGCGGCAAACGACCGGTGAGATGCCCGTTCGATGATCAGCGCCAGCAGGCAGAAGCCGGAATTGCTGTAGCGGAATCTTGTGCCCGGCTGAAAATAAGTAGAGTCATGAGAGGCGAGCAACTGCAGGACATCGATATCCAGCACCTGCCGGGTCTGGCTGTCGGGAATGAGCCATTCATAGTCCAGCAGGCCGGAGGTATGGGTGAGCAGGTGGCGGATGAGAACTGTATGCCCTACCCCTGACGGCAGCTGGGGAAGCCAGCGGCTGAGAGGATCGTCGAAAGACAGGATGCCTTCCTTTTGGAGGAGGAAGATACCCATGGCTGTAAATTGTTTGGTGACGGAGGCCATGCGGAAGTTACTCGATGTATCTAATGTCATGCCGGTGGTCTTGTCGGCAAGTCCGGTCACGTTGCGATAGAGGACGAAGCCTTTCTTTTCAATCGATACGGCGAAGCCCGGTTCACCGGCAGGGTAGGTGTGGATGAGAGAGTCCAATCGGGTGGAGAGACGGCCCTTTACGGGGCGGGTGATCTGTGTATATGCGTTGGAAAAGTAAAAAACAAAACAGATAAAGAAAATGATCTTCCGGATATTCTTCATTTTGTCAGGATTAGGTCTGATAGTTGAATAAATTTATACATTATTCGAGCTTCTCCAAAATATTAAAAGCCGCCCGTTCGCCAACTGACGGAACGGACGGCTGAAGGGCGTCATACACACATATTATTCACAACGGGGATAAACTTATTGCCCTTGCTTTACTTTCTCTATATATACAGGCACCAGCCCATGGGCTTCCTTGTGAGTATTGATCACTGCGTTGGAATCAGGGGCCTGGGACAGGCATACTATGCGACCGTCCTTTTCATCCACCCAATAATTGATGAAATTGACCCCATACTTGCTTTGTACGGCCAGATCTTTTTCATGCGCTCCTGCCACGTCTTTGGCGGTGACCTTGCCTGCACCCAATTCATGTACGTCCAGGTAAAAATCCTTTCCCTCCTGTATGGGCGCATCCTTTCCTGCCTTTACCATGTAAATATCGTCCGGGAGGAGACCGTGCGCTTCGCCATGGGTCTTACGAATGGATTGGGTATCAGGTGCTGATGACAGACAATACACATTTCCGTCTTTCTCGTCCACCCAGTATTTAATGAATTCCACACCATACTTCTTCTCGGTGGCCAGGTCTTTGGCATGAGCGTCTGCAACGGCGGCGGCTGTCACTTTACCGGCTCCCAGATGATGTACGTCTATATAATAGTTCTTCGTTTGTGCGGATACATGGAAGGAGAAAAGAAGGGTAGCAATAATAACGGCAAAAACAGGTAAAACCTTCATAATTAACTGGTTTAATAATGATTAAAAAGATATTCAAAGACAAAGGAACTTGCTATTTTTCGCTTGGATATGGGGAATTTTCCCTATTTTAGAGTGACCTCCTCCTCATTTTACAAGTAACAATCATGGAACTGATCGAACGTGCCGGGTTTCTATCCCAGCTACAGTCGAAGTTTGACGCCATCGATGGCGAGGGTCACTGCATCCTGGTGAGCGGTGAGGCGGGGATCGGCAAGACCTCGCTGGTAAGGGCTTTTTGCAGAGCGCAGAAAGGTGAATATAATGTATATCAGGGTACCTGCGATGCTTTGTTCACACCAAGACCGCTGGCGCCTCTTTACGATATCGTCTGGCAGTTGGACGGCGAGATCTGGACGAACAGCGAGAACCTGGCCGACAGGGCCGGACTGTTCAGCCGGGTGCTTCATGAACTCACCCGTCAGCGAAGAAGGACGCTCATTGTCTTTGAGGACATCCACTGGGCCGATGAGGCGACCCTGGATTTTATAAAATTCCTTGCCAGACGTATTATCCATACCCATTGCCTTTTTATTCTCACTTACCGGGATGATGAAGTCCATGGTTATCATCAGCTGAGAAATGTCCTGGGCCAACTGCCGCCCGACTCGTTCACACGCATGCAGCTGACCCCTTTATCCCGGGAAGCTGTTGGAAAAATGGCGAAGGAAAAAGGCTACAGTGGAGAGGACGTGTACAGCATTTCAGGGGGGAACCCTTTCTACGTAAATGAGATATTGGCGAGTTATAGTCTTGGCGTACCCGACAATATCAAAGACGCTATCCTGTCCGTATACAACAGGATGGGTGAAAGAACCAAACAGGTATGGCAGATATTATCGGTGCTGCCTACAGGTTGTGAGGTCCGGTACCTGGAAAAGCTGGAGCCGGCCTACATTGCAGCCATCGAGCCTTGTATGAATGCGAGGATCCTGCTGTTGCAGAACGGTCTGATCCGGTTCAAACACGAGCTGTACAGGAGGACCATCGAGGTCTCTCTGTCGCCGCTGCTGCGGGTGGCCCTGAACAAACGGGTATTGAGTGTACTGCTGGCCAACCAGGAACAAAACGCTGAGACGGAACGGCTCATTCACCATGCCAAGAACGCCAACGAGTACGATGTAGTGGTGCAATATGCGCCTGTTGCGGCCAGGCAGGCGGCTGCCGTAGGCGCTCATACGGAGGCTGCCAAACTATATTACACGGCGATCGAGTATTACCAGGGCAGCGATAAGGATACGCTGCTACAGCTGTATGAACCCTATGCTTATGAATGCTATCTGACCAGCCGGATAAAAGAGGCCATCATTTACCAGGGGAAGGCGTTGCGGATCTATAAGGAAAGGAACGAGCGGGAGAAAATGGGCAATGGTATGCGTTTTATGTCCCGGCTCTGGTGGTTCGACGGTAATGGTAAACAGGCCGAAAGTTATGGATTGCAGGCCATCGAAGTATTGAGCGACCAGCCTTCCTCCACGGCAAAGGCCATGGCTTTTAGCAATATGTCGCAACTGAAAATGTTGTCGCAGCAGCCTGCTGAATGTATCTCCTGGGGAGAGAAGGCTATCGCGCTTGCTGAGGAACTGGGCGATGCACAGACGCTTTCCCATGCATTGAACAATGTGGGCAGCATCTACCTGCAGATGGAATCGTCCAGGGAAAAGGGCATCGCTCTTCTTCAGCAAAGCCTGGACATCGCATTGAAAAACTCTTTCCATGAGCATGCGGCCCGTGCCTATACGAATTTAGGGAGCTACGGCGTAGAGCTGAAAGACTATGTTTTTTCCAGGCAAATGCTGGATGCAGGTATTCAGTACTGTGAGGAACGGGACCTGGAGGCATGGACGGCGTATATGTTGTCCTGTAAAGCCCGGCTGCTGCTGGAGACAGGTCATTGGGACGAGGCATCCTGTATCGCCGGGAGCCTGATCGCCAGGGAATCACAGGCATCCATCGTCAAGATCGGTGCGCTGGCCGTTGCCGGCAGGATCAGGATGAGAAGAGGCGAATTGGGTGTTCTGCCATTGCTGACGGAGGCGAAAGAAAGAGCATTCGATACGATGGAGCTGCAAAGGATCATCCCTGTGCTGACTGCCCTCCTGGAATACGAATGGCTCATGGGGAAGGCCTTTGTCGAACAGGAGGCCATCGACAGGACGATCGGCATGATCGGGCACATGGGCAATGTATACGAGATCAATGGATTTGCTTTCTGGCTGTCGAAGGCAAGAAAACAGACCCTGCAGCTGCGGGAACTGTTCGACGGCTATCAGTTCCATGACCAGGCTACGGCTGTAAAAGCCGCTGCATTATGGGGAAAGCTCGGCTGTCCCTATGAACAGGCCCTGGCTTTGTTCGGGAGCGATGAGGATGACAAGGTAAATGCCCTCCAGATCGTCCGGAAACTGGGCGCCGGCGCTGTTTATGAGAAACTGAAGCGGGAAATGAGAGCTGCGGGGATCAGGAATATCCCCCGGGGTATCAGAAAGAGTACCCAATCCAACCCGGCGTTGCTGACCGAGCGGGAGCTGGGCGTATTACAATTATTAAAGGATGGTTTGCAGAACAAGGAGATCGCGGCCCGGCTATTTATCTCGGCTAAAACAGTCGATCACCATATATCAGCTATACTATTCAAACTGGATGTCAGTTCCCGTTTAAAGGCCGTCCAGGAGGCGAAACAACTGGGGATCTTAAAATAGGGAACGCTTAGACCTTAAATAGGGAATACCTCTGTCATGGGATAGGGAAAAGTCCCGGAAATTTGTTCGTTGAACCGAACCATCATTGACCTTAAATGTATTTTGTATGAAGAAGTTCGTTGTCGAGAGAAACCTCCCGGGTGCGGGCAACCTCACGGCCGAAGAATTACAGGCTATCTCTCACGCCTCTCTCGAAGCCATCAAACAACTTGGTAGACCTTACTATTGGATACAATCCTTTGTCACCGAGGATAAGATCTATTGCATCCACATAGCCGAAAGCGAAGAAGTGGTCCGTGAGCATGCCAGGCTGGGAAAGTTTCCCGTCAATACGATCTCCGAAGTAAAAATAGTCATCGACCCGCTGACCGGTAACCCGTTGTAATATTCGTCCGAAGGGAATTTTGCGTTGTATAAGTAAATGTGCTTAATTTTATAGCTTGTACGATGCAAAAGTTCGAAGACGATACGCTTGTAAAGTTACTTCAGAAAGGGAATGATGCGGCTTTTACCGAGATCTATCACCGATATTGGAACAAGCTTTTTTCTGTTGCTGCCAATAAGCTTAATTACGATCTGAAGGTTGCCGAAGAGCTGGTGCAGGATATTTTCCTCGATCTCTGGCACAGGAGGGAAGTCCTCGACATCAGGGGCAGCCTGTCGCTATACCTGGCGGCGGCCATGAAATATAAGGTCATCGATGCAAGATTAAAGAAAAAGCGTATGGCAGCCCATGCCGAAAACCTGGCTGCGCGGACTCCCACCAGTGACACTTCCACCGAGAAACAGGTCAGCTTTGATGAGCTGCAGCACGAGCTTACGGCCCTCGTCAGCAGCCTCCCCGAAAAATGCCAGCTGGTATATAAGCTCAGCAGGGAAGCGGGCTATTCCCAAAAAGAGATCGCCCACCACCTCTCTATCTCCGAAAAGACCGTCGAGTCTCATCTTTCCCGGGCGGTGAAAACCCTTCGGCTGGGGTTGAAGAATTTTTTGACACATATTTTTTAATGTTTCTTTAATGTGGAAGAGGCTGGAGAAAATTTTTTCCGGCCGGTGCAGGGATTTGCCTTGTTCGTTCGACTTACATGGGAAAGATATCGCCATGCCATTAATTCCGGATGAAAAAAGGCTGAGTGAGTTGGAAGCCAAGTGGTTAAACGGTACGATCACGGAGGAGGAGAAAAAGGAGTATGCCAGTTGGTATAACGAAGGCCAGGATATGCCCGTCAGGATACCGGAAGCATTTGTTCCTTCGGAAGAAGCGCACCGGCAAAGGATCCTCCAAAATATCAACAGCAGGCGGACGAGGGAAGGATCGAAGACCCTCCGGCTGTACCGGGTAGCTGCCGTTGCCGCCACGCTCATTTTAATAATAGCCGGATCCTATCTGTATTATAAAAGAGACACTCATACTTCTCCAGCGTTTGTACAAACACCGGCGCCCCGACCGTCCCACGACGTAGCTCCCGGTAAGACCAGGGCAATGCTTACGCTCAGCAACGGCAAGACTATTGTGCTCGATCCCACTTCTCATGGGATGGTAGGACAGGACAGCGGCGTCAACATATCGAATACGGACAGCGTGCTGACCTACCAGGGTAAAAGCGAAAGCAGATCCTTAGCCTACAATACCCTCAGCACGGCAAAGGGCGAACAGTACAGCGTCACTTTGTCTGACGGCACCAAAGTATGGCTGAATGCGGCATCAGAACTGCGGTTTCCCATCCAGTTTACGGGAAAAGACCGGAAGGTGGAGGTCACGGGCGAAGCGTATTTTGAAGTAGCGAAGAATGCTTCCAAACCCTTCTATGTTTCCTCGGGTAATATGAATGTCCGGGTGTTGGGGACCAGCTTTGACATCAATGCTTATGACAACGAGCCGATGGTCAGCACCACCCTGCTGGATGGTCTGGTGAGCATCAATGATCGCATCCGGCTTTCCCCCAACCAGCAATCGCGGATGGAAAAAGACGGCAGCATCAAGGTCATCAGGGACATCGACGTGGATGAAGCGGTAGCGTGGAAGAATGGCGCTTTTAGCTTTAACAATGCGGATATCACGACGGTCATGCGTCAGCTGGAAAGATGGTACGATATAGAAGTGGTCTATGCGGGGAATAAGCCGGCCGACCTCTTCTATGGAGGTATTTCCCGCCAGTCCACCCTGATGGAAGTGTTGAAGATCCTGCAGGCAAGTAAGGTGCGTTTCAGGTTGGAAGGGAAAAAATTAATCGTGTTCTCGTAGGATGACCATTAAAAAACCGAAAGTGGTTGCAACACTTTCGGCTACATGTTGGCCGTCCAATAAAAATAAAATTGACGTAGAATTTTCATTGTAAACCAAACAACCCAAATGTATGCATTCGATTGCTAATTGCAAAGGTTTGCCTTTGCAACCGTGTAGAAAACGAACTATCAGTCTTAAAGTGCTGCTAATTATGAAGTTGACAGTGTTGTTCCTCGTAGCCTGCCTGCATGTAAGCGCCAGCGGCATCGCCCAGAACATCACGTTGTCCGTGAAGAACAAAAGCCTTCAGACAGTGATCAGGGAGATTAAGAAACAGAGCGGCTATCAATTTTTTTACAACCAAAGCATTCTCGAGAAAGTATCCCCGATCACGGTGGATGTAAAGGATGTACCGATAGAAGAGGCTTTAAAAGCCTGTTTTAAAGGCCAGGTCGTCACATATGAGATCATTGGAAAGAACATCGTCATAAAGGATAAGGATGCGCCGTCCATGGGGAAGCCGGAGACAAAACCGGTGGAGGTGGTGCTCACACCCATCAGGGGAAGGGTATTCATCGGTAGTAATACGCCTGCGGTGGGTGCAACGGTGGCCATCCGGAAAAGCGGTTCACTCGTGAAAGGAACTTCCACGGATGACAACGGTAATTTCACCATCGACGTGAACCCGGGGGATGTCTTGTCCGTCTCTTTTGTCGGTTATGTAACGCAGGAAATAAAGTATACGGGTCAGTCTGAGCTGAATATTACACTAGCGCCCGATGACAAGGAGATCAAGGCGGTGGTGGTCACGGCCCTGGGTGTCAAACGTGCGGCGCAGTCCGTCACTTATTCCACGCAGCAGGTGGATGGTAGCGAACTCTCCCGGGTAAAGAACACCAACCTGGTGAATTCCCTCAGCGGTAAAGTAGCCGGATTGAACATCTCTTCCAATGGGTCGGGCATCGGCGGCAGTGCAAAAGTGATATTACGCGGCTCGAAGTCTTTATTAGGGAATAACCAGGCATTGTACGTCATAGATGGTGTGCCTGTGAATAATTCGGTGACTACCCAGCCAACGACGGTCTACGGTGGTACCACGGCTTATGATGGTGGGGACCCTGTATCCAACCTGAACCCGGACGATATAGACAATATATCTGTGCTGAAAGGGGCATCCGCAGCCGCTTTGTACGGCAGCCAGGGCGCCAATGGCGTGATACTTATCACCACCAGGAGCGGTAAGGCGGGCAAACCTCAGATCAATTTTTCCTCCAGCGCTACCTTTGATAATGCGGCGTATAAACCTAAGTTCCAGAATGCCTATGGGCCTGCAACGCCGGCCTCGCTGCAAAGCTGGGGCAGCGCGATCAACGGAGGCGGCGACAACCTGGGTAAATTCTTCCAGACGGGTAATAACTTTACGAATGCTGTCAGCCTCTCTGCAGGCTCTTCCGTTGCCCAGAGCTATTTCTCCTATGCCAATACGACGGCCAGAGGAATAGAGCCCGGCAACAAGCTGCAGCGGAATAACTTTAATTTCCGGGAGATCGGTCATTTCCTCAACAACAAGCTGACAGTGGATGTAAACACGAACTACATCACCCAGCAGATAGATAATACTCCCATGGCTGGGTTTTATTACAATCCGTTGACGGGTCTTTATCTATTTCCCCGTGGCGTTGATATATCCCCTTACAAGTCGGGATATGAAAAATTGAATCCCCAGACCCTGCTGCAACAACAGCAATGGATAGGGACTACCGTGAATGCGGACGGCACCCTGTCCTTCAGCGATGACATGCAGCAAAACCCCTGGTGGATAGTCAACCGCAACCTGAATACTCTCAATCGTAACAGGATATTACTGAATGCCAGCGTCAGGTATGACTTTACTTCCTGGTTCAACATCCAGGCCCGGGGAAGCATCGACAGGATCAATGATATCTATGATCAGAAGCTGTACGCTACCACCTCGCAGTATGTCTCGAAATCCAACGGCAATTATTACTATTCCAATGGGGTCAGCACACAGAAGTACGGGGATGTGATAGCAAATGTCAATGTTCCTGTTACGGATAAGCTGAAGCTCACGGCGCTGGTGGGCACCAGTATCCGGGATAACAAGACGGTAGGGCTCTATTATGCTTCCTCCGGGAACAGCCCGGGTACCGGTTTGTATTATCCGAATATTTTTACGCTGCAAAATACGATCACCGACCCCCTGACCTCTGCCGATATGCCGCAGAACCATACTCAGTTTCAATCCGTGTTCGGCAGTGTGAGCCTGGCCTATAACAACGCGCTGTACCTGGATATTACAGGCCGCAATGACTGGGCATCCCCTCTCACCAACACAAAGGGGGGCGTATCGTTCTTCTACCCGTCCATTGGCGCCAATGCGGTATTGAGCCAGCTGATGACCCTGCCGGAGATCGTAACTTTTGCAAAAGTACGGGCATCGTATGCTGAAGTGGGTAACGCGCCGCTGGCCTATCAAAGCAACCCTCCCTTTGCCACTGTCGGAGCAGGCGGAAGCATCGTGATCAACAATATTTCTCCTTTTACGGCGCTGTCGCCCGAAAAGACAAAGTCTTTTGAGGTTGGTACGGCATGGCGTTTCCTCGATGACAGGCTGGGCCTGGATCTCACTTACTACAATACCCATACCCATAACCAGACGATACAGATCCAGCAGGGACAGGCCAGCTTTTATGACAATGGTTATCTGAATGCGGGCAATATCCAGAACCAGGGTATCGAGCTGATGGTAAATTACCAGGTGATACGCACCGACAAGTTCAGGTGGAATACAGGCGTCAACTATTCCTTTAACAGGAATAAGGTGATCGAGCTGGCGCCTGGTGTAAAGCAATCCGTTATCAGCGGGGCTTCCGGGGCCAACTATGTCTCGCAGGTGAAAGTCGGCGGCTCTATCGGGGATATCTATGGGACTATATTACAGCGTGACGGATCCGGCCGTATCCTGATCAATACGACTACCGATGCAAATAACGTGGTGACTCATACGCCGCTGCCAACGACTGCGGACACTTCCTACCTGGGCAATCCCAACCCCAGGTGGCAGCTGGGATGGAGCAACAACTTTACTTACGGCAATTTTGTCCTTTCCTTCCTGGTAGACGGTAAATTCGGCGGAAAGGTGCTTTCTGTGACACAGCAGCTGCTGGACTCCTATGGTGTCTCTGCTGAGACGGGTGCTGCCCGCAAGGCCGGGGGTGTTGCTGTGAAAGGCATCGACCAGAATAATAAGGCCGTCACTTCCGTCGACGCGCAAACATGGTACACGGCCATCGGTGGCCGTAACGGGGTTTCAGGAGAATATATGTACGATGCTACTGTGGTACGGTTACGGGAAGCCGCCCTGGGGTATAATATTCCTTTTAAGAGCAATGTCATAAAGAACCTCAGGGTCAGCGTGATCGGAAGGAACCTGCTGTACTTCAGCAAGAAGGCGCCCTTCGATCCCGAGCTTACCATGTCCTCCGGTAATGGAATGTCGGGGGTGGATATTTTTATGCCGCCTGCTACCCGCAGCTTTGGGATTAGTGTAAATGCAGGTTTTTAGAATTCTTTAAACTCTTTGAAAAATGAAATCTTTTATCAATAGATATATAATAACAGCAGCAGCCTTTGCGCTGTCTGTCACCAGCTGTACCAAGAAATTTGAGGAGTACAACACCAGCAATCTTGCCGCCAATATAGATATGGCATCCGCCTATAAGCATATCGCCATGGGCATCTACAATTTCTCAGGCGGCGGCGATCCCAACTCTTATCAGCTGCAGCAGAATCTGAACTCGGATTGTTATTCTGGTTATTTTATGAGCCAGATAAACTTTGCCAGTGGTCTTAACAATCTGAACTACGCCCTTGTGGCAGGCTGGAATGGAGAGCCTTTCAAAGTGGGCTACCTGGATATCATGCGGTACATGGCCATTATAAAGAACATGGGCACGGACCGGCAGTATCCCGGTCTTTGGGCCATCGCCCGGATCATACAGGTGGAGGCCATAAGCCGGCTTACAGATATCTACGGCCCTGCGCCCTACAGCAAAGCGGGACCGCTGGCAAATGGCGCCACCGGTACTCCCTACGATAGTCAGCAGGAGATCTATACCAGCTTTTTTAGCCAGCTGGACACTGCCACGACGGCGCTGAAAGCCTTTATTGCCGCAGGGGGTGTTGGCACGTTGCCGTTTGATTTTGCATCCATGGACCTCATTTACGGCGGGGACAAGACTACCGAGCTGCAGAACTGGCTGAACTTTGCCAATTCACTCCGGCTGCGGCTGGCCATGCGTATCGTGAAAGTCGATGCCGCTACCGCAAGGGCGCAGGGTGAAAAAGCATTGGATCCTACCAGTGGCGGGGTCATCACCGGCAATGCCGGGATACCGCGGGTAACGGTACCCAGCGGCAACTTCAGCAACCCGCTTGCAGCCATCACCATCAACTGGGCCAATATCTGTATTGGCGCTTCCATCCAATGCTATATGACGGGTTATAACGATCCACGGCTCGGCAGGTATTTTGATACATCGACCGATGCGGCGTCGGCAGGTAAATACCAGGGTATTCGCATAGGATCTAATGTGGGACTGTTCAGTTACGGTAAATACTCTACCATCAATTTCAAGGATGGGGCCGCTCCCTCGTTCAACCTGCGGACCCCTCCCGTGCTGATGACGGCTGCGGAGGTATATTTTCTGCGGGCCGAGGCGGCTTTAAGAGGATGGAACAATGCAGGCGGTACGGCGCAACAGCTGTATGAGCAGGGTATCAATACTTCGTTTGCACAATGGGGAGTGACCTCTTCCACTTATGTGAATGACGCTGCCAGCGTTCCGGATGCTTATACAGATCCGCTGAATGCCGCGAATAACGCGCCTTCTCCTTCGTCTATTACGATCAAATGGGATGATGCCGCGACTGATGAAGCGAAATTGGAGCGTATCATCACCCAGAAGTGGATCGCCAATTTTCCGGAAGGGCAGGAGGCGTGGAGTGAATTCCGCCGTACGGGTTATCCCAGGCTGTTCCCGGTGGTGCAGAATAACAGTGGAGGAACGATCAGTTCGACTGTTCAGGTCAGGAGACTGCCTTTCTCGCAGAATGAATACAATACGAATAATGCAGAAGTGCAAAAGGCTATTAAGCTATTGAGTCAGCCGGTGGA
>Ga0105241_10002228_pt1 | contig 14577 bp, 6 predicted proteins | sample KBSC64metaG_FD_80422 | JGI IMG/M metagenome (GOLD analysis project Ga0105241, IMG submission 80422) | Corn rhizosphere microbial communities from Kellogg Biological Station, Michigan, USA - KBS C6-4 metaG | ecosystem: Host-associated > Plants > Roots > Rhizosphere > Soil | place: Michigan, USA... | reverse complement strand
TTCAAAAGATATTGGGCATAGGAAGCAAGATATTGCCGGCTCATGGCGCCGCCCAACATCGACTTGTTCCACTTCATCCAGCCGGGTGGACTCCAGGGCGAGGAGAAGTAAAACATATCAGGATTGATTTCGCGGACCTGGCGCAGCAACGGCAAAATATACGCGCGATCATGATCAATCGTGAACCGCTTGAGATCGGGATCAGGGGCGTCGCCATCGTCATAGCTGTAGAGAGTCGCTGCGGAATCAGCAGAGCCGATACAGGTGCGATTAACGCTCAATCTCATCTCCAATGGATGAAACATTCCATGCAATAGCTCGTCACGCAAAGGCTGGCGCAATTGGCTAATCAGATAGCACGATGCATCTGTAAAGCAGCCGCCGAAGCCGAGAATGTCCTGAAATTTGTTTGTAGGGACGAGTTGAATTGAATCCGGCGTGGCCGCTGCAGATAACGCCTGCCAATGAATCGGCTGTCCCGCTGCGAAGCGTTGCTTTGCATTCGTGTACCAGACCGCGATGTCTGAAGCCGGGGCAGCCATATTTGACGGCACCACGGCAGACGATGCAAAGGATCTCGGAGCCGCAGAAGCCATTCCGACCGCACCAACTCCCATTGCTGAACTCTTGATGAAGGCTCGCCTGGAACTTTGGTTGGTAGATTTCATGATTGTTCCGCCAGAGCATTCTCTATCACTTGCGAAAAAAGCACCATTCAACTGGCTGCCGTGGTTGTGGCAGACCAGCTGAATGGCTGGAGAGAAATCTGTACCATCGCGACTAGAACAGCACCTTCAGCGAAAGCTGCATGATGCGCGGTGGATTGGCGGTGCTGACTACCCCAAATCCGGTGAGCTGTCCATTCGGTTGAAGAGTCAAGGGATCATTCACATTTCCATCGGGCTGGCCAAACTGCGCGTGATTGAAAGCGTTGAACAGTTCCACGCGGAATTCGGCATTCACGCGTTCCGTTACCGCCGTATCTTTCAGAAGCGCGACGTCCCAGTTGTTGAGACCGGGGCCGGAAAAGAACCGCCGCCGAGACGTTCCCAGTGTGCCCAACGCCTCCGGCGAAAACAGAGTGGTGTTGAAGTATGGCTTTCTTGAACGAGGATCGCTGATAGCGAGCGAGCCTGGCGTATAGTTCGGCGTATCCACCGGCAGGCCGATTGCACCAGCGCTGCTGGTACCGAGCAATGAGTTGTCATCAGTTTCCACCAGGGTCACAGGTTGGCCAGTTGAGAAGCGGGTGATGCCGCTCAAACGCCATCCTTTCACCAGCCGGCTTGGGCCATGAAGGAGATCAATAGGCAGCCGGTAGTCGTAGCTGACGACGAAATTATGACGCACGTCGAAGGACGACAATGATTTCTGATTCAGATCAAGCAGATTGATCTGCTCGCCATATCCAGAACCATTGTCCAGCGACTTTCCGTACGTGTAGCCCGCGAGAAATTCCAGTCGCGAGATCCGTTGCCGCAGGCTCAATTGCAGTGAGTTGTAGTTTGACTGCCCAATGGTGATGAAGTAGCCGTCACTGCTGAATGAACCGCCAAACGGACCGCGCGTGCTGTTGATCGTCCCCCCGCCGATTGGAAAATATGTCCCGTTCTCTCCGCCTGGGCCACAATGGTTGCCATTGGCGCCGCCGACAATCTGATTATCGTCATGAACGCTCAAGCAAAGCGCCGGATTTCCCGGGTTGGCCTCCAAAGACGATAACAAGTGGTGTCCCTGCGTTCCCACGTAGCTGGCAGTGAGGAGTGTCGCGGACCCCAGTTGCCGTTCGACTGAGAGTTGATATTCCTCGGTGTAAGGCACGACATTCTTGTAGTAAAACGCGGGTGAAGTTCCGATGGGCAGGAAGTTCGCCCAATTGATCGGTGTGCCGGTGGTCGGCAGGGCAACCGGGAAACGCTGGCCTTCAATGTTGCCAGTAGCGCGATCTACGAACGGTGTCACGAACTGCGGTGGCACCGGACTTCCATAGAACGCGCCGAAGGGAGCGTCGCCGATTTCATTGAAGTTAGTCGCGCCTTCAAAGGTGCTGTAGAACTTGCCCCACCCGGCGCGAATGCTGGTCTTGCCGGGACCGCCCGTCAATGACTTTATGATTCCGCTGTCCGAAGACGGAGAATAGGCGACTCCGAAACGCGGCGCGAAATTGTTGTAGCGAGTTGGCGCAAGAGTGCTTGGGATTCCGGGATCGCCAGGGAAGACCCACCCGGTCGGCGAACCTGGGAAACGCGTCGAGTCTAAGCCGAGTACAAGAGTTTCGAGTTGGCCGTTTTTCTCCGACCACGGCCTGCTGACGTCCCAACGCAGCCCGTAGTTGAAGGTCAGATTCGGCCGGACTCGCCAGCTGTCTTGCCCAAACAGGCCGATATAGCGCGAGCGACCATAAGAGGGAAATCCCTGGCCTTGCGAATAGCCAGACGGCGCGCCGATCAGGAAGTCAGCAAAATCGATTCCAGTCTCGCCGTTGGCGCCGTTGTTGAAAAAGAAGTCTCCATTCGAGCCGCCGTTGTACTCAGTCAGTTGGTTATAGCGGAACTGCCCGCCAACAGTAATTGTGTGGGTCCGGACGACACGCGTGAAATTGTCCATCACCTGATAAGTGGTTTCCGTAACTCCGAGCGGACCGCCGGAGGCTCCGAAAGAAAACCCACTCAAGTGAATATTCGGTACGTGGGCGTATTGCGGAAGTGAAGGTGAAATTCCAAGCGTACCCGGGCCCTCAACAAAGCCCAGCGATGCTGGCGTGGTGTTGTCGCCGCCGGTCGGTTTGTGAATGAGGTATCGAATGCGAGTGAATCCGGCGCGAAGTTCGTTCACCGAGGCCGAGCCCATCGTCTTGGAATCTCCGATATTTACAACCTGTGAACGCCCAGTGAAATCGCTACCAAAGCCCGGCAGGAATACGTTAGGCACGCTCTGGCGATAGCTATCGTAAAAGTAGTAGCCGGAAAGCTGTCCAAGATGGGAGTTGAAATCAATGCGTCCGCTGGCTTTATCGTCGTTGAGACGCGTGGGGGCGGCCTGGGGTAAAAAGATGCCATCCCCAGCGTTTCCCGGTGGCACGAATTGCAGGAGATTGTTGGAGGGCGTTGTGAATGCGGTCGATGGGATCTGAGCGTTTGGGAAAACACACGCCGCATTGCTCGTACAGTTCACCCCATATGGCGTTCCTAGGCCGGTACTGGGATTGATCGTAGCCGGGTTGATAGTTGTCGCCGTAAAGTAGTAAGGCTCACCGGCATTCACCGAATATCCCAGACTGGTTGCCAGATCGCTTGCCCACGCTCCTCCTTTAACCAGTGCTGCGATTGGAAGGTTTTGGGGCATTGCAGTGAAGCCTGAGTTGAAGGAACTGCCGATTGCAGAAAAGTCGCCGCTGCGCTCGGCTGTCGTCGGAACAGGTCTTGGACCGAAATCCCCTGCCTGTCCTATAACAACGCGATTACCCTGGTAGTCGCCAAAGAAAAACAGTTTGTCCTTCTTGATCGGTCCGCCGAGAGTTACCCCAAACTGATTCTGCTTGTGATCATCTTTGGTCGTATTGAAATAGCGAGTCGCATCGAACGACCGGTTCCGCAGAAATTCAAATGCGCTTCCGTGCAAGCTGTTGGTTCCACTCTTGGTGATAACGTTCACCTGGCCGCCGGGGTAGTTGCCATACTCGGCATCAAAGTTGTTGGTAACGATGCGGAACTCTGCGATCGAATCGAGGTTCGGAATGATCGCGGTCCCCGAGAAAGCGAACTCCTGTACCGTGGTTCCATTCAACAAAAATCCATTCGCAGACTCACGCTGCCCATTGACGGACAAATTGCCCGCGTTTAGATCGCCTGAAACGCTGTTGAATTGAAATCCGGTGGCGCTGAACTGGCCTCCCTGCCCCCCAGCGAGACCTGACGATACCGGCGCCACGCCGGGTTGCAGCGCCAACAGATCGGTATAACTGCGCGTCACCAGGGGCACAGATACGATGGTTCGCTCGGTGATGACCTCACCGTTTTGTGTACTGGCCGTGTCTATCTGCACGGCCTGGCCAGAAACTTCAACTTTTTCGTTCACCTGGCCGACCGTCAATGCAACGTTCAGAACTTTGGCGGAATCGACATCCAACACGATGCCGGTCTGGCGATAAGTGGTGAAGCCGGATTGGCTCACCTCCAGGTCGTAGCGTCCGGGCTGCAAATCAATGAACGCGTAAAAGCCCTCAGAGTTTGCCTGCCGCGTCTCCACGACTCCGGTCGCCAGATCTTTCATCTGAATGGTCGCGCCGGAGACTACTGCGCCGCTGCTGTCAGTGACGATTCCAGAAACACCGGCGGCGACTTTGGCATACGCAAGCCCGTTAAGGACACAGACCATCGCCAGTACAATCCAAGCCAAGGAGAGCTGCCGACATATCCACTTACCTGGATCGGACACTACCTCGAGCATTAAAGCCTTTCGTTGACGCGAACGCATAATCCCCTCCCGAGGGCTGCTCCAGCTTTGGGCTTTCTGTTGCAGTAAGTTTTTAAGTTTTCAAAACGTTTATAATTTGTGCTTATAGCAACGAATGAAGGCCGGAGTCAAGCCCAAATTTAAGATTTTGCAAAAAATTGCGGTTTGTCAGTCATACGGTGACAGGCGTAGAAAACAATTATTAATGCTATATGAATATTTCTCGGAACCATTAGCAAGCTGGGCGTGTGGTCTAAAGCCTGGAACACCCGTATGTGGAGAATAAAGGGCTGCATTTGCAATACTGTCGAAACGTTTAGAACGGCTGTAGGAAGCTCAAATGCAGCACGCGGAAACGTTTCATTCCCCGGCGGTCGGATCCATATTCTGCAGTTGCAAGGATGTACTCGGTATCCTTTCCTGCCGCGACCCCTAACGCCGCCCGTCCGTAAATTTCACCGATATCGTTTTGATTTCATACGGCTTGGTGTGAACAGTGACGCTGTCTTTCGTCACCCGCAATTCATCCGATGGCTGCTCGATCAAATTTGTCTCCCAGGCTTGCTGTGCTCCCGCAGGCAAGTCAACTGTCACGTCTGATTCTTTGCCGGCCCATTCGTAAAACCGCAGCACCATCGCGTTTTCATCCTCCGCCCACTTCATCGCAGTGAGCACAACGTTGTCGGCTCCGATCTTGACAAATGAGTGCACCGGCGGAAGCGTGCCAGTGTGGTTTGGAACCTGTACTGCCCGCAACTTGTAATTAATTTCATAGCCGCGTTGCACCGTATCCGCGTCGCGCCAAGTTCCGCGGTGCGGGTAAAGGGAATAGGTGAATTCGTGATGCCCTTCATCCGCGTGCGGATCAGGCCAGGTTGGCGACCGCAACAGTGTCAATCGTAAGACGTTGCCCTTCGCGTCGTATCCGTACTTGCTGTCGTTCAAAATGCTGAGACCGTGCTGCGCATCGGAGAGATCCGCCCAGTGCAGAGCCGGGACTTCGAACTGCGCTTTTTCCTCAGGTGTGTTGCGAGTAGTCGGCCGTTCAATCGAACCAAATGGCACCTCGTAGGTGGCCTTGTCGGAATGCACTGTGACAGGAAATCCAACTTTCAAAAGAATGTGTTTCTCTTTCCAGTCGACCTGCATTTTCACATCGACGCGTGTGGCCGATGGATATAGGGTGACGTTCTGCACGAATGACGAATCTTGAAAGTGGTGTTTGACCTGGATCACGGCACGCAAAGGGCCGGACTCCGTCAGTTTCACTTCATCAGCTTTGTCCAGATTCCAATATTTGTCTTCAAAATCGGCGTCTATGTTCCAGGCGTCGTATTCTTTGGGTTTATCGACGAAAGTCTGCAGCAGATTACCGCAAGGGCGATCCTTGGGGCCGCCCGTGTCGGTTTCAGATTTTGCGATTGATTCTTGATTCGTGCGTTTATCGAACAAACTGGTAATGCATCCGGTTCGAGGATCAACTGTGACTCGGAGAAACTCATTTTCAAGCTGGGTCTGGGAAGCTCTCAGCGAAGAAGTAGCCGGCGCAGCCTTTGCTGCCGGCCGCACATAGTAAGTCGCGTATCCCAGGGCCGGAGCTCCGGCCTGAAGCAGAAAACGAACGCGATGAGTCAGCGAATCATTGGCTAGAACCTGAAACGGTACAGGCTTGTTGGTTGCATCGAAGACCGCAATGTTGGCGGCCGCCTGTGGCAACTGAGCCTCCACTTCCATGACGTCGCTTCGATCCCAAGATAGCGAGTTATAAACCACGATCGCGGCACCGTTCTGGTGGGTATCAATTCGGGCTGAAAGTTGATCCACCGAGTTATCGAGAACGTCATCGCTTACTCGGCCCACCTCTTCAAGATTTCTTTTGGCGTCAAGATAGTTCACGGCGATGCCGGAGCCAGGCATAATGTCGTGAAAATCGTCGAACAGTAGCCCCTTCCATGCATCTGTGAACTGGGCCCGCGGATACGGCCGCCGCTGGTAAATCTGGGCCAGTGATGCGTACTTTTCTGCATCCAACAGCTTTTCTTCGGTTTGACGAATCAGCTTTTTGGTTTCTGATTGCGTAGTGAAAACGCCACGGTGGTATTGAAAATAGAGTTCATTTTTCCAGACTGGAATTTCCAGGTCGTTCCGCCTTGAGATTTCGTCAAGAAAGCTGCTCGCTGTGCTGAATTCGAGTTTCGGAAATACAACCTCAGGCGACATCAGCTGGGTGGCGCTATCGAGCATGGTACGTGTAGGGCCGCCGCCATGGTCGCCCACGCCATAGAGGTACATCATTTCGGGATCTTTCAAATTCTGGTGGTAAATCGACGGCATCCACACGGAAACGTCTTCCGCCATCGAGACCGGCTCCATCATGCTTCCATAATCGTGCGGGAAGTAGGTAAGCAAACGGCTGCCGTCGGGGCTCTCCCACCAGAAGAGTTTGTAAGGAAACGTGGTGAATTCGTGCGCCCACAAAAGCTTCTGCGTAACGAAGTAGTCGATACCAGACTTCTTGTAGATCTGAGGCAGCTGCCAGGTGTATCCAAATGAATCCGGGTTCCAGCCGACCCTTACGTCGACGCCGAATTTTCTCTTGAAGTACTGTTTGCCGACCAGAATCTGGCGGGTAAGGGACTCTCCGCCCGGCATGTTCAAGTCAGGCTCCACCCACATGCCGCCGACGATTTCCCACCGGCCCTCCTTCACGCGCTGCTGGATCTCCTGGAACAATTCCGGATATTTTTCCTCCATCCATTCGTAGGTACGGGCGGACGAGCCTGCGAAGGTGAAGCCCGGGTACTCGTCCATCATGTTGAGAGCGCTACGATATGTGTTGCGAACAATTTCGACAGTCTCGGTCCACGGCCACAGCCATGCCATGTCAATATGCGAGTTGCCCACTGCCCGAATGCGAAACTGCTTGATCCAAGGCTGCAGAACTTGCAGTTTTTCCTGCGCAGATTTCAGCGAACCATCAAAACCAACCTGGTCTCCGGCGTCTAGTTTGGAAAAGTCAATCGTCTTTACCGCAGAGTCGAACCGTTGCTGGCGATCCCCGTCGGGATAGGCATTGAGAATCGGTTGCAACGAAAGAATTTCTATCCGCAAAAGTTCAGGATCCGGACGGCTGGGAGAAGCCGCCAAAAGAATTTCGCTTCTAGAAAGTTTCCTGGGCTGATCTCCAACCTCCATCCGGATGGCTACCAGAAAGCGCTCACCTGGCCGGGCTTTGCTGGTCAGAAGAATCGGTTCGAGCGTGTCTGACGTGCCCCGATAAATGCTGGTGTTGTTGGAAAAAACCGACAGCATGGTCATTCCATCGCCTTCCAGCTCGAAAGCAACTTTCAAACTGGCATCACGAGTTTGATATCCGTTCAACTTTTCTGGGACCGTGTACCAGCAACGGAAGACCTGTACGCCGCTGGTAAAAGTCGCGCCGAGCTTAATCGGCGTCCACGTTGAATCGTCCACGGCGGCATCTTCCGGATGCGGCACGTCCTTATGAGAGCGGCAGCCGGAGAGCGGCACCTTGACGATCGATTGGAGCCGATCGGTCACTGCTTTGTAGGGACTGGCGGCACCTGCTGCATCCTGTGCATAAAAGGTGGGAGCAGCAAACAGACAAACCAGAATTACTCCAGCAACAGTTCTCATTACTCCACTCCCGCTTAGAAGTATATAAAAACGTTTATACGCTGCCTTATATCAATCGTTGCCCGCCCTAGTCAAGATTTAACGAAAATGATTGTTGACAAGGGCCTGTGCTTTTTGTCATATTTTCAAAACGATTAGATTAATAATGCACTCCCAGTCGGAGATAACTTGAGCGAACCATCTATCGTCTTCTCTTCCTCGAACCTGCCGCCTCACGCCGCAGGAAGGCTGCTTGACCTGCCGCGCCAGAAAGCGGGATGGGAGTGGATGAGTTTTTTTGTTACTCGCCTGCAACCGGGTGAGGTTCTTCGCGCCACAACCGATGGCGAGGAAGCAGCCTTCGTGCTTCTCAGTGGAACGTGCATGGCGGACTGGGGAAAGGGTAAGCACAAGATCGGAAAGCGGAAGAATGTTTTCGATGGTCTGCCTTACACTCTATACCTGGCGCCACATAATGCGGCCTCATTCACCGCGGAAACAATGTGTGAAATTGCGGAATGCCGCGTACCTTCACAAGCCATTCTGGAGCCGCGCTTGATCACGCCAGAAGATGTGGCCAGCAGCCTCCGAGGCGGCGGAAATGCTTCCCGACAGATCGTTGACGTGCTTCCCCCATCTTTCCCAGCCGACAAACTAGTCGTTATTGAGGTTTATACGCCTGGAGGAAACTGGTCGAGCTATCCTCCCCATAAGCACGATACTCATAATCCGCCGAAAGAAGTCGATCAGGATGAGATTTACTATTACCGCACGGCGCGACCCGAAGGCTTCGCCTTTCAATATCTGTATTCGGATAAAGATATCAATGGGCAAACGGTGAGAGCCCGGGACGGCGATGCCGTCCTCGTCCATAGCGGATATCATGCAGTGGTTGCAGGGCCCGGGTACGACGTGTACTACCTGAATTTCCTGGCGGGGACCTCGCGCGCATTGGCCGTTACCGAAGACCAGAACCATGCCTGGGTTCGCTCAACATGGAATGGCCCAGACCCGCGGCTGCCTCTCGTCTGGAAGTAAACGCTTCTGGCGAAGCGTTGCTTCGTAGCTTCCCTCTCGGAGAAAACCAGATGACAGGTATTCTGGTGATGGCAAGCCTATGACAAAACGGCTGACGGTCGCTCAAGCCATCATCGCCTTTCTCAAGAATCAGTTCGTCGAACGCGATGGTCGCGAGTATCGCTTCTTCGAAGGATGTCTCGGGATTTTTGGCCACGGCAATGTCGCCGGGATCGGGCAGGCGCTCGAACAAGATCCCGGCCTTCGTTACTACCTCTTCCGTAATGAGCAAGCCATGGTGCACGCGGCAGCAGCTTTTGCCAAAACCAGTTTCCGCCTAAGAACGCTGGTCTGCACAAGCTCAATCGGCCCCGGCGCGACCAACATGGTAACTGGCGCTGCCTTGGCAACCATAAACCGTTTGCCCGTGCTTTTGCTCCCCGGAGATATCTTCGCTCGGCGAAACGTTGCGCCCGTTCTACAGCAACTGGAGTCGCCAATCACTCAGGACATTTCGGTCAACGATTGCTTGAGGCCTGTCTCGCGTTACTGGGATCGGATTGAGCGTGCAGAGCAGATATTGACTTCCCTCCCCGCAGCCGTTCGCGTGCTGACCTCGCCCGCGGAAACGGGAACGGTGACAGTTTGCCTTCCGCAGGATGTGCAAGCAGAAGCATTTGATTTTCCGGAGGAGTTCCTGCATAAGCGCGTGTGGCACATCCCACGCAACCGGTGCGATGCGACGTCATTGGGTCATGCCGCGGAATGGGTGCGTGCTGCAGAGCGACCGTTGATCATCGCCGGCGGGGGCGTGCTCTATTCCGAAGCCTCGGAAGTATTATCGAAGTTTGCGCGGGCCACGGGGATTCCCGTCTCCGAGACGCAAGCCGGCAAGGGTTCTCTGCCGTTTGATCACCCGGAACAACTAGGCGCGGTCGGCGTCACAGGAACTCCCGGCGCGAACATAATGGCCCGAGAGGCTGACCTGATCGTCGGCATCGGAACTCGCTATAGCGATTTTACTAGTGCATCGAAAACCGCGTTTCAAGATCCCTCGGTCCGCTTCATCAACATAAACGTGTCGGAGTTCGACGCGTACAAGCATGCGGCGGTGGCGCTAACTGGGGATGCGCGCGTCACGATCGAAGAACTGCAGCAGGCGGTGTCCGGATACAAAGTGAATGCGGGCTATGGTGCCAGGATTTCAGATTTTCGCTCGGCTTGGGAAAAAGAGGTCGATCGCATTCACGCCATCCGCAAAGATCCCCCGATCACGCAAGGCGAAATCATAGGTATCGTCAACGAGTTCACTGAGGCTTCCGACATTATGGTTTGCGCCGCGGGTAGCATGCCCGGAGACCTGCACAAACTCTGGCGCACTCGGCGGCCGGGCGGCTATCACATGGAGTACGGCTACTCTTGCATGGGTTATGAAATTGCCGGCGGCGTGGGGGTAAAGATGGCGGACCCAAAGCGCGAAGTTTACGTCCTGGTCGGCGACGGATCTTATCTCATGATGGCGCAAGAAATCGTCACTTCGTTGCAGGAAGGCTACAAGCTCAACATCGTTCTGCTCGACAATCATGGCTTCTCGAGTATCGGCGGACTCAGTAAGAGTTGCGGCAACGACGGAATGGGCACCGAATATCGCTACCGCGAGGGAGATCAATATAAGGGTGATCCGATGCCTGTCGATTTCACGGCTAACTCCGCCAGTCTTGGCGCGTGGAGCACCCGCGTTCGCACCGGCGAAGAACTCAAAATCGCCCTGGCTGATGCCCGGCGGCAGCCCCGAACTTCAGTGATCGTGATTGAAACCGCATTCGACAATCGGGTTCCGGGATACGAATCCTGGTGGGATGTTCCCATCGCCGAAGTCTCCGAGCGCGAAACTGTCAAAGCCGCGCGAAAAAAATACGATGAAGCACGCAAGAAGGAACGCTACTTCTTTTAAGTAACCTGCGTTAACAACAAAAGGACAGAGTGCAAACCGCCAGCCCAGTTTCGGCCACCGAAGCGCCTCATCTGAAGCGCGTGCTGAGCTTGTGGGACCTGGTTTACTACGGAATCATTCTCACTTCACCGATTGCCGCCGTCCCGCTGTTCGGCGAAGCGCAAGTTCTATCTCGCGGTCATGCAGTCACAACGCTCCTCCTGGCCATGATCGCGATGTCGGTCACTGCTATCAGTTTTGGACGCATGGCAAATGTGTATCCGGCATCGGGCTCCGTTTATTCCTACATCAGCCGCACCCTGAATCCCCACGTCGGATTCATTCTGGGATGGGCGATGTTTTTGGAGTACTTGTTCCAGCCCATACAGAACGCACTTTATGCTGTCCTGACCATCCATCGGTTGGTCCCCCAGATTCCATTTGCAGTGCTTTCGGCTGCAATTGTCGCGTTCATCACGTTGCTGGCCACTCGCGGCATCAAGTTCAACGCGCGCACCAATGAAATACTTCTGGGATTCATGATGCTGGTCACGGCCGGATTTCTGGTGCAGGGATTTCGTTACATCGTGTTCCACCAGAGCTTCGGCTCTTTGTTTTCAATCCAGCCCGCATACAATCCGGCGACATTCAACCTGCGGGCGTTGGCTGCCGGCACCTCGTTTGCCGCTCTCGTATTCATAGGCTTCGACGGTGTCTCTATCCTGGCCGAAGAAGTAAAGAATCCCAAACGCAACGTCATGCTGGCGGCGGTGCTGGTCTGCGTTTTTACTGGACTGTTCAGCGGCTTACAGGTTTATCTCGCGCAACGTGTCTGGCCCGACTACACGAATCTGGTAAATCACGAAACCGCATTCATGGACGTCGCGCGGATAGTCGGCGGCCCGATCTTGTTCGCTCTTTACGGAGTCGTGCTCCTCGTTTCCAGCCTGGCCTGCGGATTAGCTGGCCACATCGGCGCTGCACGATTGCTCTACAGCATGGGGCGCGACGACGTTATTCCGCGGAGGATTTTCGGCCACCTCAGCTTGAAGCGAGGCAATCCTGTTTATAACGAGTGGATCGTCGGCGTCGTTGCATACGTCGCAGTGCTCACCGTTCCGTGGGAGAGGTCTGCCGAGATTGTGACCTTTGGCGCCCTGCTGGCTTTTACTGCGGTGAATTTCGCTGCCCTCATGCACTTCTGGTTTCTTCCCTCAGCGGAGACAAAAAAGAACTTTCTGCGGGATGCCTTCATTCCCGGATTCGGCTGCGTCTTCTGTTTCGCCCTGCTCCTGGGTTTGCAACCGTGGACCAAATACGCCGGACTTGCATGGTTGATCGTCGGTCTACTGTATGCCGCTTATCGCACGCGGATGTTTACGCTCCGCGCCAAACTTATTGATTTCAGCGAAACGTAAGCCGACGTAACAGCATTCTTGCGCGCATGGGTGGAAGAGTTATCTGGTTTCGAGCGCAAAACCTTGACAAGCGGCGCAATCGACCATTTATAATCGTTTAGAATTTTGAGGAACGTAGAACATGCCTGAGATGAATCAGCGGTTTTTATTCGCTTCCGCCCCGGACAGCTGGGGCGTGCTAGATTATCCCGGCCCCTCGTGGGAGCAGCCCTACGAAAGGATGCTCGACGAGATGATGGAAGCCGGATACGCCGGAACCGAACTCGGCCCCTACGGATTCTTCCCCACTGATCCCAATATTCTTGAGCCACAACTGGCCAAGCGCAGCATGAAACTCCTGGGTTCATTTGTTCCGGTGAAGATGGGCGACCCTGCGTCAGGTGCCGCCGTCATTGAACGGATCCGAAAAGTCGGTAAGCTGCTGGCGACATTAGGGGCTCCCTTCCTTGTTATGGCCGATGACCAATCCGATGAGCGAAACCGATTTTCAGGGCGTGCCCATGACAAGGATTGTCCGGTATTGACCGCAGATCAATGGAAGCATGTCGGCAAGATCGTGGCCGATGCGGAGAAAGTAGCGAACGAGTTTGGACTGGATCTTGTTTTCCACCCTCACGTTGCTACTTACGTCGAGACGCCTGAAGAATGTGAAAAGTTTTTTGATGCAACCTCCCGCAGCAATGTGGGCTTATGTCTCGATACCGGCCATTGTGTTTACGGGCAAGGAGATTCCGTCAAGGAAGCTGAAAAGTACAAGAGCAAGTTGCGTTTTGTACACATAAAGGACTGCAACGCGCAGGTTCTCGAAGAAGCTCGGCGCAATAAGTGGACCTTCGAAGAGGCAATAGAGCACCAGGTGTTCACTGTGATTGGCGAAGGCGACATCGATTTCCCAGCCTTCTTTCGCACGCTGGCGAGAAACGGGTATTCGGGGTGGTCGGTTGTAGAGCAGGACGTAAAATTTGGCGAAACTAAAATTCCGCCAGCGGTAAGTGTATCTGCGAGCCTCAAATACCTGCGCGGCGTAGTAGGCAAATTGAACGGTGCAAGCTCCTGACGAAGCGCGGAAAAATCCGAAATCAACAATAAGAGGATAGATGCGGAAACTTGGAGTAGGCGTGCTCGGAGTCGGTGAGATGGGGCGGCGTCACGCCGAGAATCTGCGTCGGCTTGTGCCGCAGGCGGAGCTGGTTGCGGTCGCCGATGTAAATGCGGAGCGCGCTCGCCAGACCGCTGCGGACCTCGAGATCGACAAGTCTTACGGCAGCCTGGAAGCGATGCTGGAGTGCAAAGGGCTGCACGCAGTGATTATCGCCACTCCTGACAAGTTCCATGCGCCTGCGGTCAACGCAGTGGCAGCAGCCGGCAAAGACATGCTTTGCGAAAAGCCGCTGGCTCTGAATATTTCCGACGCACGGGCATGCTTGGAGGCTGTTTCTAAAGCCGGCGTGCGAATGCAGGTTGGATTCATGCGGCGGTACGACCCTGCGTATGGCGCCGCGATGAAACGTATCGAGGCCGGCGAGATCGGAACGCCTGTCATCTTTAAGTCTCTCGGCCGCGACAAAGACGGACCTCCACTTTCCGCCTACCAGCCAAACATCAACGGAATGCTTTTTTACACCAACAGCATTCACGACTTTGATCTGGCGCGCTGGATGATGCGGGATGAGGTTTCCGAGGTGCACGCCTACACAACGTCCGCAATCCGTCCGGAGGTGACCGAGTTCGGCGATGTGGTCGCCAGCGTCGTTAACGTGAAATTCGAGCAAGGCGGCATCGGCAATATCGAATCCCATGCGCAAGCCGTATATGGATACGATGTGCGCACCGAGATTGTCGGCTCGAAGGGTTCCATTTTTGTGGGCAGCCTGCATCGCACTCCCGTGACTTTCCTGGCGGGCCACGGAGGGTTGCAGCCTACCGCAGATCACTTCCTAAGCACCTTTTCGGATGCTTATCTTGCGGAGATTCGCGATTTCAGCGATCGCATTCTTAACGACCAACCGCTTCGTGTAACCGGAGAAGACGGCCTTCAGGCATTAGCAATCGCCGCTGCCTCCGAACAGTCTCATCTCGAATCCAGGCCCGTGAAAGTATCGATTGGGAGTTCAACAC
>Ga0105241_10002225_pt1 | contig 14581 bp, 10 predicted proteins | sample KBSC64metaG_FD_80422 | JGI IMG/M metagenome (GOLD analysis project Ga0105241, IMG submission 80422) | Corn rhizosphere microbial communities from Kellogg Biological Station, Michigan, USA - KBS C6-4 metaG | ecosystem: Host-associated > Plants > Roots > Rhizosphere > Soil | place: Michigan, USA... | reverse complement strand
GCTTACCGCCAGCATCCGGATCGCCGAGCATCGGGGAGCTATTCGGCCCGTGCGAACACGCTGCGCTCAAGGCGACTAGTGCCAACGCCGCTAGGACTCGCAGGGGCTTCTCGAACATGGTTCTCCGAAGATGAGCAAACGGACAAAAGGGAGGTAGTGTAAGGAGCTTGCGCGATTCGTGACACTTTGCAACGGCGCGAACGTCGCAGAATGTGCGCAAAAAGCCGCTAATTCTGGCTCGCAATCACAGCCGCGCGCGGCGCACGGCGCGCTCGTCGCGCGGGGCGCATGTCGCGCGGGGCAAAATGCAGCGCCGAAATCACGGCAACCCGGCTTCAGCGAGCGCCGACACCGGACGTCAGGACCTGCTGCATGACCTAAAAATGCGGCACCGTGATGACAGTAGTCGAATGTAGGCCAAACACCTTTTGCGCGCGTAGCCGGTCGTGACCGTCTTTCGCCGCCGAGTCTCGCCCTGGCTGGCGGCGCTCGCCGCCGTGCTCCTGACCGCGTTGCTGTCAGCCGTACTCGGCTTCGACTACTTGCGAGCGCAGGCCGACATTCGCAGCGCACTTTCGGCTCGTGCCGCCATGACCGAAACCCTATCGATCATGAAAGATGGGGAAACCGGCGTGCGTGGTTTCTTGCTCACCGATGATCCGCGCTTTCTCGCCCCGTACGAAGCAGCGCTGCCCAAGCTTCGGTTCATGCTCGCGACCCTGGAGCGTGTCGGAGCGAGCGACACTTCGCAGCGCCAAAGTGCGCTTTTGGCCAACGGTTTGGCCCGCCGCAAGCTCGAACTCTTGGCGACGCTGATTCAGCGACGAAACTCACGCATCGGGTCGGAAGCTGACGAACTCGCACTGCTGCGCGAGGGAAAGCTCACGATGGACTCGCTGCGCGTCGAGATCGACCGCATGTTGGATCGCGCCGACAGCGAGCTTGCGGTCGCCGAGGCAGCGGCCGAGTCCGCCAAGTTGCGCTTTCAGTTGCTGGTGGTGGGCGCTTTGCTGGGCGCACTCGCCTTTAGCGCGTTCGGCCTGCGTAAGGCTCAACGCGACGCGCTCGATGCGCGGCTGATCAGCGCGCAGCTGGGGCGAGACCTCGCTGCGCGGCAGCAGGCCGAGGCGAGCCTGCGCGACCAAACGCGGTTGCTCGAGTCGGTGCTCTCCAGCATCGGTGATGGCGTGGTCGTGCTGAATGCGGATCGCTCCTTCGAGGTGATCAACCCCGCCGCCAAGCACTTCGTGCCGTGGCAAGTCGGTGACCGTGCGTCTCCCAGCGAATGGGTCAAAGAGTGTCCGACGTTCCTCCCCGATGGCAGGACGCCTTTTCCCCCCGAGATTGGTCCGCTCACGCTCGCCTTGCAGGGGCGTGGCTCCGACGGGGTCGAGCTCGTCATCGTCGATCCCCAGCGCGTGGCTCGCTCGTTCAGCGTGACGACTCGACCGATCACGGTCGACGGCGTGACTCGCGCCGCAGTGGCGGTTTTTCGCGATACGAGCGCCCTGCGAAGCGCGCAAAACGCACTGCTGGAGAGCGAGGAACGTTACCGAGTGCTGTCCGAGGCGACGTTCGAAGGCGTCGCGGTCACCATCGATGGCCTGATCGTGGACACCAATCCTCGAGTCGCCGACTGGCTCGGTTACACTCGCCAAGAGATGGTCGGCATGAGCGCGCCGTCGTTCTTCGTTCCCGAAGATCGTGCGCTCGTGGCCCGGCAAGCTCACGTCGCCGAATCATCCTACGAGGCGACCATGATGCGCCGTGACGGTTCGACTTTTCCCGTGGAGATGCGTGGCCGGCTCGTCACGTTTCGCAATCAAGTCGTGCGCTTGGCGGCGATCCGGGACGTCACCGAAAAGAAGCAACGCGAAGCGGAGTTGCTCGCCGCTGCCGAACGCTTGCGCACCATCGCCTTGCACGACGAGCTGACCGGTCTGTACAACCGCCGCGGCTTCCTCGAAGTCGCCGAACGACTATTGATTGCGGCAAGAGCTGCCGGGCGCGCGCTGACGGTGCTGTTCGCCGACCTGAACGGCATGAAACTCATCAACGACGAACTCGGTCACGAGATGGGCGACCACGCGCTGCGCGCCACTGCCAAACTGCTCCGCGAGCAGCTCGGGCCAACGGCCGTGTTGGCTCGCCTCGGTGGCGACGAATTTGCAATCGCCTGTGACCTGCTGGATGAAGTGACCGCCGTGAACGCGCTGGCAAGCCTCGAAGCCGCCGTGAAGGCGCACAACGCCCAATCGGGGAGCCGCTACCGCCTCTCAATCAGCGCCGGCCTCGCGGTGGCGAGCGCCTTCGATTCGCCGACGCTTTTCGACTTGATGCAGGCAGCAGACGCGAACATGTACGAAACCAAGCGCGCGCGAAACTTGCGTCCTTCGCTGCGCGTCTTGCCACCACCGGAGGGCGAGGAACTCCGGATAGGTCCAGTTTCGGGGCGAAAACCGCTTCATGATTGACCGAGTCGGCTTCCGTGCGTTCGGGCCCTACGCCACGTGTAGGCAGATGCCGCTGCAGCGCGAGCGGCTCGCAAGAGCGCGGCAAAATGGCTCGATCGCCGGCGCGCTGCATTGCTCGTTGTTCGCTGCGGGGCGCAGGGCTACCCTCAGACCCATCGCGTCCAGCGCTCGCGCGCGCTCGGTTGCGGAACCCAGTTCATGAAAGCCAACCTGCTCCTGATCGACGACAGCGAAGCCCAAAGCTCCGCAATCACGGAATCGCTGGAACGCTTGGGCTACAGCGTGGTTCGTGCTTCTTCCGGAGCAGAGGGGCTACGCTTGGCTCGTGAGGCAGTGCCCGACTTGGTGCTGCTCGACGTGGTCATGGCCGATATCGACGGTTTCGCGGTGTGTCGCTGGTTGAAGATGAACGCGGAGACGCGCGACATCCCGGTGATCATGCTCACGGTGCGCTCGGCGCTCGCCGATCGCGTGGCCGGCTTGCACATCGGCGCGGACGACTATTTGGCCAAGCCATTCGAGGATCAAGAGCTCGAAGCGCGCATCTTCGCGGCGCTGCGCGTGAAGAACGCGCAGGCCGAGCTGAAAGAACGCAATCAGCAGCTCGAATCCATGCTGCACAGCGTGGAAGCGTTGGCCATTACGGATCCATTGACGGGGCTGTACAATCGCCGGCGCTTCGCCGACGTGCTCAAGCGCGAATTTGCGACCACGCGCCGCTATCGCAATACGCTCAGTTGCTTGCTGGTCGATCTCGATCACTTCAAGCAAATCAACGATCGCTTCGGGCACGACGCGGGCGACCAAGTGTTGAAAGAAGTCGCGCGCCGCATCGTCGGCAGTTTGCGTGAGGTGGACCTGGCTGCTCGTTACGGCGGTGAAGAATTCGCGATTTTGCTGCCCCACACCGCCAAGAACGACGCCATCATCGTCGGGGAGCGGTTGCTCGCCAACCTGCGGAAGCAAGAGTTCAAGTTCGACACCGAGTCGGTCCAGATCACGGCCAGCATCGGGGTCGCGGGCAACTCGGACGTGGCTTCGGGCAACGCCGAAGATTTGGTGAAGGCCGCCGATTTGGCGCTGTACGCCGCCAAGAATGCCGGGCGCAACGCCGTCGTCGGGTATCAGGAAATGGCGGGCGATTCGCTGAGCCCGAGGTCGCTCTCGCCGCAATCGATTTCGCCTCAGTCGAGTCCCGCTTCGCGTCGAAGCAAGCCGAGCCCCTGAGCGGTGGGAGCCGGCTTAGGCGCTACCGAAGATCTCGCTCACCGAAGCGCGCAGCTGCTCTTTGCCGCCGCTCTCGAGCACCGCGCCGTGATTCACGATCACGCGATCGAAGTCTCGCTCGAGCAAGCTCCGATACGAGGTGACGAGCGCCTTCGCATCTTTGGTGAACAGATATTTCGTGAGCCGCGTGACGCCGAAGCGCCCGCCTACGCGATTCCAACGCATGAAGGCACCCTCCAAGCCGCTGAACACGTTTTCCATGTTCATGGCCAAGTCACACAAGATCAAGGTGCGGCTCGGATGATGTATGAACGCCGATTCCTCGATGCGCGTGCCGTGCATGGGCAAACATTCGAACTCACGCGCGAGTTCCGCGGGGAACGCCGCGAGCGCTTTGGGTTTCAGCCCCTGAGCTTCGAAGTGAGCGAGTTTGCTGGCCGGCGCGTAGAGTTCGGCGCCCGTGCACTCCCCCACGAGCCAGCTCGCATCCGAACAATGAAACTTGTTGGGCGCGATCACGCCCCGCACGGGCCCCTGCTGGTGCAACCAGCCGAGGTCGGCGGGGGTCAGTCGAAATGCGTTGTGAACGAACACCTCGCCCGAGCCCAGGCGGACGACCGTCATGCGCCGGCCGAGCTTGTTCGACCACTCGCCGCGTAGCTCCCAGAGGTTGTCGGCGAGTGCGTGCGGCTCGGCGTACGGATGAGTCGTCATGTCGTTGATGACGAACTCTTTTAGTCCCGAAGTCCGAGCCGGGGAACCGTCGTGATGACTAGTTCGGGCGCATTTGGCTCAGGATCGCGGCGATGGCGGTCGCGGCGACTGCGATGAGCGCGATGAGGCCAAAGATCCAGCCCACACGCCGGCGCCGGGCGTTGGCATCGAACAAGTGAGAGAGGTCCTCGTCGGCCTGGGCTTGTGCGCGCGTCTGAACGACCAAGGCGGGTGCCTGAGGCGGAGGGACCCAGGCCTGCAGCGGGGGGGCTGCCGGGGTGGGAGGCGGCGCTGGATTCGAAATCGGTGGTCGTCGGGCGACGACGGGCGCTGGGTTCAGCGAGACCACCGGGGTTGGGGCCAGCGAGACGACGGTGGGTGCGGCGTGGGTGGCGGGGAGTGGGGGAGGTCCCGAGACGCTCGGAGTGGGGGGTAGCGAAACGGGCAGGGGCGGCGGCGCGGCCTTGGTGACGATGGGCAGCGGTGGCGGGATCGGCGCTGCGCGCACGATCGGCGTGGCCTCTGCGCTCGGTGGCGCCGCAGAGACGACCGCGGGCACGATGCTCGGTGGTGGCTCGACCGCGGGAACGGCTGGCGTGACGGGGAGCGCGGGCTTGGTCGCGACGGCGGGGACGTTCGGCGTGAGCGCGGGCTTGGTCGCGACGGTGGGGACGTTCGGCGTGAGCGCGGACTTGGTCGCGACGGACGGGACGTTCGGCGTGAGCGCGGGCTTGGTCGCGACGACGGGGGCGCGAGGAGTGAGCGCGGGCTTTTCCGTGACCGCGGGGACGTTTGGCGTCAGCGCGGGCTTTGCCGTGACGGACGGGGGATTCGGCGCGGGCTTTGCCGTGAGAGCGGGCTTTGCGGCGGTCGGCGTGACGGCTGGCTTCGTCGCGGGCGGCTTCGCTGCAGCGGGTGCGGCATTCGGCGCGACGGCGGGCTTTGCCGTCGGCGCTGGGGCCGTCTTCACCGCGGGAGTCGCGCGAGGGACGGCCGGACGCGCCGCAGTCGGTGCGACTTTCGCCGTTGCCGAGGGCGGCAGTGGGCGCGCGTTACCCGGGCTCGAGGGAGCGAGCGGTGGTTTGCCAGGGTGCGCGGGTGCCATCGTCATACCAACCCATGTCGCGTCCGTTTCCGAGCGATCATCGTCGTGCGCGGGCGAGCTCTACTAGGAAAAGACGTGAATGACGAACGGCGAGCGTAGGTTGACGGTTAAGTGTCACATCCAGAACCGAGAATGGCAACGTCGTGGGGCCTGATGTGCCTGATGTGCCGGATGTGCCTGATGTGAGAGTGCGAGGGAGTGGGATATCGAGGCGCGTGGGGCGCTATGGTATAGCTAACGATCCCAATGTTCCTCTCTCGCGGGGCAGTGACGTGGCGCGCGTACGCGGTGCTGTTGATCCCGGCGCTCGCGAGCTGCTCGGCTTTGCTCGATACCGATTCGCTCACTGACCACGGCGGGCTCGGCGGCGGCTCCGCCCTTCCGACGAGCGGTGGTAACGGTACGCTCCCTCTCGGCGGCAGTTCGAACGGCGGCTCCGCGAGCGGTTCGGGTGGCTTCTCGGCGCTGGGCGGCACACTCAACGTCGCTGGCACGACAGGCGATGTCGCCGGCAAGGGCGGCGCCGCGATTGGCGGCAGCGCGACGGTCGGTGGCACGACCGGTGACAGCGGTAGCACCGGCGGCGGCGGTAAAGCGGGCAGCGGTGGGAGTGCCACGGCGGGCAGCGGTGGCTCCGCCTGCCAGTACTATCGCGACGCCGACGGGGACGGTTTTGGCGACAACGGGCAACCCGCGGTCTGCACGCCGACAGCGGGCTACGTCGCGAACCACACCGATTGCGACGACGGCAACGCGCTCGTCTACCCCAAAGCCAAAGAGTATTGCGACGGCATCGACAACGATTGCGCACCCGCGACACCCGACAAATGCGTTTCAGGCTGCCGCGGTGTGCTCTCCGATCATTCCTACATGGTGTGTGAGATCCAGCTCAGCTGGCCTGAGTCGCGCGCAGCGTGTGTCGCCGAAAAGATGGATCTCGTGCAGATCGACGATGCCAAGGAAGATGCTCGCGTCGCCAGCCTGATGGGGTCGATCCAAATCGTTTGGGTCGGCGGTACCGACGCCGCACTGCCCGGCACGTGGGCTTGGCCAGACACGAGCGTTTTCTATCGCAACAACGCGCCGGCCGCCGGCAAATATACCAACTGGTACACGGGCGAGCCGGACAACCTCAACACCGAAAAGTGCACTGAATTCTGGCAAGACGGCACCTGGGGCAGCTACGTGTGTGACAACCCGGAATGGGGCTACGTCTGCGAACGTAACTGAGCCCGTCGCCCCGTCGCTACGACGCGATTCGTCGAGACGAGGCACCAGAAACCGGCGCGCAGTCGTGGCGACCTCTGGTAGGAGGGGCGTCCGCCATGAGCTCCGCGTCCCCGCCATCCCATCCGCCGAGCGTGGGCAGCCCTCCGCGCGCAGGGCGCCGTGAATGGCTCGGTTTAGCAGTGATTGCACTGCCGTGTTTGCTGTACTCGATGGACCTCACGGTCATGAACCTCGCGCTGCCCACCATCAGCCGAGCGCTCTCGCCGACGAACGCACAGGAGCTGTGGATCGTCGACAGCTACGGCTTTCTCTTGGCAGGCTCCCTGGTGACGATGGGCACGCTCGGCGATCGCTTAGGGCGGCGCCGCGTGCTGCTGATCGGTGCCGCGGCGTTCGAAGTCGCCTCGATCATCGCGGCGTTCTCGAGCAGCGCCACGATGTTGATCGTCATGCGTGGGCTTTTGGGCATTGCGGGTGCCACGCTCGCCCCTTCGACGCTCTCCCTGATTCGCAACCTGTTTCTCGACGCGCGTCAGCGCACGTTTGCCGTGGGCATTTGGGCGACGAGCTTTTCGGTCGGCGCGGCGATTGGCCCGTTCGTGGGCGGCCTTCTGTTGCAGCGATTTTGGTGGGGCTCGGCGTTTCTGATTGGGGCTCCGGTGATGATCCTGCTCTTGCTGCTCGGTCCCGTGTTGCTGCCGGAGTTTCGCGCGCCCGACGCTTCGCGCGTGGACTGGCCGAGCGCTGCGCTGTCTGCCTTGGGCGTTTTGCCCCTGATTTATGGGCTGAAGCGCGCCGCCTTCTCCGGGATTGGCGTCGCGCCCGTGCTCTCCATGTTGGTCGGTGTGGCGGTGATTTTTGCATTCGTTCGCCGGCAACGTTCACTGGCCGAGCCATTGTTGGATCTTCGCCTGTTTGCGATCCCCGCGTTCCGGCTGGCGCTCGCGCTCAACTCCTTGAGCCTGTTCGTTGCGTTCAGCGCGTTCTTGTTCGTGGCGCAATATCTGCAGCTCGTGCTCGGGTTGTCACCGCTTTCGGCGGGGCTGTGGACGGTCCCGTCTGCGTTCGGCTTCATCATCGGCTCGCTGCTTGCGCCCTGGCTCGCTCGACACTTCCCGCTTTCGCGACTGCTGGCCGCAAGCCTCGCCTTCGCGGCGCTGGGGCTCTCGATCCTGTGCTCGGTCGAGCCCTCCTCGAGGGTCGTCGTGCCGATGGTGGCGGCGCTGATTCTAGCCATTGGTGTGTCCCCGGTCGTCACGCTGGCGACGGACTTAATCGTGAGTTCGGCTCCCGCGGAGGTGGCCGGCGCTGCCTCGGCGCTCTCCGAAACCAGTACTGAATTCGGTGGCGCGGCGGGGATCGCCATTTTTGGCAGCATCGGCGGCGCGGTCTACCGCTGGCAACTGGCGAAGCCGAGCGCACCGGCGCTGGCACCAAGCCTCGCCAGCGCCGGTCACCAGACGCTGGCTTTCGCGATCTCAGCCTCGGAGCGACTCGCGCCAGAGCTCGGGGTCGCGCTGCGCGTTCGCGCTCGATGGGCATACACCGAAGCGCTTCACGTCACCGCCGCCCTGGGGGCCGGGGTGCTTTTCGCGCTGGCACTGGTCGCGTTGACTCGCCTGAAGGTGACGGAAAACTGACGCGCCAGACGCTTTTTTGAGCCGATTGGCGCCACTCATTCTCTTTTACGCTCAGGTGACTCACCCTTTTCAGCGGTCGCCCGTTTCTCGTGCAGTGAATACTCGCTGCGTTTTTTTGCTGGGCGCGCTGGCAGTTGGCCTGAATCTCCAGTGTGGCTCGAGCGCGTCGAACGCGGGCAGCGCTGGGCAAGGCGGTTCGTCAGCGGGAGCTGCCGGGCGCGGTGGTAGCGGCGGGAGCATGTCCACGGGTGGCGGCGCTGCGGGCACCGCCGCATCGGGCGCGGCGGGTGCGCTCGGTGGATCGAGCGGTGCCGCCGGAATGGCAGTCGTCGGCGGCGACGCGGGCGCCATTGGCGATGCGGGTGCTGGCGGCACCACTCCGTCCGGCCCATTCCTCACGCACCTCGATAACTCGGCGGCGAGTGGTCGGCAGCTCACGCGCTTCGACACCGCAGGCAACGCGATCGACGCGCATGACGGCAAAATCGCCTTCTTCGATGGCCTCTACTACTTGTACGGCACCAGCTACGATTGCGGCTACAAGTGGGGCACCGCGAACGCGCCGTTCTGTGGCTTCAAGAGTTACTCCTCGACCGATCTCGTGCACTTCGAGGATCGCGGCGCGTTGTTCGACGCCAGCACTGCCACCTGGCAAACGCGCTGCAACGGTAGCACCTACGGCTGCTATCGGCCGCACGTGGTGTTCAATGCCAGCACCAAGAAATACGTGCTCTGGATCAACGTCTACGACAATCAGGTCGGCTATCGCGTGTTCACGAGCTCATCGCCGGCGGGGCCATTCACCGAAGCGGCGGAGCCCACTTTGGCGGTCAACGCCACGGCCCCGGTTGCCGGCCTGAACAACGGCGATCACGACGTATTCGTCGACGATGACGGCGTCGCGTACGTGGCCATCACCGATTGGCGCATGGGTGGAGCCATTGCCATCGAACGCCTCGATGCGAGCTACCTCTCGGGCACGGGGAACGTCGTGCGCACGATCACGCCCGGTTCCACCGAGGCGCCCGCGCTCTTCAAGCGCAATGGCGTCTATTATCTGACCTACTCGGACCCGAATTGCGGCTATTGCTCGGATATCGCCGGCACTTCCTACCGCACTGCGGCTTCCCCACTCGGCCCGTGGTCTACGGGCAAGAGCATCAGCGCCAACTCGTGCACGGGTCAGCCCTCGTTCGTCGCGACGATCGCTCTCAGCACGGGCACTGGATTCTTGTACGGGAGCGACCGCTGGAACAATGCTGCCAAGAACGAGGCGCTCGCCAACTTCTTTTGGGCGCCGCTCGCGTTCGGAGCCGATGGTTCGGTGAGCCCGCTCACCTGCCAAAACTCGGTCGACCTTTCGCTCGCCGTGGGCTCTGCGGGCAGCCAAGTCACGGTGCCGAACTTGGACAACGACGCCGGAGTCGCGGGGTTCAGCAGCTACTGCGACATTCACGGCGCGATCCAACGCGCGCAAACATTCGTAGCCACTCGTTCCGGCACGCTGAGCCGTGCTGCGTTCACCTCTTTTCAAGATGGCGACGCGAACGTCGGCCTGACCCTGGCCATTTATACGGCCAGCGCGGCGCTCGTGCCGACCGGGCAGCCCTTGTTCACCACGACGCTCGCGCCCAGCGCGGTTGGCTTTGCGCCGAAGAACCTGGTCATCACGCCGAATTTGTCAGTGACGGCGGGCACGCGTTACGCGCTCGTCGCAAGCTCCGCCGCCAGCGCCGGCTGCTTCGGCATGGAATACAAAGACGACGCGAGCATGCCCACGATTGGCGCCGCGTACAGCAACGACAACGGGCAGAGCTTCAAAGTCGAAGCCGGCCGCACCCTGAAATTCCAGACGACGATTCAGTAGGGCCCGCACTCAATCGAATACGGAGAGCTCGTCGGGCAACTCGAACCCGCCGCTCGGCGTGCACGGGAAATCGATCACGGCGACGATCGCTTCGAGCGGGATCGCACCGTAGCAATGAGGGAATTCTTGGCCGTCCGCGGCTTCGTAGCGCAAGGCAGCGCCCAGCGGTTCGGTGACGATGCACAAGAGCACGAGCCCACTCTTGCCCGCGAAGAAGCGCTGCGCGGTGCCCAGCACTTGCTCACGCGTGGAGCAATGGATGAACCCTTCGCGCGCCAAACTCTCGGCTTGGTAAGAGCCGGATTCGAGCGCCGCCGCGAAGGTTGCGCGCTCGGTGATGTGAAAAACGTGACGCTGCAATCGAGCCCCGGTAAGGCAAGCCTACCCCCATGTTCCCGAAAACCGAAACCGCCCGGCGCTGGGGCAAAAGCGCCGGGCAAATGCCTCATTCGGCCGCGCTCACCTCGGGCTTGACTCGCAGCTGCACCAGGCGCTGCTCCTGGATTTGTTGCGCAGTTTGCGGCTCGACGTAGTCCGAGTGGCAGGAGGCCTTGGTCTCGTCAGCACCGACGGCCTTGCGCGTCTTCGAGGCCAGACGGTGGATTTCGTCTGGGCTCAGCACGCCGCGCCGCTCCAAAATCTCTCGCTGCTCGGGCGTGAGTGCCGCCGATTGCACGACTTTGTCGCGTTCGAAGCCCTCGGCCTTGCCGCTGGCAAATTCCACGATTTCTTTGGAGATGCGCACCGAGCACCAGTCGTGCCCGCACATGGCGCAAAAGTCGGTGTCGACGTCCAAATCTTCGTCGTGGAAGGCGCGAGCGGTATCGCCGTCGAAGGCAAGCTCGAAGTGCTTCTCCCAATTCAACGCGGCGCGCGCCTTGGTGAGTGAGTCATCCCAATCGCGCGTACCGGGGATGCCGAGCGCGACATCGGCCGCGTGGGCCGCGATCTTGTAAGCGACGCAGCCCTGCTTCACGTCGTCTTTCTTGGGCAGGCCGACGTGCTCTTTCGGAGTGACGTAACAGAGCATGCTCGCGCCGTGATAAGCGGCCGCGGTCGCGCCGATGCAGGAAGTGATGTGGTCGTAACCGGGGAACACGTCCGTCACGAGGGGGCCGAGCACGTAGAACGGCGCGCCGTGACACAGCTGCCGCTCGAGCTTCATGTTGTATTCGATTTGATCGAAGGGCACGTGACCCGGGCCCTCGATCATCACTTGAACGCCCTTTTTCCAAGCGCGTTCGGTGAGCTCGCCCAGGGTTTCGAGTTCGCGGAGCTGCGCGTCGTCGCTCGCGTCGGCAAGGCCGCCGGGGCGTAGGCCATCGCCCAGCGAGAACGAGACGTCGTACTCGCGCATGATGTCGCAGATCTCTTCGAAGTGCGTGTACATCGGGTTCTGCTTGCCGTGCACGAGCATCCACTTGGCGAGCAGTGAACCGCCGCGGCTCACGATGCCGATCAAACGCTTTTGCACGAAGGGCAGATGCTCCATCAGCACGCCCGCGTGGATCGTGAAGTAATCCACGCCCTGCTTGGCTTGCTCGAGCAAGCTCTTCATGATCAAAGATTCGGTCAGATCTTCGATCTTGCGACCGATGATCATCGAGTAGATCGGCACCGTGCCAATCGGCACGCGTGAGTTCTTGATGATGGCTTGCCGGCATTCGTCGATGTTGCCGCCGGTCGATAGGTCCATCACGGTGTCCGCGCCCCAGCGCTCGGCCCACTTCAATTTCTCGACCTCTTCGTCCGTGCTCGAAGAGATGGGCGAGGCGCCCATGTTGGCATTGACCTTGGTCTTACTGGCGCGACCGATGGCCATCGGATCGAGCGCGAACTTCAAGTGCTCGGTGTTCGCAGGAATGATCATGCGCCCCGAAGCCACCTCGTCGCGAACTTGTTCGGCCGTGAGGTGCGGCTCGCGTTCGGCCACGCGCCGCATCTCCGGCGTGATGGTGCCGACGCGTGCCTGCTCGAGCTGCGTGATGGGCGTAAATCCAGCCGGCGTGATGAGCTGGCCCGCTTCACGGCGAAAGCCAGCGGGCAGAAAATCCCAGGCCGTCTTGCTGCTGGGCGCAGGCATGCCGGGCGTGTCCGGTGAGGAAAAGGTGAGGGCGCCACCCAAGTTCGGCGCGTTGGCGAACGAACCGGGGTTGGTACCGTCGCGCAACGTGGAAGGGTTCGGTGCACCGCGCAGTGGCAAAGTTCTCGTCGGCATGTTTCGTCTCTTCCTCTTGTGGGCGAGGGGACGGACGCCGCAACTAGACTCGGCGCGCTTCCCTACGCCGGTGCGAACCGGATCAGGTTCTACGGGTACTTCTCAGCGGTTTGGGACCGCGCCCCGAGCGACGAGCCGGAGTGTATCCGAAGCGCCCGGTAGGGCAAGCGCGCCGACGCCGCCCCGAGCCTTTTATCGGCGAGGCCGCTTAGGATCGCCCAGCGTGACGTGGGTCAGTTACCTCGAGCTGCCCCCGGAAGTCGTGGCATTCTCGCGCGCGCATGACCCTCGTCGAAGTGAGCCGCTCGCTCTCCCGCCGCGTCGGGCGCCTGAAGTTCAAAGCGCCCGTGGCCTACGTCTACAACCCGCTCGACTACGCACGCGCGCCACACGAAGCGTACTTGACGCGTTACGGGGTGGCGCCGAAGCGAGCCATCTTGCTCGGCATGAATCCGGGACCGTTCGGCATGGCGCAGACGGGCGTGCCCTTCGGTGACGTTTCGATGGTGCGGGACTTCATGGGCATCTCCGAGCGCGTGAGCAAACCCGATGTCGAGCATCCGAAGCGGCCGATCACGGGCTTTGCGTGCACCCGCTCGGAAGTGAGCGGCACGCGCTTGTGGGGCTTCGCGAAGGAGCGCTTTCAAACGGCGCCCAAGTTCTTCAAGCAGTTCTTCGTCGTCAACTACTGCCCGCTCGTGTTCATGGACGAGGGCGGGCGCAATCTGACACCCGACAAATTGCCCAAATCCGAACAAGCCGCGCTGTTCGAAGCTTGCGACACCGCGCTCCGTGAAACGGTGGCCGCGTTGAAGCCGCGCTTCGTGATCGGCGTCGGTGCCTTCGCGCAAGCGCGCGCAGCGCACGCCCTGCCCAACTACGAGGGCACGATCGGCACGGTCCTGCATCCGAGTCCGGCGAGCCCCAAGGCGAACCGCGGTTGGGCCAACATCGCGCAAGCGGAGCTCGAGGCGCTCGGCGCGCTGTGACTGCGAACGAGCTTGCGTGTGCCTCGCCGCGCGCACGCTAAAATCGTCTCGCCATCGGGAATATCGCCCTGATTCGCAGAAAAATCGCGCGATTTGCCGGGCCCCTCCTGGCGCATTAGGCTCCGCGCCGAAATCCCCATGCTGCTCTTGCCCAGCTACACTTGGAACGTCGATCCCGTTTTCTGGCGCCTGCCGCGCGCGGGGGTCGCCATCACCGTCGGCGTGCTCGGCCTCGCGATGGTGCTCTATGGCATGGCGAAGAAGGAGCGTGAGCAACTCATCACTGGCGCCATCTTTGCGCTGGCCGGTGCGGCCATCGGCCAATTCATGGGGCCGACGGTCGAGCTCCGCTACTACAGCTTGTTGTTCGTGGTCGTGTTCTTGGGTGGCCACGCGCTGCTCAATTGGCAGGTGAAGCGCGGCGGAGGCGGCCCCGAAGTGGCGGGTGACTTCATCGTCTACGGCGTCGTCGGCGTGCTCGTCGGCGCTCGCTTGGGTCACGTCATCTTTTACGATCTGGACAAAGCCCTCGCCGATCCGATTTGGATTTTCAAGATCTGGACGGGGGGGCTCGCGAGCCACGGCGCGGTCGTCGGCTTGATCATCGCCATGTATTTCTTCACCAGGAGTCGGCACGTGCCGTTCTTGGAGGGCGCTGATCGGTTTTCGTTTGCCGCGGCTTTGGGCGCCACGGTCGTCCGCATCGGCAACCTGTTCAACTCGGAAATCATCGGCCGCAAAGTGCCCGATCAGAGTTGGGGCATGCGCTTTCCGCGTGCTGACCACGAACTTCCTTCCGTGCCGCTGCGCTACCCGAGTCAGCTGTACGAGATTGCGCTCGGCACCGGCGTGTTCATCGCCTTGCTGATTGCGGACCGCGCGATGGGCAAAGAGAAGCGCCCGCGCGGTGCGATGATCGCTTGGTTTTTCGCGCTCTATTTCACCGGTCGCTTGTTCACCGAGTTCTACAAAGAGATCGAGGCCCTGCCTTCGGACTCGGCGGTCAGCATGGGCCAATGGCTGAGCATCTTGCCGGCCCTGCTCGGCTGGTACGGCTTGTATTGGGCCTTCAAGCACAAGCTGCCCGCAGGCTGGCCGCAGACAGACGCGCCGCTCG
>Ga0105241_10002216_pt1 | contig 14620 bp, 14 predicted proteins | sample KBSC64metaG_FD_80422 | JGI IMG/M metagenome (GOLD analysis project Ga0105241, IMG submission 80422) | Corn rhizosphere microbial communities from Kellogg Biological Station, Michigan, USA - KBS C6-4 metaG | ecosystem: Host-associated > Plants > Roots > Rhizosphere > Soil | place: Michigan, USA... | reverse complement strand
CGCGCGCCTTCTGCTTTTGCTGGCCAATTTCGGAAAAGACGAGAAGCCAACACCCATTGATGCTTCAATCAGCCAAGCAACCCTTGCGGAGATGATCGGAACGACCCGACCCCGGGTGAGCTACTTCCTGAACAAATTTCGCAAGCTTGGATTGATCACCTACAACGGAAAGATCGAGGTGCATCGTTCTCTGTTGAACGCGGTCTTGTATGAAAAACCCGAGCTAGAAAGAGACGAAAAGCCGGCCGAATAGCGGATGATCGCGCGATAAAGTATTGAGACCGGTCTCTAGACTTCGCGTATTCTATAACGCCACTTGGCTCGGACCGGGCGAAGATTGCTTGCTTCACTCGAGCGGACCGATGCGGGTTTGTCTGTTCGGCACGCGACAAAAGTCAAATCACTGTGGATTTCAGACTGGGCTGTGGTGGTGCCTTTACTCTCTAAACTTATAAAGAAACTCCCCTTGTGCGTTCAGCACGTGAGCCAGGTTAGCCCCGCGTTTCTTCCACGCGGCAAGCACGAAATGCGCTTCCTTGCGGGCACCAAGGGGACTGATCGCTGAAACCGTTGTCCGGTGATGAAGAGTTTTTTTTCGAGCCGTCGCTTGCGGTCGAATAAATCTCAATAATGAATTTCACCACTCTGCCCTCATGTTCAGGAACATGAACAGCAGCACAATCGGATGGTTCCGCTCTGACCAAACCAGGCGACCCCGGCCCATGATACAAATGGGCAAGCAGAACCTTTGCTGAACTGGGCAAATACGGACCGAATGTCCGTTTAGGGTCAAACTGAGAAGAAGTCAGCTTAAGCACATGTCTTCCGGGTTGCCCCTGAAAGCGGACATCGTTCGGTGCAGTATTGTCGTTAGCCGGCCAGACCGAACAGCCATTGGACCACCTCATCGATCGTATCGAGCTTGGTGAAACTGCTCTTCGGAATTACGCGGTGGCCAGGCCGGGCGCCCTTCTTACCTTGGGCGTTGTGTTTGGTGTGCGTCGCGACCTTCTCCCCTAACGTGGGGATCTTTTCGCCGGGTGCACCGCCGAACCACAGGAATGGCCCAAGAAGAAGTGTATCCGAATTGAAGTAGATCCAGAGAATGCAGGCCGAGGGGCGGTCCAGCAACCTGACATTCGCCGTTATTGCAGCACGCTTGGCATCGCGGTGACTGGACTTGAGCTGAACATGGCGAACCAGACCCCGGTGTTCGAGCGCAAGATCGTAGCCGCCGCTATCAACCTCAGGGCGGAGGACCGCGACGTCTGCGACATTCCTTTGCCAAAGAGCCCGCAGCAGGTCGCCCAGGAACACATGCTCGACCAGCTTTTCGCGCGCGCTCGAATCCACGTAATGCGGCGAGTCGACATCCGAAATCCGATCTTGATCTTCGATATGGGCCATCCTTCGCTTTCTCCCGAATGCCGGCACGGCAATTCGCTTCCCCTGCGGGGAAAGTCCACCGCAAAGAAAGGTCTTACCGAAACAGCGTTAAGAATTATCCCATTTTGGGATTATCCGGATATCGGATCATGGTCCCGCGCCGATGGCTTCTCGCGGGCGCAAACTCGGCAAATCGGTTCATTCGGCGGCACAGCGGCTGCTGTGTGACCTCATGATTGAAGCCAGAAGGCGCGCCGGCCTCACTCAGCAGGCATTGGCGGACCGGCTCTCAAAACCTCAGTCGTTCATCGCAAAATACGAGAATGGAGAGCGGCGGATCGATGTCGTCGAATTCATAGCGATTTGCCGCACCATCCCCGCCGATTCCGCCTCTATATTGGCGAAAGTCGCCAAGCTCGCCTGAGCTTTCCGGATGTGATCCGGATCCCTTGAAAAGAGCAACAAGATTGCTGCTTTTCCGCTCGACTTCGGCGCCACAGGAAGCATGTGTGGCCGGCGAAGGGAGCCGAAGCCAATGGATACGCAAGCCGCTGAATTGACGATCAAGGCATATCTGACCGAGGTACGCGATCGCCTCGACAAGGCCGCCGGCATCGCACGCGCCGCCGACGCCTGCGCGGGTGCAGGATTCTATGAAAAGGCGGTCGAGATTACACTCGACATAGAGCAGCCAATCTATGAGGTGACCACACTCTTGAATGCAGCGAGCCTGATCCACCGGATTTCCAGGCCGGGCTGAACGCTCAGAGATTTTGGTTCGCGCCCCGCAGACGCTTCGCTCGTCTTGCGGGGTTGGGGTCGTGCCGGCAACCCCGCCGGCATCACCCAAGGAGAAGCTCGTGAAGCTACCAAATATCGCCACCTCTGAATCCCGACGTCAGCCGGGCGTCAATTCAACTTCTGCCACACAAACGGTGGCACGACCGGCTCAATCGAAGGCCCCGGCCAAGGCTCTGAGCCGCCTTGGAAACACGAGCGCAAAGGCTGCCAAAGCGAAGCGTGTCGGTAAGCGGCGCCAGACGGATGGTTCGGAATCGAAACAGGGCCGCGTGATCGCGTTGCTGCGACGGCGGGAGGGCGCCACTCTTGTCGCTCTCGTCAAGGCGACCGGTTGGAAGCAGCATTCCATTCGCGGCTTTCTCGCCGGTACGGTGCGGAAGAAATTGAAGCTGCCACTGATTTCGGAAAAGGTTGACGGTGTTCGAACCTATCGGATCGGAACCGGCAAGACCGCGAAGACGGAAAAAGCCGCTGGCGCGCGCCCAGCCTGAGCCCCGAATGTCCCGTCCGACTTCTCGGAACAAAGAGCTTGAGGCTGAGATCAGGCGTCTGCCCGACCTCAGCCTTGCCGAACTCCGCGGTCGCTGGAAAGCCCTTTTCAGTAATCCAGCGCCCCTGTCGCTGCGCCGCAGATTCCTGGCGCGGGCGGTCGCCTACCAGATGCAGGTCGAGGCCTATGGCGGCCTTTCGACCTCCACCAGAAAACGCCTTCGAGAAATCGCCGCTGCGGTGCGACAAGGAAGCACCGGCGTCGTCGGCACAAGAACGATCAGGCCGGGCACCCAGATGCTTCGCCAGTGGAAAAATCAGACCCACACCGTGACGGCCGTGAGTGATGGGGGGTTCGAATGGAATGGCAAGACTTACAAGTCGCTTTCCGCCGTCGCCAAGCAAATCACGGGCACTAGCTGGAACGGCTATGCCTTCTTCGGCATCAAGCGGTCGCCGCCGGGTAACAAGAATGCAGCCGGCCCTCGAACCTAATGACCCGTTCCCAGCAGGGGTCACTCGGGAAGGACGGCGCCATGCATAGCTCAATAGCCAGGCCGAAGATGCTGCGTTGTGCCATTTACGCACGCAAATCGTCCGAAGAAGGACTTGAGCAGGATTTCAATTCGCTGCATGCGCAGCGGGAATCCTGTGAGGCCTATATCAAGAGCCAGAAACACGAGGGCTGGACGGCGCTCTCGACCGTCTATGACGATGGCGGCTATTCGGGCGGAACGATGGAGCGTCCGGCTTTAAAGCAGCTGCTTGCCGACGTTCAATCCGGCTCTGTCAATGTTGTCGTGGTCTACAAGGTTGACCGCCTGACCCGCTCGCTGGCCGATTTTGCCAAGATCGTCGAATTGTTCGATGCGGCCAGAGTTTCATTTGTCTCGGTCACCCAGCAATTCAACACCACGACCTCAATGGGTCGGCTCACCCTGAATGTCCTCTTGTCCTTTGCGCAATTCGAACGCGAAGTCACCGGCGAACGTATTCGCGACAAGATCGCGGCCTCCAAGAAGAAGGGAATGTGGATGGGAGGCTGGGTTCCCCTCGGCTACGAGCGCAAGGACCGCACCCTCATCGTGAATGAAGCGGAAGCCAAAATCGTCCGGACGATCTTTGACTCGTTTCTAAGCCTCAAGAATGTTCGGAAAGTCCAGGAAAAGCTCGTACGCCTTAAGCTTCGGACCAAGCCGTACGCCGTGAAGAGAGGCAGGGCGATTGGCAACCTGCCCTTTGCCAGAGGCCACATCTACAAGATCCTGTCGAATCCACTTTATCTGGGTGAAATCACGCACAAGGGCGTCCGACATCCCGGACAGCATCCCGCATTGGTTAGTCAGACCATTTGGGATGCCGTGCAGTCGCAGCTCGCCGCCAACAGCCATGCAAACCGGTCCCGTTCCAAGGCGAGCACCATTAACTTACTTGCGGGGCTGATCTATGACGTCGCCGGCCTCCGGCTTGTCTCGAGCTATACTAGCAAGAATGGCAAACGCTACCGTTATTATGTCACGCCGGAGGTCAATGGCCGGCTTCCGTCGAAGTCGCGTGTCAATAAGCTAAGGCTACCTGCCGCAGAAATCGACGAGCTTGTCCTCTCAAACCTGCAGGACTTTCTGAAAGACAAACAGAAGATCTCTGTTGTCCTCCGGGCACAGCGATATCGTCCGTCGGGCGTCGGCGACGCACTCGACACAGCGGGCCAAACTGCCGATGAGCTTGCCACCGTCCCTGCAGCAGCAAAGCAAGCCATCCTTGCCCAGTTCGTCTCTCGGGTCGTCATCCTGAAGGAAACCATACAGATCCGTGTCAGGCTCGCTCGATTGGGCGCCGCTGCGCCTACTTCATCAGGGTCCGTGGCACGCAATGACGATGAGCCCTGCATTCCTATCGAGGTACCCTTCTCCAGGGATCGAGCCGAGCCTCGTCGGCTCTTGATCGAGGCGGGCGAGGGTCATCGACCCGATGCCGTCGTGGTGAAGGCGATTGCTCGTGCCTATCAATGGTTCAAACAACTATCGAGCGGGAGCGCGAAATCAATGGCGGAGATCGCCACGCGGGAGAACATCACCGACAACTATGTCAGCAACCTCATCCATCTGGCTTGGCTGCCACCGAAAATGGTCGAGTCGATATTGGACGGACATCCCCACGCAACCGCCGCCGCACGAAAATTGATGCTCGGCCGCGATATCGAACCCATCTGGGAGAACATGGCGTTAGCGACTACCGCTTAATAAGCGTTGCTATCAAGTTGTCTCGGACAGTGCCTATCGATTGTAGTCTAGCTCTGAAGGAAGAATACCTTCATCGGCCCGCTGGACGTATCTGAACGCCAGTTGGCGCTGGAAACTCAGCACATCCTGCAAGTATCGGCGCCTGTGCATGCCTTCATAACGCGCCATGAATCGACCAGGAGTAACAACTTCACAACGCCGGCAATCACGGACAAACCGGTGTCGCGCTACAGAAAGCAAAAGGCCTCCTGCACAGAAATTGTGCCGGCGGCTGTCCGTGTAAGCGCAACCATCAAGTGGCGCTGCCGGCGAACAAGATTTCAGCCAGCGATCCCGCCATGAACGTGGTGGCCGAGCGATGGATAACTCAATTCCGACATTGAAAGCCTGAAATCGCGTCACCAGCACGACGCAATATCGCGCTCCGAATCAGCACTATATAAGAAGCGTTTGGTCGTTGATCGGCGCGCGTCCTAAAGCTGGAGATTGTACCGCGCTGGTTCTCCCTCTTTAGGCCGCACATTTTCGGACCGCAATTCGATTTCCATGCCCACGGCGGCCGGTAGCTCAATGCCTGGCTCACATCGTTGCGCCATGGTTGGCGCTACAACAGATTAGCTCTAGCCATTTGGATTTCGGTCATGTTGTTGTCCTTGCCACTATCCATGCGGTCCGCGCGGCAGACCAGTCGCCGACTGTGACGGTACCTGGATCGGCCCCTCTGTCACGCAATGCTCGGCGTGGCCGATGGCCGGTTTCGTGCCTCATACTAATTTGAGCGCGCGGGTGAATGCATCGCCACGCTTTTCCAATCGACCGGACACGACGCGTAAGAACGCAAGCGTGCTTTTGTTGCTGAAAACGGTGACAAACGCTATGCTTGGCAAGTACGGCGAATGGTGCGAGGAGCGATTATGGCGACAGGTACAGTTAAGTGGTTCAATGGCCAAAAGGGTTTTGGTTTTATCGCGCCGGATGATGGTGGAAACGACGTTTTCGTTCACGTCAGCGCAGTAGAGCGCGCTGGATTATCAGGACTAGCTGAGGGACAGAAGATTTCCTATGAGCTAAAGGTTGACGCCAAGCGCGGCAAAAGCAGCGCGGAAAACCTGCGGGTTTGATGGCCAGCAAAGCGGACGAGCAAGTCGCCAAGGCAAACCGACTGCGCATTTTCAGAAAGGCAGACGCACGCGTACTGGAAGACGTTGCTAACGAGGCTACCGCCGTTCGCAAGAATATGGCTCGCCTTCGTGAATTAAGATTGGCGAAGGAAGCAGAAGCCGCCTCGACCGCTAAATCGGTTCCCACGAAATAAAGAAGTAAAGTATTGCCAGGACCGCAGATGAGGCAGTTGGAGCGGAGGGGGCGGCCCTACCGACGATGACCCAAGCGGATACCCAGCGTTAGCGCCTTCTGACGCAACGACCCTTCGCTGCGCTTGGTTAGCTTCATGATTTTGGCTAGCGGAGTTTTCGCTTTGGAGTGGGCGCGAAGTTCTTTGACATCCGCCTTCGTGTACTCGCGACGGACAATCTTCTTCTTTTTCTTAGCCATCGCCATTCCTGATTATTGTTGAGCGGCGCTTCTAAGACGACAAATCAAATTAGCAACTATTTGAGTCGTGTCGTTCCTTGCGTCGCGTCGGCTTGGACACGATGTTCGGCTGCGACTGTCCAAGTTCGATTTCGATAGCATAAGAATAAAAAAGGCCGTTGGATCCGCTCAACGGCCTTCCGGGAAAATTCTCGAGTGATAAAACAAGCCCCAGCCCCGGATGCATTTACACTTTGACGAAGGTTGGCTTCCCTGTGGAGTCGAAAACAAGCACGCTGTAAGCGGAACATCTGTGACGTTGTAACCGGGACACAGGCACTTGCTGGATCTACCAGCGTTTCTTTTCTTCCGGTGCCATCAATCGGTGGGTGCGCAATCTAATGCCGAAAAGCCTGACGTGCATCCAACCGGGCTTACTGCCGTTTATCGGTGGAAATCTGATTAGGAACCGAACGCGCTCCTTGCCTATCGCTCTCCGCCTGCGATTTGCTGCGGTCCGTACATTGCTTTGAAAGTGATATCAATGAACGGCATGCAATTTTGGGCTGACGAAAACATTCGTCGGCTTTACGAAAGTATCCGAGAATAGCTTTCAGCCGATCTGCGCTTGGGTGATCGCCATCGGTTGATGGGCGAAACGGCCAAACGGCGATCCGTTCAGCTTCAGAACGAAATGGAGCGACGCCGGATGCAATTTTCACCCATAGCATGGCCGCGCGCTTAACTTGCGGCTTCACCGGCTGGATGCAAGCCGCGCTAGCGGTCGAGTTAAGGTTGAGGGGCAAGGTTAAGGCCAAGCCGAACTTGTGTTGCCTTCCTGCAGCCACTATCGCTTTGACTGCCGAACAACTAGAGCGATCAAACTCTCTCTCGCTTAGGAATGTAGTCAAAGTTTTTAATTGGTCGGCGCGAGCCACCGGATTTTTCCAAACCCCTTCCGGTCGCTCAATCACTCGAAAGCGAGGCGCGCCTTGGCGGACGAAATCAAATGCGAAACGTGTGATGGCACTGGTGTTCGGGTCATCAAGCACGCAAAGCCTGGCAAGAGAACCATCGCGCGCTGCACTGTTTGCGAAGGCAAGGGCCGGATCCGGATAAAGAAGGCCGAGCGAACAGCGCTGGACAAAGCTTAAATCGACACGGCCGCGGGCCACGCAACTTGACAGTCGAGCATGCCGCATGGTGCACTGCGCCAATTCAAGCGGCCCGTTGTAAGCGGCGTTTTTATGCATGATGTCGTTGATCGAGTAATGTTGTCGGCGAAGCCAACTTCGTCTTTCTCTTCAACGGAATTACGTGACAGAATCGTTAGCTACGTTGAGTTGCTTTCTTCCACTGGCAAACGTGATCCTGACGAACTGGCTGCGCTTGGTGCCGAATATCTGCGCAAAATTGTAGATGGCCCGGACGGTCGATTCACTGGTTGCTGATCTGAGTTCACACTTCACCGGCCGTGTTGTTAAGGCACATTCGCGCGGAGCCGCCACAGTGTCAGACCAAATTTGCGTCGCCTGCGAGGTTGCGAGAAAGCCCGTTGCTTCCGAACCCGCCGATCTTTGGCATCAGATCGTATTTTACAAATGTCCGTCCTGCGGGTCAGTGCTGAAGTGCGTAGAGCGCAAAGGGCCTCGACCAAACACTAGGGGCAATCGCAAGTCTGCACCAAACGCCGAATGAGTACTGAATTTGGAGCAGCAACCCAGCGCGCCGTCAGTGTAGCAACCCGAATTGTAACTGGGTCCGCCGCGACGGGCATTAGTAATGCCGTCAAAATTCTTTGCCTGACCGCACCCGTGCCTGGAGGATCACCCCTCCGCCCAGGGGACGAAAGCATACGCACGGAAGCCGAGGCCACGGCGGCGTGGAGCCCCTCACCCTGTATTTGCTTCAAGTCGTCGAAGGGATTCGCGGTTCAGCTGTTATGACATAAGCCGGCCAATGGCCGAGCAGTCAAAACAGTCCCGCTTGCAAGCTCTCCGGGTCGAGGTGAGTGGGGCTAGCGTGGTCTGCTCCGCCTACAAAAGCGGAAATCACAAGCTAATCCGGTGCAGTCCTACAATGGGCCAAAACTCAGAAGTCGCTACGCCGCTTTATTGGTCGGCTATCCCTCCGCAAGAAGTCGATTGTCAACAGCCGCAGGGCGTAAACAGTTTGCCTCTCCTCAGGCGAGGAGCCCTCGAACTTTGCCGCTGGTCGGTCTGCGGCCACTACCCAGCCGAGCTCTTGAGCCACGCGTGAGTCCAAGGTTCGGGGCCGACTTGAACATCTCATCGGCGGCAGGGAGGCCAATGCGTATAAGCTAAAACTTGGCGCGATTTTACTAAAGAAACGGCGCTTTGGCTGGTGCGTTGCTCCCGCCGTCAACGTTTTGGAAATGGTGCTGGGTAATACTGATCGAAGAATCAGATATTTGCGGACTGTTCTCGCCTCGGGCAAGGTTAGCGGTCCCGAACGCCTTCCCGCGCACGCCCGCAGAAGGATCTCGGCATGCATATTCCATCTTTCACGGCGATTCCAGCCGCCTGTCTGATGTTGCTTGCGGCCGTCCCTCCGGCCGCTGCCGAAGACGGCGTCGCGGCCGACAAGATCGTGTTCGGTCAGGCGGCCGCGCTCGACGGCCCGGCGGGCGCGCTCGGACAAGGCATGAAGATCGGCATGGAGGCCGCCTTCGCGGAGGTGAACAAGGCCGGCGGCGTCAATGGCCGCAAGCTCGAGCTCAAGAGCGCCGACGATGGCTACGAGCCGACCAAATCGATCGAGGTTGTCAAGAAGCTGCTCGCCGACGACAAGGTGTTTGCGATCGCGGGCCCGGTCGGCACGCCGACCGCGATGGCGACGCTGCCGATCGCGAGCGCGGCCGGTGCGCCCTTCATCGGTGCGTTCACCGGCAGCGGGGCGCTGCGCGACCCGTACAAGCCGTTGGTGATGAACGTCCGCGCCAGCTATTTCGAGGAAACCGAAGCCATGGTCGCGCATCTGACCAAGGATCTCGGCGCGACCAGGATCGCGATCATGTACCAGGACGACGCGTTCGGCCAGGCAGGCCTCGCCGGCGTGAAGCGGGCGCTCGACAAGCGCAAGATGGAGCTCACCGCCGAGGGCACGTTCGAGCGCAATACGGTGGCGGTGAAAGGCGCACTGCTCGCGGTCCGCCGGGCCAAGCCCGACGCGGTCATCATGATCGCGCCCTACAAGCCGGCGGCGCAGTTCATCAAGCTCGCGCGGCAGATCAAGTTCGACGCGACCTGCGTCAACATCTCCTTCGTCGGCTCCGATGCGCTCGCCAAGGAGCTCGGCGGCGATGGCGAGGGCACCTTCGTCACCCAGGTGGTGCCCTTTCCGAAGGACACCTCGATCCCGGTGGTCACGCGCTACCAGGCGGCGCTCAAGGCGAGCGCACTTGACGCGCAGCCCGGGTTTATCTCGCTCGAAGGCTACCTGGTCGGCCGCGCGATCGTCGCGGTGCTCGAGAAGATCGATGGCGAGCCGACCCGCAAGGGATTCGTCGAAGCGGTGCAGAAGAGCGGCGGCTTCGACCTTGGCGGCTTCAAGCTCGCTTACGGTCCGGACAACAATCGCGGCTCGAGCGAGGTCTTCCTCACCGAGATCGAGGCCGATGGCAGCGTCAAGCCCGTCACTAGCCTGGCGAAGGCCAGATTCTAAAGCGTCGCAGGGCCGCGCGAGCCGCTCGCGGCAGACTGCGCCATCTGTGGCGCACGGAGGGAACGATGAAGTCCATGTCATGGCGCGGGTTCGGCCTGCGCGGTCGGCTGTTCGCGGCGTTCGGTGCCGTCGCGGCCATCACGGTGCTGGCGAGCGCGACCGCGTTCGTGTCGTACCATCGCCTCGGGCGCTCGCTCGAGGTCGTCACCGGCACGAGCCTGCCGCATGTGACGCGTGCCTCCAATATCGCTACGGCGGCGGCCGACGTGGTTGGCCAGGCGCAGGCACTGCTTGCCGCCTCCGGTGCGGACGAGCGCACTCGCGTGCTCAAGGCGCTCGATGCGGCGCGCGCCACCCTCAACGACGCGGTGGCCGCGCTTCCTGGCGAGGAGGCGGTGAAGCTCAAGGAAACCGCCCAGCGTATGTCAGAAAATCTCGACCGGCTGGCCCGGTCGGTCGCGGAACGCCAAGCGATTGCGGCCGAGCGCGCGACCTTGGTCGGCGCGGTGCGTGCCGCGCATGAGAAGCTTGCCGAGAAGCTCGTGCCAATGGTGGACGACGTGGCGTTCGCGCTCACGCTAGCGATCGAGCGGGCCGCCGACAAAGGCGAGCTCGCCGAAGTCCGCCGTAGGCTGGCCACGCTCGCCGACAACGATCTCGTCGCGCTGCAGACGACACTGGAGCTGCGCGCCGAAGCGAATCTTCTTCCCGGAGTCCTCATCGAGGCCGCCGATCTGCGCAATAGGGAGCAGATGCCGCCCGTCAAGGACCGCTTCGTTGCGGCGGCGAGCCATCTCGACAGGGCGGCCGCCGCCCTCAAAGATCCGGCGGTAACCAAGCTCGTGGCCGACCTCGTGAGCGCTGGGCGCCGCAACGGCAACATTTTCGAGCTCAAGGACAAGGAGTTCGCCGGCGCGGTCACGGATGAAACGGTGATCAAGGAGAACCGCGCGCTCGCGGGCGAACTCCAGCGGGAGGTTTCGGCCTTGCGCGGGCGCAGCGAGGCGGCGGCCGCTGAGACCGCGCACGCCTCCGCCGGCGAGATCGGGCGCGGCCAAATCATTCTCGTCGTCCTCGCGCTGGTTAGTCTGATCACGGCCTTCGCGCTCGGCTGGTTTTACATCGGCGGCAGCGTGGTTCGCCGCGTATCCGCGCTCGGGCGCAGCATGGCCAGCATCGCCGAGGGCGACCTCGAAGCGGAAATCTCCACCCGAGGAACGGACGAGATCGCCGGGATGGCGTCGGCGCTCAGCGTCCTGCGCGACGCTCGACGGGACGCGCGGCGCCGGGCCGAGCAAGCGTCCGAAGAGCGTAGCCGCATGAGCGAGGAGCGGCGCAACGAGCTTCTCGCGCTTGCGAGCCGCCTGGAGAGCGAGGTCAAGACCGTCGTGGAGACCGTCACGGGCTCGGCGACGCAAATGCACGACACCGCCACGGCGATGGCCGAAGTTGCCTCGAGCGCGAACACGGAAGCGGGCTCCGCCGCCTCCGCCTCCGCGCTGGCCTCGCACGGCGTGCACTCGGTTGCAGCCGCGGCCGAGGAGCTCAGCGCTTCGATCAGCGAGATCGGCCGTAAGGTCGGGGAATCCGCGACGGTTGCCGCGGCCGCGGTGCAGGAAGCCGAGAGCACGCGGACGACCATGCACGCGCTGGCGGATGCGGCGCAGAAGATCGGCGACGTGCTCAAGATGATCCAGGCCGTGGCGGCGCAGACCAATCTGCTCGCGCTCAATGCCACGATCGAGGCCGCGCGCGCCGGCGAGGCCGGCAAGGGCTTCGCGGTCGTAGCCGGCGAGGTGAAGGCGCTCGCCTCGCAGACCGCGACCGCGACCGAGGAGATCTCCGGCCAGGTCCGCGCGATCCAGGACACCACCCGGGACGCGGTGGCGGCGATCGAGCGCATCGGCGCCACAATATCCAAGATTAGCGAGATCTCTACTGCTGTCGCCTCAGCGGTCGAGCAGCAGGACGCGACGACGCGTAAGATGGCGCATAACGTCACAACCGTCGCCCAGAGCACCAGCGTGGTGAGCGAGAAGGTCGCCGGCCTCGCCAGCGCAGCCGGCGAGACCGGGCAGTCCGCGCATATGGTGCGCGACCACGCCGGCGAGCTCAAGCATCAGGCCGATGCCCTGCGGATCCAGGTCGACCAGTTCCTCACGCGCGTGCGCGCCGCTTGATTGATCCAATCAGGCAGCTCACGACCGAGGTCGCGAACTTCTTCACAACCCCACGCTGGCAGTTTCGGCACGGGCTTATGACATAAGTCAGCCAATGGCTGAGATCTCGGCGCAACCCTTATGTTGGAGATCGGCGCGGCCAGCGCCCGACTGGTTTACTTTCAAAAGCAGACATAACAAGCAATCCCGGGCACGTCTGCTATGCGCGTTCGCTCACCGGATCCGAACCCAATCGACAGGTCTTCGCCAAGCTCAAGCATTTGTTGCGCAAGGCCGACGCGCGCTCGTCCGAAGCCATCTGCGTCGCAATCGGCGAAATCCTCCGAGCATTTACGCCCACGGATGCGCGAGCTATTCCGAAACTCAGGCTATGCCGAATCCTAAAAGGTTCTAGTCTTCGTCCGGCTCGCGCACGACTGGGGGTTCGTCGGCGCGGTGCTCTTCCTCCTCGTTTTCATCCTCGTCCTCGTCCTCTTCGTCTTCGTCTTCATCAGGATCTCGGGGCGGCATCGTGTTGCCCATGATCACGAAGAGACTCCAATTGATCAACCGGGCGGACAGTTCCGTGGGCATGTGTGGGGCCATATTGTTGCTCCTCGGGTGTGGACCATAGGCGATTTTACCCCTTCTGCTCCGGTTTCCGCATGAGGGATAACGGCACACCGTTTGCGGGCCATGCCAGCGGTGCGTCTCCGGGCTCATATTCGCATGCCGAGCATCTCGGCGATGACCTTCAACTCAAAGCAGAAGGGCGGAACTCCATTTCTGGACTTCAACGCGCCCATACCGTCCCGGAGGCACAGGCACTTGAGCGCTTGAGGCGAACCGTGCGCGCTAAACGCGCAAGAGCCGCCGGGATGTCCCCAGCGGCTCTTGCGTTGCGTAGCGATGTGGTGCGACGCGCAGCGTCGCGTGGCGGAACGTTGCGATGCGCCGAGGCGCGCCGCGTTGCCTACCGTGATGTCAATAAGTCCTACGCGTCCCATCGACTAAGCTAAGTTGGCTGGTCGCAAGGCGACTTCAAGACAGCGCTGCTGTCGTAGTCGCGATCGACCAACCAAGCCGCCCTCGCCGCCCCTCGTTTGTCAGCCTGCATGACCCATCGCATAGGAGGCGGTTCCTCCAACATAACATTGCCGCGCGCTGATCATGACTTCTACGTCTTTCAAAGACACACCGCCGCCGACTTCAATCCTCTCGATTTGTGGAACGCCCATCATGCCAGTCACGAAGGAACGCGCGTGCACGATTCTCGGCGAATTCGAGCAAGCCCAGACTGAGCTTATCGGTAATGCCGTGATCATGACCGACGGCAAGGCCGGTACGGTTGAAAGCATTTGGCTCGACGAAACACATGGCCTGCGCATCTCCATCCGAGGCCACGAAGGGAAGTGGCCCGTCTCGACCATCAAATTCCCTCCAGACAGCCTGAGATAGCCACGACCTCCGGTGACCCGCCGCCGTTTCATAAGCAAACTTGCCGGACTTGTAATCAAATATCCGCTTTTCCCCCGAGAAGCAGACATGGTCTAGCATTCGAGTGAAACCCCTCCCCCCTAAATTTCGCGACGTTTTTTGACGCACCCGTCGCGTCGGCCGAATCCGATGAGGTTGAAAATTAATGCCCTGGTTGCTCGGCCGACTTGTTAGCTCTTCGCCGTCGGCTGCTGCCTATGTATCCGAGCCAACAATCGTTTTTGTCAGGCTTCGAGTTCGGCGCGGCGACATGATCGACTGGCACGCCCCAAAAACATGGGCTAGCTGAAAAAAATCCCCGAGTGAAAGTGGCGCCGGTACGCGCGCGAGAGGCCGCTGAGGATTGTCCCATGCCCCATAGATGGGGCCGGAACGACAAACCAAGGCAATGCAGAAAAGCCCCGGCATCGCTGCCGGGGCTTTTCTTATTGTTGTGCTCTGAACGGTTGGACTCAGAAGTCCATACCACCCATGCCGCCCATGCCCCCACCGCCCGGAGGCATGCCGCCAGCACCTGCATTCTTCTTCGGAACTTCAGCCACCATAGCTTCGGTGGTGATCAGCAGCGCCGCGACCGAAGCCGCGTTCTGGATCGCCACACGAACCACCTTGGTCGGGTCGATGATGCCCTTGGTGACCAGGTTGCCGTACTCGCCGGTCTGGCTGTCGAAGCCATAGGCGTACTGATCCTTCTCGAGGATCTTGCCGACGATTACCGAACCGTCTTCACCTGCGTTGATCGCGATCTGACGGGCTGGATAGGACAGCGCCTTGCGCACGATCTCGACGCCGGTCTTCTGGTCGTCGTTCTTGGTGCGGATGCCCTTG
>Ga0105241_10002212_pt1 | contig 14638 bp, 7 predicted proteins | sample KBSC64metaG_FD_80422 | JGI IMG/M metagenome (GOLD analysis project Ga0105241, IMG submission 80422) | Corn rhizosphere microbial communities from Kellogg Biological Station, Michigan, USA - KBS C6-4 metaG | ecosystem: Host-associated > Plants > Roots > Rhizosphere > Soil | place: Michigan, USA... | reverse complement strand
GCGAGCGCAATCGCCGACGAGGGTTCGATGACGATCTTCATGCGCTCGAACACGAGGCGCTGCGCGGCGGTCGTGCGCGCATCGTCAACCGTCAGCACGCGCACGCCGTAGCTGCGCAGCAGGGCGAGATTGATTTCACCGATCGTACCGCGCAGTCCATCGCAAACGGTGTTCGGCACGATGTCGGTGACGCGTTGGCCGCGGCGCAGCGATTCGTATGCATCGTCAGCGCCCGCGGGTTCGGCGCCGTAGATTTCGATGTTGGGATTGAGCGCCTTGGCCGCGATCGCGCTGCCGCCGATCAGGCCACCGCCACCGATCGGCGCGACCAGTGCGTCGAGATCGCCCGCCTCGCGCAGCAGTTCGAGCGCGGCCGTGCCTTGGCCCGCGATCACGCGCGGGTCGGTGTACGGATGCACGAGTTCGGCGCCGGTCTCGGCCTGCAGCTGCGCGGCGGCCGCTTCGCGCGCGGCGATCGTCGCCGCGCAGAAGTGCAGGGTCGCGCCGTAAGCTTCGATCGCGGCGAGCTTGGATTTCACCGCACCTTCCGGCACGACGACACGGGCCGGAATGCCGCGAGTGCGTGCGGCCAGGGCCAGCGCGGCGCCGTGGTTGCCGGAGGAATGCGTTACCACGCCGCGTGCGGCGATTTCCTCGGCGAGCGACCAGACCGCATTGCAGGCACCGCGGAACTTGAATGCACCGGCGCGTTGGAAATTCTCGCACTTGAAGACCAGCGAGGCGGAAGCAAGCGCGTCGATGCTTCGTGAGCGCAGCGTGGGGGTGCGTGCCACGTGCGCCGCGATGCGTTGCACGGCGCGTTCGATCGCGGCGAAATCGGGCAGCTCGGCAGTCGCGGGGGTTGGAGAGGCGACGGATTCGGACATGGCGCGATCATACCCCGATCGCGCAGGACGCCTTGGCCGCGAATCCCGTCGCCGCGGTCGCGCTGGTGAGAGAGCTCAGCTGTCTTGCGGCAACTTGTCCAGCGCTGCGCTGACGCGCGCATGCTTGTGCTGCAGGTTCTCGAGCGCTGCTTGCCGGTCCATTTCCTTGTGCTGACTTGCATCTTCCATTGCCATTTCGAGGCGACCCAGTTCGATCATGAGATCATGGCGCAGGTGTTGTGTGCTGCTGATGCTGGCGTGGGTTTCGTTGAACATAGCCCTGTCCGTTTGATTGTTGCTCGTGAACGAAAATAGCAAATGCCGTGCCACTAGCATAAATTGATGAAATTGAGAACTACATCAAATAAACAGAGTGATTTTCCGCACAAAAGTCTTCCCTTGCGCGCGAGTCTGGGTAGAATGCCGGTCAGGGAAATCGGCTTGCAGTGTCGACTGTTGGCGCGAGTGACGCAAAACGTCGAAACATGACGAATTGCAGGCGCGAGCAGCATGCAGTCTGAAAGTCTCGCGCTGTGGGTGGCTTCACGTTTTTATAGCACTTCGGGAGTTATGCTTCGACCTGAAGTGTTGGGATGAATGCGCAGCGCAAGGTTCGCTACGCAGCGGGCGGAAGCAGTTCCGCCACGAATATAGGGTTACTGGCGCCCGGCATACGGTCCTCTTGGATTCCCCCTGTTCCTACGACCGCCGGGCGCCAGCCTCTTTCCTCCTGAAATCCCTGTGCTCCGTCCTTGATGCGTCCTTCGAACCGCCGCGAATCGGCCCCTGAGCCCAATCATCAGCGCGCGTGAAGCAGCAGCTGTGCGCGGTTTCGAAGTGCCAGATGGTAGGAGCAGGAACCGTGCCAACCCAGGCTGGTATACTTCCCGACCGTTGCTTTGATCCCTGCCGCATCCGCGTGCGCGCCTGCCATGAAATTTGACCAGCACTTCGATGTCATCGTCGTCGGCGGTGGCCATGCCGGCACCGAAGCCGCGCTCGCCTCGGCGCGTCTCGGCGCACGCACGCTGCTGCTCACGCACAATATCGAAACGCTCGGCCAGATGAGCTGCAATCCCGCGATCGGCGGCATTGGCAAAGGCCATCTGGTCAAGGAAATCGACGCGCTCGGCGGCGTCATGGCCCAAGGCGCGGACCGCGCCGGCATCCAGTGGCGCACGCTCAACGCATCCAAGGGACCGGCCGTGCGCGCCACGCGCTGCCAGGCCGATCGCGCCTTGTACAAGGCCTACATCCGCGGGCGCCTGGAAACCCAGCCGAACCTGGCCATCTTCCAGCAGGCGGTCGATGACCTGACACTGGAAGGGCAGAAAGTGACGGGCGTGGTCACCCAGATGGGTCTGACCTTCCATGCGCGTCAGGTCGTGCTGACCGCCGGCACCTTCCTCGCCGGCAAAATTCATATCGGTTTCGAGAATTACGCCGGCGGCCGCGCGGGCGACCCGCCGGCGCAGCGTCTCGCCGCGCGCATGCGCGAGCTACCGCTGGTGGTCGATCGCCTCAAGACTGGCGCGCCGCCGCGCCTCGACGGTCGCAGCATCGACTTTTCCGCCCTGACCGCGCAGCCCGGCGATACGCCGGCGCCGGTGTTCTCGTTCTGGGGCGACGCGGGCGATCATCCGCGCCAGGTGCCGTGCTGGATCACCCATACGAGTGAGCGCACGCACGAGGTCATCCGCGCGGGGCTCGACCGTTCACCTTTGTATACGGGCAAGATCGAAGGCATCGGCCCGCGCTACTGCCCGTCGATCGAGGACAAGGTCGTGCGTTTTGCCGAGAAGGCTTCGCACCAGATCTTTCTCGAGCCGGAAGGCTTGAATACGACCGAGATCTATCCGAACGGCATCTCGACCTCGCTGCCGTTCGACGTGCAGCTCGAACTCGTGCGTTCGATCCGCGGCTTGGAGAACGCGCACATCACGCGCCCGGGCTATGCGATCGAGTACGATTATTTCGATCCGCGTGGATTGAAGGCTTCGCTCGAAACCAAGGCGATAGCAGGGCTTTATTTCGCGGGCCAGATCAACGGCACCACCGGCTATGAAGAAGCAGCCGCGCAGGGGCTGATCGCCGGCCTGAATGCTGCGCGCAGCTCGCGCGGCGAAGAGCCGTGGACGCCGCGTCGCGACGAAGCCTACATCGGCGTGCTGATCGACGACCTGATCACCAACGGCACGCTGGAACCGTATCTCATGTTTACCTCGCGCGCCGAATACCGCTTGCACCTGCGCGAGGACAACGCCGACCTGCGCCTGACCGACATCGCCTTCGAGCTCGGCAGCATCGATGCCGGGCGCCACGCGGCATTTGCGCGCAAGCGCGATGCGGTCGGGAACGAGACGCGGCGCCTGGGCGGTTTGTGGGCCGCGCCGGGCAACGGGTTGGGCGAGGCCATCGCCGCCGCGATCGGCGTTGCCGTTTCGCGCGAGACGAATGCGCTGGACCTGTTGCGCCGGCCGGAATTGAATTACGCGACGCTGATGCGGGTTCCGGCATTGGGCCCGGCGGTCGATGACGCGCGTGTTGCCGAGCAGGTCGAAATCGCCGCGAAATACTCAGGTTATCTCGAGCGCCAGAGCGGCGAGATCGAGCGCCAGCGCCGCAACGAGGAAACCCGCATTCCGGTCGGCTTCGATTACGCATCGGTGCGCGGCCTGTCGACGGAGGTGATGCAGAAACTGACCCGGACGCGGCCGCAGACCATCGGGCAGGCCCTGCGCATTGCCGGCGTCACGCCGGCGGCGATCTCGCTGCTGCTGGTGCACCTGAAGCGGCGCGCGGCGTAGCGCTGCGCGCGGGGTCGGGCCGTCTGCGCCGCCTCGCAAGCCCGCTCGCTCGTGAGGACTCCCGCTGCGCGGACGCGTGAGGAAAGACATTTTTGCGAGCGCGCTTGGCGCCACCCATCTCCCGGAACCGTCAGCCGCGACCACTTGCGCTAACGCCAGGCGCGCGGCTTCACGCGCCGGAAGCGTGTGCCGCGCAGCCCATGAGCGCGCCGCGCGCCGAGCGGACCGCTCTGACTACTTCTTCGGCAGGTGTGCCTGCGCCATCGCGTACGCCTGCTGCGCATGGGCGTAGATCGCTTTGGCGTCGTCGGCCGAGACTTCGCTGTTCTGGCCGTTGGCGACGCGCTGCTTGAGCACCAGCTGCCCGTTTTCATCCCAACCGACCTTGGTCGTCGCATACGGATGGTTCGAGCCGGCCGGCGACTCCTCCTTCTGCACGACCCACGGCAGGTCGTTCTGGTACGCCATCTTGTAGGTGATGCGGCCCTTGTCGCCGTCGAGGTCGGTGATCTCGCGCACGACCCGGATCTTGTTGTTCTGGGCAAAGGCGTCCCAGGCCACGGTCGAGGCATCGTTCATCGCGCTGCCGTTGATCGATTTCATGCCGCCGATCTGGCCGAAGGTCTTCTTGAAATCGTCGTACATCTTTTCCGCCGGCGTGGCTTCCGGCGCGACCACGATTTCGACCTGGGCGGGTGCGTTGTGGGTCAGCACGGGGTATTGCAGCACCGGCAGGTAGCGGCGCTCACCATCGATCAGCATCGCCTCGACCGCGTACGTGCGACGCGGATCGACCTTGCTCGAATCGATCGGCAGGTTGAACGAGATCGGCGGCTGGTTGGCCGGGCTGATCGTTGTCTGCGCGAGAATCAGTCCGGGCTGTGCGACATCGGTCACGCGCAACTCGAGCCGGGTCTGCGCGCTCAGTTCGCGCGGCTCGCGCAACATGACTCTGCCGCTCACGCTGCTGGCAATCTTCTGGACCGGTGCGCTGGCCTGCGGCGGCGGGCTCGGCGAATTGCAACCGGACAACAGTGCCAGTGCCAGCAGCGCGGGAAGCATCGAATGGCGCATGGAAATCTCCAGATAGAAAATCTGCCGGAACGCTTGCGGCAGACGAGGTTGTCAGGGGTGATTCTGGGACGACGATCGCGACTGACCCCAGTCAACGCGTATCCCGGGACGAAGCACATTTTAGCCGCGCCAGCCGGGCCTGCCTATCCATGGCGGCTGATCTGATGAGAAATGATCTTCCCACGCGGATTGCCGCAACGTGAACGACGATGCGGGTGCCCGGGCCGTCGCGCGCCCGGGAAGAGGACATCAAATTGACAGTCAAGTTAAGCATTTGTTATGGTCCGCGACAAGGCGGCAAAACGACACAAGCCGGCTCGATCCGAACTGACCGATTGGCGCGTGGCGGTTGCGGGACGAGTGGGAATGAGACGTGGGCCTTACCTGAGTTCCGGCCCATCGGAACTCCCTGCATGCCTTCCAGCTCGCTCGTGGCGAAGATCGACCACGAGCGATGAATTTTTTGTCATCCGGTTGGGGAAATCCTTATGAAACAACGCTTACTGGTGTCATCCATCATCATGGGCCTGTGCGCCACGCTGGCCGCGGGAACGGTTCTGGCGCAGGATGCGACGGATCAGCAGACGACTGCCGATCAGACCAAGAAGAAGAACGCGCAGGAATTCGAGACGGTCGTAGTCACCGGTTCGCTGATCCCGAAGGCGCAGATCGAGACCGCCTCGCCGGTCGTGACGATCACCGCCGAGGACATCAAGCGCGAAGGTTTCAAGAATGTTTACGATGCTTTACGTTCTTTGCCAACCGCGACCGGATCGGTGCAGGACAACCAGTTCACGAACAGCTTCACCCCGGGTGCGAGCACGATCAGCCTCCTGGGCCTGGATCCGAGCTTCACGCTGATCCTGCTGAACGGTCGGCCGATGGCCGATTATCCGTTCCTGTACAACAGCAACAGCAACTTCGTCGACCTGAACACGATTCCGAACTTCATGGTCGACCACATCGACATCCTGCCGGGCAACCAGTCGGCGATCTACGGCTCGGCCGCGATTGCCGGCGTCGTGAACATCGTGCTCAAGCAGAAGATGGAAGGCATCACGATCGACTACCGCGCCGGCGGCTACACCGATGGTGGCGGCGCTCAGCAGCGCTTCCAGATCGGCGGCGGCGGCAGCTGGGGCGCCCTCGACGCGATGTTCGGCCTGGAGGTCAACCACCAGAATCCGATCTGGGGTTATCAGCGCTCCTATACGGACAATGCTGCGGACAACCCGACCTTGCATGGCGGGCCGCCGATTGCCCAGCGCGACCGCGTCATGATCGACGGCTTCACCGGCAAATATGACGATCCGGGCAAGGCCACCTGCGACGCGATCAGCAACCTGTATCACGGCGACGAGGCCTATCGTACGCGCGCCGGCTTCGGCAACTACTGCGGCAGCACCAACGGCCCGGGCTTCACGACGTTGCTCAACGGCAACGACACCGCCAATGCGTACGGCAGCCTGAAGTACCAGATCAACGACAACGCGCAGCTGTACGGCGACATCCTCTACGACCATACCAAGACGACCTATTTCGTCGGCGGGGTCTCGTTCTGGGCGACCGGCGTCGGCATGCCGACCTACATCTGGGACATCGATGACAAGAAGCTGGTGCGACTGCAGCACATCTTCGCGCCGGAGGAAATCGGCCACGAGGCCGATGGCACGGTGAAAGAGGACAGCTACATCGTCAATGCCGGCATTCGCGGCACCCTCGGCAGCTCGAACTGGAACTACGACGCGTCGTTCCACCGCTCCGACTACGAAGCCAACTCCTACGCGCGCCGCACGTTGACCGACAAGGTCAACGCGTTCTTCCTCGGCCCGCAGGACGGCACCGATCCGTACGGCTACGGCTATCCGGGCTACCACATCCGCCAGCAGAAGAATTTCTGGGGCGCGATCACGCCGGCGCAGTACGACAGCATCAGCGACTTCGTGCGCAGCGATTCGGAAACCTACACGCAGCAGCTCAACCTGACCGTCACCAACACCGACATCTTCACGCTGCCGGCCGGATCGGTCGGTTTCGCCGGCGTCCTGGAAGCCGGCAACCAGTCGTGGGACAACCCGGTCGATCCGCGCATCACGGCGGGCGAGTTCTGGGGAACCGGCGGCACCAGCGGCAGCGGCAAGCGTGACCGCCAGGCTGCCGCGGCCGAGTTGAATGTGCCGATCTTCAGCATGCTGACCGCCGACCTGTCGGCGCGCTACGACAACTACAAGGCTGCCGGCAATTCGCAGGGCAAGGGCACGTACAAGGTCGGCCTCGAGTTCCGTCCGATCGACACCCTGCTGTTCCGCGCCAACTACGCCACCGCGTTCCGCGCGCCGGACATGGGCTACATCTTCTCGACCGGCAGCTCGTTCTTCACCAGCGTCATCGACACCTATAACTGCCGCAAGGCGCAGGGCGACAACTTCACCAACTGCCTGCCGCCATACAACTCGGTGCAGATCCAGGGCTTCCAGACCGGCAACAAGGACTTGAAGTACATCACCGCCAAGTCGTTCGGCTACGGTGCGGTGTGGTCGCCGACCACCAACTTCAACGTCAAGGTCGACTACTACAACGTCAAGATCAACAACGAGGTCAACAGCTACAGCCTGCAGACGATCCTGGATCGCGAAGCGGACTGCCGCCTCGGCCACACGCGCAGCGGCACGCCGGTGGACGGCACTTCGCAGGCCTGCCAGCAGTTCATCAACGAGGTCGGCCGCAATCCGCTCACCGCGCCGATCGGCGCCGGTTTGCTGAACAGCGTCTCGACGTTCCCGATCAACATCTCGAACGAGTCCGTTGCGGGTATCACGGCAAGCCTGCAATACCGCGTGGAAGCCGGTCGCTTCGGCGACTTCACCTTCGGCGCCGACTACAACACGACGCTGAAGCACGAGTACCAGCAGTTCCCGACCGATCCGGTCACCGATCTGCTGCGCGAGAATACGTACTACGACCAGTTCAAGGATATCGGCAGCGGCAGCATCAACTGGCGCATCGGTCCGTGGAGCACCACGGTTCGTGGTACGCGTTTCGGCAAGACCTGGAGCTACGACGGCAGCTACACCGTGTCGCCGTGGATGATCTACAACGCGACCGTGCAGTACAACTTCAACGATGATGCCGCAATCACGCTGATTGCGAACAACATCTTCAATTCGCGGCCGCCATATGACCGGACGTTCTCGGCCTATCCGTACTACAACCTCTTCAACTACAACGCCTATGGCCGACTGCTGATGGCCGAATTCAACATGCACTTCGGCGGCGGCAAGAAGGAATAAGAGCGCTCCCTACAAAGAGCGTCGCTTGCGAAGGGCTGGCCGAGAGGCCAGCCCTTTTTTTGTGGATCAGAGGTGTGAACGCGGATTGCGTGGATTCAAAAGCCGCACACGGCATTGCGCATGTGGCTTTTGTCTCTCCAACCCTTGGAGCGTGAATCAAACGCGGTGAACGCGGATTGGAAAGCCGCGAACGCGGATCGAACGTGCGAATCAAACGTGCGGATCAAGAAAATCAGATCACGGTTCCAATAGCTCCGCGTCGACGTGAATCAAGACGGGGAACGCGAATTGGAAAGGCGCGAACGCGGATCAACGCCGATCAAGAAAATCAGATCACCCTTCCAATAGCCCTGTCCGCGTCAATCCGGCTCTCATACGCGCAAATCCCCGTTCAATGCTTTTGTTCGGCGCGACCGATAGCGCGCATGGCTCAGGCGCCGATGGCCACGCGCAGAGGCTCGAGCTGGCGCTCGTAGCGTTGCCATTCGCCGATCGCGCGTTGATGGATCGGCTCGCGCACCTGCTGGCTGCTCAGCGTGGCGACCGGCGCGGTATTGCGGTCGAGCTCCGCGCAACCGGCCTCGTACGCCAGGCCGCAGAATTCCAGCACTTCGCGCGTGACGTTTTCCGTATCGCCGACGAGGCGCGCGTACGGCACGTCGAGGATCTGCCCGGGCATGGCCTGGTGCCAGTGGTCCATCAGGCGCCGGTAGTGCCGGTAGTGCGCAGCCAGCGCGTCGAAGTCGTAGCTGTAGGCGTAGCCGACGCCAAAGAAGGCGCGGAAATTGGAAAAGCACGTATCCATCGGGTCGCGCGTCATGTGCAGGATGCGCGCGCCCGGCAGCGCGCGCCGGATGAAGCCGGCCTGCATCCAGTTGATCGGCAGCTTGTCGACGAAATGCGACCTGCTGCCGGCGCGCCATTGCGTCTGCGAGAGATAGCGTGCGCCGATGTCGCCGAAGTCGGCTTGCGCGGCACGGGCCAGGATCGTCTCGTCGACCGGATGCAGCGACTTGTGGTCCACGCCCCAGCGCAGCGCGCGTGCGAAATCGCCGAGCTCGCCGGCCGAGACGACCTGCGTGTGATTGCCGAGAATGCGATCGAGCACGGTCGTGCCGGAACGCGGCATGCCGATGATGAAGATCGGCTGCGGTCCGGACTGCGGCGCGTGCGACGGCGACAGGAACGCGGGCGTGCACAGGGCCTGCAAGCCATCGATGATGCGGCTTTCCCAGGCCGCATCGTATTCGAGCCGCGCGAACATCAGCGCGCTGCCGCGCTCGAGCGCCGCCCACGCCGCGTCGTAGTCGCCGAGATCCTCGAGTTCCTTGTACAACGCATATTCGAAGGCAGCGTGATCCTCGCTGCCTTTCGCCACGCGCTGCAGTTCGCCGCGGATGTAGTCCATGTGATTGGACTGGCGCGTCTGCTTGTGCAGGCGCGCGAGCGTTACCGAGGCGCGGCCGTAGGTCGACCCGATGCGCAGGCAGGCATTGAGTTCCGCCTCGGCCTCGTCGGTCTTGCCGTTGAACAGCAGCTGCACGCTGCGGATATAGCGGAAATCAGCGCTGTCCAGGCCGAGCGCCCTGGCGCGATCGAGCAGCGCCAGTGCGTCGTCGTGATCGCCGACCATCTGGTGCGCGCTGGCCAGCTTCGCCAGCGTGGCGGCGGACCGGCAACGCGCGATGGCCGGGTGGTCGAGGCAGCGGCGGGCGAGCACGGTCTCGCCGACCTGCAGCAGCGTCAACACGATCTGCAGGATCGCTTCGGCGTCGTCGGGTGCCACGTTCGCGGCCTGCACCGTGTACCGCGTGCAGTCGCGCAGGCGATCTTCGGCGTAGGCGAGGCCGCCGAGCTGCAGGTTCACCGCCGCGCTGTCCGGCATGCGCTGCAACAGCGACTCCAGGGTAATGCGTGCCGCCTGATTCTGGCCTTCGGCCAGGTATCGACGTGCCCGCTCCCACAGCCGCTCTTCGCTGCGGCTCATTGTGCGTTGCCGCCCGCGCGCTCCGCTGCCGGCAACAGCGAGATGTCGGCGACGTGCAGGAACATGCGCCGCAACTGGCTCAGCAAGACGAGGCGGTTGCTGCGCTTGATCGCGTCGTCGGCCATCACCATCACGTCGTCGAAGAAGCGGTCGACCGGCTCACGCAACGCTGCAAGCCGCCGCAGGATCTCGACATAGTGATTCTGCGCAACCAGCGGCCTGATGGCGTCGGCCGCACCGCCGATCGCTGCATGCAATTGGGTCTCTGCGCCGGGGTCGAGCGCGGCTGGATCGACCTGGCCGGTGGCCAGGCCGCCGGCCTGACGCAGGATGTTTCCGATCCGCTTGTTCGCGGCGGCGAGTGCCTGCGCGTCCGGCAGTTGCGAGAATTCGGCAACCGCACGCAGGCGCCGGTCGAAGTCGATCAGCGTTTCGGTTTCGACCGCACGCACGGCTTCGAACTGCTCGACGCCGAAGCCCTGCTCGGCGTAGTAACTGCGCAGGCGCTCGAAAATGAAGTCGCGCAGCTCGATGGCAAGGGTCTGCTTGTCGAGGGCTGCTGGCGCAGCGGCATCCGCCTTGCCCTTCGGCGCGAGGCGGATATCCGGCAGCAACTCGACCGCTTCGCGCAACGACGCATCGAGATCCAGATCCAGCTGCGCCTCGATCAGCGTGCGCGCCAGGCCCAGCGCCGCGCGCCGCAGCGCGAATGGATCCTTGTTGCCGCCCGGCTTCATGCCGGCGGCGAAGATTCCCGCCAACGTGTCGACCCGCTCGGCGATCGCCAGAACCTGCGCGACCTTGCCTTCGGCGATCTTGTCTCCGGCAAAACGCGGACGGTAGAACTCGTCGAGCGCCTGAGCGACCTGCGCATCCTCGCCATTCGCCGTCGCATAGTAGCGGCCCATCACGCCCTGCAGTTCGGGAAATTCGCCGACCATGCGCGTCATGAGGTCGCACTTGGACAGCGCCGCGGCGCGCGTCGCCAACGCCGCGTCGACGCCCAGGCCGCTTCCTGACAGGCGGTTGGCGATCACCCGGGCCAGCTCGGCGACACGCACGCACTTGTCCCAGACGCTGCCGAGTTGCTGCTGGTAGGTGACCGTCTTGAGCGCTTCCTGGTGCGCTGCGAGCGGGGCCTTCAGGTCTTCGTCGTAGAAGAACTTCGCGTCGGCGAAACGCGGCCGGATCACGCGCTCGTAGCCCTTGCGGATTTCCGCGGGATGCTTCGATTCGATATTGGCCACGCCGATGAAGTGCTCGGTCAGCCTGCCTTGCGCGTCGAATACCGGAACGAACTTCTGGTTCGTCTCCATCGTCTGGATCAACGCTTCCTGCGGCACGCGCAGGAAGTCGCGTTCGAAACTGCAGGCAATGGCGACCGGCCACTCGGTCAGGTTCGCGATCTCGTCCAGCAGTTCGGCGCGCAGGCGCGGCGTGCCGCCGAGGCCGCGGGCGGCGCGTTCGACTTCCATGCGCACGCGTGCGCGCCGCTCGTTCGGGTCGGCCAGCACTTTGGCGCCGCGCAGCGCAGCGACATAGACGTCCGGTTTCGCAATCGACACCGGCATTGGATGGTGGAAGCGATGTCCGCGCGATTCGCGCCCGCTGCGGATGCCGAAGATTTCCGCGTCGATGACCTGATCGCCGTGCAACAGCAAGAGCCAGTGCACCGGCCGCACGAACGCATGGCTGTGGTCGCCCCAGCGCATCGGTTTCGGAATCGGCAGGCGTTTCAGCGCCTTGTCCAGCAGCGCCGGCAGCAAGTCCGGCAATGCGCCGCCGCCGACTTCCGCCGCGGCAACCAGCACCGCATTCGGGCCGGTGCCATCGGGCTTGAACGCTTCGGCCGCTACGCCGAGCGCGCTTGCCCGTTTCAGCAGTGCGGCCGTTGGCTTCTCGTCCGCACCCCAGCCGATCTTGACCGGCATCGCCTTGAGAATCGTCTTCAGCTTCGGCGCCGTTGCGGCCACATCGGCGATGAGCACGGCCAGCCGGCGTGGCGAACAGAACGCCGTGGCCGAGCCGACCGGAAAATCGATCGCCGCAAATTCCTCGCGCAGATTCTGCGCCAGCGCGGTGGCCAATTCGTCCAGCGACTTCGGCGGAAGCTCCTCGCAGCCGATTTCGATCAGCAGCGGCTTGTGCTCAGACATGCGCAGCCCCTTGGCGCTTCAGGCCCGGGAAGCCGAGTTTTTCGCGCCGGGCGAAATACGCCTCGGCCACGAGCTTGGCCAGCGTGCGCACGCGCAGGATGTAGCGCTGCCGTTCGGTCACGCTGATTGCGCGTCGCGCATCGAGCAGGTTGAAACTGTGCGAGGCCTTGCAGACCTGGTCGTAGGCCGGCAGCGGCAGGCCGAGTTCGATCAGTTTCTTCGCCTCGCTTTCGCACACATCGAACCAGTGCAACAGCTCCGGCACGTTCGCGTACTTGAAGTTGTAGGCGCTCTGCTCGACTTCGTTCTGGTGGAATACGTCGCCGTAGGTCACGGTCCCGTGCGGCCCTTGCGTCCAGACCAGGTCGAAGACGTTGTCGACGTTCTGCAGGTACATGGTCAGGCGTTCGAGACCGTAGGTGATCTCGCCGGTCACCGGCCGGCACTCCAGACCGCCCGCTTGCTGGAAGTAGGTGAACTGCGTGACTTCCATGCCGTTCAACCAGACTTCCCAACCCAGCCCCCAGGCGCCGAGCGTCGGCAATTCCCAGTTGTCCTCGACGAAGCGCAGGTCATGCACGAGCGGATCGACGCCAAGCGCCTCGAGCGAGCCGATATACAGATCGAGGATGTCGTCCGGATTCGGCTTGATCACGACCTGGTACTGGTAATAGTGCTGCAGGCGATTCGGATTCTCGCCGTAGCGGCCATCGCCGGGCCGGCGCGACGGCTGCACGTAGGCGGCCGCCCACGGTTCGGGGCCCAGTGCGCGCAGGAACGTCGCCGGATGAAACGTGCCGGCGCCGACTTCGGTGTCGAGCGGCTGGATCAGCGCGCAGCCCTGTTCCGCCCAGTAGCGGTTCAAGGTCTGGATCACGTTCTGGAAGGTCGGTCCCGCCGTCGCGGCGGGACGGGTTTGATCGATCATGGATTTCACGGCTCGGCGCGCAAAGCGCGTTAGTATAACGGCAGTCATCGCAATCCTTCAGGCGTATCCATGGCCACAACTCCGCCACGTCCGATGCCGCTCGCGCCGCTGGGTGACAGGGCCGACGGCGGCAGCGACGCGCCGGCTCTGGGCCAGTACCGCAAGCTCGACATCGACAGCGTGCTCGCGGCACTCAAGCACGACGGCATGATCGGCGATGCCGACCAGGCCAAGGCACGCGCCGACGCGCGCAGCGCGAATGCAAAGGTCGAGCTGCATCCGCTCGCGCTGATCGCCAACCAGAAGGCGATCAACCCGCGCGACGGCAAGCCGCTGAGCCTGGAGGTGTTGACGCAGTGGCTGGCCGACAAGGCGAAACTGCCGTACCTGAAAATCGATCCGATGAAGATCGACGTCGCCGCGGTCACGAAAGTCATATCGAGCGCGTACGCGCAGCGCTACCGCATCCTGCCGGTGGCGGTGACGCCGCTGCAGGTAGTGTTCGCGACCTGCGAACCGTTCGATACGCGCTGGATCGCCGACCTCGGCCACATCCTGCGGCGCGACCTGCAACGCGTGGTCTGCAACCCCGTCGACCTGAACCGCTTCCTGGTCGAGTTCTACGGCGTGCAGCGCTCCATCCAGCGCGCCAAGGACGCCAAGGGCGACCCAAACGACGGCCGCGCGATCCTGAATTTCGAGCAGCTGCTCGAGCTCGGCAAGTCCGGCGATGTCGGCGCGGACGATCGCCACGTCGTGCACATCGTCGACTGGCTGCTGCAGTACGCGTTCGAGCAGCGCGCCTCGGACATCCACCTGGAGCCGCGCCGCGACACGAGCCCGATCCGCTTCCGCATCGACGGCGTCATGCACAAGGTGTTCGAGTTGCCCACGCCGGTCATGGTCGCCGTGACCGCGCGCGTGAAGATCCTCGGGCGCATGGACCTGGCCGAGAAACGGCGCCCGCAGGACGGCCGCATCAAGACGCGCTCCAGCGAAGGCCGCGAGGTCGAGTTGCGCCTGTCGACGATGCCGACCGCGTTCGGCGAAAAAGTCGTGATGCGCATCTTCGACCCGGACATCGTCGTCAAGGAATTCCGCCAGCTTGGATTCTCGCCCGACGAAGAGACGATCTGGCGCGGCCTGGTCGAACGTCCGCACGGCATCGTGCTGGTGACCGGTCCGACCGGCTCGGGCAAGACCACGACGTTGTATTCGACGCTCAAGCACCTGGCGACGCCCGACATCAATGTCTGCACGGTCGAAGATCCGATCGAAATGGTCTCGCCCGACCTCAACCAGATGCAGGTGCAGCCGGCCATCGACCTGGACTTCGCGACCGGCGTGCGCACGCTGCTGCGCCAGGATCCGGACATCATCATGGTCGGCGAAATCCGCGACCTGGAAACCGCGCAGATGGCGATCCAGGCGTCGCTGACCGGTCATCTTGTCCTGTCGACGCTGCACACCAACGACGCGCCGTCGGCGATCACCCGCCTGCTCGATCTC